>Ga0208355_1000133_pt1 | contig 36504 bp, 27 predicted proteins | sample NGESurdeep072012_6_FD_184458 | JGI IMG/M metagenome (GOLD analysis project Ga0208355, IMG submission 184458) | Arctic peat soil microbial communities from Barrow, Alaska - NGEE Surface sample 210-3 deep-072012 (SPAdes) | ecosystem: Environmental > Terrestrial > Soil > Wetlands > Peat ... | reverse complement strand
CGGACCGTGGCTCGTGGACCGTGCAGGACGACCGACGGACGATCCGCAGGTGCTCTTCAACAATCGCGGCGGGGCCATCCTGCCGCTGGGCGGAACGGATTTGGGCTACAAAGGTTTTGCCCTGGGACTGTTCGTCGAAGCCCTCACCAACGCCCTCGGCGGTCATGGCCGCGCCGACGGCGAAACGCGCTGGGGTGCATCGGTGTTTTTGCAGCTCATCAATCCGGAACAATTCGGCGGACGCGAAGCCTTTCTGCGCGAGACCAGTTTCTTCGCCCAAGTCTGCGCCGAAACACCCGTGCCTGCGGGCAAACCGCCCGTGCGCCTGCCCGGTCACGCCGCGCTCGCGCGTCGTGCCGACCAACTCGCCCGTGGCGTCCAACTGCATCCAACCATCATGCCGGCGCTGATTCCGTGGGCGGAAACATTGAAGGTGAAACCGCCGCCAAGCCTTTGAAAAATCCGTGTGCATCCGCGTATGGCGGCGTGGCCGCCACGCGGCTTTACGCCGTGTCCATCCTCCGCAGTATTGCTACGGAGGACAGGTCCGTGGTTAAATCTCCCGCGCGATTTATGGAATACGAAGCGGTCATCGGCTTAGAAACCCACGTCCAGCTCAAGACGAAATCGAAGATGTGGTGCGGGTGCGCCAACGTGTTCGGCGCGCCGCCGAACACAAACGTCTGCCCCGTCTGCCTCGGCCTGCCCGGCGTGCTGCCCGTGCCCAACGACGAGGCGCTGCGCCTGACGGTGCTCACCGGCTTCCTCCTGAATTGCGAGATTCCCCGCTTCGCGAAGTTCGACCGGAAGAGTTATTTCTATCCGGACATGCCGAAGAACTACCAGATCACGCAATACGACAAGCCGTCCACGGCCAACGGCCACGTCGAGTTTGAATTCAACGGCGGCCTTTCGCGCGTGCGCATCACCCGCGCACACCTGGAGGAGGACGTCGGCAAGAATTCGCATTTCGAGCGCAACAGCGGCGTGGACTTCAACCGCGCGGGCGTGCCGCTCATGGAAATCGTTTCCGAACCGGACCTGACCAGCGCCGACATGGCCTACGAATACCTCAACGCGCTCAAGGACATCCTGATTTACGGCGGCGTGAGCGATTGCGACATGGAAAAGGGCATGGTGCGCTGCGACGTGAACGTGAGCGTCCGGCCCAGGGGCACAAAGGAACTCGGCGCGAAGATTGAAATCAAGAACATGAACAGCTTTTCCGGCGTGCGCCGTGCGCTGGAATACGAAATCCCCCGCCAGATCGAAGTCGTGTCCAAGGGCGGCAGGCTGATTCAATCCACACGGCGCTGGGACGATGAAGCGGGCGTCACCGAGGAAATGCGCACCAAGGAGCACGCGCACGACTACCGTTATTTTCCCGATCCCGACCTGATGCCGCTGGCGCCTACGGACGCGTGGCTGGCCGAGGTAAAATCGCGCGCGGTGGAACTGCCGCTGGCGCGCAAGCAGCGGTTCATGCGTGATTATCAATTGCCCGCATCCGACGCCCAGACGTTCGTGTGGGACGTGCCGCTGGGAAATTATTTTGAAGGGATTGCAAAACAGTCGAAGAACCCGAAATCCATTGCGAACTGGGTCATCAACAACCTGCGGGCGAAGCTGACCGAAGCGAACGAACGCCTTGGTAGGGACGACCTGCTGGTCGTCCAGGACGCGCAGCAGCGCGTCCCTACCGCAATGACACTGGCCAATTTGAAATTCAAACCCGAAGCCATCATCGAGCTGACTGGCCTGGTCGAGAACAAGACCATCAGCAGTTCGGCGGCACAGCAGGTGTTTGCCGAAATGTTCGACACCGGCAAACCGCCCGCTGCCATTGTTCAGGAAAAAGGTCTGGCGCAGGTGAGCGACCCCGGCGCGATTGAAAAATTCTGTGACGAGGCGATTGCCGCGAATCCCGGCCCGGTGGCCGATTTCAAGGCTGGCAAGGCTGCTGCGTTGAATTTCCTCAAGGGCCAGGTGATGAAACTGAGCAAGGGCAACGCGAACCCGGCGCTGGCCGGTGAAATTCTCAAAAAAAAATTAAAGAGTTGAGTACCCTTTTGGTTTTAGACGCGTCTTATCATTAATTAAATAGCATAGTTTCATTGTCTTATGCATGAATTATGTGCTATTTTAAAGAATTGACACACAAATGTTTATGAAAGCAAGAACCCTGACTCTTCCTTGCCTGGCTTTTGTAGGACTCATCAGCGCCTCTTCGGTTCTGGCCGATATTCAATACGCAGGCGTCAATCTCTCCGGGGCCGAATTCGGTAGCACCTTCCCGGGGACTTTCGGCAGCACTTACACTTATCCGACCAGTGCGGAAGTGGACTATTACAAGGGCAGAGGAATGAACATCATTCGGCTCCCTTTTCGCTGGGAACGACTCCAGCATACCAACAACGTCGCCCTTGACACCGCTGAACTCGGTCGTTTAAGCACCTTTGTTTCTTATGCGACCTCAAATGGGGTGTATGTCATTCTTGACCCGCACAATTATGAACGCTACTACCCCCCGAACGCGAATAACAGTTCCGCCACGAAGATAATCGGTAGCGTCACGGTTCCGGACTCGTGGTTCACTGACTTCTGGTCCCGGGTCGCCACCGTGTTTAAGTCGAACGATCATGTCATTTTCGGTCTTATGAATGAGCCGAACACCATGCCGGAAGCCCAAATGGTCACCTCCTTGAACGCAGCGATCGCGGCCATCCGGGCGACGGGAGCCGCCAATATGATCTTTGTGCCCGGCAATAGATGGACCGGCGCATGGACTTGGACAAACTCTGATAACTACGGTGCGGCGAACTCAGTTGCCATGCTCGGCATTGTGGACTCCAGCAACAATTACGCTTTCGAGGTGCATCAGTATCTGGACAGCGACGGATCAGGGACCAAAACCACTATCGTCAGTGCGACCATCGGGAGGGAGCGCCTGACCAATTTCACAGCTTGGGCCAGGGCCAACCATGTCAAAGGTTTTCTTGGCGAGTACGCGGTTCCCGGAGCCGTTATCGGCGGCTCGGGTAACGGCGGTCCGGCGCTCACCAACATGCTTGGCTACATCCAGACGAACTCGGATGTGTGGCTGGGCTGGACCTATTGGGGCGGTGGTCCGTGGTGGGGCAGCAGTCCTCTTTTCCCGATCGAACCGTCGAGTCTCAGCAGCCCGACGGACCAGCCGACCATGACTGCCATTAGAAGTTTCATTCCCTTCCCTGTCCTGGCACTTGTGCCCATGAACACCAACAAATTCGTTTTCCAGACCCAATCGGGTTTTGTCTATCAACCTCAAGTTTCAACCGATCTGACCAGCGGCAGTTGGGCGAGCCCCGGTCCATCCATCACCGGCACCAATGGAGTGACGAAAACGAATACGATGCAAGCCGGGACCGGCCCGGCATTTTATCGCATCCAGATAAATCGCACGCCGTAATTTGAAAACTGGACGCCGACGGTGCCTTAAGGCTTGTTAAATCTGGCCCGGAAATCAGAAATCTTGGAAGCAGATTTTCCCCTGCCTTTCAGGGTTTCCAAGTTGAGACTTTTCCATGCTTTCGGAAATCAAGGTGATTCAATTCTTCGCGTCTATGGGTCTTTGTGGTTTATCCGGAGGATTAATTGGATTCGAAAACGCGGTAAAAGCTGGAGGGTGTGGCCGCAGGCGCAAGGTAAGAACCCTGGCTGCCGGTCACCGAGACGTTGCCCGGCGCGGTCAGCCACACTGGATCATTCAAATTGGTCTTGTATTGAATTTGATAGCTCTTGCCCGGCACCGCCGGCCAGGTGAGGTTGATGGCGCTGTTGGCCGGGACGGCCGCCCAAAGCCGGAACACGGAGGTTGGATCGATGGGACTCGTGCCGGCGAGATACTCCTGCAAATTGGACACGCCATCGCCGTCGGCGTCATCCGACGCACGCGAAAGGTCGCCCGCCTGCCCGGTCGGATGCCCGAAATATTTCATCATCCACCAATCCGGAATACCGTCCCCATCGCTGTCAACCAAAGCGGCGTTGGTATCCACTGAAACCCCGAAAGCATCCTGCACGCGATTCAAATCGCCGGTCACCAGGCCGGAACCCAGATCCAGGAAGGCAATCGTGGCGCCGCCATCACTGACCACGGGCCGGGACACCCACAGAATTGGGCTGGACCCGGTCTGCCCGGCAGTCAGCACCGTGTTGGATCCCGTCAGGCGATCCAGAAGGAACACGTTCGGGGGCGCGGTGTTGTCTCCAATCACCGTATTGGTCACGACGCTGCGGTACGCCACGAACCGTCCGCTACCACTCATCACCGGCGCATCAGACAATGCGTCCCAACTGCCGGTGCCCGGGCCGGCAACGCCAATCAGGGAAAGCGTGCCGGTCTGGAAATCGCGCAAATAAACCTTATTGGTGCCGTCGTCAGCGGCCCCCAGGTTGGTGGTGGAAACAAACGTCAGCCAACGGCCATCATCGCTCCAGCAGGCGGCGTTCCGGATGGTGGCCGTGCTGGGAATTGAGAAGAGATTCGCCCGGGTGGCAATGTTGTACACGTAGAGGGCGTTGGCATTTCGAAGAAGGATTTTAGTTCCGGTCGGATCAATCGCCGCCGTGGTCGCCGAATTGGTGGAGATACAGGTTCCGAGTTCGGTATCCCAGATTTGCCAAGTATTATTGGGCGGTGTGCCGCTGGCTGAGTAAGCAACGTAACGACCATTGCTGCTCAGAGAAGGACCCAAAGAATAGTAACTGGCCCCCTTGAGTCCCACGGTCTGCCCCAGATTCATGTCCCGCCAGTAAGCCCCGCCGGTGTAACCCGACACCAGGTTGGCCGCCGGGCTCAGGAAGGCAACATACCGTCCATCCGGGCTGATCACCAAATCGGAAGCGTCGTTATTCCCGGGACTGACACCATCGGTCCCCACGCTGACCAGGACGGTGGTGCCGGTCTGAAGATCGCGCCGAAACACATTGCCATTGGTATTGATCGGGCCCGTGACTAAGTTGGTTGCCGCGCTGATAAATACCACGTAACGGCCATCCGCGCTGATGACCGGGTTTCCGGAGCCGCCGCCCAGGGCCGGACCCCCGTCGGACCCGACGCTCACCAGAAGGTTGGTGCCGTTCACCAGGTCGCGCACAAAAACGTCCGGCTGCTGGTTCGTGTCGTTGGGAACCAGGTCATCCGCCGGGCTGGCGAAAGCCACCCACCGGCCATCCGCACTGACCGATGACGGGGACAGCATGCTGAACGCATCAGCCGCTTGTGGAATCACTGCCGCATTCCTTTGAGAAACCATTTCCGTGGTCCCCGCGACCAGGTCCCGCACGAAAACATCCTCGGCGCGATTTTTGTCCAAGTTGACCAGGCTGCCATCCGGACTGCTGAAGGCGACGAACCGCCCATCCGCACTCAGGCCCAAGGACGTCAGTGTGTCTGCAGTCGAGCCGATGCCGTTGGTGTCCACGTCCACCAATTGCGTGGTGCTGGATGGCAGGTTGCGCAGGTAAACATGAGCGCCATTGGCCACGGCATTGCCGACCAGATTGGTGGCGTTGCTCAGGAACGCCACGAACTGGCCATCGGGACTGAGCATCGGCGCATACGAGGCCGTGTTGGCCGGGACGCCGCTGCCATTATCACTGACCAGTGTGTCCACCGCGCCTTGTGAATCCCACACATGAACACTGGAATAGCCCGAACTTAGGGAGCCTTCATGCCTGGCAAAAGCGATGAAACGCCCGCCCGGTGTCATTTCGGGACCGTAGCTGTCATCGAGGTCAACCGGCCCTCCAATACCGTTTGTATTGACCACCGTGGTCGTCCTCGTGGTTGAATCATATTGCAGAATCATTGCCGCGCCCGTTGGCGTCGTCGTGCCGGCCTTGAAAGCGACATATCTTCTGTCATCACTCAACCGGGGATGATAGGACGGCGCGTTGTTCTGGCCGAGCGCGGCTGACACAAGCGCGGCGGCATTCGTGCTGGCCCAGGTCGTGGTATCCATGAGCCGATCCCGCACGTAGACTTGACCAGTGGAAGCGCCCGGAACTCCAGCCACCAAGTTTGTCGCCAGGCTGAAAAACGCCACATACCGGCCGTCCGGGGTGATGACCGGTGCCCCCATGATCGGGGTTATGCTGCCGGAGGGAAAGAGCGCCCCCACGCTTACCAGTTGATTCGTCCCGGCCACCAGATCCCGCACAAAAATGTCCGGAATGCCGTTGTTGTCTCCGGGAACCAGGTTCGACGCCCGGCTGATAAAGGCCACATACCGGCCACCCGGTGTCATGACCGGGTCGGTCGAGGCTCCGTTCGCCGGACCGCCATTCGTTGACACGCTGACCAGTGTGGTTGTCCCCGCCACCAGATCGCTGACAAAAATGTCCGTGACTCCGTTCGTATCATTCGGCACGAGATTGCTGGCGTCGCTTTGGAAGACAACGAATTGCCCGTTGGTGGAGGCCTGGCCGGGCATCGAATTACCGTTGCCGCCGCCGGTTCCGCTCAAGTTGCCGCTGACCAGCACCGTGGTGTTGCCAGTGCGGTCGCGCAGGAACACGTTCAAGGCATACCTACTGTTGTCACCGGGCACGAGATCGTTGGCCGCGCTGGTGAAAACAACAAAACGGCCGTCGGGACTGAGGCTGGGAGCAACGGAATTATCGTTGCCACCTGCCGGCAGAGGCACGGAAGGATTCCGCGCGGAGAGCAATTGTGCTGCATCGGCCACAGGAATGAGTATCGCAATGACCAGCAGCCAGATGGCCACCGCGAGGTTCCGGCCAAAAGCCTTCGGGGCCGCAGGCATCAGGCGCAAGTTTCGGTTCGTGAATCTACCGCCGTCAGAAGTTCTTGTTTTCATGGTTCCGGAAGGTTGAAGTTTTTGCTCATCGCACTTGGAGATTATTTGGAGAATCACATTGTTTCAGTCGCCGGACTTGACCGTCCACATGCCCAGTGGAGATCGTAATTTGAAAACACCCGCCGCAGTGCCGACCGTGTCTTCGATTCTTAACGCTTCCACGTGGCCGTCATGGAAGAGATAGTTGAACCGGTTCCAGTGCGCCTTGTACAATTGGTTGCCTTGATTGTAGCCGCCGGATTTAAATTTCGCCGCATCGTAATTGGCCGCCGCCGTGTCAATTTGGTAGAGGTTGCCCATGACCCCTCCATCCGTGGTTTGCGGGCCGCAACAAGTACAAGGCCAGATGTTCCCCATAGCGCCCTGGCTGCTGGCCAATTCGCACAGCAGGATGGTTCCGGCTGGATCGCGAACCACCGAAGTTGGATAACCCTTTGCCCCCCAATCGGGGGGGGTCGCATCACTCGAGGACCAGTAAATTCCGACACCATGGCGGCCCAACACGTTTAAATCCGGCAGGGGATACTTCCCCTTCTGGGGGTCAACTTGAAGATCCACCATCCAGGCGGAACCCGCGCTGTTCATGGCATAAGTCCTGGGGGCAAACTGAAGATTGCCATTCGGGTCATACATCCAACTGATTTTGGGCAATTGTGCGTCAACCGGACAGACCACGACTGGAAGTCCGACGGCGGCACCGAGTATTGCCGCATCGTTTGTGTTCATCGCATAGACGCCCATCGACGCCTGACTTACGGTCACGCTCCGCCCGCCGCTGATGTAGTTGTAAATCCAGGAGTCCCACGTCAGCACGCCGCCACTAGATGAATAACCGGCGGGAGGGAACATTTCATTATGGTCCTGTGCGAAAAGGCTGAAACCCAGCTGGAGCTGTTTCAGGTTGTTCTGGCACTGGATCCGCCAGATGTCCGTTTTGGTGCCCGCGAGTGCCGGCACCAGCAGCAGCGCCAGCACCGCGAGCGTTCCAACCACCACGAGCAGTTCGGTGAGGGTAAAGGCCTGGTCCGGTTGCGCCTGGACCGACGGCGTCCGATTTAAACGGTCTGAATGGACTGATGGATTCATAATTAATTAGTATCCTGTCACAAGATAACTCGCAGGAACAAGGACGATTCTTTCAAAAATCTTACGGGAAATTTCCGCGCGGATCTGCCTCACTGGCAAAGATTTACACAAATCGAGCAAACCCGTCAGGTCGGTGGAGAATGTGTTTTGGCAGAGGCGGCGCGGCAGCGCCGCCCTACCACACAAACCCGGCAGGTCAGTGGTGGGTATGTTTTAGCAGCCAGATCAGGCGCCAGAGCATGCCGACAATGACACCAAAGCCAATATACGGACCGGCAACGCTGATGGCCCGGATCAACCGCTGTCGGGCATTTTCGATGCGCGGGTCGTAGTGGCTGAATTGGAACGCCAGCAAAACGGTCATCATCTCATCGGCGGATTTATAACGCCGGCGCGGGTCGGTGCGGCAGGCATCCAGGACGATTTTGTTGAAATGGACCAGGTCCCGGCCCTCAGCGTTGTCCTCCAACGGCGCCGGCAGCACCGGATATTCATTCCGGTCCTTGCCGGTGCTAATTTCGTAGAGGACCTTGCCGAGCGAGTAGATGTCCGCCTGCGCGGTCCCGGCGCCTTCCGGCGCGATGAAACCTTCCGTGCCCACCTGCGAACCGGGTTCGGACAGTTCCGAAACCAATCCCACGTCCGCCAGCTTGGGGAACCCGTTCACAAAAATGATGTTGGAAGGCTTGACGTCCCGATGGATCAAACCGTGCCTGTGCAGGTAACCCAAAGCCGAGGCAGTGGCCGCGCCCAGCCGGATGCATTCGCCAATGGGCAGGCGCCGGCGCTGGCGGTAATCATACGCCAGGGTCCGGGGCGAGTATTGCTCCGGAACGATGACCTGGCCGGTGCTGACATCGTCGCAGAGCTCCATCACGTAATAAAAATATCCGGCGGCATCGTTGCATCCCACCTGGAGGATATCCATCAACCCATCGTGCAACCGCGAGACCGGCTCGAATTTCAACACGCCGTCAAACTCACGTTCAAAAGACCGGCGCTGCTCGAACGCCCGTGCATACACAATTTTCACCGCGCGGTGGGTTCCCAGAACATTCCGGGCCAGCCATACTTCACCGCCGCTGCCACTGCCAATGACCCGGATGAGTTCGTGGTCCGGAACGACGGGCGGGACTGCCGGCGGGGCAGCCGCGACCGACGCTTCACGAGCCGGATTGGCAGGTTCGGTCATGACGTTGGCTCCGGTTTCATCAGACCTGATTCCATTTTCCCTCCAGTCGGCGCACTTCCTTTTTGAGCAATGCCGAAATGCGATATTTGACCAGGTAAACCAGTCCCACGTTGACCCCCAACGCCCGTGCCACGTTCCTCACCGACCATTGCTTGATCACGTATAAATCAAATATTTGATAGTGTTCCTCCTTGACGCGGGATTTGATTGTTTCCATCGCTGCTTTCAGCAGATTTGCCCGCCATTCCTCTTCCCAGACGGATTCCGCACCTTCGCCGGCCGGGTCGGGAATTTCCGCCACGTCCGGCCGCGGCAGGTCCGCTCCGGCTTGGGAAGCGTCCCCCCAACTGGCGCGGGTGCGTTTGCGTAACTGGTCGGCAATGCGCCAGCGGATGATGTTTCGCAACCAGCCCTTGAACGAACCCAGCCCGGGGTCGCGCTCGAATTTGTGGATGTCCCGGGCCACGGAAATGATGGTCTCCTGGACCACGTCCTGGGCTTCGGCTTCCGTCAGCCCGGACTTGACGGCGACCGAGTAAATCAACCGCCAGTAGGTGTCGAAGAAATCCTTCCAACTGTCCTGGTCGCCCCGGTCTTCCAGCCGGCTCAGGAGGGTGTAACGCGTGGGAATGGGATCTTCCACCAGCAACGTCATGACACAGTTCATACAATGATAACTCGCAAAAAGCGACGCGTTTCTTTCAAAGAATTTTTCGCCCCCGAACCGCAAAACCATTGGGCACCAAAAAACTTTGTGCCTGGGCGTCTTCATGGTTAATTTGTCCGGGATGTTTTCGTCTGAAATCAAATCGGTTCACTTTGCCGGCATCGGCGGCACGGCGATGGCGTCCGCCGCGGCGGCCATGCAGGAAAAAGGCTTTGCCGTCACCGGCTCAGACCAGAATGTCTATCCGCCCATGTCCACCTTCCTCGCCGGCAAACAAATCGAGGTGATGAACGGTTACGCGGAACGGAACCTCGCGCACAAACCCGACCTCGTCGTCATTGGCAACGCGATTTCCCGCGGCAACCCGGAGGCCGAATTCGTGCTCGATCACAAGCTGCGTTATTGCTCGTTGCCGGAATTGCTCAGGGAATTTTTCATCCGCGGCAAACGCTCCATCGTCGTCGCCGGCACGCACGGCAAAACCACGACGACAGCGCTGCTGGCGTGGGTTTTCGAGCACAACGGGCTGAATCCGAGCTATCTCATCGGCGGCATCCCGAACAATCTCAGCCAGGGCGCGCGGTTCACGGACAGCGAATGGTTCGTCATCGAGGGCGACGAATACGACACCGCGTTTTTCGACAAGCGCAGCAAGTTCATCCATTACCAGCCGGAAATCGCCATCGTGAACAACCTGGAGTTCGATCACGCGGACATTTTTGAAAACCTGGACGCGATCAAAAAAACGTTCTCGCATTTCATCCGGATCATTCCGCGCAACGGCCTGCTGCTCGGCAACGGCGACGACGCGAACCTCGCTCCGCTGCTCAAGGTGACCCATTGTCCGGTGAAGCGCTTCGGCCTCGGCGAGGACAACGCGGTGCATGCCTTCAACATCCGCTACGGCCCGACGGCGAGCGAGTTTGAAATTCCCAGTTTCAAATTTCACTTGAACCTGATTGGCGAATTCAACGTGCGGAACGCGCTGGCCGTGGTGGCGTGCGCGAAACATTGCGGGCTGAAAAACCATCAGATTCAGTCCGCCTTCGAGACGTTCAAGGGCGTAAAGCGGCGGATGGAGGTGCGCGGCATCGTGGGCGGCGTGACGTTGATTGACGACTTCGGCCATCATCCGACGGCCATCCGCGAGACGCTGGCGGCGTTGCGCGTGAAATATCCCGCGCAAAAAATCTGGGCGCTGTTCGAGCCGCGCTCGAACACGACGCGGCGCAACGTGTTTCAAACCGACCTTGTGGGCGCGTTTGGCCGCGCGGACACCGTGGTCGTCTCGCAGGTGGCGCGGCTGGAACAGATCGCGCCCGAAGAGCGGCTCAATCCCGAAAAGTTGATGCAGGATTTGAAGGCATCGGGCCGGGACGCCACATATCTGCCGGACGCGGATTCCATCGTCGCCCACGTCGCAAAAAATGCACAAGGCGGCGACATCGTCGTGGTGTTCAGCAACGGCGGCTTCGGCGGGATTCACGGAAAATTGTTGGAGCGGCTGGGGCGGAGGTAGAAATCCTCCACGCAGGAGACGACGTAAGGAGTATCAAACTGACCGTTAAACCGGATATTTGAGTCTCGTTACCTCGACTCCTACAGGTCACAAGCCGATTATTCCACCTTGAAATTTTCGCGCGTGGCGCCGTTGGACAAATCGAAGTCCTGCCGAGCGGCTTTCAAATCGGTGCGCTTGATGACGGCAGTGTTGTTTGTCCCCTCCGCTTTAATCACCGCCCCGGCGCCGGAAGCGTAAGTCAGATGGTCAACCTGAACGTCGCGGCTGTTGAGCAAGCTTATCACCGGGCCACGAGAGTTGAGAATCTCCACGTTGTCGAGCGTGATGTCCTGCACGTCCGTGCAGGCCATGCCGCGCTCGGCGGTGAGCGAAACGTTGTTCAAGTGAATGCCGCGAATCGGCATTTCGGGCAGGCCTTGCAACGCGATCGCCTGGCGCGCGCCCCGGCAAATCACGTTCTCGATGTAGATGTCGCGAAACTGCGGCGTCTGTTCGCTGACGGGCACGGGCTTGGCTTCGGCCGCCGGCCCTTCGCCGCCCTCGCCCGGTCCCTGTCCGCCGTAATACAGGTTGAACCCGATGGCGTCGGTGACGATGCCGGTCATGCGGACGTTGCTGATGTAAATTTTTTCCACCACGCCGCCGCGGCCGCGCGTGCTCTTGAAACGCAGGCCGACGTCGGTGCCCATGAAAACGCAGTTGTTGACGCGAACATTGCGCACGCCGGCGGACATTTCGCTGCCGATGGTGACGCCGCCGTGGGCGTGATAGACGACGCAATCTTCAATCAGCACGTTCTCGGTGGGCACGCCGATGCGTCGGCCTTCCTCGTTCGCGCCGGATTTCAGGCAGATGCCGTCGTCGCCCACGTCGAACCGCGAGCCGCGCACGACGACGTTCCGGCAATTTTCAATGTCCAGCCCGTCGCCGTTCTGCGAATACCACGGATTGCGGACGATGACGTGGCGAAGGGTCACGTCCTCGCACAGGACGGGATTCAAATTCCAGCCCGGTGAATTTTGGAACGTCACGCCTTCCAGCAGAACCTTGCGGCAGTTGACCAGTTTCAACAGGGTCGGGCGCCGGTCCGCCTTCGCTTCGCGTGACGGCCACCAGAGGTCACCGTTGGTTTCCAACACGCTGTTGGGGACGGCCAGCAGTTGTTTCCACTGGCCCTCGGTCATCTTGGATTTTTTCACGGGCCGCCAGGCATCGCCCGAGCCGTCCATCACACCCTGGCCGGTGATGGCGATGTCCTCCAAGCTTTCGCCATGGATGGGCGAGGTGGTCACGGTGCGCGGACGACCTTTCATGTCCAACTGGATTGGCGGATACAGGCTGTAGTCCGGCTGGAACTGGACCAGGGCGCCCTCTTCCAGATGAAGTTCGACATGGCTCTTCAAACCAATCGGGCCGGTCAGCCAGATGCCGGGCGGAAAAATCAGCCGTCCGCCGCCCTTGTCGGCGAGCGTGGCAATGCCTTTGGCGATGGCGTCGGTGTTGAGCGTCTTGCCGTCGGGCACGGCGCCGAAGTCGGTGACGGTTGCCGTCCGCTTCGGAATTTTTGGTTCCCGCACCCGCGGCATTTCAAACTTCGGCATGGCGGCGGCGGCGGAGAGAGCGCAGGTGAAAAGAAGCAGGAGCGACAAGATTAAACCCTTTGGTTTCATGGGTTCGACAGGGTAGGTTTGCGCCGGGTCTGACGCGAGTGGAAAGTGGGCGCTGATTTTAACCGCTTCCGTTCATTACACCCCCGCCAGCGACCACTTACCCGGCGTAGTAACGATCCTAATTTCCGGGCCTGCTTCCGCTGTTTTCTTGAAAACTGCGAAGCGGATGTCCATGCTATGGCGCGTAAATGGTGCCGTGGCAGCCCCGGTTGAGAACACTTGGCCGCGCGCGGCACCGGAAAGATGACGATGCCATACCGAGCCTGGTTTCAATGTATCAACCTGGAGTGCGGAGAAACTTATCCGCTCAACTCCATTGTGTACCAATGCAAGCGCTGCCATTCGTTGCTGGAGGTGCGGCACGATCACAAGGCGCTGTCCCGCCGCAGCGCTGCGAGCTGGAAAAAGCTTTTTGAAAAGCGGTACAAAAGCAACGAATGGCCTTATGGCTCCGGGGTCTGGGGCAAAAAGGAATGGATTTTGCCGGAAATCGCGGACGATAACATCGTTTCACTTTACGAAGGCGGCACCAATCTTTTCTGGGCGGAGCGTTTTGCAAAGGTCCTGGGCCTGAACGACCTTTGGATCAAACTCTGCGGCAACACGCACAGCGGCTCGTTCAAAGACCTCGGCATGACCGTGCTCGTGTCGCAGGTCAAGCAGATGATTTCCGAAGGCGCGCCGATAAAGGCCGTCGTCTGCGCCTCCACCGGCGACACCTCGGCGGCGCTGGCAACCTATTGTGCGGCGGCGGGCATCCAATCCATCGTGCTCCTCCCGCGCGGGAAAATTTCCATCGCGCAGCTCATCCAGCCGATTTCGAACGGCGCACTCGTGCTCTATCTCGACACCGATTTCGACGGCTGCATGCGGCTGGTCCAGGAAATCACCAAGGACGAAACGCTTTACCTGGCGAACTCGATGAATTCGTTGCGGGTTGAAGGCCAGAAGACGGTGGGCGTCGAAATCGTCCAGCAGTTCGATTGGAAAGCGCCGGACGTGATCATCATTCCCGGCGGCAATCTCGGCAATGTTTCCGCGCTCGGCAAAGGTCTGATGATGATGAAAGACCTCGGTCTGATTTCAAAGCTGCCACGCATCGTCGTGGCGCAAGCCGAGCGGGCCAACCCGCTTTATCGCGCTTATCTGCGGAACTTTGAAACCTTCAAGCCGATTCATGCCCGGAAGACTCTGGCCAGCGCGATCCAGATCGGCAATCCGGTGAGCATTCAAAAGGCGATCCGCACGTTGAAACAATTCAACGGCATCGTCGAACAGGCCACCGAGGAGGAGCTGGCCAACGCCGCGGCGCTGGGCGACCGCACCGGAATGTTTAATTGCCCGCACACCGGCGTGGCGCTGGCGGTTTTAATCAAACTGCTCAAGGCCGGCAAGATTGATAAATCCGAGCGCGTGGTCGTCATCTCCACGGCGCACGGTTTGAAATTCGTCGAGATGAAGGTCAAGTATCACCAGCGGAAACTGGATTTTCCGTGCCGCCATGCGAACCAGCCGATTGAACTGCCCGCTCGTTTGGACGCGGTGAAAGACGCGCTTCACAAGGCGCTCAAGAAAAGGAGCCGATTTAATGTCTAAAAATCGGAGGGTTGAGTTACACGAGACCCTGAATCATTTTTCACAGAAAGCATCGCGGATGGTGAAATCGCGCGGGACCTTGAACTGCCCCGTAACGCAGACATTCTTGTCTGCGAGTTCACGGGACATTCCTGTCCCGTGTTTTGGACTGCCGACCGACTGGGGACTGGAAAGTCCCCAGAACCCGCAGGCTGGAAAGCCTGCGCTACCCCGCAGTTCATGGAGAGCGGCATCGTCCCGCCGAAACGCGGATTAATCCAATGACTTCTAAAAAACACAGCTTGCAAAAGTGGGGTTCGTCCACGCTCGCCATTCATGGCCGGGGCCGGCGTCGCAAGGCGCACAACGCGGTGTCCACGCCCATCGTTCACACCTCGAACTACAGCTTCGGTTCCACGTCCGAAGTCTTCAAGTTCATGAAGGCCAAGGGGCAGGGCCGCGTCATCCGCGAACACGAATACGGCCGCTACGGCAATCCGACCCAGCAGGAGACCGAACGCAAGCTCGCCGCCATCGAAGGCGCCGAACGGGCCATCCTTTTTTCGACCGGCATGAGCGCGGTCATCCTCACGCTCATGGCCTATATGAAAAAGGACGGCCACATCATTTTCACGAGCGATTGCTACCGGCAGACGCGCGATTTTGCGACCAACCTGCTGAAGAAATTCGGGATTCAAAGCAACCTGGTTGATCCGACGGCGGCGGCCATCGAAAAAGCCATCCAGCCCAACACGAACATCATTTTCACCGAATTGCCGACGAATCCCTACCTGCGCGTGCTGGATTTGCCCCCGATCGTGAAGGTGGCCCGGCGGCACAAAGTTTTGACGATTGTGGACACGACCTTGGCGACGCCATTCAACATCCGTCCGCTGGAACTGGGCGTGGACATCGTGGTCCACTCGGCCACAAAGTATCTCGGCGGCCACAACGATCTTCTCGCCGGCGTCGCGCTCGGCAATCACAAGCTGCTGGAAGACTTGAACAAACTGCAACGGATGATCGGTTCCATTCCGGGGCCGCTCACCTGTTTTCTGCTGGAACGCGGATTGAAAACCTTCGGCCTGCGGATGGAACATCACAATCGCGCGGGACTCGAAGTGGCGCGCTTTCTTGAATCCCATCCCAAAATCAAAAGGGTCTGGTATCCCGGATTGAAGTCGCACCCGGACCATCGCGTCGCCAAAGCGCAGATGCGCGGCTTCGGCAGCGTCATCAGTTTCCTGGTGAAAGGCGATGACCAGGCGACGCGGCGGTTCATTGATTCACTGGGACTTTTCCTCATCACGCCCAGTTTGGGCGGTTCCGAGAGTCTCGTCACTCAGATGTCCATGATGTCGTTCTTCGACTATCCGGTGGCCTACCGCGAGTCCCTCGGCATGGTGGACAACCTCGTGCGCATCGCCCTCGGGTTGGAAAACGTCGAAGACTTGATCGCCGACTTGAAGCAGGCGCTGGCCAAGATTTAACCCGAAAACTGAAGTAGCCGCCGACGTGAATCGGCGCGAACACTTGAAAATTGGCGCGGACTGATCCCGCCATGCGGGACGGCTACGGACAATTTGATGCCGGGGCCACCTGCGGAACCGGATTTGAAACGTGGTGACATGTCACGCGTTTCAAAGCGCCGACACGTCGGTGCACTCCAAAACCAATTTCAGACCGCCGGACCGGGTGAACCGTCGGCTTCCGGCTTTTGGGCTTCCCCCGGCTCCGGCGTGGCAGGTTGCAACGCCAGTTGTTCCGGCGGAGTCGTCGCCAAACCGGGTTCGGCGGTGACCGGGCCGGGCGGCTTTTCGATGATGATCCGGCGGAGTTCGTCCGCAGCGGGCAAATCTTCCAGACCGCGCAGGCCGAAGTATTCGAGGAACAACGCGGTCGTGCCGTAAGTCGGCGGGCGGCCCACAACTTCGGCGCGGCCAACGGCCCCGACCAAACCGCGTTCCATGAGCGTCTGCATCGTGGCATCCACGTTCACACCGCGAATCTGCTCGATCTGAGCGCGCGTGATGGGCTGGCGATACGAGATGATGGCAAGCGTTTCGAGCGCAGGCAGCGAAAGCCGCGGCGGACGCGCCTTCACGCCCACGAGCGCGCGCAACCACGGGCCAAATTCCGGCTGCGTGACAAATTGCCAGGAACCCGCGACGCACGCGAGGCGATAGCTGCGAGCGGCGGTTTCGTGTTCGCGCACCAATTGTTCCAACGCGGCGGTCAGTTCGCTCTCCTTGACTCTGGCCAGCGATTTGGCTGTGGCATCGGCATCTTCGTGTCCGGCGGCGGCGGCGAGCACGTCGCGAAGTTCCTTCACGCTCAAAGGTTTTTGCGCGGAGAACAGCAGCGATTCCAGAATGAGTTTAAGTTCCATTTTAAATTTACGATTTACGATTTACGATTGACGCGCGCTTTCACCTTCCGCGCCGGCCTCGCTGGCAGCAACAGTTGTTTGAGAAATACCCGGTTCGGATGCGGGCGCAGCGGCCGGTTCAGGTGTCGCCGGAGTTTCGGCTGGCGGCGCGGCAAGGCGGATTTCAATTTCGCCGAAAGCTTCAGGTTGCGAGCAAACGAGTTGCCGCAGGCGGATCAATTCCAGCAGTGCCAGAAAGGTGCAGATAACTTCGGAGCGGCTGGCCGCGCGCTCGAACAATTCGGCGAAGCGCATGCTGCCGCGTCCGGAAATCACGCGGAGAATGACCTCGATTTTTTCACTGACGATCCATTTGTCCTCAAAAATGTCGCCCCGGTCTTCACGCTTGGTGAACCGTTGAAGCACGCCGTTGACGGCGTTGAGCAAATCGAAAATCGAAACGTCCGGCTTGGGCGGCGGTGCGGCGCTTTCAAATTCGAGTTTGCCGGGCAGGCGCGGGAAAATGTTTTCCTGTTCGGCCTCGAGAACTTGCAGGCGCGCGGCGGCGTCCTTGAATTTTTTGTATTCGACGAGCTGACGGATCAATTCCCAGCGCGGGTCTTCGCCTTCCTCCTCGCCTTCCACCTGCACCTGCTGGTCCACGGGCAGCAGTTCGCGGCTCTTGATATACATGAGCGTCGAGGCCATGACGAGGAATTCGCCGGCGATCTCCAGATCGAACTGGCGCATGAGGTCAATGTATTCGATGAACTGCGTGGCGAGCCGCGTGAGGTTGACCTCATAAATGTCCACCTCCTCCTTTTTGATGAGGTAAAGGAGCAAATCGAGCGGGCCTTCGAAGACCTCGAACTGGACTTTGTATTCCGCCATGCGCTGAATGAACTGTGAAAATTCTAAAACGCCGGCGCAGCGTTGGCAATGTCGGAACGAAAATGAAAATGCGGCGTGGTGACTGCGCTCATTCGCCGGCTGATAGCGGCAGATTAAGCGTTTTTGCCTTTTGGACTCCTTCCGTTGAGGCTCTCTGTGCGAAACCCGGCTGGGTAAGCATTGAAAGACTTGACTATTGCAGCTGCGGAATTTCGGCGATGCAGAGAGAATTGCGCAGCCAAGCCAACCTCCCGTTCCAAATCGGGGCACTGCCAAGTAACAAAGTTGCTTGACTAATTAATTTAATAGTTTCAAAACTTCATAAAACACACGGGTATTTGTGGCCGAAGAAACCGAGAGTTAACTATGAGCCGAACCACTGGTCAGGTTTGTGATGTGTCCGGAGTGTACCGTGCCGTTGGAAGCTGCGGTCATTCGGTTGAGCGGGTCATTCCCAAAGGACACGCGTTTCCCCCTTGTGAATATTGCCGGGAAAAGGGCGATCGCAAAGACATCACCTGGGTCTTGGTGGTAGAAACTCAGCCCAAGTAATCGCCCACCCAAATTTCCGACCATCCAGCCCAAGGTGTGGGTCGGTCTTCAACAAAACGACGCTGACGTTCGGCCATTTTTACCAGCCGATTCGTGTTCATGGAAAGACATAGTGTTTGAAATGGCCGTCCTGTTTTTAGACGCTGCCGGAACATTTGCCATTCAACCCCAAGAGTAAATGCGATTTCTGAGTTGACTCCCTTTAACGAATTTTCGCCCATTTCAAATGGTTCAACCAACTCATAATCCCCCTCGTTCTTATGCTTCATACGCGCCACTTGAAGCAAGAATCGTGCTAAAAACCGATCGGAATGGATTTTCAAATGGCGGAAACTCAAACGATACCACCACCCACATCGTGACAAACTTGACGGACGCGGTTAATAAACCTAATTTGTCAGCTGGTTGGTGGTCGTAGCTCAACGGTAGAGTCCAAGCTTGTGGAGCTTGTTGTTGCGGGTTCGAATCCCGTCGGCCACCCCATCCTTCGCTCGAAGCGCAGCCGCCTTGTGACTTCAGGCATATCAGCGTCAATCCTGCCGAAGATGTCGTTCTGATGTTTGCTCTTGGACGCGCGTCACCGGGTAATAACCTTTGAATGCGCCTGCAAACTTTGATGCGCGGAAGTTCAGAAGGTGTGTCATCGTTGTTTCCCTTGCCAGTAAATCCGCAACTTCGGAAAAGGTTGACGGTTGATTGCGAACCAACTTGCCTTCCCACGGAACGAATAATTCAGACTCGCCCCAATGTGTGACGGCTTCACACATTGTGCTTGACCGCCGGGGCGCAATGTGTGAATGTTTCACACATATCCATGACTTCCCTGAATCAAAATGAACTGGAGGCGCTCCGCATCCTTTGGGAGCAGGGCGAATTGAAACCGGCGGAAATTCAAGCGCATTTCTCATGGCCGATCGAAAACGCCACCTTGCGCTCGGTTCTGGTCAACCTGGTCGAGAATAAGCACATCACCCGCCGGTTGCAGGGGAAGGCGTTTTTTTATGCGGCCCGTGTTCTCAAAGCCACCTTGCTTCAGACCACTATGCAAACGCTGGCGCGGGTCTTTGCGGGCGGCTCCCATCAGGAATTGGTCGTTCAATTGATGGAAACCTCAGACATCAAACCGGCGGACCTCAGACTTATCCGCCAAACCGCCGCCGGGTTGTCGTCCAAAAAAGCAAAAAGGAAATCAAAATGAATCTGCCTTTCTTCCTTGCCTCGCCGGGGCTCGTAATCCTGTTCAAATGGACTTGCCTGCTCGCATTGGGCTGGGTGGCTCATGGGTTGTTGCATCGCCGTCATGCCCGCTGGCGGTTGATTCTCTGGCGCAGCATTCTTTGCTTTGGTCTGGCCCTGCCGCTGCTGCATTTTTTCCAAATCCCCGGGCTTAAGATTCCGATCGCCAGCGATGCTGCTTCCACAACCGAATTCGCCAGTTCACTTTCGCCGACCGCCGCCATCAATCCAATCCAGCTCGCAGCATCAGTGGCGCAGCCGGCACAAACACCGGTCGCGGTCAGCCCAACTTCCAGCAGCGTAAATTCTCTCCAACCTCCAACTTCACCAAAGCCAGTCTCATGGGAAAGCATTCTCATGGTGATCTGGGCATTGGGCTGCGTCGATGGAGCGGTCCGGCTTGTCCGGCTGCAGCTTCAGCTTTCCCGTTTGCGAAATGAAACCTGCCGCCCGAGTCCGGACCTTCAGCGGCTGGCAAAACAAATTCAGATCCGGCTCAATGTTCGGCGGGAGGTTGATGTTCAAATTTCAGATGCGGTCACTTCTCCGTTTGTTTGCGGCCTGTTGAAACCGACGATCATCCTGCCGCGAACGCTGGCGCAACATTTTTCACCGGGCGAAGCATCCGCGCTTTTGAGCCATGAGATTGCACACCTGCGCCAGTATGACCTGATTTGGTGTGTGGCCTGGCGATGGATGAAGGCCGTCTGCTGGTTTCATCCGCTCGTGTGGAACGTTCCTGCCGCCCACAACCTCGCTTGTGAACAGGAAGCCGACCGCGTCGCGTCGGGACAATTGGCGGAACAAGATTCCTATGCCCGGTTGCTGGCCCGACTCGCGTTGCGGGTGCTGGCTTTGCCGGCTGTTGAGACGAAACTTACGTTGAATGGAAGTTCCCAAATTGCGCAGCGGTTGAATCATCTTGGCCAAAAGGGAATGGGCGCCTGGACTTGGAGACATTCGGTGACGGGATTTGGTCTGGTGGGGATGTTGTTTCTGATGACCGCCGGGTGTGAATTCTCAAAGGCCAATGCGCCGGGATTAAAAAAATCGGCCACACCCGAATTCAAAAAAGTGCTGGTTGTGGTTCAGGATGAAGACGGCAAACCCATCGAAGGGGCAACGGTTTTGCCCGGTGGTTTCCGGGTTAAAGGGATTCATGGGGCTGATGCCTATGGCTGGAACAAAAAATTGTTTGGCCCGCCGGAAAAAGCCATCACTGATAGCGGGGGCAAAGCCTATGTGAAATATCCCGTTGAAGGCATCCCGGAAGAAAAGGAGTTCACGGGAAAACTCATCTTCGGGGTTTCCCACCCGGAATTTGCGTCTGTATTCATACAGAGTTATTCAGTGGACAGCCCGGAGCAACCGATTCAATTGACCCGTGGCAGTAATCTGGAGGTCTCCGGTTATTATGGCAGTGATCATCAGCCCGTGACGGACCTGATCCCGAATCTCAGTGAAGAAGTGCCCCCGGAAGACTGGCAGAAAAAGGACAACGGGGTGTTCGTATTTAATAAACTATCTCCGGGCGGACATCTGCTGCAACTCATGGGACGGCTGCCTTCGGGTGAGATTGTTTACAGCGAAACCTTCGCTTTTACCGCCGGGAAAGGGAAGCTTTGTCATTTCGCATTAGAAATGAAGCCCGGCATTCGGCTGGAAGGACGCCTCGACGACAACGTGCCACGGCCGGTGAAAAATGGCCGGGTCATGATTGATGTCCGTCCCAAGGAATATCCCGCGCTTAACGTGATCGAGGATTATTATGATGCCGATAAAAAATACGGTGGCCGTCATTTTTGGCACAGTTATCGCCCAATCAGCGAGGATGGGACCTTTGTTTTTGAGTCCATTCCTCCCGGCGAAGCGGACATCGTCGTCCTTGGCGACGGTTTTGCGTCCAAAACCATCGGTCAACTCCAGAATCGAGTGCATGGTGCTTTGGCAAAAGGCCCCATCATGGCCATCCCGCAGGCTTTCCCGCTGGTGTCGCCCATCACCAAAATCGAGGTAACAACGGAACCCACCGCGACCTTGGAATTCACCGCCACAACCCAATCGGGCCGGCCGATTGAGGGAGTCGGGGTGGGGATGTATCCGTCCGTATTTCGCATGTGGGGAATGTTTGGCTGGATGAAAAATTCCAGCGAAGAACCTTATCGAGAGATGCCGCATCTGTCCGACCCCATTTTTTCAGGCCAGACGGATAAAAACGGAAAGCTCGTTATTCAGAACCTTCCAGCGGAGACCCATGGAATGGAGGTTCATCATCCGCAATTTCAGGTGCCGCTGCAGGAGCCCAACGGGTGGCGTGACCGGCATATTCGCGTCAAATTCTCGCCGGGAACAACCAATCAATTTGAACTGACTCTTGAGCCAAAAGGTAAGGATTATATCGGGAGTCATTGAATTGCATCTCTCGCACCAGCGACAAATGGGGGTAATCCCTCGGACGAAAGAATCACCCATACCGGACTCATCTTTTTGAGCCACTGCCTGTGTTAGCTGTAGCGCACCGGCCACGATATGGTTTAACGGGAGGCTAATTTATGGGTGAAGTCACATCGCTGTGCTTCGGCGCGCCAAAGCGAAAGCAAAGGCTGCCGCGCCGAAGTCTCAACCGGACGAAGGCGGGCTCAAATATGCAGAAAAGAAACGGCTTCCGACCATAGCCCCCCAAGCCAGCCTCCTCAAATCGAATAGTCGTCGGAGAAAACCTTCACGTTCCGCAATTCCACGAACACCGGTTCGCCCGCTTTCAGCTGCAATTGCTGGAATTGTTCCTTGCTCAACTGCACTGTGAATTGTTCGCCAGTGTCGAGCCGCACCAGTTCAAGATTCGCCAGCGGGCCGGCGGCGTTGCTGCGAATGACGCGCGCCGCCAGCATCGCGGGGCCGCCCGGCTCGCGCGTGACGCGAATGTCGTGCGGACGCACAAACGCAACGGCAGGGGTGTCGGCTTCGCCGGCAGTTTCCGGCGCGGCAAATTCGGTGCCGCCAATGACCACTGTGCCGTCGCGCATCCGGCCGCTGAACAAATTCACATTGCCGAGAAAATCATAAACGAACGGCGAGGCCGGATTGTCGTAAATCTCCTCCGGCGTGCCGATTTGCTCGACGCGACCCACGCGCAAAATGGCCACACGGTCGGCCACTTCCAGCGCCTCTTCCTGATCGTGCGTCACAAACAGCGTTGTGATGTGGATTTCGTCATGCAATTTGCGGAGCCAGCGGCGCAATTCCTTCCGCACCTTCGCGTCGAGCGCGCCGAACGGTTCGTCGAGCAGCAGCACCTTGGGTTCGACCGCGAGCGCGCGGGCCAGCGAAACGCGCTGGCGCTGGCCGCCGGAAAGTTGCGACGGAAACCGTTTGGCGAGCGGCTCAAGCTGGATGAGCTTCAACAGTTTTTCCACGCGCGCACGGATTTCGGCTTCGCCCGGCCGGGTCGCACGCGGACGGACCCGCAGGCCGAACGCGATGTTTTCAAAGACGTTCAAGTGCCGGAACAACGCATAATGCTGAAACGCGAAACCGGCCTTGCGCTCACTCGCGGGAATCGTGGTCACGTCCTCGCCGTAAAACAAAACCTGCGCGTCGCCGGAATCGGGGAACTCCAGTCCGGCGATGATGCGGAGCAACGTCGTCTTGCCCGAACCGGACGGGCCGAGCAATGCGACGAGTTCGCCGGACTCGATCTTCAGGTTCACGCCATCGAGCGCGGTGAATTGCCCGAATTTTTTGCTGATGTTGCGGACTTCGATGCTCATGTGATCAATCAGTTTTCCATTCCGCGCAACGCGGCGTTCTTGTGCTCCACCCACGTTTTCAGCGCCAGCGTGACGAACGCGAGAAATGTCAACAGCGACGCCACGGCAAAGGCCCCGGTGGAATTGTATTCGTTATACAGGATTTCGACGTGCAGCGGAATGGTATTTGTCTGGCCGCGGATGTGGCCGCTCACGACCGACACCGCGCCGAATTCGCCCATCGCCCGCGCATTGCAAAGGATGACGCCGTAAAGCAGTCCCCATTTGATGTTCGGCAGCGTCACCCGCCAGAACGTCTGCCAGCCGCTGGCGCCCAGCACGCGCGCGGCCTCCTCCTCGGTTCGGCCCTGTGCCTGCATGAGGGGAATCAATTCGCGCGCGACAAACGGAAACGTCACAAACATCGTCGCCAGCACAATGCCGGGCACGGCAAAAATGATTTTGATGTTGTGATCCGAAAGCCACGGACCGAGCAATCCCTGCGCGCCGAACAGCAACACGTAAACCATGCCCGCAACCACGGGTGAAACCGTGAACGGCAGGTCGATCAGTGTAATCAGCACGGTCTTCCCTCGGAAATCGAATTTGGCGATCGCCCAGGCCGCCGCGACGCCAAAGACACAGTTCAATGGCACGGCAATGCCGGCCACAATGAACGTCAGTTTGATGGCGCTCAAAGTATTCGCGTCATTGAACGTGTGAAAATAGTAACCAACGCCCTTGGCAAAGGCCTCCACAAAAACCGCCGCCAGCGGCACGACCAGGAACAAACCGAGAAACAACAACGCGCCACTGATGAGCAGCCAGCGCACGAACGGCGGCTCGGCCGTCACGCGGCGTTGAGCGGCGCGGTGCGGGGCATGGAGCGTTGAAGCGGGAACCATAAATCAAGCGGGCGCGTGATGCCGGTGGCTCCACCATTGGAGGAAATTGATGGCGAGCAACAGCACAAAGGAAGTGACGAGCATTACCACCGCAATGGCCGTTGCACCGGGATAGTCAAATTCCTCGAGCTTGGTGATGATGAGCAGCGGCGTGATTTCCGTTTTCATGGGCATGTTGCCGGAAATGAAAACGACCGAGCCGTATTCGCCGAGCGCGCGGGCAAACGCGAGCGTGAAGCCGGTCAGCAATGCCGGTCGCAGCATGGGCAAAGTGACGCGCCAGAATGACTGCCAGCGATTCGCGCCGAGGCTGGCGGCGGATTCTTCAATTTCGAGATCGAAATCCTCCAGCACCGGCTGCACGGTGCGAACAATGAACGGCAACCCGATGAACGTAAGCGCAACGAATACGCCGAGCCGCGTGAAGGCAACCTGGATTCCGAGCGGTTCGAGCCATTGGCCGATCCAGCCGTGCGGCGCATACACCGCCGTCAGCGCGATGCCGGCCACCGCCGTCGGCAGCGCGAACGGCAGGTCCACCAGCGCGTCCACGAAACGCTTGCCCCAAAACTGATAGCGCACCAGCACCCAGGCGACGAGCAGGCCGAAAAACAGATTGGTCAGCGCCGCCAGAAACGACGCGCCGAAGCTCAGACGATACGACGCCAGCACGCGCGGTGCGGCGACGGCGTGCCAGAATTGCCCCCACGTCAACTCGCTCGTTTTCCAAAACGTGCAGGCCAGCGGAATCAGGACGATGAGACTGAGATAAAGCACCGTGTAGCCGAGCGTCAGTCGAAAGCCGGGCAACACGCTGGTTGTTTTCTTTGCCATGCAAATTGTCTGCCAGCGGTTATAACCTTTGTTAAAATGCAGCGAAAGAAATTCTTTAATTTACCAAACCATTGCCCCCGTTCGGAGGAACCACAAACCGGTTTTAAGGTTGAAAGATTTGGTCAAAGACGCCGCCGTCGCCGAAGTGAGTTTTTTGCGCCTTTTGCCAGCCGCCGAAAACTTCGTCCACCGTGACGAGTTTCACCGGGCTGAACTGGCTGGCATATTTCGCCGCGGCCTTTTCCGAACGCGGACGATAAAAATTCCGACCGGCGATGTCCTGGCCTTCGTCGGAGTAAAGGTATTCGAGATAAGCCCTCGCCACGTCGGACGTGCCGCGCTTCTTCGCCACCTTGTCCACGACGGCCACCGGCGGCTCGGCCAGGATGCTCAACGGCGGCGTGACGATGTCAAACTTGCCCACGCCGAATTGCTTGATGGCGAGATGCGCCTCATTTTCCCACGCGAGCAACACGTCGCCGATTTCGCGCTCAACGAACGTCGTGGTCGAGCCGCGCGCGCCGGAATCGAGCACGGGCACGTTCTTGTAAAGCCGCCTGATGAAGTCGCGCGCTTTGGCGTCGTCGTGGCCATATTTGTCGAGCGCGTAAGCCCACGCGGCGAGGTAATTCCAGCGCGCGCCGCCGGAGGTTTTCGGATTCGGCGTCACGACCACAACGTTCGGTTTTACGAGGTCGTCCCAATCCTTGATGCCTTTCGGATTTCCCTTGCGCACGAGAAACACAATGGTCGAGACGTAGGGCGTGCTGTTATTTGGCAGACGTTTTTGCCAGTCGGCGGGCAACAGTTTTGCCTGTTGCGAAATCGCGTCAATGTCATAAGCCAGCGCGAGCGTCACAACGTCGGCTTCAAGACCGTTGATGACGGACTGCGCCTGTTTGCCGGAGCCGCCGTGCGATTGCGCGACGACCACGCCGTCGCCGGTTTTCGCCTTCCAATATCTGGCGAACGCGGCGTTGTAATCCTGATACAACTCGCGCGTGGGGTCGTAGGAAACGTTCAGGAGTTTGATTTCCTTCGCGCTGGCCGCAACGGCCAATACACAACTGAACAAGGTGAGGAATTTTAAGAATGTTTTCACAGTTTTGATATTTAGGTTGTTTGAATAATTAAGTCATTGGAACTGGTTAAAACGCCAGTTGCACCCGGGTGAACAGCGCTTCCTCCGGCTTTTTGGTCACGGCTCCGCTCGCGCCGCCGGAGAACGTGGTGCGCGAGAAACTGGTCAGCACGCGCACGTTCTTGTTCAACCACCAGTTTAGTCCCACTGACCAGGCGTCGGCAGACTTGGCCGAGGTGTTGGGATTGGCGAAGAGCGGAAACGCGTCGGAGTCTATGCCCAAGTGTGCGTAGCGTGCCGAAAGCTCCCAAGCCCCCCACTGGCCATTGGCCGGATTGAACGGATGGGCCGGCGTAACCCCCTTGTAAGAATTTTCCTCGCCGGTCAAAAACCACGAGCCGACCACCTGCCAGGCGCTATTGTCAATGGTGCCGGTGTTCGCGTCAGCAATCACCTTTTGCGAGGACTCCACATATTCACCCAGCAAACCAAACGAGCCGTAGTAATAATAGCCCTGCGGCGAAATCCGCCAGTGTGTGCCGTTGCCCGACACGTTGGAATTGTAGCCGAAGAACTTTTGCTGCCCGTCCGTCGTGTATTTGCTGGCCAGGGCGGAGGTTCCGCTTTCATCCCCGAAACTGCCGCTCACGCCAAACCCAAACCCCTGTAACGCCTCAATGCTGGATTTTTTCAGCGGCTGGAAGAACAGCCGTCCGGCAAATTCCTTGTCGTTGTCAAAATCACTGTTGGCGATATTGGCTGCGTCGGCCACGCCGTTGAAAATCCCGGCGGCATAACTGACCACTCCGCCAAACAAATCACCGTGCAGTTCCACGCCCAAATCGCGGCCGGGCACCAAGTCCGTCACCAGTGACCGTTCGTTGAATGGGAGATAGGTGTCCGACTGCAAATACTCCAAACCGACCGGCGATTTGAATTTGCCCGCCTGCACCTGCAACTCCGGCCGATAACGGTAATTCAAATACGCATCTTGGATTACGGTGGAACTGCCACCGAAGTCCGGCACAAACAGGAAGTCAAAGTCGTGAAAGACCGTGCCGGAAATGATCGGTCGCGCCCGCCGCAAAATAAAACCATCCACGCCCTGGGCGGCATTCTGGAAAAACGTCCGGCTGTCCAATTGTACCAAGCCATGCAGGCTGATGCTGAAGTTGGTGTCGGCAGAGGCAAGGGTGAAACCGCTAGCATCCAGTTTTACCAGAGGCTGTTTTTTCGCGACAGCCGTGGCATCGTCCTTGTCCAGTTCGCGCTGGCGTGCGAGAATCCGGACTTTCTGGTCAAGTTCCCGGGTTTGTTCTTTGGCCGTGTCGGCGGCGGTCTGCCGGTCCACCTCGCGCTGGTGCTCAAGAAGCCGGACTTTCTGGTCGAGTTCGTGGATTTGCTGTTTCAAGACTTCGATGTCCGAATCGCGGTTTGTATCCGCGCTGTCTGCGGCAAGAGCGGGGAAAACAAATTGTATCCCCACGAGCGTTGCAAGTAACAACTGATTTGGTTTCATGTATGCCTTTTCTTGTTTTGTGTCGCTCCAATCATACGGTTGGCATTTATTTTTATTTCGTGCCTCCAGCTTTCTGGCCGGCTAAAATTGTTTGCGCGCGGGTTTTCCCCAGCCGCACGCGCTCGGTTTTTTCAATCTGCGTGACCTGTGAATCATGCACGACGATTTGCCCCACGCCGTAGCGCAATGATCCAACCTGCCGACGGACCACTTCCAGCCAGTTCAATTGTTGACCGGCGCTGCTCTCCGATTTAATCTGAATCGAGCTCATATCAATAAAATTTCATACTAATTTGCAAAGCCAATTTGATGTTTTCAATAACGACATATAGAGTCGTCATTCTAACGAAATAAAAACCGTTGCTCTACTTGCCGCAAACTTCCACCAAATGCGGCAATTTGAAGTTCTATTTTCAATTTCATTCTTCATTCTATTAACGACTCATCTTGTCGTTATTATCCGCAACCGGCCTGACTTGTCAACTGGTTTTTTGATTTTTTTTAAATGCCTTCTCCGCCAATAAAACCGGCTGAAATCTCTTGTTTTGACACCGGCGCGCTCTTGGAAACTTCGGCGAGCGTTGCGTGCTCCATCAACCCGGCAACGTAATTGCGTGCATCGAGAAACACGCGCCTGAACCGGCAAACCGGCTCTTGTGAACACCGCTTGTAACCCGTGACCGAAACACAATCAATCGGCGCTATTATACCGTCAAATTGCCGCACCACCTCGCCCATCGTAATCTTGCCGGGATTTTTGGCGAGCACATATCCGCCGCGCACACCCGCCACGCTGTCCACCCAACCCTGCGCCTTGAGTTTGAGCATGATTTGCTCAAGAAAGCGTTTGGGAACGTCGTTTCGCCGGGCCAGCTCACGAATCGGTATCGGCGCACCGCCGAAATGATCCACCAATGTGAACAAGGCGCGCAGCGCGTAATCAGTTTTCTTCGACACTCGCATGACGAAATACGATACGCCAGGTCGAGATTAAGTCAATTGGGGTTTTATGGCCTATTCAGCAGACGTTGAATCAACTGCTGATAATACGACGACCTTCATCCAGGAAGATGCCTTTGAAATTCATTTCCAGTGCTTGGGGATTGGTGGCCTTGGACATGGCTTCCTTCTCGGTCACGCGCCCCGCCTTGACCAAATCGAACAAGGACTGATTGAAGGTGAGCATGCCATCGTCCAGGCTCGTTTCAATGGCGGCGGGCAATTTGTCGAGGCGGTTTTCTTCAAGAAGTTTCCTGACCATTGGCGTGTTGATGAGGATTTCCAAAGCCGGGGTTGATTTGCCGTCCAGGGTGCCGACCATGCGCTGGCAGACCACCGCGTACAAGGTGGCGGCGATTTGCCGGCGGATTTGCTCGCGCTCTTCGGCCTTGAAGAATTCAAGGATGCGGCTGATGGATTGCGACGCGTTGGTCGTGTGCAGCGTGGACAATATCAGATGCCCGGTGTCCGCCGCACTCATGGCCGCGGAAAAACTGACGTCATCCCGCATTTCGCCGATCATAATGATGTCCGGGTCCTGGCGCAGAACGTTCCGGAGTGCGTGATGGAACGAAAGGGTGTCCAAGCCGACTTCCCGTTGTTCAATCACCGATTGGTTGTCTTCAAAAACGTATTCAATCGGGTCTTCCAGCGTAATAACGTGTTTTTTGAAATTACTATTGATGTGTTCAATCATGGCTGCAAGCGTGGTGGATTTGCCGCAACCGGTGGCGCCGGCCACCAGCACGATCCCGCGGGGTGATTCGGCGATTTTTCTCACTTGGTTCAGCAACCCGAGTTCTTCAAAGCTGGGCACCTGGGTCTTGACGTAGCGCATGGCCAGACACCATTGGCCGCGCTGTTGATACAGATTGGTGCGAAAACGGCCGACGCCCGGGACAAAATACGAAAAATCAATTTCCCGTTCCTCGTCGAGGCGCTTTTTCAAATGCACCGGCGTGACAGCTTCGACAATTTTTACCATCCATTCCGGGGTCGGGTGGGGGGAATCCACCGCGATCAATTCGCGGTTGATGCGAAAAACGACCGGCGTGCCGATTTTCAGATGCACGTCCGACGCGCCGCCTTCGATGGCCGTCTTCAAAATGCGCTGAAACAGTTCCACGCCCCCCAGTCTAACAGATCACCGCGCCAACGCCAGCCGGGAAAAACGCTGGCGACTTTTTCCCGGACCAATGCTATAAACCACGCATGTCTAATCATCGCATTGGCATCATCGGCGGCACCGGCCTCTACCACATCGAAGGTTTCACCCGCCAGAAATGGGTGAAAGTCAAAACGCCCTTCGGCCCGCCGTCGGACGATTTGTTGACCGGCAAGCTCACCGGACGCGACGTGGTCTTTCTTCCACGCCACGGGCGCGGCCATCGCATTCTTCCGAGCGAACTCAACCACCGCGCCAACATCTGGGCGATGAAAAAGCTGGGGGTCGCCTGGATCATCAGCGTCAGCGCCGTCGGTTCGTTGCAGGAAAGATACAAGCCCTGCGACATTGTGCTCGTTGACCAGTTTCTCGACCGCACCAAGCAATCGTCCGCCCACACCTTTTTCGGCCGCGGCATCGTGGCGCACATTGCCTTCGCGCATCCGATCTGCGAGGAATTGCGGCAAATTCTCTTGAAGATTGCCATCCTTTGCCGGGCGCAGGCGCACAACGGCGGCACTTATGTCTGCATGGAAGGCCCGGCGTTCAGCACCCGCGCCGAATCGCTCATGAACCATCGCGCCGGTTTCAACGTCATCGGCATGACCAATCTGGGCGAGGCCAAATGCGCCCGCGAAGCCGAAATCGCCTATGCGACCCTGGCGATGGCCACCGACTACGATTGCTGGAAGGAAGATGAGCACGTCACGCTCGAAATGATCATCGCAAACCTCAATCGCAACGCGGACATGGCCAAACAAATTGTTGCCCGCGCCATCCCGCAAATCCCGGCCGAGCCGGACTGGCCGTGCCATTCCGCGTTGAAGAACGCGTTCCTGACCGATAAAAAATTCTGGCCGGCAAAAACGAAGAAGGAACTGGCGCCATTGCTGGCGAAGTATCTCTAGTTTTGGCTTGCAAGGCAGCCATTCGTTTAAGCCGCCGGTCATGAACAAACGCGCCCTCATCAGGAAAATCATCGCCCGGCTGACGGACGAACTGGAAATTTATTTTCGCGCCGCAAACGCCTCGCGCGCCGAAGCCACGCACGAGCAGAACAAGGCCGAGGGCAAATACGACACCCGCGGTCTCGAAGCCTCCTACCTCGCCCGCGGCCAGTCCCGGCAGGCGGCGGAAATCGAATCCGCCATCGCTGAATTTGAAAAGCTGGCCGCCCGAAAGTTTGGCGACGGCGAAGCCATTGACCCCGGCGCGTTGGTGGAACTTGAAACCGGCGGTGAACATTCCTTTTACTTCATTGGTCCGCGCGCCGGCGGCACGGAAGTTGTTCACGAAAAAAGAGAAATCCTCGTCATTACGCCGCAATCGCCGTTGGGCGAACAACTCCTGGGAAAGAAACAAGGCGACCAGCCGCAACTCAACCTCGGCGGTGCGAAACAGGCAACGAGAATTGTCAGCGTCGAATAGGACGCCAGCCTCCGTCCCGGCACGTTGGAGTTCAAGCTTTAGCTTGTTCGGAGCGGCAATCCCGCAGGGCGGGATTGACTCCAGCCAAAATCCGCCGAATCGGAGTTCAGCGTTCCAATTATCACCAATCCGTTTCGCGGTAGTCTTTCAGGAATTTTCCCCAGACGTGTTCGCCGGTGTTGAAACCCGCGATGATCGGGTCAACGATGCGCGCCGCGCCGTCCACGATGTCCAGCGGCGGATGAAACCGGTGTTCCTTCACCTTGCGCGCCGCGATCTGCACCGGGTCTTCGTCCGTCACCCAGCCCGTGTCCACGCTGTTCATGTGGATGCCGTCCGCGTGATAATCCGTCGCCGACGTGCGTGTCATCATGTTCAACGCGGCCTTCGCCATGTTCGTATGCGGATGCCGCGTCGTCTTGAACTTCCGGTAAAATTGACCCTCCACCGCCGACACGTTCACGATGTGCTTGTCGCGTTCCGGCGTGCGCAACATCAACGGCTTCAGCCGCGCATTCAAAATAAACGGCGCGATGGCGTTCACGAGCTGCACTTCCAGCAGCTCGACCGACGGCACCTCGGCCAGCAGCAGCCGCCAGGAATTGCGCTCGCGCAGGTCAACCTGTTGGAGATCCTGGTCGAGCCGGCCTTCGGGGAACAAATCCTTCTGCGCGGCGAGCTCGTCCGGCAACAGCGGCACCTGTGACAACGCCGCCGCGTGCGTCAGCCCCGCGACGGCGAACATGCGAAGGTTTGGAGTTCCGCCTTTAGGCGGTTCGGGTGCCGCGCCGCCTAAAGGCGGAACTCCGAACGCGGGTTGCGCGTCACCCTCCGGCAGCAGATGATAGCCGCGCAAACCTTCGTAAGCGCCGAGCAGCTTGCGCGCCGGTTCCGGCATTTTGTTCAGCGGACCGCTTTCGCCCTCCATCATGTGCTGATAAAAATTCGGCGGACGCCGCACGGTCTGGCACGCGTTGTTGATGATGAAATCCAGCCGCGTCCGCGTCGCGAGCAGATGCCGGCAAAATGCCTCCACGCTCGGCGTGTGGCGCAAATCGAGTCCAAAAATTTCCAGCCGGTGCCCCCACTCCGCGAAATCCGGCTCGGCCGCGTAACGTGTCGTCGCGTCGCGCGGGAAGCGCGTGCTGACGATGAGTTGCGCCCCGGCGCGCAGCAACTTGATGCCCGCCTGATAACCGATCTTCACGCGCCCGCCGGTCAGGAGCGCCACGCGCCCGCGCAAATCCGCCGACTCGGTGCGCTTGCGGAAATTCAACTCCCCGCACGACGGGCAAAGCTGGTCGTAGAAATGATGAATCGTCGTGTAGTCCTGCTTGCAGATGTAGCAATTCTGCGGCTCGACGACTTCACGGAACTCCGGGTCGCCTTCAACCTCCTGCTGCTTGAATTCGATGGGCGGAATCAGATTCGGCGTGGTGAAAATTTTTTCCCGGCGCAGCTTTCGAATCCCGGTTTTATTGAGTTTGGACTGGTCCCGCTGAATTTTCTCCGCCTTGCGCTGGCGCACCCTGGCCTTCACAAACCGCCGCCGCGCGTTCACATCCGGGCAGTAAATTTCACCCGCCGCCTTGAGCAGACGCATTCGTTCCTCCTCCGGAATCCCAGCCAGCAACGCCCGATTGCCAGCGACCATCTCCAGCAATTCAGCGGCGGCCTTCAGGCGTTCGGCCAAAACGGCGGCGCTTTTTGTTTCGTTGTGATTCTTGGGTTGAACAGACATTAATCGGCGCGCAAAATAGCAGACGCTGATTGTCCGGGCGAATGAAAAGCAAAGCGCCACACCTTGACGCTGGCGGACAAAAGCGACAAACTCGCTCCACATTTTTGAATTAACACGAATCCATTTCATGCCAACCAAAACCATCATCAAACCCGCGAAATCGCCGGCCGCCGTCGGCCCTTACAATCACGCCGTGCGCGTCGGCGACCTGATGTTCTGTGCCGGCCAAATCCCGATTGACCCGAAGGACGGCAACCTCGTTGCCGGCGACATCAAAGTTCAAACCGAGCGCGTGCTGCAAAACGTCAAAGCGATTCTGGACGACCAGAAACTCACGTTTGCCAACGTGGTCAAGAGCACGGTGTTCCTGACAAATCTCGCCGATTTCGCCGGGATGAACGAAATTTACTCAAAGTATTTCACCGGCGATTTCCCGGCGCGTTCGACCATCCAGGTCGCCGCGCTGCCCAAAGGCGCGAATGTGGAAATTGAGGTTGTGGCCCATTTCTAAAACACCGTAGCCGCGCCTCGTGAGAGCGCGGCAAAATAAATCGAATGGCCGCGCGCTCACGAGGCGCGGCTACAAAAAACAATGCCTGTCGGAATCCAATTGCTAATCGCGTTTGTCGTTGGCGGCCTGCTGGGATTTTTCTTCGGCTGGCTCAAAGGTCGCGGTCGCGCCACCGGGCCGGACTCGCGGCTGGAAAACGAATTGCGCCAGCAGGTCGGCCAGCGCGAAACCGAACTCACCCGGCTTCGCGCGCAGTTGACTGAAACGGGCAACGCCCGTGCAGCGGCGGAAGCCAGACACGCCGCGTCAGAAAAAATGCTGGTGGAGCAGCGCGCGTTGCAGGACAAGACGTTGATTGATCTGCGCGAGGCGTTCAAGGCGTTGAGCGCGGATGCGTTGAAGCAGACGGCGCCGGAATTTCTGCGATTGGCGGAACAGAGTTTCGGAAAACTTCAGGAAACGGCCAAAGGCGATCTGGCGCAGCGGCAGGAAGCGATTAAAACTTTGGTTGAGCCGCTGAAGCAGCAACTCGAAACTTACCAGAAACGGTTGCAGCAAAGCGAAGCCGCGCAATCCTCCACGCTCGGCGAAGTGAAGAAGCAACTTGAATTGCTCTCGCAGCAAAGCCAGTCGCTCGCCTCGGAAACGCTGCAATTCCGGCGCGTATTGAGTTCCAATCAGGCGCGCGGGCGGTGGGGCGAGGAAACCTTGCGGCGCGTCGTGGAAGCGGCGGGCATGAGCGCGCATTGCGATTTCACCGAGCAAACCCAGGCCGGCGAAAACCGGCCGGACCTGGTGGTGCGGCTGCCCGGCGACCGCTTCATCATCGTGGACGCCAAGGTGCCGGATTTTGATTTTCTTAATGCGCTGGAATCGGCGGACGACGCCAAACGCGCGGAAGCATTGGCCGCGCACGCGGCAAAATTGAAGGCAACCATCAAGGCGCTTGCCGACCGTGATTATCCGAGCCAGTTCCCGAATGCGCTGGATTACGTTGTGCTGTTCGTGCCGGCGGAATCGCTTTTCAGCGCGGCGCTGGAAGGCGATCACGATTTAATTGTCTGGGCGGCAGGCAAACGAATTTTGCTGGCGACACCGGCGTCGCTCATCGCGCTGCTGCGGTCGGTGAGCGTAAGCTGGCAGCAGCACGCACAGACGGAGAACGCGCAGAAAATCGCCGAAGCCGCGCAGGAACTTTACGCACGGGTATGCAAGTTCACGGAACACTTCGAGCGCATCCGCGACGGGCTGGCGAAGGCCAACGACGCTTTCAACGATGCGGTGGGCAGTTACGAGCGCATGGTGCGTCCGGCGGGCGAAAAGATTCAAAAACTTGGCGGCACTGCTCCAGGCAAAGAATTGGCGGATGTCCAACCACTTGACGCAACGTTGCGTTTGCCGCCAAATTCAGGGCTGTAAGCCCGAAAGGGTGCGGAGGACAGCCACACCCATTATGTGATCAACTTTGTCCCCATGGCGTGTTTTCTCTCCGCAATCCAGCCAACGTATTGGGCGGCGGCTCACGCTGCGACAGAAGATCTTCTTCCACAGGATCAACAGCCAAGAATAGCTCGTGCCAGCCTTTTTTCAGTTCAACCAAATGAGTGAAAGAAGCAAAAACCCGGAGAAAATTCTCCGGGTTTTTATTGAAAAACTGGCGGCTACCTACTCTCGCAGAACCTATAGGACTACTACCATCGGCAAGACTGTGTTTGACGGCCGAGTTCGGAATGGGATCGGGTCGGACCACAGCTTTATGGCCACCAAGAATGAAACGTGAAACGTGAGGCGTGACCACAAGCCACGCCATCAGATTCACAAAATGTTAAAGAACGATCCACAACCGTCACGGATCACGCATCACGTGTCACGATTCGGGATTCTCTGAAAACTGCACACAGGGTTGCCGAGCAATTACTTTTCGTGAGTTTTAAATCGCTCTCTTCCTCTTCAAAGAAGAAAAAGAAAAGCAATCAAGCCGCACGACCGATTAGTACCAGTCAGCTAAACGTCTCACAACGCTTACACCTCTGGCCTATCAAACGGGTGGTCTGCCCGTGGTCTTTAGGGGGCTTGCGCCCCGGGAGACATTATCTTGGGATGAGCTTGGCACTTAGATGCTTTCAGCGCTTATCTCTTCCGCACATGGCTACGCAACGATGCCGCTGACGCGACAATTGCCACACCAGAAGTGCGTCCAACCCGGTCCTCTCGTACTAAGGTTGGAACCCCTCAAGTCTCCTGCGCCCACAGTGGATAAGGACCGAACTGTCTCACGACGTTCTGAACCCAGCTCGCGTACCGCTTTAACCGGCGAACAGCCGGACCCTTGGGACCTTCTCCAGCCCCAGGATGCGATGAGCCGACATCGAGGTGCCAAACCGGGTCGTCGATGTGAACTCTTGGACCCGATCAGCCTGTTATCCCTAGCGTACCTTTTGTCCGTTGAGCGACGTCAATTCCACATTAAAACGTCGGATCATTTGGGCCTACTTTCGTACCTGCTCGACTTGTAGGTCTCACAGTTAACCTGGCTTCTAGCCATACCCTCAACGCACGGTTGCCAACCGTGCTGAGCCAAGCATCGCGCTCCTCCGTTACTCTTTGGGAGGAAACCGCCCCAGTCAAACTGACCCGCACGCACTGTCCCCCAGCTGGCTTACAGCATGAGGTTAGAATCCTAATTAGCAAAGAGTGGTGTTTCACATTGCGACTCCACGGGAACCGAGGCCCCCGCTTCAAAGTCTCCCACCTACGCTACGCATCACGAACCAGAACACAATACGAGCTTACAGTAAAGGTGCATAGGGTCTTTCCGTCCTACTGCGGGCAGGCGGCATCTTCACCGCCGTTACAGTTTCGCCGAGATCCTCTCCGAGACAGTCGTTCAGTCGTTACAAGATTCGTGCAGGTCGGAACTTACCCGACAAGGAATTTCGCTACCTTAGGA
>Ga0208355_1000132_pt1 | contig 36631 bp, 25 predicted proteins | sample NGESurdeep072012_6_FD_184458 | JGI IMG/M metagenome (GOLD analysis project Ga0208355, IMG submission 184458) | Arctic peat soil microbial communities from Barrow, Alaska - NGEE Surface sample 210-3 deep-072012 (SPAdes) | ecosystem: Environmental > Terrestrial > Soil > Wetlands > Peat ... | reverse complement strand
CTCGGCCTTCACATCGACCATCGGATAGCCGGCGAGCACTCCGCCTTCGAGCGCTTCGCGCATTCCCTGCTCCGCCGGCTTGATGAACTCACGCGGAATTGTTCCACCGACGATCTTGTCCTCGAAGACAAAGCCTTCGCCCTGCTTCGCCGGCTCGATGTTGATCACGACGTGTCCGTACTGGCCTTTTCCGCCCGACTGGCGAATGAATTTCCCTTCGACCTTCTCGACGCGCTTCTTGATCGTCTCGCGATAAGCGACCTGCGGGCGTCCAATGTTCGCATCGACCTTGAACTCCCGCTGCATGCGGTCGACGATGATCTCGAGGTGGAGCTCGCCCATTCCCGAGATGATCGTCTGTCCCGTCTCCTGATCGGAGTGCACGCGGAAAGTCGGATCTTCCTCTGAGAGCTTCATTAGCGCGATCGCCAGCTTGTCCTGGTCCGCCTTGGTCTTCGGCTCGATCGCGACGTCGATGACTGGGTTCGGGAACTTCATCGCCTCGAGGATGATCGGCGAATCTTCCATCGTCATCGTGTCGCCGGTGCGCGTGTCCTTGAGTCCGATTGCCGCCGCGATGTCGCCGGCGTGAACCTCCTGGATTTCCTCGCGCTTGTTGGCGTGCATCTGGAGGAGGCGTCCCACTCGCTCGCGCTTGTCTTTGGTCGCGTTGTAGACGTAAGAGCCGGCCTCGAGCGTCCCCGAGTAAACCCGGAAGAAGGTCAGCTTTCCCACGAATGGGTCGGTCGCAATCTTGAAAGCGAGGCCCGCGAATGGCTCTTCGTCATTCGGGTGTCGCTCGGCTGGCTCACCGTTTGGAAGAAGTCCCTGAACCGCGGGGATGTCGACCGGCGACGGGAGGAAGTCGACGACAGCATCGAGCATCGCCTGGACGCCCTTGTTCTTGAACGCGGCGCCGCAGAGCACGGGCACGATGAAACCGCCGACAGTCGCGCTCCGAATGGCGTGGCGAATCTCGTCGTTGGTGAGCGGGGTGCCACTGAAGTACTTCTCGATCAGCGCCTCGTCGTGCGAGACGGCAGCCTCGATCACGTCATGGCGGGCCTTCTCCATCGCCTCGCGATATTCCTCGGGGACTTCCGTAATCTCGAACTTCTTGCCGAGCGATTCGTCGTCGAAGATGAACTGCTTGCGTTCGATGACGTCGATGTGACCATGGAAAAGCTCACCAGATCCAACGGGGAGCTGGATCGGGTATGCGTTCTTGGTGAGTCGATCGCGGATCATGCGCATGCAGCGATCGAAATCCGCCCCGACGCGATCCATCTTGTTGGCGAAAATCAGCCGCGGAACCTTGTAGCGGTCGGCCTGGCGCCAGACAGTCTCCGTCTGCGGCTCCACGCCGGCGACGGAATCCAGAAGGGTCACGGCGCCGTCGAGCACGCGGAGCGATCTCTCGACTTCGACCGTGAAGTCCACGTGGCCCGGCGTGTCGATGATGTTGATGCGGTACTCGATCCCGTTGCGCGTCCAGAATGCGGTGGTCGCCGCGGACGTGATCGTGATGCCGCGCTCCTGCTCCTGCTCCATCCAGTCCATCGTCGCGGTGCCTTCATGCACCTCGCCAATTTTGTGGGTCTTGCCGGTGTAGTAGAGGATGCGCTCGGTCATAGTCGTCTTCCCGGCATCGATGTGGGCCATGATGCCGATGTTACGATAGCGGTCGAGCGGGGTGTGGCGTGCCATGATCTCTGGAAAACTCTCTCTATAGAAGCCGCCCCAACAAACAGCTGGAGCCGGTGGTCTCAATTCAACAAAAACGCGGGTGGACCATGGCATCCCTGAACGGGACCGGTATCCATCCGCTGCCGCCGGGTGCACCCGCAACTGGTTCGCAGGTGGGGACTCGAGGCGCGCCGACCGCGTTTAAGGCGGGTGCCCGCGCGAGCGGGCTGAATCGGCGATTAAATTTTAGTGTAATGCGGGCGCGGTAAACTGCGTTCCGCCATAGCCTTGTAAAGCTATTCGCCGAAGAGCCTAAGTCAATGGGACTGGAATCGAAAAAGAATACAGAACCACTTGTGCTGTTGTACTTTGCATTATAAAGTACTCTGCACTACTTCCGGAAACCATGCGCGAAACCTCCGTTGCAATAACCTGGACCGCCGCTCTCCTCACCTCGACCGTAGGAGCTGCCCTTCTCTTCTCCGCGCGGCCCGGAATCAACTGGGCAATCTGGGTAGCAGCAGCCTCGATCTCGGTCATCCTCTCACGAGTCGTGGGTCGAAAACAACTCGAACTGCCGCTGCTTGTACTGCTGACCTGGGCGACCGTGCTCAGCCTCGGGCTGGCTGTTAGCGACAACGGTATGATCCAGTTCCTCGTGGTAATCAGCGACGCGATGCTCCTCGGCCTCGCCGTCGTCGCCGTAGGCTCCGAGTCCTGGAGCGCACTTTCAGCAAAAATGCTGGCAGCGGTGCCTTTCCTGGCGCCATTCCGGGTATGGCGGGCGACCGCGTACGAAGCAGCGGACGCTCCGCGGTCGATCTCCTCGCCGAGAGCCCGTTCGGTAATCAAGGGAACTCTGCTGTCCGCGCCGCTCGTGCTCATCCTCATCATGCTGCTCGGCAGCGCGGATCCTGTAATACGATGGGTCACCAACAGAATCTCGGCGTGGCTTCCGGACTGGTCATTCCCACCCCGATTGCTTTTCTTCGGTTTTTTGCTCTCGATCACCCTCGGCGCGAATTCGATCTCGTCGCGACAGATCGGACCGAAGCTCCCCAACATGCCGGGACTGGCTCGAACGTCAACAATCGGCCTTACGGAGCAGCGAATGATGCTCTGGAGCGCCGAGGTTGTGATCTGGCTCTTTGTATTGTTGCAGGCCGCTTATTTGATTCATCCGCCACCGGTGTTGGTTGATAGCGGGGTTACGTTTGCGGAGTACGCCCGCCGGGGATTTGGAGAGCTTTCATTCGCGGTGACGATTGTCGGCGCGATCATCCTGATACTCGAATACACGCGTCCGACTGACACGACCGAGCGGGACCGGAAGATGCTGGCTCGGCTCGAGCTTGCGCTTCTCGTTGCGCTCGAGTTGGTGCTCGTCTCCGCCTTCCGGCGAGTGATCCTCTACGAGCAGGCTTACGGCTTTACCACTGGTCGATTGTTCCCCCAGGCGTACATGGTCGCGATGTCTCTCGTGCTGATCGCGCTCGCGGTTGAAGTCAGTAAGGGCTCGATCTCCGTTTCCTTCGGAAGGCGGGTTGCCGAGATTGCCTTGGGTGTGTTCACCGTGTTGGTATTCTGGAACTACGAAGCGTGGATCGTCAACCGAAACATCGATCGCGCGTCGCAAAGCGGGAAGTTCGACTGGTTTTACGCCAGGCGACTATCGAGGGACGCGATCCCGACACTGATCTCACGGCACGCGGAGCTACCTCCGGACGCGCGCGCTGGTATCGAAGCGTGGCTTGACTGCACTCCGCTCCCCGCGGAGCGTCGATGGTTTGAGTGGAACCGAAGTGTTCGCGCGGCTGATCACGCTCTGCGCAGCTGGAACAAGGCGCCGTGCTTCCACACTCCCCCCGCCGCAGCTCTCTCCGTGTCTACGCTTCGAGAACGGCACGAAATCGCACCGACTTGTCGCGCACCGTTTGGAGAGCCTCGTTCACTCGTGTCATCGGGTGGCGCTCGATCGTCGGCACTACCCGATGCTTCGCGGCAAATGCAAGCATCTTCTTGATCATCTTGCGCGAACCTGTGTTACTGCCGACGACCTTTTTGAAGCCCGCCAACAGGGGGAATGCCATGATGCTGACTTTATTTTCCGGCATTCCCAGCACGCAGAGCGTTCCCTTGGGGCGGAGTGCGGCGATCAGTGAATCCCAGGGGAGATCCGCAGCCGCCGTGGTGAGGATCAAGTCGAGCGAATTGGCTGCGGCTGCCATCCCGGCTGCATCGTTGAGGTCGATGAAGCGGTTCGCACCGAATCGCCGCGCCTCGTCAGCCTTCGATTTTGAGGTGGAGAACGCAGTCACATTGCATCCCAGAGCGCGCCCGAACTGAAGCGCGAGGTGACCGAGACCGCCTACGCCGACCACGCCGAGTTTGGTCCCACGCCGCGCCTTATGGTCGACAAGCGGCGAAAAAACGGTGGCTCCCGCGCACAGTAGCGGAGCCGCTTCCGCCGATGATATCGCCTTTGGAATCGGGAAGGCAAATCGGGCATCGGCGCGCGCTCTGTCGGCAAAGCCCCCGGCGTGACCCACGCACGTAGGTTGCGCACTCGCGCACAGATTCTCTTCCCCCGCCTTGCACCACTCACACTTCATGCAGCTTCCCGCCTGCCATCCAATCCCTACGCGTTGGCCGACCTTGAGATCTTTCGCGGATTTGCCGAGCGCGGTTACCGTGCCGACAATCTCATGACCAGGAATGAGCGGGTACGAGCTGATCCCCCAATCGTTGTCGATGAGATGGATGTCGGAATGGCAGATTCCGCAGTGAGTTACCGCGACCTCGACCTCGTTGTTGCCGAGGGGGCCGGGGTCGAAGACGTGCGGCGTGAGCTTGGCGCCCTGCGAAGGCGCCGCGTAGGATTTGATCGACATGTCCGGCTCGGGTTGGGGTGCTGCCAAATCTAAGATGCCCTTTGCCCGGATGATCACCAGCACGGGGCCGAAGACTTCGTCCTGCGCAATTCGCATGTCGGGCGTAACGTGGTCAATGATCGTCGGCCCGATGAAGTATCCGCTCTCCTTGCCCTTCACCACCGCTCGCCGGCCATCCACCAGAACCTTCGCGCCGGCCGCTTCCGCTTCGGCGATGTATTTCTCGATTCGCTCCTTTGCGGCGGCCGAGATGACCGGACCGATGTCACGCCCCGGAACAATGTTTTTCGCGTGCTCGACCATTCGCTCGATGATGTCGTCCGTCCGGGAGACGGCGACCATCACCGACGCCGCCATGCAGCGCTGACCCGCGCAGCCCGACATCGAGGCGACGACGTTGCTCGACGTCATCTCCTTCGCCGCATCCGGCATGACGATGAGGTGATTCTTCGCCCCGCCCAGCGCGAGGCAGCGCTTCAGCGTCGCCGTCGAGCGGCGATAAACCACCTTCGCAATCTTCGTCGAGCCGACGAAGCTGACCGCGGCGATTCCCGGATGATCGCAGATCGCTTCAACGGCTTCCTTACCCCCGTTGACGATCTGCAGCACGCCCTCCGGCAATCCCGCCTCCTTGAGCAGCTCCGCGATTTTCCCCGCGCTCAGCGGCACCAGCTCCGACGGCTTGAGAATCAGACAGTTACCGAGTGCGATGGCGTTCGGGAGCGACCAGTTCGGCACCATGTTGGGGAAGTTGAAAGGCGTGATCGCCGCGACGACACCAAGCGGATACCGTTCGACCCGGCACTCGACACCACGACTGACCTCGAGAACCTCACCCGGCGCAATCTGCGGCAGCGAGCACGCAAACTCGCACAGCTCTGCCGACTTCAGGACCTCCGCTCTGGCTTCGGATGTCACCTTCCCGTTTTCTTCCGTTATGAGGGCAGCGAGCTCGTCGATGTTTTTCTCGAGCAGCGCCTTGTATCGGTAGAAGACCTGCACGCGCTCCTTGATCGGAGTCGCGGACCACGACGGGAACGCCTTTTGTGCGCTCGCAACGGCGGCGTCGACATCGTCCTGGCTCGAGAGCGGCACGCGCGAGATGACGCTCCCATCGCTCGGGTTGTGCACCTCGAGGAATGAGCGGTTGCTGCCGACGAACGAGCCGCCAACATAATTCTGTACTTCTGGGTACTTCACCATCCCTCCCCGCACTCGGACTCGCTGCTAACTGGCGGAACCCCCCAACCCGTGGATTGGAAGGCACTTATACCCATCATGGCAAGATGCGTTTGGGGCCGAAACGTTGCAAGCAGAGCTAAGCCCATCCACTTCTCCGACCGAGATGAAATATGAGGAGATTGTGATGCGTCTCCTGTAGAGGTGGCTCGCCGGCGAAGCACTGATTCGCTGGTGTATTGAAATTGAAGTCTCCCATATCCTTCTTGATAGTCGTACCGGCACGAAGCATGATGCTCAGATTGTGGTCACACTTCTGTAACTGCAAGCGGAAATTAAATGACTGATCCTTCGGCTACTGTTGAGCAGCCGCATCAAATACTTCCCCCCGTCGATCGCGGTATGTCGATCGGCAAGGCGACGGTGATCACCGTCGCCTCCGCGATACTGGTAATGGGCTCGACCTACGCGGTGGTAAAGGGAACCCTCTCCGCGGGGATGACACGCCTTCTAGCGGTCATCTCGCTTCTCTCGCTGGTCGCTTTGGCGTACGGTCTGATCGAGCTGGCACTGGCGGTGATAGCGACGACGTCTGAGCGGCGGAGAATGGCGCGAGAAGTGACCGAGCGGCGTCAGGGAGACCGGGCGAGAAAACCGACGCCGCGCTAGAGACAGCGAAAGATTTGCGGCGCCTTGCCTCACGCCAGGTGAAACGTTCCGAATAATTCGGACGAAAAAAGCCCCGTCAGGTATACACCAGACGGGGCCGGGGTTTGCAGCAGAATGCTGCTAGGCTACCAGCGGTAGTGCGCGAATGCCTTGTTCGCTTCGGCCATGCGGTGCGTGTCTTCCTTCTTCTTGACCGCGTTGCCTTCGCCCTTGCTGGCGGCGATCACTTCGGCGGCGAGCTTCTCGGACATCGACTTTTCGTTGCGGCCGCGTGAGAAGGTGATGAGCCAACGCATCGCGAGTGCCGTGCGGCGGTCGGGACGAACTTCTACCGGGACCTGGTAGGTCGCGCCACCGACGCGGCGGCTCTTCACTTCGACGGCGGGCTTGAGATTCGTGAGCGCCTGCTTGAAGATCGTGACACCGGGCTGCGCGGTCTTGTTCTCGACGATGTCCATCGCGCCGTAGAAGATTCTCTCGGCAGTCGACTTCTTGCCCTGGTACATGATGGCGTTGATGAACTTCGAGACGGTCTGGCTATCGTAGCGCGCGTCGGGAAGAATCGGACGCTTGATCGACTTTTTGCGGCGGCTCACTTCTTCTTACCTCCACCGGCTGCACCGGCGGCCTTTGGTTTCTTGGTGCCGTACTTGGAGCGGCTCTTGTTGCGGCCGTTGACGCCCGATGCGTCGAGCGAACCGCGGACGATGTGATAGCGCACACCCGGGAGATCCTTCACACGGCCGCCGCGAATGAGCACGATCGAGTGCTCCTGCAGGTTGTGGCCTTCGCCGGGGATGTAGGCGGTGACTTCGAACCCGTTGGTCAGCCGCACGCGCGCAACTTTGCGGAGCGCCGAGTTCGGCTTCTTCGGCGTGGTGGTGTAAACGCGGGTGCAGACTCCACGCTTCTGGGGATTCGACTTGAGAGCGGGCGCTTTTTCCTTCTTCTGAACGTCGCGGCGGCTCTGACGGACGAGCTGATTGATTGTCGGCATTAACTGGGGTTTTCGGACCGGAAACGAAGGTGCAAAGGTCCTCCCCTCCGCAGGGAGACCAGCCTTGGAAGTTAGGTGGGAGCAACATTTGTGTCAACTCTCTCGGAACTTCGACAGTGGGTGGAGGCTGAACCTTAAGTGCAAAACGCAAATCAAACTGACCCACTACCGGAACTTCCGCCGATCCGGTCAGTCATGGCGTGACCTTGTACAGGTCTGCCGCCACTCCGCCTACCGACGCATTGTTAGCGTCTACGACTTGGACCGACAAACCTCCCAGAGGGGTACCTGCGCGTGCAGGCCACGGCCATAGCGGAGATGAGGCACGCCCTGCCCCAGCTGCGAATTCGACCCGGACTAATGTACAGCAGTCGCCTCCTGCATCCCTGTGAGCGTTCGGCTATTTTTGTGAATGGTCGACGTGATCCCGATAAAGATAACGCCTCCCTATACAGCCTCGAGCGCTACTGCACGCTCGGGGGAGTAGGGCCAACCCATGGCCAGCGGATACGTGCTGGGTATTTCCGCGTTTTACCACGACAGCGCCGCCTGCCTTCTGGCGGGTGATGTCATCGTCGCGGCCGCACAGGAAGAGCGCTTCACACGCATCAAGGGAGACGAAAGGTTTCCGCGTCATGCGTCGAGGTATTGTCTGGCGGAAGCGGGGGTGACGGCTTCTGACCTCGACGCGGTCGTGTTTTACGAGAAACCCCTGCTCAAATTTGAGCGGTTGATAGAGACATATCTCGATATCGCCCCGCGCGGACTAACATCGTTCCGGCGCGCCGCACCGTTATGGCTGAAAGAACGTCTCTACGTTGAGCGCGACATCCGCTCCGGCCTCGGAGGATACGCGGGAAAGATTCTCTACACGGAGCATCACGAGGCGCACGCGGCGAGCGCCTACTTCCCGTCACCATTCGACGAGGCGGCGATACTTACAATCGATGGCGTCGGAGAATGGGCCACAGCCACGATCGGGGTGGGGCGTGGGTCGGAACTGGAGCTGCTCGAGGAGCTGCGGTTCCCCGACTCTGTAGGCCTCCTATACTCGGCTTTTACCTACCAAGCCGGCTTCAGGGTGAACAGCGGAGAATACAAGCTGATGGGGCTGGCCCCGTTCGGAACTCCGCGCTACGTCGACAGAATTTACTCTCACCTTCTCAAGCTCGAAGGCGACGGCTCGTTCACACTGAACCAGAGGTTCTTTGATTATCGCGGCGGCTTGCGAATGACCAACCGAAGTTTCGATCGGTTGTTCGACGGGCCCCCGCGAGCGCCGGAAGGACCGCTCACCCAACGCGAGATGGATCTCGCGTGTTCGGTTCAGCAGGTCTGCGAGGAGATCGTCCTGCGCATATCCAGCTACGCCCGCCGGCGAACCGGCCTCGACAAGCTCTGTATGGCCGGGGGCGTCGCTCTGAACGCGGTGGCTAATGGACGGCTGGCGCGCGAGGGCCCATTCGCCGAGATCTGGGTTCAACCAGCTGCGGGTGACGCTGGTGGGGCCATTGGCGCCGCCTATTGCGCAATTCACAAGTACTTTGGGCAGCCCCGGCAAAAGCACGAGGGCACGGACTCGATGCAGGGGACATTTCTCGGGCCTGCTTTCACCCCCGACGAGATCCGCGCCGCGCTGCGCCAGGCCGGAGCGCAATACGATGACTCTTCCGATAGAAGTGCCCAGGACTCTGCTGCGGAGCTGATAAGTGACGGAAAAGTGGTGGGCTGGTTTCAGGGGAGAATGGAATTCGGCCCGCGGGCGCTCGGGGGACGAAGTATACTGGCCGATGCACGCGACCCGGGGATGCAGTCGCGCCTCAATCAGAAGATCAAGTTTCGCGAGGGCTTCCGTCCGTTCGCGCCAAGTATCCTCAGCGAGCGTGCCGCCGAATACTTTGACATTAGTGGTGAATCGCCATACATGACGTTCGTCGTTCCCGTGACCGAGTCGCGCAGGTTTCAGCGTCGCAGCAACAGCGCCGGACTGCAGCGTGTCGCTGAGGCGCGCTCCCAAATCCCCGCTGTAACGCATCTTGACTATTCGGCTCGCGTGCAGACGGTCGCGCGTGAGCAGAACCCCGTCTTCCACGGGCTGATTTCCGCGTTTGCTGAACGGACAGGCTGCCCCCTCCTCGTGAACACGTCGTTTAACGTCCGCGGTGAGCCGATCGTGGCCACTCCCGCTGACGCATTCGCTTGTTTCGCGCGAACGGCCATAGACGCTTTGGTGATCGGCCCCTTTCTGGTGCGGCGCGAAATGCAGTCCGGGCGATCGCTCGCGACTGCGGCGCCGGCAGCCATTGGCATCGATTGAATAGCACCTGGCAGGGTGCGGACTCGCCTCAAGCTGTGGCGAGGCGAAGACTGCGCGAGGGTCGCACATTCGCCTTGACACTCGCGGGTGGCTTTCTTGTATTGGGTTTCCTCGCCCTGCGGAAGGAGCGACACCAGGCTGCCGGTATCAGCTTCGCTTTGTCGGCCGTTTCCCTACTGGCTGGTCTTTTGATGCCGGGGCGGCTTGGGCCTCTGCGGCGCGGATGGATGAAGATGGGCGAGGTGATCGGTCTGGTGACGACACCGGTACTGATGGCCGCGGTGTATTATCTGGTGGTGACTCCCACCGGAATGTTGAGACGTTTTCGCAGCCGCCGCCGAGCGAGAAATGGATCAGGCTGGCACAAGCGCGCGCCGCTCCCGCCCGCAAGCCGCATGGAGCGGCAGTTTTAGGAGGGCTGATCAGTGCTGATCCTCATAAAGGAGCTGTGGGCATTCATGCGCGAGAGGAAGAAGCTCTGGCTCGCGCCCATCATAATTCTCTTCGTGCTGATCGGCGGGCTTCTGGCTCTCGCGCAGGGTACAGCGCTGGCACCATTTATTTACTCGATCTTCTAGTTCTCCATCTTTCAGTCTTGGCGATTGCGAGTCCGTTCGGCGGGCGCCGCGATTTTTCAGCGAGACTACCGCGCGAATTCAAGAGCTCTGAGCAGATCCGGCAGCTTGGGGTAGTCGGGCGCGATTCGAGAGAGGCGCAGCGCTGTTTCTCGCGCAGCCCCAATTCTTCGCGACATGCCGTACGCGAGGGAAAGCTCGTACAGTGCTTCGGGCTGCGCCGGCTCAAGGGCGAGCGACTGCTCGAAGTATGAAATGGCCTGGGGAAGTTCGCGCCGCTGAGCTGCGCGTGTACCGAGGACGTTCAGAGCCCCGGGCGTCGGGCGAATGGCCACTGCGCGCTTCAGGGCGGACTCCGCTTCGGTTGTCCTCCCCGCTCGCCCAAGGGCGCGCGCGATAAAAAGCCAGGGCTCGCTGGTGATGGGCGCGTCCCGGGCGAGTCCCGCGTATTCCGCGGCGGCGGAGTCGAATTGCATTCTGCGCTCGTAGTCGCCACCCAGCCTGAACTTCGCGATTTCCCAGCGCTCTCCGGCCGAGACAGCGAAGGCAAGGCTGTCGAGCAGACTCGTGGGAACGTACTCACCTCGATAGTCGATCTGTTGAGACACCGGCACGAATGGCCAGCGCGATTTCAGCGTGCGGGTGGTGTGATATGCAATTCGCTCGTCAAAGGGGGTCAGCTCCGTGCCGCGCGCGTATTCGTTCCACGAGCGGAGGCGCGTGGTGTCAGCCTGCCTCGCGAGCAGTCCGTTCCGGAGCAGCGACTCGAAGAATACGCGCCCGATGAGAGCCTGCCCGGCGCGAGTGGGGTGAACGTGCTCGAGAAAAATATTTGAGCCGGGGGCGCCGCCGGGCGACGCGGCAGCGAAAGCCTCAGCTACGGGAACGTAAACCGCTCCCGTGCGCGTGCTCACGCGGCGAATAATGCGGTTGAATTCGCTCGGGGCGCGAAATCTCACTACGTCCAGATCCCTCGCACGAGTGAAGAGGCTGTCCGCAAGGGCGCTCTCCCCGGCGACGAACGCGGCACGGCCCGCCGCGAACGTGCTGTCGGCCGAGCCGGGCGCCGCGTTTGCGTCGGTTGAGAAGGGTGGCTGATCTCGCAGATTGCTCGCGAGACTGCCCACAAAAACCGCAATCCCCTGGCGCTTGAAGAGCCGGCAAATGGCTTCCAGGTTGCTCTCGAACTGGTGCGCGCCGGCCTCATAGCGACTGCCCCCGAGCGTGATCTGACGATCGCGAGCCAGGATCTCCATGAGGCTTGCTGCCTCCAGATCACTGCTCTGGTCCTTCCGCCGGGACATCACTCGCGCGATGCCGTTTCGCAGAGCAAGAACCAACCGCAGGCGGAGGAGTCGCATGTACAGACGAACGACCGTCACTCCGCCAGGAACTGTTACGCGGGACGCGGCTCCGAGTACGCCGTAATACTCGTTGTGTCCCGCGTAGATAAGTACCGCGTCGGGATGCTGCGCCGCCACTTCATCTGCCATATCGAGCACGGCGAAGCTGTTCGTTGCCGCAATGGCCAGATTGATCACTTCCACCGAGTCTCCCGGGAGCACGTCTCGAAGCACGTCCGCGAGGAGGCGTGAGAACTCCACGTTCCGCGGATACGGAAAACCGGCGGCAGCTGATTCTCCCATCACAAAGACTCGAAAAGCACGATTGGGCTTTTCACGGGCAAAAAGCTCGTGTGCCGGCGTAGGAGGGTTGTCGATGCCTGAAAACCACCGCTCGCCAACCGACCCGTTGGCAACCAGATAGTCGCCTTTGACCGCCGGAGCGCGAACGAAAAGCGCGAGCCCCCCATTAGGGTTGGCGAGCCGTAGCGCTAGCTCAATGCCGACAAGCAGTAGAAGCGGTAAAGCGAGCGTGACCCCGAGGAAAAGAGCGTAGCGCCGCTTCGGAAGATCGCGAGCCGCTGGACGGGGAAGGGAGTGAGGATCTCCACTCTTATCGCGACGATTCACTTGGAGCTTTAGAGACCTGAAGGGGTGATTTGACAATATCAGGGGCGACGGATACGTATATACGGTAAGCCGCCACCTGACAATGTCGAGTGGCCTCATTCCCAACTTCAGGAAGTGCGAGCTATGCTACTTCGACAGTTCCTCACGGCCGCGGTTGCTTCGACCGCGCTTACCAGTTGCGCAAGCGCGCCACCCGTAAGCTCAGTGCCGCAGCCTGTCAGTGACCAGAGTGCGAGCGTCTATCCGACGATGAAGCTTTGGACCGGCACGTTGAATCCAACGCAGTCATACAACGCGACCGCTGTGGCAAGCAAGCGCCAGAACGCGTACGGGCGTGTTGAGCTGACGGTCTCGCCGAGCAGTCCAACGCTCACGCACGTCACGCTCAGCGTTTCGGTGCCGATGGAGCCCGGCTTGGATGCCCTTGGCTGGGGATTAAGCGAGGGTAGTTGCGGGTCGGGAAACCCGCCAGTGCTTCCACCAGGCATGTTCCCAACGATTCAACTGAGCGTTAGCGGACAAGGGAAAGTGGACGCCGATATCCCCTTCATAATCCCGGAAAACAGCAGCTATCATGTGAACGTTTTTCGGGGGTCGGGCACGCAGTTGACCGACGTGATCACGTGCGCCGCGCTGCGCAGACAGAGTTGATCCAGCCGCTTCAGGCGTGCTCTTAGGTACAGGCGACACTCCAAGCTATCGAAAAACAATGCGGGCGGATCCAGTGGATCCGCCCGCATTGTTTCCTGCTCAAGATCAAGCGGAGGCGTTGTTTCCGCTCCGCTCAGCCTTGTTCAATCACTTGCAGTTCGCGTCATTTCCCACCCCGCCGAACGTGTAGATCGCCAGGCCAAGCGTCTCGAGCTCCTTGGCAGGAATCGGAAGCTGACAAGCGGTCCCCGCCTGAAGCGGCTGATCCGTCACCGCCCGGCGCCAGTAGAGAGTGGTGCCGCTGGTGTTCGTTATTTCGACGTCCCGTTCATAACTGATGTAAATGAGCAGGGTGGCCGCACCGTCGCCTCCTGTCGCCGGCGGCAGGTTTCCCCGACCGACTCGCGTATTATTGATCAGGTCGGCCGCCGTCTGGAGGTTTCCGCCGGACCTGATCAGAGCCTCAGCCCGAATCAAGTCGCTCTCAGCAGCAAGCATGTACGGAACATTGCCAGCCAACGCAGTCGTTGAGTACCAGTTCGCGAACGCGTAGCGCTTGTGATACCAGTCGCTCTGCATGTAGATGCCACGTCCCGGATCCCCGACTGGCGGCGCGACGTACTCATAGTCCGTAGTGTAACGGGCGTCGGGAGACGACCCCGCCGGGGGATCGGTGCCGTCGTACTTCGCCAGAACCGACGGGTTCATCCGATGAATTACACGATGATCCGTACGGACCCAGTCGATCAGGTCTCCGTAAGCCATCAAAAGGGAGACCCATTGGTTGGCGTCATTCTGCACTACGACGTCGAACGGCGTACCGGCTGATCCGGTGCCGATGCCCTTGTCAGCGTAGGCGGCAACTCTTGCCCAGTCCACAGTGGCCGCCTGTGCGGCAGTGCGCGGGTGGTAGGCAAGCGTCATCGCAGCCATCGTATTCGCGAGGCGGTTGATGCGCGTCGATGTGAGCGCCCCGTCCGGCATCGGCAAATCCGTCACGTCATACGTGTAACTATGCTGCGCGCTCGCCGCGATGAGAGCATCCCACATTCTCATCGTAGAATCCCGCACCTCAGCGTGGGGTACCAGTGTGGGCGGAACCGCCGGAACATTGTTCTCCGTCACGACGAACGCCTGGTCGAACTCCATCGAGAGGTACAGATAGGACGCCGCCTGCGTGAACTGGGCTTCCTCCTTGTATTTCTCTGTCTCGTCGGCACTGCCAAGCGACAGGCCGCCCTTAATCGCCCGGAGAACGTCGTTCGCGGCTCCGATGGTTCCATAGTTATGGTCCCACGGAATCTCAGCCACCGTCCGGTCGCCGCCTGAGCTGGAGTTCTCGTAGGCAACGCGCGGCTCGAGATTGTTGAACCGCGCTCCGAAGTTGCCATAGTTCATCGTGCAGACGTCGGCCGTCACACAACCGAATACTTGAGGATCGGGTTCCCCGTTTTGCCCATCCTCTGGACCACCCGAGACAGAGGTCATGTACCACGAGCGAACGGTGGACTGCGCCAGCGATTTGACGTCTGCCGGAGACGACAGCGCGCGCTGGATGTCCGGCTGGTTTGGATTTGTAACGTCGAAATTGTTGCACGCGCTCGCCAAGACCACGGCAGCCGCCCCGAGCAGCGAATATCGCTTCTTTAACTGCATCATTGGTATTAACTCCATGTCAAAGTGGGGGTCAGAACGTCAACTCCACCTGACCAGTGAGAGTCCTGAAGTTGGGATAACGGAAGCCGTCCACACGGAAATTGAAGTCACCGCCAGCCGTTACGTCGGGATCAAATCCGGTGTACTTGGTCCAGGTGTACAGGTTGCGGCCGATGAGAGCGAGCTTGATGCCACTCGCGAACCGGTTGAGACCAGCAATCTGCATGGCCCGCCCGCCGAGGTCGTAGGCGACTGAGAGCTCCCGGATCTTGACGTAGGAGCCGTCCTCCACGAAGTAATCACTCGCCACGAGACCGTTGTAGAGGCTTCCCGTGAAGACAGTGGCGGGCACCTTCAGAGTATCCGGCACACCAGCCATGTTCATGTCCCCGGTGCGCCAGTCCTGCATCATCCACTGCTTCGTGAAGTTGTAGATCTGTCCGCCGTGTTGCCCGTCGAGAAGGGCATATACTGAGAAGTTCTTGAAGCGGAAGTTGTTCGCGAGACCCCAGTTGAACTTGGGGTTCACGTTTCCGATCACATGCTGATCGACCCCGTTTGCGTCGACGTACTTGATGAGAGCTCCGGGGCTCGCGGTCTTGACCAGATATCCGAGGCGATTCACCGAGTAGTCCGACGCGACGGCGCTCGCATTCTTCGGATTCTCCATCAGCTGCGCGAAGGTGCGAACCCACTCCTGGCCGTACATGATGCCAAGCGGCTCGCCCTGCTTGTAGTAGAACATGTCCTGCCCCTGACCCAGTCCGGCAACGCGGAATGGCGCACGGCCAAGATGATCAATGACCTGCTTGGTATGGTCACCCGTCAAAGTGAACGAGTAGCTCATGTCGGGACGGGTGAACACCTCCGTCTGGAGACTAAGCTCGGTCGTCCTCGCGGAAATGTCAGCCGCGTTCTGCATCTGCTGAATGAACCCCCCTGACTGCGCGACCGAGAGAGGAACCGCCAAGAAGGCGCCGCGGGTAATACGATTTGCCTGGACCAGCTCGAGGTTGAACCGGTTCAGGAAAGTCGCGTTGATTCCGAACTCGTCCTCTGTGGCGATTGCTGGCTGCAGGTTCTTGTTGCCCACCTGATACTTGGTGCTGAACCCGCCGTTCGTGCTGTAGGTCTCGTACTGATCCGCGAAGTTCGGACGCAGGCCCGCAGTTCCGCGTCCCCCGCGCAGCTTGAGCTCCTGGAAGCCGGGAATATGGAAGTCCTCGGTCAAGCGCCAGGCACCCGAAATCCGGTAGAAGTCCTTCCATCGGTTGTTCGAGCCGAACAGCGAAGAGCCGTCGCGACGCCACATTCCGTCAATGATGTAACGGTCCTTGATGTCCAGCGTCTCGGACGCGAGATAGTTCACATTGCGCTCGATCTGATCGGCCGAGTTAATCGACAACTGCGTCGGGTCGGCCGCATCGAACTGAGGAACATCGAGAATCTTCAGCTTGTTAGCCGATCCACTGAACGCGCTGTAATTCAATTGCTCGTAAATGGTCGCGACACGAGTTGTCGAGTTGATCGAGTTGAGGAAGTTGCCGATGGCGGTGGCTGCAACCTGACTGTTCCACGCGTTGTTGACGTAGTTGCTGCGGGCAAGGTAGCCGCTGCCCGGCACGCCGCCGACGCTCAGGAATCCCTTGGGGTCATAGGTGTTTTCGCGGTTGTTTAGCCTGTCAGTACCATAGTTGGCGTCGAGGTTGAGCCAGCCGAAAGGACGATAACGCCCGGACACGGACCCCAGGAAGCGTTCGCGATTCAGGGTATATTTTTCGTACGCGAGCGAGTAGAGAGGGTTTCCGCGCGCGCTCGGGTCGAATGGAAGCTGGTTATAGTAAAGAACGGTATCTCTGCCTGTAGGCTCATACCACGGCGTCGCCAGGCTTATGTTGGGCGGAGCCTGCATCATCGCGAAGAACGCGTCCGCTCCACCAAAGGTCGAGGTGTGCTCGTCGTTCTTAACGTTCGCGTAAGTCATGCTGAGCGAGAGGTCCAGCTTGTCGCCGAGGCCCTGGTCCACGTTCACGCGCGCGTTCTGCCGGTACTGCCCATTACGAAACGGCAGGACGCCGGCGTTGTGGTCGGTCGTGAAAGATGACCCGAAATTCGTGTTGCCGCGGCGCATTCCAACCTGCGCATTCGTGCTGAGGAACGTGCCGGTCTGCATCCATTCCTTGAGCTGGTTCCTGTAAGCGAAAGGCCCGCTGGTGGCGTAGGGAATGTCGAAGTATTGGCTTCCGATCACCGGTGCACCCACGCTGCTCAGGAAGAAGCTCCCGTCCGGATTCATCAGGTATCGAGTGCTCGAGTTGATCGAAGGCCAATGCGCGATCGAGGACTGCCCGAATTCATTCCGGGAGATAACCTGGACGTTGCCTTCGGACACGCTCTTGCCCCGCTTGGTCGTGATGTTGATGACCCCGTTTGCGCCGTTCGAGCCGTAGTACGAGGAGGCGGTCGCTCCCTTCAGCACCTCAATGGAGGCGATGTCATTGGCATCGATGTCCGAAATGCTCGACCTGGTCTCGACCCCGTCAATAATGATGAGGGGGGAGCTACCGCCAATCGCCAGGTTAGTCGAGCCGCGAAGACGAATCGTGGGCTCAGCGCCGGGAGTACCGTTGCCAAGTGATACGCGAGCGCCGGCCACCTTGCCCTCGAGCGCCGAGACTGGGGAGGCCGCAGGAACCTTCGTGACCTGCTCCTCTGAAACGTGAGCAACCGTAAAGGGTAACTTGCGCTGCTCAGTGCCCGTCGCGACCCCCGTCACTATGACCTCGGTAAGATTGAACGGGTCTGCGACGAGGGAGAAATTCACCGTTTGCGAGCCTGGAGACAGCGTGACGGCACGCTGGCCCTGCTGGAAACCGATGAACCGACTAACGATAGTGACCGGCTGGCCGCCAACTCTCGCGTCGGGAATGGTAAGCCGGTAGTTCCCGGCCGCGTCAGCCTCAGTGCGAAGGCCGAGGGTGGGGATTGCTACGTTTGCGCCCGCGATGGGAGCGCCTTGCTCATTGGTTATCCGACCTGTGATGACCGTTTGAGCGTGGGCCGATGGGGCTGCGAGAAGTCCGACAAGCAGCGCCACCAGTGGAACTCGCTTACCTACTAGTCTTGTCATCTCCATCTTCCTCCCACTGCCGGTGAAAGAGACAGGCTCCGCCCTATCAAAATCCACGCAGCAGCCTGGCAGGATGCGAGGCTGACAAGAGAGATGTTGGCTGGGTGGACCAGTACCAGACCGCGGATCGAACGACCCCGAGCTGGTCGGGTGAAAATGCTACTTGGTTTCCGAGTGCACAAGTAGAAAGTTTCTGCGGGCGGTCGCGCAGTATGGGTGGAGGACGCTAGCTGCCCGGTGAAGGGGGTGAGTCGGGCACTTGCGCGGAGAAGACGAAGGGAAGCTGAACGAGCTGCCTCACCGGATTGCCGTTCAGCACCGCTGGTCTGAACACGGCGCCGTCCAGCGCGGAGCGGACGGCCGAAGCGAAATATGGGTGCGTCGCCGAGGCGATGGTGAGCGTGCCAGCCTCAATACTACCGTTCTGCCCCACAATGAATTCGGCTACCACCCGCCCGGGAATCCGTGCCGTCCAAAGCGAGTCCGGGTAGACGGGCAGGCCTGAGCCACCGCCGATCCATGCTGCCGGCTCGTTTACCTGATCGGCTGTAAACACCGTATGCTCTGCGACCAGACGCTCCAGCTCGGCCCGCGAAACCGACTCCTGGGTTCGTGGTTTGGGTCGGAAGGGACGCGACCACACCGCAATGACACCGCAGTTTTCGCTTCCCGAAACTACCATGAACTCCGCCGGAATTGACATTCCGGAATACACTTCAATCCCCTCGACTCCGGAGAGATCGATCATGCCGAGGTCCATCGTGCCGGATGTAGCTGGAAATCCATCCATGAAAAACAGGGGCGCGCAGTGTGCTCCTCGCAGCGATACCGTGATCACCCCTCCCCGGAGGGTTCGAACCGACACCCCAGGCATTTCGCGCAGTGCGTCCACGAAGCGCGCGGAGTTCATCCGGTCAAGCCTCTCGCGAGTTACGAAATATCCCTCGTGCTTCGACTTCCGCTCCATAAATCCGGCCAGTCGCGAGTCATACGCTTCGGCTCTCCGGTGGATTTGCACCGGCGCGAGCTGTTCAGGAACGGGAGCGAGCGCTGGGTCCACCTGAAGCTCTCTGCCGGCTGCAATTGTCACAGCGGTCGAAACGGGACGATAGCCCAGGCGCCGTACCTCGAGAACGGCGTCACCCGGTGGGATCCCGACGAGGCGAAACATTCCGGCTTCATCGCTCATTGTTCGAAGGGCTGATCCCTTGATGCCGACGTGAGCGTCACTCACGACGCCGGCCGAGGAATCGTGCACCACGCCTCGCACACTTCCGACCGCTTGAGCCGCGCCAACCCCGGGGACGAAGGCTACGAGCAGGATCAGCTTCACGCCTCGAAGGATCCTAGCCACCGTAACTGAATCGTTGGTTCGAGCTCGCAGTCCGTCGCGCATCAGAGTCTCCCAGGGAGTTGCCGGGCTCCCTGTGGTACGATGAGCGGGGGGGATGGTTTCGTCAAGAAAGAAACTCGCAAGGAAGAAACGCGTGGGAACCCGAGCTGCGCAAAAAAACGAAAGCCCCCGCGAACGCGGGGGCTTTCTTGCTCAACAGCTGAGTTACGAGGCTTACGGGGTCGCCGTCGCCGTAAGTGTCGCGCCGGCGTAGGGATCCCAGACCGCGACGAAGATGTACCAGGTTCCAGCGGCGGGATTTGCCACCGTGCAGGATTCCGCGTTTCCAGAGTTCCCAGAGGCGCACCCTCCAGGCGGCGGATACTGGGAGTCGTCGGGAGGGGTGCCCTTCTGGACATAGATGTCGCCGTCGCCCGTGCCACCGGTAAACGTCACAGTTAGCGCGGTAGCTCCTGCGGGTACAGCAATGTGGTAGACCAGACCCTGGGAACGCACCATACTGCCGCTACTGACACCAGTTACAGGAACGCCGCTAGTAAGCCCGATCCCAACCACGGCGGCCACGGTGATGCTGGCCGAGCGCACCTGTGTAGGATCGTCAGTCTTTGTGGCGGTCACAGACGCCCGCCCCGCAGCGACGCCTGTGACTACGCCAGTGGCCGAGACCGTGGCGACGGCTGCATCGCTGCTCGCCCACGTGACCGGCACCTCAAGCCCGTTCAGGGATGCGAACAGCCCAATTGTTGTCCCTTGGTCAATTCCTGCGAAGGGTGGGTCCACCAGAAGAAGTTCGGTGGGTGGGCCAACGTTAGGGACGTTGTCACCGCAACCATAGACCAGAGCCGCGAGCAACGCACCAGAGAAAAAACGGACGACGTTACGATGGGTCATGGGATGTGCGCTCCACGTGTCTTTCCTCAGCACGCGCAGCCGGCTGCCGGCCGTATGCAAGATGAGGGTCTTGTATTTCCGCTAAGGTACGCTTCGGGCTGGTATTGGTCAACCAGCCATTCCGGCTCGCAAGCTTAGGGTCAAATAGAGGTGTCACACTCGTCGGCACCGCACCGCTTCGGCCAGTTCGAGGACGCGACGAAGGCGGCCACCGTCCTCCACGAGGTGGGATCGGAACCGATCGCGGGCGCGATCATCATCATGGCGCACTGGCGAAAAGCTGGCTGGGAAGCGCGTCCCGGCTGCGGACCCCGTCCGCGAAGGGACCCAGCAGGTGAGCGACACTGTTGGCGTAGTAGCTCACGAGCGGGCGCTGGCCCGGCGGAACCGCGTAGCCGGCGCCGACTTCGACCAGCATCCTCCGCATGTGGAGCATTCGCCAGGCACGATCGAAAACCTCCTCGATGCTTCCCTCTCGATGGATGACGCGCGCGTTCAGTTCTCTGAGCACGTCACGCATGTCACTCATGCGCTCGAGGAGCTGATCGCGGGGGATGAAATCGCGGTCGAAGCTTTGCACCGCCGCGCACGCCAGAGCGACGGGCGTGACGGGAATGATTGCCGCGATTTGCTCGAGCACTGAATCCGACAGCGCCTGAACACGCGCGAGACGTTGTGTGCGGTCGAGGCTGAAGAACGCCTTCGTCTCTCGATCCTGCTGTTCGAGCCACGGCGCCAGAGGCAACGGCTCTCCGATGACGACGGCCGCGCGGCCGTAGCGTTTCCACCGGCCCCCCGCGAGACGTATCGCGTTCCACCAGACGTAGCGCAGCACCTCGCCGAGCTGCACGAGGCGCGGCAGCCGTCGCCCTCCCTCGCGGGCGTCGAGCTCGCGCAACAGCGAGCGATCCTCGAGCACGCGGTCGTAGGCGATCGCAACCGGAACGACATAAAGTCGCCGCCGCATAGCGGGATCGCGCGCGACGCCGAGGACGTAGTCGAGCAAGCCGATTTTCGCTTTGCCGAGCCTGCCATCACGACTTAGTCCACCCTCGAGAAAAATGCCCTGCGTCACTCCGTTCCGGGTGATGAGCTGAACGTACCGTTCGAGCACGCTGTGATAGAGCTTTTCGCGGTACTTCCGGCGGATGAAGTAAGCGCCGAAGGATTTGAAGATGTACTCTAGCGGAAAAGTGCGCGCCCATTCGCCGACGGCGTAAGAAATCGCCACTTGCCCGAAGAGCACGTAGCCTACGAGCACGTAATCCGCGTTGGACTTGTGGTTCATCAGGTAGATCACGATAGCATCAGCCGGCAGCTGTTGTGGGGGGTTTCCGGAAGCGAATTCGGCGGAAACCTTGTAGAAAAAGTTGAGCAGCAGGCGGCTCACTGTGAGACCGATCTTGTAGTAGGTGAGGATATTGAAGAAGGGGACGATCTCGTCGATGTAGGCCTCGACAAGGCGCCATGTGGCGGCCTCGTCCAGACGAGTCTCGCTGGCGTGCTCCTTCACGGCGGCAGCGATGGCTTCGTCCGCGAGCAGCGTCTGCCTGATGAACTCCTTCTTGGTGAGCTTGAACCGGTCCAGACGTCCGTGCGAGCGGCGGAACGCGCGGAGGGCAATCCGATTGATGCGTAAACGGAAAGACGTTCCCGCAATCAGCAAAACGAGCCCCAAGACGACCCAGATCAGCTCATTTCCTCCTCGGAAATAATGGTCCTAAAGTAAGGCATTCGCCGCACTTCTCCGAGGAGTGACAAAAAGGAGGAGCAGACGCAAGCCTGCTCCTCCCTGGTACCGCGGTGCCGAGCGCACCAGGTCCGCGACCGGACCGGCTTCGCGGGGGAGCCTACCGGAACCCTGTTTTGGCCGGCGGAGAGGGGGGCGACGAGGGTGGCAACTTCGCTGCCGGTGCGGAATCCCTCCCGTTTTCCCGCGCCGGATCCATTTTGTCCCGACTGCTTTCGGGCGGCTGCAGGATCCCGCTCCCCGCCACGAGCTGCGCCGCAAGCACCGTCTGAATCACGCTCGTGATGTTGCTCGTCGCTGACTGCGCGGCACCTCCCGCCGTTGAATCCCCCGAGATTGTCACCAGCCTCGCCTTCGCCAAGGCGTCGGCGATCACTGGAGCGATCAGCGGAATCATCTCGATCTGCCGGTACCGGAAATAGCTCTCGCCGCCGGCCTTGATCGCTTCGTTCACCTTCTGGATGCTTTCGGCGTTGGCCTGCGCGACGGTGGTGATGCGAATTGCTTCTGCGTTGGCACGAGCTTCCGCGTCGATGCGCATTCGCTCCGCGTCCGCGCGCGCCTGAGCGATCTGAGTCGCCTCGAGCTCCGCGACGCGCTGAATACCGAGCGCGGTCTGCTTCTTCGCTTCTGCCTCGGCGATCAACGCGGCGTTCGATGCCTTGGTCTGTTCCAGCTCTCGCTGCTTGTCGGAGATCACCCGCTCCGCCTCGAGTTGCGCTTCCTTGGCCCGACGCGCCTGCTGCGCGGTCACAATGTCCGCGTTCGCCTGCGCTTCCGCAGCCGACTGTCTGCGCCGTGACTCGGCCACTTCCGATTGCACGACCTTGATGTTGAGCGAGTTGAAGGTGAGGCCAAGGTCGGTCAGCTCTCTCGAGCACGCCTTCCTGATGATCACGGCGAGTGGATCGTCGTCGTCCTCCATTCCCAGCGCTGCCTCCGCAACGTGCGTTATCGCCGTCGGTTGGCTCGGCGCGACCGCGAACCCCGCGCCCTGACTGGAGCCCGCGCCGAGCGCGGGTGTCTGACTTCCCGAGTAGAGCTGAGGAGCGGTCTTCGCCGAGAAGAGCTGATCATGGGTTAACAGGTTGATCGCCCGACGCGCCGAGCTCGAGAGCAGATCGATGAGAATGTTCTCCTGGTCCGCCGTGTCCTTTGAGAAGAAACGGTTCGCCGCGGTCTTGATCAGGATGTCGGTGTCGCCCACCGAGACGATCGCGCTCGCGAGAATTCGCACCTTGATCGGCTGAGGCGTGCCGTTCCGGTCGAGGTCCGCCGTCTGGTCGGTGATATCGAGATCGACGTTGATCGCCTTACTGGACAGCGTCGTGCCGGTCGTAAGCAGCGGAACTTCCTTCGACTTTCCCGGCCCGCGATAAATGACGGTGCTGCCCTGTAGCCAGCTCACCATCCGGATGGTTCCCGCTTCCACGTTGCGAAGAAACGAAGAAACGATGAGCGGAATTACTCCGAGCACGCCGACCAGGACGGCGGCGACAATGATCAACATTTGTGTCATGAGTGTTTCCCTTTAGAAACGGTCGGCGTCGCGCGACTCTGTCTCACCGAGACCGATTCGCGACACCGTACAGCGATTGCGCGTATCATCTACTTCCTCGATACGGACGATATCCCCCGCCCGGATTCGAACGCCGGCTTTGCGCTCCTCATTCAGCTGGGTGCCCAGCACCTGTACTACTTCGCCGCCCAGCTCCAGCGAAATCAATCCATTGCCGTTGGCGTCGAATCCCGTCACCGCCCGTCCCTCTGACATGAGCGCCGATTCGAGAGTCTGCGCGGGTTTGGATTCGAATCGGAAAAGCGAGTTGAAGATCGGCCGAACTACGAACGCCTCGAATCCTATTCCGCCGGCAACCGCGATAGGTAGCGCGAGAACGGGTCCGACGAGCCGCTCGACGATCAGCCCGGTGGCGCCAAAGCCGACGAGGAAATTGAACAACACGCGCGGAGAGAGCCACGACCAGACATTCGACTTCCAGCCATCCGGGCGAAGCTCGTGCGCGTGTTCGTGACCGTGCACGTGACCATGGGACGGAGTAATCGAGTGCCCGTGCGGCGCGCCGATGCCGTGCATCTCGTGGCCGCTCGTATCGTGGCCGTGATGTCCCCCGCCGTGGCTGCCTGCAAAACCGAGGAACGCCATGGCAGCCATGCCGGCGGCTCCGAGAACCACACAGAAGATGTATAGGTCCATCTATATGAATGTAGGGAAACCGTCCGCGGAAAATCGCGGACGGACCTCTCCAAATAACCAGCTCAAGCAAAACATCCCCGGACGGATCAGCTCCGTCACGGGGATGTTGTCAGCGTTGCATCTGCTACGCAATCCGCCGGCGGGTTGGGGCTGTGGATCAGCCCTCAAGCCGGCTCAGAGCGCTGGCACGATTCCGCTAAATCTCCTCCGGAACCGCAACAGTCTCCGGCAGCACGAACTCCGGCTCCGCATCGTTCGCCAGTATCTCGGCGATCGTCGGCTCCGACGGAAGCTCCGGCGCGGGTGGCACCGGTGCTCCCTCGATCTCCACTTCCTGGTACCGGTACATGCCCGTGCCGGCCGGGATCAAGTGACCGATGATGATGTTCTCCTTGAGTCCGAGCAGCTCGTCACGCGCGCCACGAATCGCGGCGTCGGTGAGAACACGCGTCGTCTCCTGGAAGCTCGCCGCCGAGATGAACGACTGGGTCGTGAGACTGGCCTTGGTGATTCCGAGCAGCAACGGCTCCGAGACCGCCGGCAGCTCCTTGTGCTTCTTGGCCTTGTCGTTCGCATCCCTGAAGGTCTGCTTGTCGACGTGCTCGCCCTCGAGGAACTCCGTGTCTCCGCTCTCCAGCACGCGCACCTTCTGCAGCATCTGCCGCACAATTACGCCAATGTGCTTGTCGTTGATCTTCACGCCCTGCAGGCGGTAAACCTCCTGCACTTCGTTGAGCAGATACTCCTGAACCGCGCGCGGTCCCTTGATGCGAAGGATATCGTGCGGATTCACCGGGCCTTCGGAGAGACGGTCGCCCGCTCTCACCCAGTCACCGGCGTGCACGCGAAGGTGCTTACCGGCCGGGATCTCGTACAGCTGACCCGGCTCCTCGGTGTCCACCGGGGTGTCCTTCGGAACGACTCTGATCTCGCGCTTGCCGCGCTTGATGTCGCCGAACCTGACCTCTCCATCTATTTCGGAGATAGTGGCCGGATCCTTCGGACGCCGCGCCTCGAACAGCTCCGCCACGCGCGGCAGACCGCCCGTGATGTCGCGGGTCTTGTACGCCTCTCTCGAGATCTTGGCGATGATTGTTCCGGCGCCAATCTTCTTGCCGTCCTCGACCGTGAGCTGCGCGCCGACGGGAATCACGAAGTCTCTGAGGCGCTTTTCTTTCCCGCCTTTCGTCTCCACGATCTCAATGTGCGGGTGCAACTTCTTCTCCTTGTCTTCGATGACGACGGTCTGGCGGAGACCAGTGAGCTCGTCGAGCTCCTCGGACACCGACTCGCTCGGAATCAGGTCGACGAAGCGGAGAGTACCCTCCACGTCGGAGATGATCGGGTTCGTGTACGGATCCCAGCTGAAGATGATCTGATCCTTCTTGACCTCCTCGCCGTCCTTCACCATCAGCGTCGCGCCGAGCGGTACCTGGAGGCGCGCGCCAACGCTGGCGTTGCGCTCGCCGGAGCTCTTGATCGTGAGATCACCCTCGTACGAGGTGACGATCTTATTTCCCTCGGCGTTGGTGACGACCACGAGCCTGTCCCCGTACTCGATCTTCCCCGCGATCTTCGACTTGCGAGCAGTCTGCTCAGCGATACGTGCCGCGGTTCCACCGATGTGGAAGGTGCGGAGCGTGAGCTGGGTTCCCGGCTCGCCGATCGACTGCGCGGCGATGATTCCAACCGCTTCGCCCTTGTCGACCATTCCCATGGTCGCGAGGTTACGGCCGTAGCACATCTGGCAGAGACCACGCTTCGCCTCACATGTAAGCACGGAGCGTATTTTCACGGTTTCGAGGCCTGACTCTTCGATGCCCTTGGCCATGTCTTCGTCGATTAGCTGACCAGCCTCGACCAGCAGCGAACGCTGGCCCGACTCGTCGATCTCGTGAACATCATAGATGTCTTCAGCGGCCACGGTGCCGACGATGCGCTCGGACAGCGGCTCGATGATATCCTCGCCTTCCTTCAGCGCTCCGACCTCGAGGCCGAGGATGGTTCCGCAATCCTCCTCGGTGATCGTCACATCCTGCGCGACGTCGACGAGGCGGCGGGTTAGATAACCGGCGTCCGCGGTCTTGAGCGCGGTGTCGGCGAGACCCTTGCGTGCGCCGTGGGTCGAGATGAAGTACTCGAGCACGGACAACCCTTCGCGGAAGTTCGACTTGATCGGGCTTTCGATGATCTCGCCGATTCCTCCGGTGAGCTTCTTCTGCGGCTTCGCCATCAGTCCGCGCATACCGGCGAGCTGACGGATCTGGTCGCGCGATCCACGTGATCCGGAGTCGAACATCATGAAAACCGGATTGAAGCCATCATTGGATTCACGCATCGCGCGCACCATTGCATCGGCGACGTCGTTGTTGGCGTGCGTCCAGGTATCGATCACCTTGTTGTAGCGCTCACCGTTGGTGATGTTGCCGGTCTGATACGCCTTCTGGAATCTGTTGACGCGCTCCTCGGCCTCTCCCAGAAGGGTTTCCTTCTCGGCGGGGATGTGGAGGTCTTCGATTCCGATCGAGATTCCGCCGCGCGTGGCGTAGCGGAACCCGAACTCCTTCAGGCGATCCAGGAACGGAACGGTTCCCTGCAGCCCGCTCTTGCGATAGCTCTCGAACACCAGCTCACCTAGTGCTTTCTTCTTCATCTCCCGGTTCTGGAAAGGAATCTCCGGCGGGATGATGGCGTTGAAGAGCACACGGCCAACCGTCGTGTCCACCCAGCGCTGGCCTTCGACGTCCTGCACGAAGTAGCGGATGGGCGTGTGGAACGTCACGCGGTCCTGCGACAGCGCGACCTCAACCTCGGCGACGTTGGTGTACGACTTTCCGGTCTTTCCGTTCTTGGCGGTATTCTGGTCGAACCCCGGCGGCGCCTTGGTCGCGAAGTAGCAGCCAAGCACGATGTCCTGGCTGGGCTCGGCGACGGGACGTCCGTCCGACGGCTTGAGAATGTTGTTCGACGACAGCATGAGCAGACGACACTCGAGCTGAGCCTCGAACGAAAGCGGTACATGCACGGCCATCTGGTCGCCGTCGAAGTCCGCGTTGAACGCGGCGCAGACGAGCGGGTGGATTCTGATGGCCTTTCCTTCGACGAGCACCGGCTCGAAAGCCTGGATGCCGAGTCTGTGAAGGGTCGGCGCACGGTTCAGCAACACCGGGTGATCGCGAATGATCTCTTCAAGAATCTCATAGACTTCGGGAGACTCCTTTTCGACGATCTTCTTGGCGCGCTTCACCGTCTCGGCGATTCCCTTCTCGACGAGCTTGTGAATGATGAACGGCTTGAACAGCTCCAGCGCCATCGCCTTGGGCAGACCGCACTGGTGCAGCTTGAGCTCGGGACCGACGACGATGACCGAGCGACCAGAGTAATCGACGCGCTTTCCGAGCAGGTTCTGACGGAAGCGGCCCTGTTTGCCCTTGAGCATGTCGGACAGCGACTTGAGCGGACGCTTGCCGCGGCCACGGATCGCCTTTGAGCGGCGCCCGTTGTCGAACAGCGCATCCACGGCTTCCTGGAGCATTCTCTTCTCGTTGCGGAGAATGACTTCGGGCGCGCGGTGCGAGATCAGCTTCATCAACCGGTTGTTGCGGTTGATGACGCGGCGGTAGAGATCGTTCAGGTCGGACGTGGCGAAGCGGCCGCCGTCGAGCGGAACGAGCGGGCGCAGATCCGGCGGAATCACCGGGATCACGTCCATGATCAGCCACTCGGCCTTGTTGCGCTCCTGGCCTGAATCGCCGGAGTTGCGGAAGGCGTCAACTACTTTGAGCCTCTTCAGCATTTGCTTCTTGCGATGCTGCGAGCCTTCGTCGACCAGACCAGCGCGCAGCTCGGCCGCGACCTTGTCGACGTCGATTCTCTTCAGCAGCTCGCGGACAGCGGGCGCGCCGATATCGGCGAGGAATGCGTTGTCGCCTTCGTCCTTCGCCTTCTGCTTCAGGGTGAGGAACGTGTCTTCGTCGAGCAGCTCGTTCGCCTGGACTTCCTGCTTGCCAGGCTCGATGACGACGTAATTCGAATAGTAGATGACCTTCTCGAGGTCGCGCAGCGTCAGGTCGACGAGATTGCCCATCGGGCTGGGCAGCGTCTTGAAGAACCAGATGTGCGCGACGGGTACGGCGAGCTCGATGTGACCCATGCGCTCGCGACGGACACGGCTGAGGGTGACTTCGACGCCGCAGCGATCGCAGATCACACCACGATAACGGATGCGCTTGTACTTTCCGCAGTGGCATTCCCAGTCCTTGACGGGACCGAAGATGCGCTCGCAGAACAGCCCGTCCTTCTCGGGCTTGAATGAGCGGTAGTTGATCGTCTCGGGCTTTAGAACCTCGCCCCACGACCACCAGGTGCGGAGGCCGGCCATCTCCAGCCGCTCGCGCTCCTTGGAATCCTTAGGGCCGCGCATCTCTTCCGGAGAAGCGATGCGGACCTGGATGTAGTCGAATGAAGATGCCCGCGTCTCGCGCGTGCTACGAAAATCAATCATTAGTTAGTCCTCGCTCCCGTTACCGTTTCTGGAGCCGGCGTTGCCGAGGCCGTAGCCGCTGGTCGGATTCGCTCCCATGCTGACGTGGATTCCGAGCGCCTTCAATTCCTGAACGAGCACGTTGAAGGATTCCGGAATTCCCGGCTCGGGAAGGTTCTGTCCCTTCACGATCGCCTCGTAAACTCTGCTGCGTCCGTTCACATCGTCCGACTTGACGGTGAGAATCTCCTGCAGCGTATGTGCAGCGCCGTAAGCCTCGAGTGCCCACACTTCCATCTCTCCGAAGCGCTGGCCGCCGAACTGCGCCTTTCCGGCGAGCGGCTGCTGCGTGACGAGAGAGTAGGGTCCGATGCTTCGCGCGTGAATCTTGTCGTCCACCAGGTGCGACAGCTTGAGCATGTAGATCTCGCCGACCGTCACGGGGTTGGCGAAAGTCTCGCCGGTGCGGCCGTCGCGCAGCCTCACCTTTCCACCCGCGGAAATTCCCGCCAGACGCATCAGCTCCATCGCCGCGGCGTCCACTTCGACATCGGATTTCTTGGGGCCAAGCGCCACCGCGAGCGCGGGCAACTCCTGACTCGCAAGCACCGAAGCGGGATCGGTATTGCGCTTCTTCTCGATCTGGTTAGCGGCGGTCTTGTAGTGCGCACGGGCCACTGGCTCGTATTCCTCATCGCCCGCCGCGCTCGTGTGGAACGCGATCTGATTGTTCACCTCCGCGGTGTCGCGCTCGGCCAGCTCACGAGCGGCTGCCGAAACGAACTCGCGGATGCGGTTGTAGACATCGCGCGTCTGCGCTGAAACGCCGCGCGCGCCGAGCGAGTCGATCGTGGCATCAGACAGCAGCTTCACACGGTCTTCGTGGTTGCCGCCTCCTTTGACGTCAGCGATGATGCCGCGGATTTCCTCGTCGGAGATCGTGACGCCTTCGACCTTCAGCTCGAGCGCATCGCGAACCCACGCGACCGCGGCCAGCTTCAGCAGCAAGCCGATTTCGCGCTCGTTCGCGCCCTGGAACACCGGAGTCTTGGCGTAGAAGCCGAGCAGACGCGCTGCCCACCCGAGGTGGGTCTCGAGAATCTGTCCGACGTTCATACGGCTCGGAACGCCGAGCGGGTTGAGAACGATGTCGACCGGACGGCCGTCGGGGAGGAAAGGCATGTCCTCCTCGGGAACGATACGAGCAACGATACCCTTGTTGCCGTGGCGTCCGGCCATCTTGTCGCCGACCGAGATCTTTCTCTTCTCGGCCATGTAGACCTTCACGAGCTGGATCACGCCGGGCGGCAGCTCATCAGGCTGCAGCACGCGGTCAATTCTTTCCTCCGCCTTCTCCTCGAGCTTGGCCTTCTCTTCGTTGGCCAGATCGATGATGGTGCGGATGCGCTCGTTCATCTTCTTGTCTTCGACGCGGAACGTCTTGAGGTCCAAAGATGAGATCTTGAGATCCTTGAGCATCGGCGCCGTCAGCTTGGAGCCGGCGGGAATCGCTTCCTCGACCGTACCGGACTTGAGCGCGAGCGAGACCGCCTGACCCTCGAGCAGATCCACCAGCTCGGCGTCGCGTACTTCGTTGACGCGGATTTTCTCCTCACCCTCGAGTCTCCGGATCTCGCCGATTCTCTCGCCGCGATCCTTCTCGACGACCTGGTCCTCGATGCGCGAGAAGATCTTCACATCGATTACCACGCCTTCCATTCCCGGCGGAACCTTGAGCGACGAATCCTTCACGTCCTTCGCCTTCTCACCGAAGATTGCGGTAAGGAGCTTCTCTTCTGGAGAGAGCTCCGTCTCGCCCTTCGGCGTGATCTTGCCGACGAGGATGTCGCCGGGCTTAACGTGCGCGCCGATGCGGACGATGCCGCGCTCGTCGAGATCGCCCAGCGCCTCTTCGGCGACGTTTGGAATCTCGCGCGTGATCTCTTCCTGGCCGCGCTTGGTGTCGCGGACGTGCAGCTCCAGCTCCTGGATGTGGATCGACGAGTAGATGTCGTCCTTCACCAGCCTCTCGGAGAGCACGATCGCGTCTTCGAAGTTGTGCCCGTACCACGGCATGAACGCCACGGTGACGTTGGCTCCGAGAGCGAGCTGCCCCATTTCGGTCGAAGCGCCATCAGCCAGAACCTCACCGGCCTTCACCTTTTGTCCGGTCTTGACGATCGGACGCTGGTTCAGGGCGGTGTCCTGGTTGGTGCGCCAGTATTTCTTGAGGCGGTAGCGGTCGTGCTGCGTAAGTCTTGCGAGCGGTCGGTCTGAATCCTTCCTGCCGCGCTCCGAGGCGCCTGTGTCGACGATGATCTCGTCGGCCGTGACGCTGGTAATGGTTCCGGCGCGGCGCGCAATTACCACTGCGCCCGAGTCACGCGCGACCTTCTCCTCGAGTCCGGTTCCGACGAGCGGGGTGTGCGGATTGAGAAGAGGAACGGCCTGCCGCTGCATGTTCGATCCCATGAGCGCGCGGTTCGCGTCGTCGTGCTCCAGGAACGGAATGAGCGCGGCGGCGATCGAGACGAGTTGCTCGGGAGCGACATCCATGTAGTCGATGCGCTCTGGCGAAACGAGCGGAACGTCGCCGCGCTGGCGGCAGAGCACCAGCTCGTCAACGAACGTGCTGTCCTCGTTGAGGCGAGCGTTCGCCTGGGCGATCACGACGTCTTCCTCGCGATTCGCATCGAGCCATTCGATATCGGCTGTGACCTTCCCGTTCTTCACGACGCGATACGGCGTCTCTACGAAGCCCAAGTCGTTGACCTGCGCGTAGCACGCGAGCGAGGTGATGAGTCCGATGTTCGGACCTTCAGGGGTCTCGATCGGGCACATGCGGCCGTACTGCGAGTAGTGAACGTCGCGCACCTCGAATCCGGCGCGCTCACGCGTGAGTCCGCCAGGTCCCAAGGCCGAGAGACGACGCTTGTGCGTCAGCTCGGCCAGGGGGTTCGTCTGATCCATGAACTGCGACAGCTGCGACGATCCGAAGAACGCCTGGATCACGGCCGAGACCGTGCGCGCATTGACGAGGTCGTCGAGCGAGATCTTTTCCGGATCGGTGTTGATCGACATGCGCTCCTTGACCAGGCGCGCCATGCGGGAGAGACCAACCGAGAACTGGTTGGCGATCAGCTCGCCGACGGAACGGATGCGGCGGTTGCCCAGGTGATCGATGTCGTCCGTGTAGCCGCGTCCCTCGTGAAGCTCGATGAGGTAACGGATGATCGCGACGAAATCTTCCTTGGTGAGAACCGTCTCGCTGGCGGGACGGTTGGTCATCAGGCGCTGGTTGATCTTGTAGCGTCCCACGCGGCCGAGATCGTAGCGCTTGGGCGAGAAGAACAATCTCTCGAGCGCCTGCCTGGCCGTCTCGCGATTCGGCGCATCGCCGGGTCGGAGGAGCGAGTAGATCTGCTTCAACGCCTCTTCGTCGGTGTGCGTCGGATCCTTTGCCAGGGTGTTCTTGATGAGGGTCGACTCGGCGCGGCCGGACGTCACGAAGACCTGCGCCTTGTTGATCTCGTTCTTCCGCAGCTTGCGGATGAGCGTGTCGGTAAGCGAGTCGCCGACATCGGCGATCACTTCGCCGGTCTCGGGATTGACGGCATCGACCGCGATGATGCGGCGCGTCGGGCGCTCGCCGCGCTCGATGGCGTCGACCTCGTCGCGGAGGTCGATCGTCGTGTACGACGCGAAGACCTTGACCTTGTCGATGTTGAGGCGGCGGAGACGGTTGAAGACCTCTTCCGTCAGCTCGTCGCCTTCCTTGACTATGAGCTCGGACTCTTCGCGCTCCAGCGCAAGCCGTGCTTTCTTGGTCTTGAGCTTGGGCGCCTCGGCGTTGTGGGCCGTACCGGCGAGCGTGATGTCCTCGGCGATGATCGCGCCGAGAACTTCTTTCTGGTCGATACGGGTCTCGCGCTTCCTGACGAGATCGAGCTCGCGCACGGCGAAGAAGAGGCGGAGGATCTGAGAGTTGGTTCCGTATCCGAAAGCGCGCAACAAAGCCGTCGCGGGGAACTTCTTCTTCTTGTCGATGTGCACGTACACGACATCGTGGATGTCGACGGTAAACTCGACCCACGAGCCGCGGAACGGTATGATGCGCGCCGAGATGAGGCGCTGGCCGTTCGGGTGAGTGGACTCCTCGAACACCACGCCCGGCGAACGGTGGAGCTGGCTCACGATTACGCGCTCGGCGCCGTTGATGACGAAGGTGCCGAGTGGGGTGAGGAGCGGAAGCTCACCGAGATAGACTTCCTTCTCGATGATGTTCTTCGGTCTCTTCCCCGCTTCGGTCGTCTCGAAGACGATGAGTTGAAGTGTGGCCTTCAAGGGCGCGGAGTACGTCATGTCGCGCTCGATGCACTCGGCCACGGAGTACTTCGGCTCGCCAAGAGCATAGCTCTTGAACTCGAGGGAGAAGTTCTCGTGTACGTCGGTAATCGGGAACAGGTCCTTGAAGACGCGCTCGAGTCCGATGTCCTCGCGGTTCTGCGAGGCCGCGTCGAGCTGCAACAGTGACTCGAAGGCGCGGGTCTGAATGTCGAGGAGATGGGGCATTTCCATCCCCTGGTCGAGCTTGGCAAAAGAAATCTTCTTCATCAGTTCGGGCATGAATCACCTACAGGCGCAAATAGCCCCGCCCCCGTCTGCCGCGAAATTTTCGCGGATCCGGAGCGGAGCGACTTCAAAACTTCAATTGTGGTACGAGCGGTTGGTCTTGGGTTCATCATCGTCGCAGTGAGAGTAACGGCGCGGGTCACTCGGAGAGGGCGAGCCGTCTCCGGTCGACTCCGCGGTGTTACTTCACTTCGACGGCTGCTCCCTGCTCCTCGAGCTTGGCTCTCATGGCTGCTGCCTCATCCTTCGTCACGCCGGCCTTCACGACGCTCGGCGCGCTGTCAACGAGATCCTTCGCTTCCTTGAGTCCCAGGCCGGTCAGCTCGCGCACGACCTTGATGACCTGGATCTTCTTGGCACCGGCTTCCTTGAGCGTCACCGCGAACTCGGTCTGCTCTTCGGCCACCGCGGCCGCGCCCGCACCAGCGCCACCCGCCGCCGGAGCCGCGCCGACCGGCGCCGCTGAGATCGTGACGTTGAACTTTGTCTTGAAAGCTTCGACGAGCTCGGACAGATCGAGAACCGACATGCTGCCAATCGCTTCGAGAATCTCGTCCTTGCTTATTGTTGCGTTTGCCATTGTTGTTGTTCTCCCGGGAAAAATTAGGCGCCTTCGCGCTGTGACTTGAGCGCGTCGAGCGCGCCTGCGAACATATAAAGAAGGCCGTTGAGCGCGCCGACGAAGGCGGCCATCGGTGACTGCATGCTGGCCGCGAGATCAGCCAGCATTTGCTCGCGAGATGGAAGCGATGCCATGCGCTTGAGCTGCGCATTGTTTATCGCCTTGCCCTGGAGCATCCCACCTTTCATGGCGGGCTTGTTCTCGAACTCCTTCGCGAATTCGGCGAGCAGTCTGGCGGCGGTAACCGGATCCTTTCCGACCACCAGGCCGGTCGGACCCCTCAGCCTCTCTCCGACGAGACCGCTTTCGTTGACGGCACGCAGAGCCAGCGTGTTCTTGATGACCACGTAATCAATGCCCGCTCTCTTGAGCCGGCGGCGAAGCTCGGTCATCCGCTTCACGTTGAGTCCGGTGAAATCGGTGTAGTAGAGCGATTGCGCGCTCTTCAGTTTGTCCTTGAGCTCGGCGACGAGCTGTTCCTTCTCAGTTCTCTTCATCGCTCGTTACCGGTAGGGAGTGGTGTCGATGCTGACGCCGGGCCCCATGGTGCTCGAGATCGCGACGGTGCGGACGTAGACGCCCTTCGAAGCCGATGGCTTCGCGCGGACGATCTGATCCATGAACGCCGTGAAGTTCGACTCCAGCGCTTCGGGCGTGAACGAAACCTTGCCGATCGCGGCGTGGACGTTCCCCGCCTTGTCGACTCGGTACTCGATCTTGCCGGCTTTCGTCTCCCGAACGGCGCGGGTCACGTCGAACGTCACCGTCCCGGCCTTCGGGTTCGGCATCAGTCCGCGCGGACCGAGGATCCGTCCGAGCGCGCCGAGCTGACCCATCTGGTCGGGAGTGGCGATGAGGACGTCGAAGTCCATCCAGTTTTCCTTGATCTTCGCGATGTACTCGGTGCCGACGTAATCGGCGCCCGCCGCTTCCGCCTCGCGCGCCTTGTCGCCGGCGGCGATGACGAGCACGCGCACCGCTTTCCCGGTGCCGGCGGGCAGGACGACTGTTCCGCGCACCGCCTGATCGGCGTGCTTGGGATCGACGCCCAGACGGACCGCTACCTCGACGGTCTCATCGAACTTGGCGAAGGCTACCGACTTGACGATGCCGATCGCCTCCTTCGGCTGATACCTCGTCTCGGGGTTCCGCTTCTCGGCGGCTACCTTGTACTTCTTGCCGTGAGCCTTCATCAGTCCTTCACCTCGATGCCCATGGAGCGGGCGGCGCCGGCGACCATTGCCATTGCCGACTCGATGGTGTCGCAGTTCAGGTCGGGGAGCTTGATCTCCGCGATCTTCCTGACCTGCGCCTTGGTGACGGAGCCGACTTTGACGCGGTTCGGCGTGCCGGAGCCCTTTTCAATTCCCGCTTCCTTTTTCAGCAGGACGGCCGCGGGCGGCGTCTTGGTGATGAAGGTGAAGGACTTGTCGCCGTAGATGGTGATCTCGACCGGGAGAATCGTATCCTGGCCCTGCGTCCGAGCGTTAAACTCTTTGCAGAAGGCCATGATGTTGATTCCCTGCGGGCCGAGTGCCGTTCCCACGGGGGGCGCCGGGTTCGCCTTGCCTGCAGGGATCTGCAGCTTGACGAAGCCAACTACCTTTTTTGCCATGATACTCCTCAGTGTGCTTGTCGCGTGGCCCTAAAGGTGGGCTCGCGTCCGACTCCCACGGTGTGATTAGAGTCGTAGTGGTATCCGACTGTGCGCTCCTCGCCTCATCGGCCGCCCCGCGCAAGGGCCATCACCTGCGGCGGGAGTAACGCCGCTGTGACTTCAGATCTTCATTTCATTTAGCGCGGGGATCTTGGACCCGCGTCGTTCAGTTTTTTTTGCGCCGGCGGCTCAATCCGGTGAGCCATTCCAGTGCAGCCTTTAAAATTAAACGGTTCCCGGCCGATTTAGTACCCCTTCAACTGCAAATAGTCCAGTTCGACACTAGTGGGTCGTCCGAATAGCGAAACCGAGACCCTGACCTTGCCCTTGTCGGGCAGAACTTCCTCGACGGTGCCGTTAAAGTCGGTAAACGGCCCTTCCGTGATCGCCACAGCCTGGCCGATCAGGAACGGGATCTCCTCCTTCACCTCTACCGGCACCGAGTCGTCCGCTACTCCAAGGAGGCGGTTGACCTCTTCGGGGCGGAGGGGCTGCGGGAGTCGCTCGTGGCCGACGAACTTGATCACGCCCTGGATGCCGTTGACGGCGTGTGCCGTCTCCTGGTCCATCACCATCTCGACCAGAACGTAGCCGGGATAGATCTTCCGCTCGACGTTCACCTTCTTGCCGTTCTTGATCTCGACCGCTTCCTGGGTCGGAACGAGCGCCTGCCGGATCGCCCTCTCCACGGCCGGTCGCGGATCGGAGTCGATCCGGCGCTGAATCAGCGAGCGGACCTTGTTCTCATGACCGGAGGTCGTCTGGATCGCATACCAGCGGTGTTCGGCGGAGGTCACGATCATCGTCTCGAGAATAGAGATGGAATGCCCTGAACGAGAATGAGCTGGAGCACGAGGTCTATGGCCCCGATCACGGCTCCGATGAAGAGCACGAAGATGATGATCTTGATCGTCGTGTCCTTGAGCTGAGCGCGGTCGGGCCAGGTGACCTTCCGCATCTCGTCCTGGACCTCGTGATAGAACTGCGTCATGCGGCCAGGAAAACTTTTGCGCTCGACTACTTCAACGGCCATTACTTCGTTTCCTTGTGCAACTTGTGCGCGTTGCAGCGGGGGCAGTACTTCTTCCACTCGACGCGCTCGGGGTGCAGGCGCTTGTTCTTGTCGGTGAAGTAGTTGCGGTTCTTGCAGACCTCGCAGGCGAGGATGATTTTTTCGCGTGGCATTGCTTGTTCCTACTTGAGAATCTTGGTTACGACGCCTGCACCAACGGTGCGGCCGCCCTCTCTGATGGCGAAGCGAAGCCCTTCGTCCATGGCGATCGGAGTGATGAGCTCGATCGTC
>Ga0208355_1000131_pt1 | contig 36785 bp, 36 predicted proteins | sample NGESurdeep072012_6_FD_184458 | JGI IMG/M metagenome (GOLD analysis project Ga0208355, IMG submission 184458) | Arctic peat soil microbial communities from Barrow, Alaska - NGEE Surface sample 210-3 deep-072012 (SPAdes) | ecosystem: Environmental > Terrestrial > Soil > Wetlands > Peat ... | reverse complement strand
GTCGTATTTCTTGATGACCCGGTTCAAGTGCACGTAAATGAAGTTCTGCCCGGGGGTCGTGCCCCAGTGTCCCAGCAGCATGTGCTTCACATCCGCGAGCGTCAGCGGCCGCTTCAGCAGCGGATTGTCGTAAAGATAAATCTGGCCGACCGACAGATAGTTGGCGGCGCGCCAGTAGGCGTCCATCTGGTGGAGCAGTTCCGGCGTGAGCGTCGTTGTATTTGTTTTCATGTTTCGCATAAATCACAGTCTCACTTTCCGCAGCCGTAGGGCGTTGCTGATGACCGAGACGGAACTCAGGCTCATCGCGGCGCCGGCAATGATCGGGCTGAGCAGCAAGCCGAAGAACGGGTAAAGCACCCCCGCCGCCACCGGAATACCCAGCGCGTTGTAGAGAAAGGCGAAGATCAGGTTCTGCCGGATGTTCCGCAGGGTGGCGCGACTGAGGCGGACGGCCTTGGCAATGCCGCGGAGGTCTCCTCTCACGAGGGTGATGCCCGCGCTCTGCATGGCCACGTCGGTGCCGGTGCCCATGGCAATGCCAACTTCCGCTTCGCTGAGGGCGGGCGCGTCGTTGATGCCGTCGCCAGCCATCGCAACGTGTTTACCTTCCGCGCGCAGCTTCCTGACATGGGCGACTTTCCCGGCGGGTTCGATCTCCGCTTCCACCGCATCAAGGCCGAGTTGCCTGGCCACCGCGGCAGCAGTGCGGCGGTTGTCGCCGGTGAGCATGACGAGTTCCAACCCGAGCGCGTGGAGTTCGCGGATGGCTTCGGGTGTGGTGGATTTTATCGGGTCGGCGACGGCGAGGATTCCAGTTGGCTTGCCATCTATGGCGACAAACATCGCGGTCTTGCCCTCTTCTTGAAGTTTCATGGCCGAGGCTTCCAGTGGCTCCAAGCCAGTGATCTTTTCGTTCCGCAGGAAATCCGGTTTGCCGATCATCACCGCGCGACCCGCGACGGTGCCGAGAACACCGCCGGCCGTCACCGAACGAAAGTCTTTCACGGCCTCGAAAACGATGCCTTGCTCCTTCGCGCCCTGCACAATCGCGGCGGCGAGCGGGTGTTCGCTGTTCTGCTCCAGTGAGGCGGCGAGACGCAGGAACTCCTTCGCGTCGAACCCGCCGGTTGGCAGGACATCCATGAGCTTGGGGTTGCCCTCCGTAAGCGTGCCCGTCTTGTCCACGACAAGCGTGGTGACTTTCTCCAACCGTTCGAGCGCCTCGGCATTTTTCACGAGCACGCCCTCCTGCGCGCCGCGTCCGACTCCGACCATGATGGACATGGGCGTGGCCAAACCGAGGGCGCACGGGCAGGCAATGATGAGGACCGCGACGGCGTTGACGATGGCGTGCGCGAGTTTTGGCTCCGGCCCAAGCCACATCCAGACGACGAAGGTGAGCAGCGAAACCGCCAGCACCACCGGCACGAAGATGCCCGCGACCTTGTCGGCGAGACCTTGAATGGGCGCGCGGCTGCGCTGGGCTTCGGCCACCATGTTCACGATCTGACCGAGCAACGTGTCGCTGCCGACCCGCTCGGCGCGCATGACGAAACTGCCAGGGCCATTGACGGTGCCGCCCGTCACCTTGTCGCCGACGGTCTTTTCCACCGGAAACGGTTCGCCGGTGATCATGGACTCTTCCACGCTGGAGTGACCTTCGACCACCGCGCCATCCACGGGCACCTTGTCACCTGGAACCACGCGCAACCAGTCGCCAACTTTCACCTGGTCGAGCGGGACTTCATGATCGCCCCCCGGTGCGACTTGTCGCGCCGTGGGCGGTGCGAGATTTAGCAACGCTTTGATGGCATTGCCCGTGCGGCTGCGGGCACGGAGTTCGAGCACCTGACCGAGGAGCACCAGCACAACGATCACCGCGGCGGCCTCAAAGTAGATGGCGACCTTGCCCTCGTGCTGCATCGTGTGTGGGAATAGGTCGGGCATGAGCATCGCCACGGCGCTAAAGACGAAGGCTGCGCCCACGCCGATGGCGATCAGCGTGAACATGTTCAAGTGACGCATCACGACGGAGCGCCAGCCGCGCTTGAAAAACGGCCAACCCGCCCACAGCACCACCGGCGTCGAGAGAACGAATTGAATCCAACGCGACACATCACTCATCACCCAGCTTTCGTGACTGAGAGCCGGGATCAAGTGAGCCATCGCCAGGGCAAACACCGGCAACGCCAGCGCGGCGCCGATCCAGAAGCGCTTCGTCATGTAGCGCAGCTCGGCGTTTCCCTCGTCATCCGCACCCGCTGTCACCGTCTTCGGTTCCAGCGCCATGCCGCACTTGGGGCAATCGCCGGGATGGTCCTGCTGGACTTCCGGGTGCATCGGGCACGTGTAAATCGTTTTGCCCGACGCGGGCACGACCGTCGTTGGGCCGCGCTTCGCCGCGATGGTGGGGATGGGATCAATGCTCATATAGTTTCATTTAGTCGGTAATGATCGCCGCACAGGAACGCAAAACCGAGGGCGCAATCATCAGTTCTTCGTCCGTGCGGATGACGCGAACCATGGCGCGGCCAGCATCCGTGGAAATCACGCCCACAGTCTCCTCTCAACCGATTATTGATGGGCAGGTCGGGATTTTACCTGGCCTGCAACGTGCGGGTGTTATCCACAGCAGCACCCAGACTTACCCTCCGGCTTGGCACCGGCGGGCGTGGACAGAAACTTTTGCCGACAGTGGTCGCTGCAAAAGTAGAACGTCTTTCCATCGCGTTCGGCGTGGAGAGCGGTTGCTTCGTCCACGGTCATTCCGCAGATGGGGTCTTTGGTCACGGATTTCGATTCTTTCATGGTCATGTTCCTTTCTTGGTTGTTGTTGCCACTATCTTTTGATTCCGGTTTTCATGTTGTTTCGTGTTAATCGAAAACTCTTGTTCCCGTTCTTCAACAGCTTGGTCATTTCTTCGGTCTCAGCAGTCGCGCGTTGATGGTCACAATCACCGTGCTCGCGGACTTCATTCGCGGGCGAACTCCACGCCTTTCTTCGTCATGGTCTCTTTGAGGTTGTGAACCTGCATGACGCCAAAGTGATTGGCCTGGACGGCGGCCGGCAAGGCGGCCGCAGTCTCGCTCACCGTTTTGTCGGTGGATAATTTGACCAGCATAGGTTTCCTTTTATGGTTAACAGTTCATTTCACCGGCGGGTCGTGAATGCACGATTATTTCTTGGATAGCTTGCTAATCACGACGACCAGCAGGACCACGACTACTACGCCGATCACCGTCCAAATCCACATCCCTCCGCCCGTCCATCCCCCCATCCATCCGTTAGTTTGATTCATCATAAACAGCTTTTGGTAGCGCTGCAACCAGCCCACCACCGAACACTAATCGCCGTCAAGGCAGGCTGAAATGTGCGCCGGATGTGCAGTCTCCGGCATTTCCAGCCTGGTTGGCGGTCACGTTGCTCTCAAGGTGCGATTTTGTCGTCCGGTGAGTTCAATCATCCGGTGAGTTCAATCAGTTTGTAAACATGGTCTTGGCTTCAATAATTAAGGTTTAAGATTTCCGCGCGGCTTGAGCTTTTCGGATGTTCCGTTGTTGCGCCCGACGCTGTGCAGGAGTGGGCTTTTTTGATTCAGGCACATTTGGCCGAGGCGCGGCCTTAAAGCGGTCGCCGCCGACATGGACAGGTTTTGAACCCAACTCGGCCAAAACCTTTCGGGCGTGTTCGTTATCGGGGACGAGCCGACCGTCTTCGACATGGGCAAGCTCTTTACTAATGAGCCATTTCTGGGTATCCCACGAGCCGGTGCTTCGCTTTCCGGCGACGCGCTCAATGCCACCCTTCCTGCCAACGTCTTGATTGCGAAAGATGCGGAAGTCCGTCTTCGGTCGGACTTCGATGTGATAGAAATCGCCTTCGCCGGTTGAACCTGGCTTGGCGCGGCGGCCAGCAGGCGGTGCTTTGCTTCGAGATGTAGGTGTCATATTAACCTTTCCGTTTGAAGTATTGGACGGCTCGCTCGTGCCGTTCGGCTGCCACTCGCGTATTGAAAGTTCCCAAATTGCGGCGCGTGCCGGTGCGCGACATTCGCTTGCGCGAATAGAGCCGGTATTTTCCTGATTTCAGTTTTCGGATCATATCCACGGGTGGTTCGCACGCTTGTTGTAATCCGTATTCATGAAAAGCTCTCTCGTGTTTCTTTCAATAGGAATGCTCCTTGGCCGCCGGTTCATCGACCCAGTATCCTTGGCGATTGTAATGTCGATGCAGTCCGGTCTCATAATCCCGAGTTAGCAGAGACTCCTCCGTGTATTCCGGTGACTGCTTGATGGTCTCGCGGGAAACATTGACAAAGACTTTCGACTCGCTCCAGCTAACGCGCTCGATCCATTGCGGTGAAACCAGGACCTTTTTTCCCGGCCACCAGTTCCGTGTATCGATGATTAGATAACGAATCGCCCACGTCTCGTCATCGATGATAAAATCCTCGACGTGGCCAACCTCGCCGTCGGCGGCTTGGATGTGATAACCACTCACTTCGTGAGTGCTGCGCAGATGGGAATCCCACGCTTTCCCACCTTGGTTGGCTTTTTTCCATTTTTCGCGGTCCCGCACCACGTAGGGAGAAGCGCCCCACACGTACGGGCCGCCCCAATACATCGGCCATCCATAATACCCGTAGTATTCCTCCTCGAATTGTCGCGAGACGGGCTTGTCACTGTTCAAGGAGGGACTGTCCTCGATCTGCTTTTTGGTTAAATCGACGGAAAGGTGCTTTTCGCTCTTAATCACGCTATTCAGCGCATACGGGGAAATCAGCACCTGCCTGCCCGTGAGCCAGTTTCCCGTGTCTGCGACCAGATAGCGAATTGTCCAGTGCCGGTCATCGAAGTAGAATTCTTTGACCTTCCCTATTTCCCCATCGAGGCTGTTCAATTTGTAACCCTTTAGTGTTTTGGCTTTGCTTAGCATAATAGTTCTTTCGTTCTTTGCGTTTCGTTTTTGTTCGCTGTTGGCGTCCGGCTGACAGCGTGTTTGAGAAGTCCGTTTCACCGCGATCTGCACGGGCGCCAACGCTCAGATTCCGCCGGTGGGGGCGGCTTCGCTATGGGGTGTAACCCTACCGTGGATTATGGGGGGACACCGCCCGCCGAAAACGGATCCAGCCGGGAGTTTTCATTTTGCTCCCTTCAATTTTCGATAACGGCGGATCAGGTTATTCGTCGAACTGTCGTGTTTGAGCATGGGTGCCGTCTCGTTCTCAAGTTCGGGAACGATTCGCTGGGCGAGCACCTTGCCCAACTCGACGCCCCATTGATCGAACGAATCAATGTTCCAAATCGCGCCCTGCGTGAATACGCTGTGCTCGTAAAGCGCGACCAGCTTGCCGAGCACTTCCGGCGTGAGCCGATCGGCGAGAATGACATTGGACGGACGATTGCCTTCAAAAACGCGATGTGGCACAAGCCAGTTCGGCGTGCCTTCGGCTTTGACTTCCTCCGGAGTTTTGCCAAAGGCCAGCGCCTCGGCCTGCGCAAAAACATTCGCCAGGAGAATGTCGTGGTGACGTCCCAGCGGAGTGAGCGCGTGCGCGAACGCAATGAAGTCACAGGGAATCAGCTGCGTGCCCTGATGAATCAATTGATAGAACGAGTGCTGGCCGTTGGTGCCGGGTTCGCCCCAATAAACCGGCCCGGTCTGGTAAGCCACTTTTTTCCCGTCGAGCGTGACGTGCTTGCCATTGCTCTCCATCGTCAACTGCTGAAGATACGCGGGAAAGCGTTTCAGGTATTGTTCGTAGGGCAAAACCGCCACCGTTTGCGCGCCGAAGAAGTCATTGTTCCAAACCGATAAAAGCCCCATGAGCGCCGGCAGATTTTTCTCGAACGGCGCGGTGCGGAAATGCTCGTCCACCTCGTGAAAGCCTTTGAGCAGCGCACAGAAATTGTCCGGTCCAACCGCCAGCATCGTCGAAAGACCGATGGCCGAATCCATCGAGTAGCGTCCGCCGACCCAGTCCCAGAAGCCGAACATTCGCCGTATCAATGCCGAACGCAGACACTTTCTCGGAGTTAGTTGACACCGCCACGAAATGTCTGGCCACCGCTTTACGGTCGCCGCCAAGCCCGTTAAGCAGCCAGTCGCGCGCGCTTTGCGCGTTGGTCATGGTCTCCAGCGTGATGAAGGTTTTTGACGAAACGATGAACAGCGTTTCCGCCGGGTCGAGATTACGGGTCGCCTCCACGAAATCAATGCCATCCACGTTCGAGACGAAGCGGAACGTCAGGCTGCGCTCGCTATAATGTTTGAGCGCCTCGTAAGCCATCACAGGACCAAGGTCGGAACCGCCGATGCCGATATTGATGACGTTCCTGATACGTTTGCCGGTATGGCCTTTCCATTCGCCGTTGCGGACGCGATTGGAAAATTCCGCCATTTTGTCGAGCACGGCGTGAACTTCCGGCACGACGTTCTTTCCATCCACGAGGATGCTTGCCCCTTTCGGTGCGCGCAAAGCGACGTGCAAGACGGCGCGGTTTTCCGTGACGTTGATTTTCTCGCCACTGAACATGGCTGCGATCCGCCTGCTCAAATCGGATTCCTTGGCCAACTGGACGAGCAGTTTGAGGGTCCGGTCAGTGATGCGATTCTTCGAATAATCCAGATAGAGGCCCGCCGCCTCGACCGTCAGGCGTTCGCCGCGTTGGGGGTCGGCGGCGAAAAGCTGTCGGAGATGCTTTTTTTGGATCTTCTTGTGGTGGGCGGCGAGGGCCTTCCACGCCGGGCGTTGGGTGAGTGATTTGATGTTGGTTGTCATACTCGTGATACTTTTTTCCACTCCCGGGTCAGGCGGCTTTTTTGAGCGCGTCGCTCTTGGATGCGATCACCGCCAGCAATTCGTTCCAAGATTTCACAAACGATTTTGCGCCCTCGTCCTGGAGGCGGGCGGCCAAGCTGTCCACGTTCACGCCGGCCTGGGCGAACTGCTCCAAAACCTTTTCGCAATCGCCGCCGTCCGCCGCCATAATCGGGCCGATTTCGCCGTGATCGGCGAGGGCTTTCAACGTTCCCTCGGGCATCGTATTCACCGTGAAAGGGGCGGCCAGGGCCTGGATGTAGAGAACGTCGGAGGCTTTCGGGTCCTTGGTGCCGGTGCTGGCCCACAGCAGTCGTTGCGGCCGGGCGCCGGCATTGTATGCGCGCTGCGAGCGCGGGCTGCTCAACAGGTCGAGGTATGCTTGGTAGATACGACCGGCAATGGCGATGCCGAGCCGGTTGTTCAACGCCTCCGGAACCTTGCCCGCCACGGCAACGTCCCAACGACTGATGAATATCGAGGCCACGGAGCCGACCTGGGGATTAAGCCCGGCGGCAATGCGTCGTTCGATGCCGCGCAGGTATGCCTCGGATGCCGCCACGTATTGCTCGCGCGAAAACAGGAGCGTCACGTTGACCGGCACACCCGCAAAGATCGCCTCCTCGATGGCCGGCAAACCTTCCTTGGTGCCCGGAATCTTGATGAACAGGTTGGGTCGTTCCGCCCGCGCGGAAAGTTTCTTGGCAGCGGCGATGGTGCTGGCCGTGTCATGTGCCAGCAGTGGCGACACCTCCAGCGATACCCATCCATCCACGCCGTTCGTGCGGTTGTAAATTGGCCGGAACAGGTCCGCAGCCCGGGTAAGATCGTCCAATGCCAGATCGAAAAAAAGGCTCTCGCCGGATTTCCCCTTCTCCAGATCCTCGCGGATCGCAACGTCGTAGGCGGAACTCTTGATGGCGTGATCAAAGATCGTTGGGTTTGAGGTCAGCCCGGTCACCGACAGCTCCCCAATGTAGCGTTTGAGCGTGCCGCTGTTCAGCAGGTCGCGCGTGATATTGTCGAGCCAGAGGCTCTGGCCCAGATTGTGCAGCAGTTGGGTCGCTTTCATAATGTTCAATTTGCAATGATCGCCGCGCAGGAACGCAAAACCGAGCGCGCAATCATCAGTTCTTCGTCCGTGCGAATGACGCGAACCGTGGCCCGGCTGGCGTCCGTGGAAATCACCCCCGCAGTCTCCGCATTGCGCGACTCATTCAGTTCAATGCCGAGGAAGCCCAACCCCTCACAGATGCGTGCGCGGACGGCTGGCGCATTTTCGCCGATGCCTCCTGCGAAGACGAGCGTGTCCAATCCACCGAGCGTGGCGGCGAAGGAGCCGATCCACTTTTTTGCCTGGTAACAAAATAGCGCCACCGCTTCCGCCGCACGGACGTCATCGGTTTCCCGCGCGAGCAAGTCACGCATGTCGGAACTGGTCTCCGAAACTCCCAGCAGACCCGACTCATGGTTGACCATTTCGTAAAATTGTTTTGTGGTCATTTGCTCGGTTCGCGCCAGATACGGCGCCAGACCGGGATCCAAATCACCCGAGCGGGTGCTCATCACCAATCCCGCCGTCGGCGTGAAGCCCATGCTGGTGTCAATACTTTTGCCGTCACGCACGGCGGCCAGACTGGCGCCGTTGCCGAGGTGCGCGAGGATTACGCGGCCCTTCGTTGCCGCCGGGTCGCCGAGGCGCGCGAGTTCTTCCATCAGATAAGCATAGGACAAACCGTGAAAACCGTAGCGTTGAATTCCTTTGGCATCGAAGCGTCGCGGAATCGGCAGCAGCCTGGCAACGCGCGGCATGGTGTGGTGAAACGCCGTGTCGAAACAGGCCACCTGCGGCAGTTTCGGATAGCACTTACGAATTTCTTCGATCAGCTCAATCTCGCGGGGCAGATGATCCGGATCGTATGGCCTGATGCGATGCAGTTCATCCAGCAATTCCTGGGTGACCAGCTCAGGCGCGGTGTGTTTCATGCCGTGGACCACCCGGTGTCCCACCGCCCGGACCGATTCGAAACCATTCTGCTTTTCGAGCCAATCAATCAGGAAATTCGCTGCCGATTTGTGATCGGAGGCGGTGAGGCTGCGGCTGTCCGGCTGTTTCCTGGCCGGGTCATTGAACGTCAAATTCGTCCCGCTCAGGCCGATGCGGTCAACCTTTCCATACAGCCCTCGCTTCAGCGGTTCGCCGACCTGATACAGCGCGAACTTGATGCTCGACGAACCGCCGTTGATGGTCAGGATGGATTGCATTGATTCTTTAGGTAATGCCCGCCGCGCGGTTCGCGTCTGTTTATTTATGGGCTTCATCTTTCCGAATCTCGCGCTCCGCCTCAAGCCAATCTTGACCTGCTTGGCCATCGCGGCGGCCTCGCTGCTCGTATAGTTCATAGGCACGCCTGGCGACCTGCGGGGTCAAATCGGCCGGTGTCTTGGTTTTTACTGGATCAAAAATCCGATATGCGAGCAGTTTCACGCGGTCATTCAAGAGGAACCAAAGCAGCGCATAACCCCACACGAACCCGGCCCAACCCCAGCCCAAGGGCGTCATAAATAACCCGTAAACTGCGATTAACGTCGCCACGATTTGCGTGCCGACCACGGCCACCCATAAAATCCGCGCTGGACGATGAGACCAGAACGGGCCGCGCGTGCGCGTGAGGAAAATTGTCAGATGTCCCGCCACAGATAACTTCAAATACATCAGCGTCTGGATGTGCGCGCGGTCGAGATGAAAGACACGCTCGCCGAGATAAAACAAGCCGAAGGCAGAGACGACCCCGATGACGCCCAGCACCGTGGAGATCCCCAGCACCATGCGCATATTCCAAGCCTCGGGCTTATCCTTGTAATGAACATTGTCATAGGCGATGGACAGGATGGCACCATCGTTGAGCAACGCCAGCATCACGATCATCACCGCCGTCAAGGGATAAAAGTTGAAGATCAGGATCGCCAACGTCATGAACAGGAGCACGCGGATCGTCTCGGCGATGCGGTAGATCGCGTAGCTGTTCATCCGCTGGAAAATGCGGCGGCTCTCCTTGATCGCATCAATAATCACCGACAGGCCGGGCGTCAGCAGCACGATGGCCGCCGCCGCGCGCGCCGCGTCCGTCGCACCCGAAACGGCGATGCCGCAGTCGGCTTTCTTCAGCGCGGGGGCGTCATTCACCCCATCGCCCGTCATGCCGACGATGTGGCCGCGCTTCTGCAAAACATCCACAATGTGAAACTTGTGTTCGGGAAACACTTGGGCGAAACCGTCGGCCTGCTCGATGGACTCAGCCATTTCAGTGGTCTCTTGCTTCTTCGAGTCGCCCAGGCCGGGAGCATCAAGGATGTTTGTGCCCAGGTCCAACTTTTTGGCGGTTTCCTGGGCGATGGCCAAGGCATCGCCTGTAACCATCTTGACCTTTACGCCCATCGCCAGCGCGGTCGCGATGGTAGCCTTGGCATCTTCGCGTGGCGGATCGAACAAGGGCAACACACCCAGAAACTGCCATTGGCCTTCTCCTTCGGTTCGCGCCACGCCCAGCGAACGAAAGCCGCGCACCGCAAATTCGTTGACCGCTTTTTCAACGGCGGCCTTCACCTGCCCGGCGTTGGCCGACAATGCCAAAATCACCTGCGGCGCACCCTTCGTTACTTTGAACGTCTTTCCGTCTTTGGCTTTGACGGTGGCCTCGGTGCGTTTATGCACCGGGTCGAATGGCTGGAAATGGACTACCTCATAACCCTTTAACGAATCCTTGTCTTTCAGTCCGCTCAGAACGGCCAGATCAATCGTGTCGTTATTTTCTGCGCGCGACGCCAGCGCGCCATTAAGAATGACTTGCTCGGAGGGGACGTTGTTCACGCTGAATGGATCGCCCAGTGTCAGTTTGTTCTGGGTCAGGGTGCCGGTCTTGTCCGCGCACAGCACATCCACACCCGCTAATTCCTCGATGGCCACCAACCGGCTCACAATCGCCTGCTTCTTCGCAAGCAGGCGCGCGCCGACTGCCATCGTCACCGACAACACCGTTGGCATCGCCACGGGAATCGCGGCCACGGTCAGCACCAGGGCAAACTGCAGCGTGGTGAGGATCGCGTCACCGCGATAGATTGCGAAACCAATGATCACCGCCACCAGAGTCACCGCCAGGATGATCAGGTAATTGCCGATTTTCAAAACCGCCTTTTGAAAATGGCTGACGGTATGCGCCTCCTGCACCAGTTGCGCTGTCTTGCCGAAGTAGGTTTTCTCGCCCGTGGCATAGACCATTGCGCCAGCTTCACCCTGACGGATGATCGAACCCGAAAACACCGCGTCGCCGGATTTGCGCTCGGCGGGCAACGACTCTCCCGTCAGCGCGGACTGATCCACCTCCACCGGGTCGCCGTCCAACAGGCGCGCATCTGCCGGCACAATGTCGCCCAGCCGCATGCGGATGACATCGCCCGGCACCAACTCACGCGCCGGCGGGTTGATCCACTTCCCATCACGTTTCACGCGGGCCTTGATCGCCAGCTTGGCCTTCAGGGCCTCAATGGCGTTGCTCGCTTCACGTTCCTCCCAGAAGCCGACCACGGCATTGGCCACCAGCAAAAGAAGGATTATGAAAAAATCCGGCCAGTGCCCGACCACGCCCGACAGAATCACCGCAATCTCGATCATCCACGGGATGGGGCCCCAAAAATAGGAGAGGAATTTCAGGAAGAGATTCGTCTTCTTTTCGGTAAGTTCATTCGGACCATATTGGGTGAGCCGTTTCTGCGCCTCGGCTTGGGTGAGGCCGTCCGGCGACGACCCCAATTTTTTCTCCACCTCCGCCAGCGGCAGCGTTTTCAAATCGTCCTTCGCATCGGGCTTCGATCTCGGCTTTGATTCGGGAGCCTTGGGCTGGTCGGCATGGGGATCCATAATGGGTATTCTTCTGCCTTTGTTATGCCGCAGGTTTCGTGAGTTGCGGAATACTTCCTTCGTCATTCTGCAATCCGAACGAAGCCAGTTTCGCGCGCGTGGACCTGTAATCCGTGTGCAGAATGCTTCGAATCCCCAAACCTTCCGCGACCTGGACGAACATCGGGGTGTTTTCGATATAGACCACCTGCCGGGCGGGCGCCTGGGCGATGTCCAGGGCAAGCCGAAAGATGTCCGCGTCGGGCTTGCGGACGTGGACGAAGCAGGAGGAAATAAAAGAATCCACAAACCCGTCCAGCTTGAACTTGCGAATCCGATACGCATTCAGTTCGCGCCCTTCGTTGCTGACCACGGCGATCTTCAGCCCGTGCCGGACCTTGAGCCGAGCGACCAGCTCGATCATCTCGGGGCAAGGTTTCGATTGCGCGAACATGAAACGCCGAAACTGAGCCCGGGTGAACGGCCGCTTTTGGTAGAAGACCACCCGGCCTAAATATTCTTCCAGCGTGAGCTTTCCCTCCTCGTACGTGTCGAAGGTCAGGTGATGCCGATCCTCCATTTCGGCCAACTCCAGCTTGAAGTTCGTCGCCGCCCGTTTGCGGGCATGATGATCCCACCCGTTGGTGAGCAGGACACCGCCGATATCCAGAAACAATGCCGTGATTGGTGCGCTTCTTTTCATTTGGCCGGGAGTGGCGAGGTCTGGAGAATCGGTTTCGTCATGGCCTGATACATCATTTCCTCGCTGAGGAACGGTGAACCATAGAGTTCGTATCCGCCGCTTAGTTTTTCGTTCACTTTTCGCGCCAGCTCGTCATGGGTTGCGGCATCGGCGTGAAAAGGCACCGCGACGATGGCATATTCGATCGGAGTTTTCATGTTATGTTGAGTCAGGAATTCTTTCCCTTCTTCTGACAAGAGGCCGTCAATTCGGTCGGCAGCGGCCAACTGTGTCCGTGCGCCAGCAGACCTTGAGCGTCCTCCGGTCCCCAGTTGCCGGCGGCGTAATTGGGGAAATCACCGGGCGTCGCCATCTCCCAGACCTCGAGGACCGGCATCAACAAAAGCCAGGCTGCTTCCACCTGGTCGGCACGCATGAACAACGTGGCGTCGTTCTTCATGACATCCCAAAGCAGTGTCTCATACGCGTCGGGTGAAGGTGCGGCAAAGCTCTCGCGATAATTGAACCGCAGGTCCACCGGACGCAGTTGCATCTTCGGCCCCGGATATTTCGCCTGAAAGCCCAATACGATTCCTTCCTCCGGCTGGATTGAGATGACGAGCCGGGACGGTTGCCAGCCGAGCGAGGCCTCGGGCGGAAACGATTGATGCGGCACGCTGCGAAACTGGATGGTAATTTCCGAGGCCTGCCGGGCGAGCCGCTTTCCGGTGCGAAGGTAGAACGGCACGCCCTGCCAGCGCCAATTATCTATGAACAGCCTGAGCGCGACAAACGTCTCGGTTTGCGAATCCGGTGCCACGCCGTCGGCTTCGCGATAGCCGGGAACTTTTTTGCCGCCAATCCAACCCGGGCCATATTGCCCGCGCACAACGCATTGATGGACGGCGTCAGGAAGAATCGGCCGAACGGCGTGGAGCACATCCACTTTCTTATTGCGGATCTCATCGGCGTCGAAGGACACCATCGGTTCCATCGCCACGAGACAGAGCAGTTGCATGAGATGATTCTGAACCATGTCGCGCAGCGCTCCCGCGTGGTCGTAATAGCCGCCGCGATGTTCGACTCCCACATTTTCGGCCACAGTGATGGTTACATAATCCACGTAACGCCGGTTCCAGAGCGGCTCGAAGAGGGGATTGGCAAAGCGGAACGCCAGAATGTTCTGCACCGTTTCCTTGCCTAAATAATGATCAATGCGGAAAATCTGGGATTCCTCAAAATTAGCGGCGAGGATGGCATTCAAGGCGCGGGCGGATTTCAAGTCATAGCCGATCGGTTTCTCGACCACAATCCGCGCCCATTCCCGGTCCCGCGCCAGTCCGGCCTTGCCGAGGTATTTCGGGATTTCGCCGAACATGCCCGGCGGTGTGGCCATGTAAAAGATACGGTGGGCTTTGGTGTTCCACTGTTTTTCCAGCTTCGCGCATTGTTCGCCCAGAGCCGTGTAAGTTGGCAGCTTCTTGAAATCGCCCTGCTGGTAATGGATGTGTTGCGCGAACTGATTCCAGGCGGCGGCCTTGGCTTTCCCGAAACGGGAGAATTGGTTGACGCCATCGTGCAACCGACGGCGCAGTTTTTCGTCGCTCAAGTCAACGCGATCCACCGCGATGACCGAAAAATTAGCGGGCATGCTTCGGTCCTGGGAGAGGTCAAACAAGGCCGGCACGAGTTTCCGCCAGGTCAAATCACCGGCTCCGCCAAAAATCACGAATACAGTGGGTTCGAGTTGGTCAGTCGTTTTCATGCTCGTGACTCTTTCTCCCATTCCGTGTGAAACGTGCCCTTGGCATCAATCCGCTCATAGGTGTGCGCTCCGAAATAGTCGCGCTGGGCCTGGATGAGATTGGCTGGCAACCAGGCGCTGCGATAGGCGTCGAGATAACCCAAGGAAACCATCAGCCCGGGGATCGGCACACCGAACTCGGCTGCGTGGCGCACCACATGTCGTAAATCTTCCTGATGCTCCATAATCTTGTGCGACAATTTGGGATCGAGCAGCAAGTTCGGCAACTCACGCTGCGCATGAAATGCCGCGCAGATGTCTTCCAGCAACGCGGCGCGAATGATGCAACCACCCCGCCAGATTCGTGCCACAGCTTCAACATCGAGGTGATACTTGTATTTTTTCGAAGCAACCGCCAAAAGCGCCAGGCCCTGCGCATAGGTGATGATCATCGCGGCATAAAGCGCGCGGCCCAGTTGCGTGAGGAACGTGTCGTGGTCGCCGGTCAAAGGTCGCATAGGTCGCTGATAAATCGCGCCGGCCTGCTCCCGTTCCTTCGCGAACACGGACAAGTCCCGCATCGCGACCGCCAGGTCAATGGTCGGAATCGGCACTTGCAGCTCCATCGCGCTTTGTGAGGTCCACATGCCGGTGCCTTTCTGTTTGGCCACGTCGAGGATTTCGTCAATCAGCCGCCTACCGGTCTTCTCGTCCGGTTTGGAGAAAATATGGCTGGTGATCTCCACGAGATAGCCATTGAGTTCGCCCTTGTTCCATAAAGCATAGACCTCACGCAGTTCATCGTCGTTCAAGCCCCAACCACGTTTCATCAGGTCGTAGGTCTCGGCGATCAATTGCATGACACCGTATTCGATGCCGTTGTGGACCATCTTCACGAAGTGCCCGGCCGCTCCCGGGCCCAGCCAGGTCACGCACGGATCGCCGTTGACCTTCGCGGCAGCAGCTTCAAAGATGGGACGGACGCGCTCGTAGGCCGCTTTCGGCCCGCCGGGCATGATGCTCGGTCCGTGTCGCGCGCCTTCTTCACCACCCGACACACCCACACCAAGAAATTGAATGCCTTTCGCCGCCAGGTTGCGGGAACGCGCGTCGGTATCTTTGAAATAGGAGTTGCCAGCATCAATGATGAGATCGCCTTTGGCCAAGTGCGGCAACAAATCCTCGATGACCGAATCCACCGGAGCGCCAGCGGGCACGAGCATCATGATGGCGCGCGGTTGACGGAGCAGCGCGATGAAATCAAAGATGTTCGCCGCGCCGCAGATGTTGCGTTTGGCCGATTCCTTCCGCAGGGCCTCGACCTTGGCCGCGTCCTTGTCATAACCCGCCACCGAAAAGCCGTGGTCCCCCATGTTCAGCACGAGATTGCGTCCCATGACGCCCAAGCCAACCATGCCGATTTCATACTGTTGTTGCGATTGCGTATTTCTCATAGCATTGGCTCCAACAAGATCATCGCTGCCACAGGATTCGTGCGTCTTCCAGGGGAACCGCAACGCCGGAGCAATGTGGTATCACTCGCGCCGTATAGTCCGCTGGCGGGCGGGTCGCGGACACAGCCGCGCTGTAAACGCAGCCGCCCGGTCCATACGCCAGTTGTCGCACGCGCGTCATCTCCTGCCGCACCGGGCTGCCGCCGTTGATGCCGTCGGCATAAAGCTCGACCCGCACCGCCTTGGGGTCGAGGTCGTTGAGATAGACCTGAACCTCAAATACGTGCTGCTCGCCACGAGTCTCAACCTTCACTTCGCCGAAGTGTAGCGTGGCCCATTTCTGTTCCAGACCGTGCTGCCAATCGATCATTTGCCTGCCGATTGCGCCTTTATTGGCAATGCGCAAATGGTAGGCGGTAGCAGCCGGGAGGTAGTGTTGCTCGGCATATTCGCGCACCGTGCGGCTGGCGCAAAAGCGCGGTGTCAGCCGCGCCATGCTTTCCCGCATCCGCGCCACCCAGGCGGCCGGGATGCCCTTTTCGTTGCGGGTATAAAACTCGGGGATCACCTCGCGTTCGAGCCGTTCGTAAAGCGCCTCGGCTTCGGCCGCGTCCCAGGCCGGATCGTCGCCGTGTTCCTGGCCGTCGCCCAATGCCCAGCCCACTTCCGGCGTGTAGGCTTCCGCCCACCAGCCGTCCAACTCCGAAAGATTGATGCCGCCATTGACGAGAACTTTCATGCCGCTCGTTCCACTGGCCTCCCACGGTCGCCGGGGCGTGTTGATCCAAACATCCACTCCTTGCACCAGACGTTCGGTCAAGTGCATATCGTAGTCGCTGAGGAAAATCGCATGGGGACGAACGTCGGCTTGACGAATGAACTGTATCCATTTCTGGATCAGGGCTTGTCCAGCCAAGTCTGCAGGATGAGCCTTGCCCGCAAAGATGAGTTGCACCGGGCGCTGCGGATTGGATAACAGGCGAAGCAGTCGCTCCGGGTCGTGCAGCAGAAGGTTTGGTCTCTTATAGGTCGCGAAACGCCGCGCAAAGCCCAGTGTCAGCGCATTGGGATCGAAGAGATGCCCCGCCTCCTCAACCGTCTCGGGCGACGCGCCGGCGGCGGTATAGTGCCGGGCCAGGCGTTCGCGAGCGTATTCAACCAGAGACTTGCTGGCGGCGATGCGAAATTGCCAAAGGCTGTCATCGGAGACGCGGCGAATGTCCTGCTCCAGGGTTTCCGTCGTCCCCAGCCAGCGGTCTTTTCCACAGGCCTTTGTCCAGAGGTCGTCGGCTGCCGACGAGTCCCAGGTCGGCATGTGAACTCCATTGGTCACGTGTCCGACGGGCACTTCGTCCTGCGGCCAGTTCGGAAAAAGAGGCTCAAAGAGGTGCCGGCTGACTTTTCCATGCAAGCGACTCACGCCATTCACCGACCCGCTGCCGCGGATTGCCAGATAGGCCATGTTAAAACTTTCCGACGAGTCGTTCGGATTCTGGCGGCCCAAGGCCAGCAAATCGTTGAGTGTGATGCCGAGTTTCTTCTCCGCATAACCACCGAGGTATTGTTCGATGAGCGCCGGAGAGAAACGATCAAAGCCGGCGGCCACCGCCGTGTGGCTGGTGAATAGATTCCCCGCTCGCGTGACGGCCAGTGCGACTTCAAATGGCTGCGCGTTCTCTTGCATGAAGCTGCGCGCGCGCTCCAACACGGCAAAGGCCGCATGCCCTTCATTCAGGTGACAGACTTCCAGCTGGATGCCGAGTGCGGCGAGCAGCCGCCAGCCGCCAATCCCAAGAAGCATTTCTTGCTTGAGGCGCAGCTCCGGTCCGCCGCCATATAACTCGCTGGTAATCCCGCGATGAGCAGGAAAGTTAGCCGCGTCATTGCTGTCCAGCAGGTAAAGCTTCACTCGACCGACCTGGACCTGCCACGCGCGCAGCCAGACCGAGTAACCAGGCAGGGCGATCTCCAACCGCAACCACTCGCCGTTCGGTTGGCGCAACGGCGTGATCGGCAACTGTCCGGGGTCGTTGTAGGGAAAGAGAGCTTGTTGCGCTCCGTCCTTGTCAATCACCTGGCGAAAATAGCCTTGTTGGTAGAGCAGCCCCACGCCGACCACCGGCACGCCCAGGTCGCTGGCGGCTTTGAGTTGGTCCCCGGCCACATTGCCCAGCCCGCCTGAGTAAATGGGCAGCGCCTCGCTCAACATGTATTCCATGCTGAAATATGCTACACACTTCAAGGGAGACTGCGGATGATTTTGCTGAAACCACGCGGGCGTCTCCGCCGCCTGACGCTTGGCTCGCAGCAGGTCATCAATGTTCTTGCGGAAGGCGGGGTCGGCCAGCACGCGCTGGAGTTTGTCCTTCGAGACAGTCTGTAGGACCACCCAGGGGTTTTGAGTGAACTCCCATAGAGCGGAATCAAGCTGCCGCCACACTTCGTCGGTGGCATGATTCCACGACCAGCGCAGGTCCAGCGCCAGCTCCGCCAGGGAATCGAATCCTTCGACATTCGCAGTTAAAGGACTATAGATCGGCTTGTTGGCCGGTGTTTGTTCGCTCATGGCTTTTTCTTTCGTTTTGGCTTGGACGGAATTCCCGGCTTCGGTGGGGACGCCGCCAAAGCACCGTTGATGATTGTCTGGGCTTCCTCCAGGATGCGGTGCAGATGATCCGCTCCTTGGAAGCTCTCGGCGTAAATTTTATAGATGTCCTCGGTGCCGGACGGACGCGCCGCGAACCATCCGCTCTTGGCCACCACTTTCAACCCGCCGATGGGAGCGCCGTTGCCCGGCGCGTGGGTGAGGACAGTCTGGATTTTTTCGCCCGCCAACTCGGTGAGCTTAACCTGCTGGGGTGAGAGTTTCGCCAACAGTTCCTTTTGATCCGGAGTGGCTGGCGCATCAACGCGCTCATAGGCAGGCTCACCGAACTCGCGCGTGAGTTCGTGGTAGATTTCGCCGGGATCGCGGCCCGTCCGCGCCGTGATCTCCGCGGCGAGCAAACAGGGAACGAATCCATCTTTGTCGGTCGTCCAAACGGTGCCATCCAGACGGGCAAAGGAGGCCCCGGCGCTCTCTTCGCCACCGAAGCCAAGCGAACCGTCGAGCAAGCCATCAACGAACCACTTGAAGCCAACCGGCACCTCGTAGAGCTTCCGGCCAAGCTTCGCGGTTACGCGATCAATCATCTGGCTGCTCACCACCGTTTTGCCGACCGCCGCTTCCTTGCGCCACTTCGGCCGGTGTTGGAAGAGGTGGAAGATGGCAACGGAAAGGTAATGGTTGGGCGGCAGCAATCCTTCGCTTTTGGTGACAATACCGTGCCGGTCATGGTCAGTGTCGCAGGCGAAGGAGAGGTCAAAGCGGTCCTTCATCCCTATCAATCGCTGCATCGCATAGGCCGAGGAAGGGTCCATCCGTATCTGACCATCCCAATCCGCGGTCATAAACCGGAAGGTGGGATCGACCGCTTCGTTGACCACGGCAAGACTCAAACCATAGTGCTCGGCGATTCGTCCCCAATAATGGACGCCGGCGCCCCCAAGGGGATCAACACCGATGCTGAGCTTCGCACTGCGGATGACCTCCATTTCAACCACGTCACCGAGATCGGCAATGTAGGCGCTGAGATAGTCGCGCCGGTGCGTCGTGGAGGCGTTGAGGGCCCGCGCAAGCGGAATGCGCTTCACGCCGTCCAGGCGAGATTCAAGGAGCTCATTGGCCCTCCTTTCGATCCAACCGGTGGCAATCGTGTCCGCCGGGCCGCCGTTGGACGGGTTATATTTAAAGCCTCCATCCTGCGGCGGATTGTGCGAGGGCGTGACGACAATGCCATCGGCCAGCCCGGTCTTCCGGCCGCGATTGTAGGTCAGGATCGCATGAGAAATCACCGGGGTCGGCGTATATTCGTCCCCGGCTGCGATCATCACCTCGACTCCATTCGCGGCAAGCACTTCAAGCGCCGTTGCGCAGGCCGGGATCGACAGCGCGTGGGTGTCGATTCCCAGAAACAGCGGGCCATCGGTTCCCTGCCGCTTTCGATAGAGGCAGATCGCTTGTGTGATCGCGAGGATGTGACCTTCATTGAAAGACCTGTTGAAGGCGGTACCGCGATGGCCGGAGGTGCCGAACGCCACCCGCTGCGCGGGCACCGCAGGGTCGGGAGCCTCGGTATAGTAGGCCGTGATGAGCCTGGGCACGTTGACCAACATTCCTGGCTCCACCGGCTTTCCTGCAAGAGGACTTGTTTTCATGATTACGTTTTACGATGCAAGACGGGGATACAATCGGGCGCCAATGAAGACCAGGCTGGTCGTGGTCAGGAGGATGACCGCATAGTCGTGACTCAGACCGAAGGTGCTCGTGCTGCCGGCGAGCATGAAAGTGCGCAGGGCATCGACGACGTAGGTCAACGGATTTAGATGAGAAATGGTCTTCAGCCAGCCGGGCATGATGGTGGTGGGGTAAATCGCGTTGCTCGCAAAGAATAGCGGCATCGTGAGCACCTGGCCGACGCCCATGAAGCGTTCGCGCGTCTTCACAATGCACGCGATGATGAGCGAAAACGTCGAGAACAACGTCGCGGCAAGGACAACGATGACCAGCACGTTGAGGAGCGCAAGCGGGCTCCAATTCAGCTTCACCCCGAGCAGCAGCGAGAGACCGTAAACGATGGCAGTCTGCGAGAGAGAGCGGATACCGGCGGAGAAGCCCTTGCCGAGCACCAGCGCCGCGCGTGGAGTTGGGCTGGCGAGGAATTTCTGCACAATGCCAAGGTCGCGCTCCCAGATGACGTTGATGCCGTAAAAAATAGCCACGAAGAGAACGCTTTGCGCCAGGATGCCGGGAGCAATGAAGTCCAGATAAGGAATATTGCCCGTGGGCATCGCCCCGCTGCGGGAGAAGACTTGCCCGAAGATTAGCAGCCAAAGCGCGGGCTGGAGGGCGCGGGTGACGAGTTCCGTGAAATCGTGGCGCAGCTTGCGCAACTCAAACTCGGTGATGACAAACGTCTTCTCGATGAAGCCGGTTAAATGGTGGATAAAAGTGGCGGTCATAGGTTATACCGTTTGCCATAATTCTTTTCCGGTTCGGGCGTTGAAGCGGCGTGAACGCCGCGCTCCGGAGCGCGGCGTTCACGCCGCTTCACCGTTCGAAAGCTCGTGAGGTCGCGTTCAATCTGAAAATTTATTTTGTAAATCATTCTATCCAAGGCGCTGGGCCGTCGAGCGTTCGGCGGATACCTCGCGGAATGTGCCGCCGGCATCAAGGGCGCTGCCGGCATAGTGGACGAAGACGTCATTCAGCGTGTGGCCGCCGCCGCCAAGCGAGGCCTCGAGTTCTTGGCAGGTGCCAAGCGCAGCCACCTTGCCCAAGTGCATAATCGCCATGCGATCACAATGGCTTTCCGCCTCCTCGAGGTAATGGGTGGTGAAGAACAGGGTCGTGCCGTAGTTGGCCCGCAGATCCACGAGATGTTTCCAAACCGCGTCGCGCGCAATCGGGTCCAGCCCGACGGTCGGCTCATCGAGGAAGAGCACTCGCGGGCGATGCAGCGTGGACTGGGCGATTTCCAAACGGCGGACCATGCCGCCGGAGTATTCGCCCACCAGGCGGCCGCCGTCGGCGGTCAGGCCCATGAACTCCAATGCCTCCCGGATGCGCGCCTGCTGTTCGCGGTGTGGCAGGTCGTAGAGTTTGGCGAAGATGAGCAGGTTCTCGTAACCGGTGAGCGAACCGTCCACGGAGACCGCCTGCGGCACATAACCGATGGCGCGGCGAACGCCGACCGCCTGGGCGGTTATGGAGAAACCGGCCACGCGCGCCTCGCCCGAGGAGGGCGGCAACAGCGTGGTGAGCATCTTGATTGTGGTGGTCTTGCCGGCCCCGTTGGAGCCGAGCAAGCCGAAGACCTCACCGGCGTTGACCGAAAGGGTCAGAGCATCGACCGCCGTAAACGCGCCGAAGCGGCGGGTAAGGTTTTTAATTTCCAGAACGATTTCGCTCATGGCATTAGGATTATGAAAGAGTGGCGAGAGCTTCTTTGCTAAAACCGATCAGTTCGGAGGAACGCCCTTCGCGAATTTTCCGCGCCCATCCCGCGTCGGCGAGCAGGGCGCGGCCTACTGCCACCAAATCAAAATCTCCCCGGTCGAAACGTCGAAGCAGTTCATCCAAAGAGCTGGGCGTCGAGGCTTCTCCCTTGAAGGCGGCCAGAAAGTCTCCGGAAAGCCCAACTGAACCTACCGTGATGGCCGGTTTACCGGTCAGCTTTTTAGCCCACCCAGCAAAGTTCAAATCCGAGCCGGTGAACTCGGTCTCCCAGAAGCGGCGCTGCGAACAGTGAAAGATGTCAACCCCCGCTTCCGCCAATGGAACCAGCCAGGCCTCCATCTCTTGCGGCGTAGTCGCAAGCTTCGCGGCGTAATCCTGAAGTTTCCATTGCGAGATGCGCAGACAGATAGGAAAGTCCGGGCCGACGGCTGTGCGGACGGCGCGAACCAGTTCCGCAGCGAATCGGGAGCGCTCCGCCAAACTCTGGCCACCGTAACGGTCGGTGCGTTGATTGGTCGAATGCCAGAAGAACTGGTCAATCAAATACCCATGTGCTCCATGAATCTCGACCGCGTCAAATCCCAGCGCTTTGGCATCCGCCGCCGCTTGCGCGAACGCCCTGATCGTTTCGGCAATATCGTGTTCCGTCATCGCGACGCCGCCGATTTTTCCGGGTGCGACGCAGCCCGACGGGCCTTCAAACGGGGCCGACGGCCGCCAGCCGGAATCCTTGGGAGCCACCACGCCCATATGCCAGAGTTGCGGGGCCATGACGCCACTGGCTGCATGCACCTTGTCAATCACGGCCTTCCATCCACGGAGCGGCTGCTCGCCATAAAAACGGGGGATGTTCGGATCATTGGAAGACGCGGGGCGATTGACCACCGTGCCTTCTGACACAATCAGGCCAACTTCCCCTTCCGCGCGGCGCGCATAATAATCCGCCACATTCGAAGCGGGCACGCCGCCGGGAGAAAACGAGCGCGTCATGGGAGCCATGACCATCCGGTTCTTGAGTTCAAGCGACTTCAACCGGAATGGCTGAAAGAGTTGATGAGCCGGCATAATTTATTTCAAGCCGGTTCAGACGCCTTTTTTCAACGAAGCCATATCAATGACGAAACGGTATTTCACGTCGTCCTTCACCACGCGGTCATAGGCTTCGTTGATTTTCTGGATGGGGATCAGTTCGATGTCGGCGGTGATATTATGCTTGCCGCAGAAATCCAGCATCTCCTGGGTTTCCTTGATGCCGCCGATGAGGGAGCCGTTGAAATTGCGCCGGACATGGATGAGGTTGCTGACCTGAACGGCCAGCGGCTTGGGGGGCAAACCGACTTGTGTGAGGGTGCCGTCGCGTTTCAAGAGAATGAGATACGCATTGATGTCGTGTTGCGCGGCGACCGCGTCGAGGATGAAATGAAAACTTTTGAGATGTTTCTGCATCTCTTCAGGATTATTGGAATTGACGACCTCATCCGCGCCCAGCCGGAAGGCATCCTTAACTTTAGCCGGCGTGTGGGTAAAGACCACGACATGCGCGTCCATTGCCTTGGCGAGTTTCACGCCCATGTGGCCAAGTCCGCCAAGTCCCACAATGCCGACTTTCTGGCCTTTGACGACTTGGTGGTGTCGCAACGGGGAATAAGTCGTGATGCCGGCGCAAAGGAGCGGCGCGGCGGCGGCGAGATTCAAATTCTTCGGGATGTGCAGCACAAAGGCTTCATCCACGACCACGCTCCCGGAGTACCCGCCGTAAGTCACGCCGCCGCTGTGTTTATCCGGTCCGTTGAAGGTAAAGATCGCGCCCTGGTCGCAGAATTGTTCGAGGTCTTCCTTGCAGCTTTCACAAACGCGGCAGGAATCCACCAGGCAACCGACGCCGGCGATGTCGCCTTCCTTGAACTTCTTGACGTGCGCGCCGGCTTTCGTGACCCGTCCGATGATTTCATGGCCGGGCACACACGGATAAGTGGTGCCCTGCCATTCGTTGCGGGCGGTATGCACGTCCGAGTGACAGACGCCGCAATAAAGAATCTCGATTTGCACGTCGTGCTCGCCGGGATCACGGCGTTGAAGGTTGAACGGCGCGAGCGGCGTCGTGGCGCTTTGGACTGCGTAAGCATTGGTTTTCACAAATTGATTCACTCTGGAAAGTATATCTTTTGGGCGGGAGAAACGAATGGGGTGAACACCCCATAAGATTCAAAAGACCAAAGCCGGATCGTCCTCGTTCTCGTTCTCATCCTCGAAACCGGCCCAGAGAAAAGCGATTACGAGAACGAGGACGACGACGAAATCCATTTTCCGTAGCAGCCGACGTGAGTCGGCTCAAACTTCCCCCGCCGGAATAATGAGCGGACTGACATCCGCTGCTACGAAATTTATGAGAAGCATCGCGTCCCGGCATTTTGATCTTGTAGGAGTCGAGGTGACGAGACTCATTATTTTAATTCCGAATCAGTCGCAGCACGTCTGCCGGTCGAGCCGTGTTGAATTATTCCATGCGCCGGGCAATGCGAAACTGCTGCGGCTGGTCCCGCGCAATGCGGGACACAGCCGCGCTCCCATCCCAAAATCCACGAACGCCGCCAGCCCGACGGACTTGCAAGCGGATGTCGCCTGTCAATTCACCTTCGGCCCGGAATTATTCCATGCGCCCGGCAACGGGTTCGGTCGCCGGTGAAAGATCCCAAAGGGATTGGATCATTCAGCCCGGTGTTTTTCACACAGGCTCTTCACGCCGCTCCACCGTCCGAATTGCGAATGGATTGACGCCGCCAAATTTCCCGCGCAAAATCGCGGCATGGCAAAAAAGGTTTCCGGCGCAATCGGAGGGGCGAGTTCCACGAGCCCCCAATCAGAAAAGCCCGCAGAGAAGTTAGGGCGTCGTGGAACTCCACCCTCCGAAACACGGCAAAAACCCTCTTCCCTCCTCGACACCCGCGTCGTTTATTGCGGCGACAATCTGGAACAGCTCGCCAAGCTGCCCGCTGCCTGCGTGGATTTGATTTATCCCGCAACTGCGGGACGCCCGCGCTGCGTGCAACTCGCCCGTGTCCTCAAAAAGACCGGCAGTCATGATGTTAAATTATCATCGAAGAATTGAGCTATGAATCCTGACATAACCCAAAGCCTAAAAAATGCCGAAAATACTCTTCGGGATTTTATTGCAACAATTCTTCAAAACCAGCTTGGTAACGATTGGGAAGACAAGTGTGGTGTTTCTCCTGATCGAATAGGCCATTGGCGAGAGCGGAAAGAAGTTGAAAGAAAACGACAAAAAGGCGGCGCTGTGGAAGAAAGACTGATCTATTATGCAGATTTTTACGACCTTCCAATCATTTTAAAGAAGCATTGGAATCATTTTGCAGACGCATTGGGAGATTGGAAGACGATGGAAATATATCTCAACGAATTGGGAACATTGCGTGACCCAGACGCGCACCGGCGGGAACTTTTACCCCACCAAAAACAACTCGCCGCTGGAATCGCTGGTGAGATCCGTAATCGTTTGATTCGTTATCGCAGCAAGCTGGAAACAAATGACGATTGTTTTCCCCGAATTGAATGCGCTCGAGATAGTCTTGGTCATCAGATCATTCCGGTTGGAATGAGAAACACCAGCATAACGGGTTCAATTCTACGGCCAGGTGACATAATTGAGTTTGTGGTCACAGCCAATGATCCAATGGGTGAAGATTTGATTTATGGGTTTGCACTTTCGGGAAGGACTCCTGAAAAATGGCAGGATAGTAACGAGTTTCAGATTACTATTACCGAAGCCTACATTGCAAAGAATTGGTTTATTGAGTTATGTGTGATGAGCAAGCGCGACTATCATGCTCAATCGTATTGTGATGATAAAGTCAGTTTTGGATATACAGTATTGCCGGCCAAGAAATGATAAATGATTGCGTTCCTTTAGCTGTTTTAGGCGAAGCCTGCCGCGTCATGGCCAAATGCTTGCGCGACGTTTGCGCTTGCCGGAAAGCGAACCGCTCTGGCAAGCCGGCCGCGGCTTCGTCGTCCGCGACCTGCCGTGGACGGTGGAAAGCTGCGCGTCATCCCGCCGTTTGAATTTGAGAACTGGGCCGTCATCGCCCTCGGCGGCATCCCGAACCAAGGTGCAGGTCGGCAACATGGGCGGTAGGGCGCGCACTCCGTGCGCGCCGTCGTGGTGAACCAGAACGTGTTCGTTGGCAAGCGGCGGCGGGCAGAGGACTGCCCGCCCTACCAATCCCAAGGGGATTGAATCATCCAGCCCGGCGTTGACGCGCAGCGGCTACGCCGGGTTCACGTCCCAAAACAAATTCAACCGCAACGCGGTTGCATCACCGTTTTACATCCGGGGATTCAACCCATTCAGGGTTGATAAATTCGTTGGAACGACGACCCAAGGTAGCTCCGCAACCTTGGGCTGGATGAATATCATCCCGTTGGGATGAAGCAGGAGAATCCTCCGCCACCCCTTAAAACTCTGCGCGCCGGGATTGGCCTTGATATTTCGCCCACACCGCCTGCCGCGTCAATTCCTTGTTGTGAGCCGGATGCCGTGTCCGGCAAATGGCCGGTTCAAGCCAGTAGGGTAACACCCCATGGCCTGGCAAGATTTCCCCGTCCAAAATGGAACAGTTTGTGAAAAAGATCAGGCCATGCATTCCATGAAAATAAAAACAAAGGAAACTGCCCGGCTATTTAAAGATGCGTTCGAGCAATGGAACGAAAAAGATCCGTTCCGTGAAAGCGCCGTGATTGCTTACTATGCCATATTTGCGTTGCCCGGCTTATTGGTTCTGGTCATCACGCTGGGCGGCTATTTTTTTGGAAGCGATGCGGTGATCGGTCAACTGCACGGTCAGATTAGCGGAGCCATGGGAAATGATACCGCCGACCAGGTGCAGGAAATGATGAAAAAAGCCAGCGGCAGCACACATTCCATCTGGGCCAGAATGATCGGAATAATTACCATCCTGGTTGGTGCCACCGGGGTGTTTGTTCAGTTGCAAAAATCTTTTAACATTATCTGGGAAGTGAAGGCCAGGCCTTCCAAATCCGGCATCTGGACCCTTCTTAAAGCCCGCCTCTTTTCATTCGGACTCGTCCTTACAATTGCATTCCTGCTTCTGGTTTCCTTGGTGATCACTGCCATCCTCGCAGCCATAAGCAAGTGGATGGAGGCATACTGGCCTGCCTATGTCATGTTCCTGTTCCAGATCGCCAATTGTTTGATCTCACTTTCCATTATTTCCGTTCTGTTTGCGCTGATGTTCAAAATTTTACCCGATGCAAAAATAAAATGGCGATATGTGTGGGTAGGGGCGTTCCTCACCGGTTTATTATTTGAGATCGGCAAGTTTGGATTGGGTTTGTATTTCGGAAAAGCGGAACCGGGGTCCCGATACGGGACCGCGGGGTCAGTGATCCTCATCCTGCTTTGGGTGTCTTATTCTTCCATGATCGTTTTCTATGGCGCCGAATTCACCAAAGCTTATGCCGATCACTATCACGGCACGGTAGCTGCGGGAAAAAACGCAGTAAAAGACCCCGGGCGTGAAAGCTGATGCAGCTTCAACTCGCGAACAATGAACCGCTGAACGTCAAATCCCCCAATTCCTATCCACGATTCTTTCGATGAAGAGCGCGCGCGACACAACTGATTCGGCCGTCATGGCGGGTTGCTGGTTGCTGGTCGAACGCCAAGCAACAGGAAGGCGAACTCGGCTTGAAAAAACACTGGTATCCCATCCAGGTGAAACAGAAAGACAAGGTTGGTCGCCCGGACATTGACGCCTTTGAAGCCGTGATGATGCGCGAAGATTGCGAGAAAGGCTTCTTCGTGTCGTTTGATTATTCCTCGGACGCGTTGTCGGAGATCGAATCATTTTTCAAACGCAGCCACAAAGTCATCGTCCCGCTGACCGTGCAGGAAATCCTCGACGAACACATTGCGAAGAAGCAGGTGTGAACAGATAAAACCACCTTTGATTTGCACTTCCATTGGCTAAGGCGTAATTTTTTAAGCATGAACATAAAATGGCGTTTAAATAATCTTTTGGTGTCCGCCCTGCTGCTGGTCATTGCAATAAACAGCCGCGCCTCTCAAAAGGGATATTCCCTCAAAGAGGAAACCCAATTTCAACAGGTTAGTAGTTCCTCGGTAGTCACTGGATACAGCCCACTTAATTACGCTAAATATGCCATTCGTGCGAATGTGGATATCGGGGGCGCAAGCCTTTCCGCCGCTCCCATTCTCGGTCTTCCGGGTGCCACCAGTGCCTACCCGAGCGGCTCCGTCACCTTTCCCACCGGAACCAACTTCTCGCCGACTCTCCCCACCGGCAGCGGATACAATCAATATCACGTGCATGTCGCCGGCGACAATAATTTAGCCTCCGTCAGCGCCGCCAGCGGCAGCGGCACGTTCAGCTTCACCCTGGGCAACGCCACCGCCCAGCCGACGCTTTCCCTGAACACCGCAAGCTCCGCCTTTCCGAGCACCCCCATGCTCACCAGCGGTGGAACTTGGAGCGGCAGCACCCTGCTGCTTGACCCGACCGCGACCAACGTGCTCACCTTCAACACCGGTTCGTTCACGACCTATACCACCGGCCTGGGCGGCGCGGTCAGTTACCATCTTCTCAACCCGGCTGGAACGGTCATTATCCCGAAGGCGCAATCCATATACGCTCCCAGCGTTGGCTTGACCCAGCCGGCATTGACTTCATTTACGCTTGCCCCCGGCACCTTGGTCAACGGATCAAACTACATCGTCAAGGCAGATTACTCTCAGATCGAAAACCTGAACACCACCACCTTCACCGGAACCGGCATTCCGGCAAACTTCATCGGAGAATCGCATTATTCAGCCCAAACCTACATCACCGTTCTGGCGCAGACGCCCGTTCTGGCACAGACGCCAACGCTCACCAGCACCCTTGCCGGCAACCAGGTCATTATCTCGTGGCCGCCAACATTTACGGGTTGGACGCTCCAGACGAACAACAATCTTACCACCGGCACCTGGGGCAACTACCTCGGCCCGGTCGGCAACAACAGCATCACCAATTCGCCGGCGACGGGAAATCTTTTCTTCCGCCTGACTCATCTCTAAAACGAGAGGAGCATCCAATGCGCGAGCGGGAGGGTGGAGAATCGTCCGCCGCCCCCTTGAAAATCCGCGCGCCGGGATTGGCATTGATATTTCGCTCATGCCGGCCACGTCATGGCCAAACGCCGGCGCGACGTTTGCGGCCTGCCGGAAAGCGAACCGCTCTGGCAAGCCGGACGCGGCTTCGTCGTACGCGACCTGCCGTGGACGGTGGAAAAACTGCGCGTCATTTGGCGTAGCGGCGTCTCGGCAGAGCGCCGCCATCTGAAAATAAGCGGAAACATTTGCGGCGGTCTGCCGACGCGCCGCTACGAAGAAGTAGAATCATCCGCCGTCCCCTTGAAAATTGGCGCGACCGGATTTGCCGGACGGGCGTTTATTTTCCACCGAGCGAAGTTTTTGGCGAAGGCAAATGGAGCATCCGGCCCGCCACCATGAACTCGCCTTCGCCCTGGTGATGAATCGTCCGGGACCGTTTCCGCGCCGGGTCAACCCACGCCTGGACGACCTCCAGGATGAAGAAATTATATTTGGCGGCCAGTTTCCCATCCCTGACATGGCATTCCAGTCATATCCAGCAGGGCGGTCACAGACCGTCGCTACAGCGAAATCAAGCAGCCATCGCGTAAACCCCTGAAAATCCGCGTCGCGCCGGCCAGAAACAGGCACTGACCGCCCCGCGGATGACGCTGTCGGCTTTGCGTTGATTTCGACTCCTCACCCCGGCCCTGCCCATAAACCCTGTAGCGCAGACATTCCTGTCTGCGGGTTCGCGGGATATTCTTGTCCCGCGTTTCCTGCTGAACTGCACGGACTGGCGACTGGAAAGTCGCCTGAACCCGCAGACAGGAATGTCTGCGCTACACACCGTTCAGGGGCGCAAGGCGCGCAAGAAGTCCGGGGAAATCTCTCCTCGTTTAGCGAGGAGGGAGAAAATGATTTTTGGGGACAATTACCCAGGGTAGCTCTTACGATGTGCGAGCAACCCTGGGCTAATTGGACTCGCTCGTTCCCACTCACTCGGCCCTGCGGGCCTTTGGTTTCACCAAATTCCTTTCGCCGCTTCCCAAGCGGTTCAAGTCCATTGCCCAGTCAGGGCAATTCAGTCAGTGCAAAGCGCCTCAAGTTAAGGCCGCGGCTCAAGCCAACTTCACCACCATCTTGCCGACGTTTTGCCCCTGGAAAAGACCGATGAAAGCGCCCACCGCCTGGTCGATTCCTTTCACGAGCGTCTCTTTGTGCTTCACCTTGCCAGCCTTGAAATAGCCGCCCACTTCTTTTTCAAATTCGCCCTGACGATCCAGCCAATCGCGAACGATCAGCCCCTTCATCGTCAGCCGTTTGGTAGTCATGTTGAATAGATTGGAAGGGCCGGGCCGCGGCTTTTCCTCGTTGTAACCGGAGATGCCGCCACAGGCGATGATCCGGCCATGCACCCGCAAAGCCGAGAGCGCCGCTTCGAGCGTTTCGCCTCCCACATTATCGAAATAAACATCGATGCCGTCCGGCGCCTCCAGGTTCAGTTGTTCGAGTATCGGATCGACTTTGTAATTGAAGGCGCTATCAAACCCGCATTCTTCCCGTAAAAACTTCACCTTTTCGGCCGAACCGGCTGACCCGATAACACGACACCCGCGCAATTTCGCCAGTTGTCCGGCCATACTCCCGACCGCACCGGCGGCTCCCGAAATAAAAACGACGTCGCCGGCTTTCACCTCCACCAAATTCAACCCGACCCAGGCGGTCATGCCCGTCATGCCGAGGGCGCCCAGGTAAACCGAGAGCGGCTGAATCTCGCGGCTGACCGGATGCAGCTCTTTCGGCGAAGCCATGAAGTATTCCCGCCAGCCAAAGTTGGAAGTGACGGCATCGCCCGGCTTGAATTCCCTGGCGCGCGACTCGATGACCTCGCCGACGGCGCCGCCGTCGAGCGGTTTGCCCAACTCGAACGGCGGAACATACGATTTCCCGTCGTTCATGCGACCACGCATGTAGGGGTCCACCGACATGAAGAGATTGCGAACCAGCACCTGCTGGTCTTGCAGCGGCTCCAGTTCGGTCCGCGCCAGGGTAAAGTTGGCTGCGGTTGGAATTCCCTTGGGGCGGGAGGCCAGCCGGATCTCGCGGCTTGCAGTTTTCGACATAAAAATAATCTGGTTTGGCAGATCAATGGCTGATGCCAGACGCTGATTCATTTGAGACGACCGCCGCATCCTGGTGGCCCTCCCGGGAAATGAATTCTGTCTGCCCGGCGCTCGACTCATCTCTCGCCTTTCGGGCGAGCCGCTCGAAGCGCGCCTTGATTCGGTCCAGCTCTTCCTCGGACAATTCCTCGATGTCCAGCAGTGAGTTGTGCGCCTCCTTGGTGGCCCGGATCAATTCATCGAGTTTTAACTGCACCGCTTCACTCTCCCGGTTCTGGGCGTTGCGAATCAGGAAGATCATCAAAAAAGTGATGATGCTGGCGACCGTGTTGATGACGAGCAGCCAGGTGTTGCCAAAGCGAAACAAGGGTCCGGTCAGTGCCCAGATCACAATGATGCCGATAGCAAGGCCGAAAGCCATGGGATGTCCGCTCGTCCGCACCACCGTCCGGGCAAATTTGTGAAAGCCGCCCAGTAACCGGGCGCCCACCAGCCGTTCTAACTTTGGTATGCCGTTGTTTTTCATTTAATCGAGTCAAACTGCTTCACAACACGCGCAGAAAGGCCAGCAGATCGCCTTTTTCTTCCGCGCTCAACTTGGTTCCTTGAATCAGGTTAAAAAATTCCACAGTGTCCTCCAGCGTCAGCAGCCGGCCATCGTGGAGGTAAGGCGGAGAATCCTTGATCCCTCGTAACGGAAACGTTTTGATCGGGCCGTCCGCGCTGGCGACCAGGCCATTGATCGTCTTAGTTTTGAAAAACCGTTCCGCTTGCAGGTTGTGCATCGAGTTGTCGGTGTAATACGGGGGCGCATGGCAAATAGCGCATTGCGCCTTGCCAAAGAAGAGATCCTGACCCCGGCGTTCCGCAGCGGAGGCTTTCTCTGGATTCAATTTTCCGAAAATGTCGAGTTTCGGCGCCGGCGGAAAATCGAGCAGCTCCTGGAACTCCGCCATGAATTGAACCTGGCTGCCTCGCTCCAAAACATTGGCGCCCTTTTTAGTCGCGATCACCGGATCGCCGTCGAAGTAGGCCGCGCGTTGTTCGAACTCCGTAAAATCTTCCACGGACTTCAAGGCCCGTTGGGAACCGAACAAGCGCTGGATATTCACGCCGCGCAACGACGGCGTGTCCAGCCGATGCCGGTGTTCCTGCGGCCGGATGTCACCTACCAAGTGAGTCGCGCCGTTGGCATGGCCGTTGGCGTGGCAATCGAAACAGGCCACCCCGCGGCTCGGTCGCTCGGAACGGCGGTCGCTGGTTTGATTGAACTGTTGTTGCGGAAAAGGCGTCAGCAGGAGCCGCAGTCCCTCGATTTGCTTCGGGTTCAGAATGCCGTCGAACAATTCAAAGTAGTTGTCGATGGTCACGAGTTTGCCTTGCGAGACGTCGCCCAAGTCCGGGCGCGTCGTCAAAAAGATGGGGGCAGGAAATTCCGGGAGAAAATGGTCCGGCAAATCAAAATCCAAATCGAACCGGGTCAAATCCCGCCCTTCCTGTTTCTTGATTTCGTTAATCTCAAACTGCGGAAAGACCATGCCGCCTTCCGGGTGATTGGGATGAGGCAGCGGCAAAAAGCCCTGCGGAAAAAGATCGCCGCCGCGAATCTCCTCCGGAGTCATGGCGGCCAGCTTCTCCCAGCTCGTGCCGGGTGCGAGCTTCACGCGGATGCCTCGTTGGACTGGCTTGCCCCGGGTCATGGTGCCGTCGGGCACAGGATCGTTTCGCAAATCGTAACGTTCCTGCAAAAGGTCTTTCTGCCTTTTCATCACGGTCGGTTTCTCCGTTTTCATGCGGGACATCGTGGCGGAGAACTCCTCTTTCGGGACGACGGGCAGGTAGCTCGATTTCTTTTCCTCCTGTCCCAGCACTATGCCGGCGCAAGACAAGGCCACCAGCCCGAATAGAATGGGTTTTCTGTTTTTCATTTTTGTTTCCCGTCTAAACCGCGATTTGAAAGCTCATTTATCCTTTTTTGCGGCTGCCCGGCTGGCTTGACGCGTTTGATCATGCTCTGCTCCGGCGATGCCTTCATCGACCAGTCTTTCATTATCGCTTCGCCCTTCGTCGTCCTCATCGGCACTGGGGGCCACCGGCACTTTACGGCCTTCTGAACCCGGCACCGGGTCCCAGCGTTCGGATTCGGGCGCTGATTCAAGGACTGCCTCTTTCGGGTCCGTGTCCGGTTCACCCGTCAATTCCCGTTTGGCCTGTTCCCAATCGGATTTCGACACGTCCTGCGCGGAACGGCCGTTGATGACCGCCAGTTCAACCGCGCGATCCCGCACCATCTTATGGGTCACCGTGCCGAGGCCGGCGGAATTTTCGGTCAAGGCACCTTCCTTCAATGGATTTCTTTTCATAGGTTAAAAATTACCGTCCGTGCGGAAATGTTTGTGGGTTATGCGACGTTTTCATCTGGCGCGAGCCGCGATCCTCGCGCGTGTCGTGGGATTTGGAAAAAATGTTGTCCCGCTTTTGAGACTTTGGACTTGGAGCGGCTTTTGGGGGATTCGCACCAGGTTTATGGATTACGGTTTGGAAAACAGGAGTTTGAGGTGTTTCCGCGGGTTTGGTGATGGATGCTTTCATAAATCTCGTCTTCCGTTGGTTGATTGGGAATTTGGTGTTGTTTGGCGGAAAGCAAAAAGTGTTACACGGACTTGCGGCGGAAGCTCGCGCGGTCGTCCGCTTCGAGCCAGTCGAACGTGGTGTTCGTTTCAGGATTCAGTCCGATCTTGGAGCAGTTCTCAATGAAGTGAGCACGTCGCTCCGGATTTTTCATCGGACTGCCGGCTTCCATTTCATCCGACCAGGTTTTGATTTCAACCGGCGTTTTCGTCGTGCCGTTGGCCTGCAGCCAGGCGCCGACGTCTTCATAATTTTTCGAGGCTTGAACGGCGGCTTTGAATTGCTCGCCATTGATGCCCTTGAAACTGAAGAGCAGGTTGTCCAAGGGACAATCGTAACGATATTCGCCCAGCGTTCCCGCCAGGCTGGCGCGGCATTTGTCAACGGCACGGCTGGCGATCGCGAATCCGGCGATGCGTTCGCGCGGGCTGTGCGGGGCTTGTTTGGTCAGGTCTCGGGCGATGATGGGGGTGTTCATATTTTATTGTTTTCCTGGTTTGGTTGGTGGGGTGAAAGCTATGTCCGTTTATGAAAACCGTGAACCCGGGTGAGGTTGTGTTCCGCGATCAATTCCGCCTCGGCCTTCAGCCAGTGCTGCACCTCGTGCCCCGGCGGCGAACCCTGGTTCACATAACTGAACCAGGCCTTTCTGGCCACTTCGTCCGGTGACGGCGCAAAATCAATTTCGTTTTGGTTTAAGTCCGCCGCCGCAGTTGACCGTGATGCACTGGCCGGTTTTTGGTTTTGGTCCTGGGAAAATTTATTGTGTTTCATAAGGGGAGAATGGGCTGGGCGACGTCAATCGACCGCACCGGCCGGAGCCAAATGGGGCGCGGGACTCTGCTCGACGGCTTCCTTCGTCAAGTTCACGAACACCTTGGATTCATCCCAACTGATCCGGTCAACCTTGCCCGACGGTATTTGCACCTCTTTGCCGGACAGCCGGTGCCCGGTCTTGATGACCACCTGGCCAATCGCCCAGCTCTTGTCGTCCATCATAAAATCACAGACGTGGCCGATCATCCCATCGCTCGCCTGGAGGTGGTAGCCGTTCACGGCTTGCGTGCTTCGCAGATGCGTATCGGCACGTTCGGATTGCGGGCCACTCGCGGAGGCTGGTTCGCTCGGGAGAGGTTTTGGCGGCAGCTCCAAAATCGGAAAGCCGCTCATGCCCCACAACCCGTCACCCTGCCAGTAGTAGGGCCAGCCGTAATATCGGTAATACTCCTCTTCGTATTGTCGCGACAACGGCTTGTGCGACTCAATCGAAGGGCTGTCCTCAATCTGTTTCCGGGTCAGGTTCACGCGCAGGACTTTTCCGGCCTGATGGAGACTGCCGAAGGCATGGGGAGAGATGAGCACCTGTCGCCCCGCCAACCACGAGCCTGTGTCCGCGACCACATAACGAACCGCCCAGTTCCGGTCGTTAAAATAACAGTCCTTTACATGGCCGATTTCGCCATCCGACGCCCCGAGTTTGTTTCCGTATAATTGTTTAATGCTTTGTAACATAGACTTGTCTTTCGTATAAATTGCGTGGGCCGCTGCCCGGGAAGATAACTTGCCCGGCATTCGATCCATTCAACTGCCAACCCTTGCTGCCGATGGAGTACAGCCCATCCTATTCAAATTCTGCCCAACAAAAGCAGGACAATCAGAATAACCAAAAGCAAGCCCAGTCCGCCGCTCGGGTAATAACCCCAACTCCGGCTGTGTGGCCACGTAGGGAGTGCGCCGAGCAACATAAGAATGAGTACAATCAATAGAATGGTTCCTAACATAATGTTCCTTTCAAGGTGCGAATGTGGTTCGCTGGATTATCTTCCGTGATTGTCCCCGCGCTTGTCGTCCTTCCGATTTTCTTTCTGGCCTTGATTCGAGCCGGGCGGCGCCCAATTTCTCGGATACTTCTGAACCACTGCCGTGTGGTGAAACGCCGGGGAGTCGTGGAAGTCCATCCTCACTGACGGTGAAGCCAGCAGCACGTTAACCGAGACGCCTGGCGGTGCCGGCCGCGAAACCCACGCGCCGCCTTCCAGATAAGCGTATTGACGCCGGCGGCTGCTGTAATAGACATCATAGCCGGGGTAATAAATATAGTCGTCCTGCGCCACGAATACATACGGCTCCACCTGGATCCCGGCGCGCGGCCCATCAACGTAAGCCACGCATCCGGTCAGCGTTAGCAGAAGCACAGCCCCCAACACGAATCCGGCTTTGTCGGCTTTGAAGAAAATCTTTTTATTGTCCATGGAATGAGAATAATCCAAAAAAACGTGCCGGCACTATGGGGTGTTCACCCCATCTGCGATGTCTGCGAATCCGACGTTCTTTGCGCGCGGCAGAGGCACAGGCCGCGGGCTGAAGTTGGAGCCGGAAGAAACCGGCGGAGCGTGTCGGGGTAGTCGATGGTCAACTGGATTCTGGACCGGGAAGTGGAATCATCACCGCCGTAAACCATCAGCCGACGGCTGGCTTCGCCAGTCTGGCAGTGGCTCGAGCTGCGCGCGGGCACTGTCGGTGGCGCACAGGACTACTCTCACCGTTTCCAACAACTCGGCGATGGAGAAAGGCTTTGGCAGCAGCAGGCGGACTTCGAGCCGGTTGTAAACTCGCATCAATACCTCCGCGAGCTCGAACGGTTTGCTGACGAAATCCTTCGCCCCGGCTTTCAGCGTGCGCAGCTTGTGATCCGGCTGGGCGGTGATCACGAGGACCGGAAGATAGCCGCCCGTTTCGATTTCCTTCAGGCATTCCATCACCTGGAATCCGTCCATGCCGGGCATCTGAAGATCGAGCAGGATCAGGTCGTAGCGGTTCTTGCGGTGAAGTTCGCAGACCTCGTGCGGATCCCTCGTGGACGCGATGGAAACGCAGCCAGCACCGCGCACCATTTGCTCCAGCAGAGAAACATTGGCCTTCTGATCGTCAACGATCAGGAGGCTGGCCTTAAGAATGTCCGATGCATTGACCATGGAACTCATTCCAGCGCCACGTTCAGCGGGTCCATGAATTCTTTGGCCTGGATTGGTTTGGTGAGACCACGGAAGACTCCCACCCCAAGCCCATCGCGATGTCGTGTGTCATTGCCTTGGTCACCCCCTCGGAGACTCTGGCCGTTCCAGTGCGTCCAGTTGAGGTTTCACGTGTTTCTCGAAACACTCCGGGCAGAACCCGTGGCTGAATTGTGCATCGGTACGGCTGCTAATGTATTTCTCCACGCTCTGCCAGTAGTCCTTG
>Ga0208355_1000130_pt1 | contig 37102 bp, 33 predicted proteins | sample NGESurdeep072012_6_FD_184458 | JGI IMG/M metagenome (GOLD analysis project Ga0208355, IMG submission 184458) | Arctic peat soil microbial communities from Barrow, Alaska - NGEE Surface sample 210-3 deep-072012 (SPAdes) | ecosystem: Environmental > Terrestrial > Soil > Wetlands > Peat ... | reverse complement strand
AATCGCAGCATGGGAGCACGATCGAAATGCCAATAACACCGGGGCAAATTGGCAGTTCACAACCCCCAATGCACGTATCAAACTCAGGCACCTTTACCCTTCAAACTGAATGAATCGGGCGACTAGGGCCTGTCGATAGTCGTCAAGAAGTGGCGCGACTGGTTTCAGATCGTCGGGCAACGCCGCTTTGGCGTCTCGCGCCTGCCTAGCCAAGATTTTTGCTAAATCTGCCGGATCCGCAATCGGCGCATAGTTAGTTACAGATCGTTCAACAATTTCCACAAGGCCGTCGATAGTATAGGGGTCAACTTTTGGATGTAACGCCGATCCAGAAATCGCAGCCCAAATATCGACCGTCTTCAGCAATTCGCGGTCGGCCGGGGGTACTGGCTTGTCGGGATTGCGTTCGTATCCCGCGCGACAAGCAAGCAAGCCGAGCCCGCGGATATTCGACAAGAGCACAACACCAGTCCGTGAAAGATATCGGCCGATCTGATTATTTTGCTCGGTAGAAATGGCAAGGTCTTCGAGAGTAGTGCTTTCGCGCTTCACCTCTCCGTAGACGCCCACAAACATTGCCGAGTCGCCAAGCACGAAGTCCGGCATGCCCTTCGCTTCAGACGTGCTTGTTCGGACCTCGAAAGGTAGCGTGTGCTCTTTCAGAATCGCGGAGAGCAGGGTTTTAATGTCCGGGTAGAAGGTTGGCTCGGTGGAGGAGGGGAGGCCGGCCAGTTTCTTTGTCTGAACGACGTAGCTGGCAATGATTAGTCCGAGATTCGACATTCCGAATTGATACCCGTGCTACGTGTGGACCGCTATAGGAGTTTAGCCGTTAATAATTCTCGGCGCTGGACTAGATTCCTAAAATCGAGTCGAAAAGGAAGGCTTCGATGTGCAGGATAGACCGCGCGGCGCCGCAGGATCGTGCATGATTGGCCCAATTCGACTACGATCGTGTGAGAAATGGCCTCTTCCCGACAAAGCGATCTTTTCCAGCAGGACGAGCAATCCGACCTGTTCGGCGAGGATACACCGACGCCCGAATACCGGCCCGATCCCGACCCGGTGCGCGTTGAACTCCACCAGATTCTTGCCGAAGCCCGCGCGGCGCAGAAGCTGCCATGGGACCCCAGAACGGTTCTGCTTTACCGGACCATCTTCCCCCAGATGACGAACTGGCTGCCCGACGAGGAAGGCGCACAACTGCGCTTTGAGTTCGAGACGGAAATCAAGCGGCTCGAAGCGGCCTGAAAGCTGACCCGGACAACTGAAAACTTCGGTCGGCAATTGCCGACCTGAGGCGCGACTTCGGAATCTACACTCCCGATCGTGGTTATGGATTCCGGGCTCGCTCGCTTTGCTCGCGCCCCGGAATGACGATAGTCTTTGTCTCCACGGCAAATGGCATGAGCACTTTGGGCCAGCCACTCGACGCAAGTTGGTCACCTCGAATCCGGCCATCCTGCCCAGGCACTACGGGAGCGAAGCGAATGGCAAGCCCATTCTACACCGCCGAACACGAGGCCTATCGCGAGGTGGTGCGCCGCTTTGTCGAAAAGGAGATCGAGCCCTACGCCCACGAATGGGACGAGGCCGGCGGGTTTCCACGCGTGCTCTACGAGAAGGCCGCCGAAATCGGGCTGCTGGGCCTGGGCTTTCCCGAGGAATATGGCGGTACCGAAGTCGATAATTTCATGTGGATCGTCGCGGTCCAGGAACTGGCGCGGGCCGGCGCCGGCGGCGTCAGCGCCAGCCTGAAGAGCAACTCGATCGGCGCGCCGCCGATTGCGCGTGCCGGCAGCCCGGAATTCAAGGCGCGCGTGCTGCCGCAGATTCTGTCGGGCAAGAAGATTTCGGCGCTGGCGATCACCGAGCCGAGCGGAGGGTCCGACGTCGCCAACTTGCGCACGTCGGCGCGCCGCGACGGCGATTTCTATGTGGTGAACGGCGAGAAGACCTTTATCACCTCCGGCATGCGCGCTGATTACATCACGACCGCCGTGCGAACCGGCGGTCCGGGCCCCGGCGGCGTCAGCCTGCTGGTGATCGAGGGGGATACATCGGGCCTTTCCCGCACGCCGCTGAAGAAAATGGGCTGGTGGGCCTCGGACACCGCGACGCTGCATTTCGACGATTGCCGCGTTCCCGTTGCAAACCTGCTTGGCGAGGAGGGCGGGGGCTTCAAGATCATCATGCACAATTTCAACAGCGAGCGGCTGACCATGGCGGCCGGCTGCACCGCCGCGGCGCGGGTCTGTCTTGACGATGCGATGAAATATGCCAAACAGCGGCACACGTTTGGAAAACCGCTGGCGCAGCATCAGGTCATCAGGCACAAGCTGGTCGACATGGCGCAGCGGGTGGCGGCGTCGCAGGCGATGCTGGAAATGCTGGCGTGGCGGCTCGATCGGGGCGAAAGTCCGGTCGCGGAAATCTGCATGTTGAAGAATCAGGCGACCCAGACCATGGCGTTCTGCGCCTCCGAGGCGGTGCAGATCTTCGGCGGCGCCGGCTATATGCGCGGCATCAAGGTCGAGCGCATCTACCGCGAGGTCAAGGTCAACGCGATCGGCGGCGGCAGCGAGGAGATCATGAAGGATCTGGCCAGCCGGCAGATGGGGCTCTAGGGACGGCGTCATTCCGGGGCGCGTCGAAGACGCGAACCCGGAATCCGGAAATGAGTTAAACAATATCGAGATTCCGGGTTCGATGCTTCGCATCGCCCCGGAATGACGTAAGAGTCGCCGTCATTCCGGGATGCGCGCCTCTTGCGCGCAGACCCGGAATCTGGAGATGAGTTAAACAAGGTCGAGATTCCGGGTTCGCTCGTTTCACTCGCGCCCCGGAATGACGAGAGGACAACATGCTCTTTACCGCTGACCACGACGAACCCCGCCGCGCCCTGCAGAAATTCATCGCCGCGGAGATCAATCCCTTCGTCGATGAATGGGAGAAGGCGGATATTTTCCCCGCCCATGAGCTGTTCAAGAAGCTCGGCGATCTCGGCTTTCTCGGGCTCAACAAGCCGGTGGAATTCGGCGGGCAGGGGCTCGATTACAGCTACGCGCTGATGATGGCCGAGGAGCTTGGCGCCATCCGCTGCGGCGGCGTGCCGATGGCGATCGGGGTGCAGACCGACATGGCGACGCCGGCGCTGGCGCGGTTCGGCTCGGACGAGGTGCGCCGCGAATTTCTGGCCCCCGCCATATCAGGCGATGCGGTCGCCTGCATCGGCGTGTCCGAACCGGGCGCCGGCTCCGACGTCGCCTCGATCAAGACCAGCGCCCGCTCCGACGGCGACGATTACGTCATCAATGGCGGCAAGATGTGGATCACCAACGGCGTCCAGGCCGACTGGATCTGCCTGCTGGCCAATACCGGCGACGGGCCGAAGCATCGCAACAAGTCGCTGATCTGCGTGCCGATGAAGACCAGGGGCGTCGAAGTCGCGCGCAAGCTCGACAAGATGGGCATGCGCTCGTCCGATACCGCGCAGATTTTCTTCGACGATGTGCGGGTGCCGAAGCGCAACCGCATCGGCGAGGAAGGCCACGGCTTCACCTACCAGATGCTGCAATTCCAGGAGGAGCGGCTGTGGGCCGCGGCCGCCTGCCTCAAGGCGCATGAAACCATCATCAATGACACGATCGAATATACAAGCAACCGCAAGGCGTTCGGCCAGAGCATCCTTGACAATCAAACCGTTCATTTCAAGCTGGCGGAAATGCAGACCGAAGTCGAGCTGCTGCGCGCGCTGACCTATCGCGCGGCGGAGGCGCTCATTGCCGGCGAGGACGTGACAAGGCTCGCGACCATGGCGAAGCTCAAGGCGGGCCGGCTGGGCCGCGAATTGACCGACGCCTGCCTGCAGTTCTGGGGCGGCATGGGCTTCATGAACGAAACATCGGTCAGCCGCGCCTATCGCGACAGCCGCCTGGCTTCGATCGGCGGCGGCGCCGACGAGGTGATGCTGACGGTGCTGTGCAAGATGATGGGCACGCTGCCGGGCATGAATCAAAAGTGAATGAATCAGGAATAAGGGAACGCCGGATGATCACGCTTTATCATTGTGCCGCGGCGCGCTCCTTTCGTCCGCTCTGGATGCTGGAAGAGATGGGCCTGCCTTACGACCTCAAAATGCTGCCGTTCCCCCCTAGGGTTTTCGCCAGGGAGTACCTCGCGATCAATCCGCTCGGCACCATTCCCTTCATGATCGACGGCGAAACCAGAATGACGGAGTCCTCCGGCATCTGTCACTATCTCGGCACCCGGTATGGACCGACGCCGCTGATTGTCGGCGTCGACGAGCCGGCCTATGGCGCATTCCTGAACTGGATGTATTTCAGCGACGCGACGCTGACCTTTCCGCAAACCCTGGTGCTTCGCTACAGCCAGCTCGAGCCTGAGGAAAGGCGCAATCCGCAGGTGGCCGGAGACTACGCCAAATGGTTCTTCGGCCGGCTGCGGGCTGTCGAAGCCGCCACCGGCAAGGCGGAGACGCTGTGCGCCGATCGGTTCACCGCGGCCGATATCACAGTCGGCTACGCGCTGCGGCTTGCCGAAAACATCGGGCTGGCCGGGGATTTCGGGCCGAACGTCGCCGCATACTGGCAACGCTTGCAGGCGCGCGACGGATTCAAAAGGGCCGTCGCCGCGGAAAATCTCGCCGGCGAGCAGCAGAAGGTCGCGCGGCGCTCCTGAGGGGCTGGCTGCGCGCCCGGCCAAATCGGCTGAATCCCCTGCATTTTCTGATATTTATCCGTCGGTGACAACCGGCGCGATTGCTGTATTCTGGCAAGGCTCCGCTAGAGGGCCCGCGTGACGCGGCAAGAAGCAGGGATCGCTCCCGGGAGGGACGGACATGAATGACAGGGATCGCCGGGAGTCCGGGCGGCTGATGCTGATCAGCCCCGAACGGGTGTTCTATGCGGGCCTGCTGGGCAGGCCGCGCAAGCGCTCCAGCGGTGGATTCAACATCTATGCCGCGATGCAGGGAAGCCTCAAAATCACCGAGGGCAAGTCCGAGGTGGTCGGCGAGGTGGCGGTCGTTTCGCCCTATGTGCAGCACAGCGTCGAAAGCGAGCATCCCTCGATCATCTGCCTGGTGATTGAACCGGAAACGGTCGAGCCATCGGCGATGGATGACTTGAGCGCACGAATTTCCGGACCGGGAGCGCCTGATATCGCGCGGCGAATCCGCAATGCTTACGACGCCCTGCGCCTGCGCGAGCGCCGTGGCGGCTTTACCACCGGGGAATTCGACCAGCTGTTTTTCGGCGAGAGTTTGCCCGATCGCAACATCGATCAGCGCATCCGGCGATCCGCCGCAAAGCTCAATGATTTCTCCGGCGTCAAGATGACGGCGGCCGATTGCGCCGCATCGGTTGGTCTGTCGCCGTCGCGATTCCTGCATCTGTTCAAGGAGCAGACCGGCGTCTCGTTTCGCGCGTTTCGCGCCTGGAAGCGCGCGCGGCATCTGCTGCATTTCGTCAACGAAGACATCAATCTCGCCCATCTGGCGCAGGACATCGGCTACCCCGATTCGACGCATTTCAGCCATTCGATCCGCCGGTTCTACGGATTGCAGCCGCGCGCGATCTTTTCGGGATCGCGGGACCTCGCGATTTACCGGAGCGATCCAGGGGTGCTTGACAGTGCCGGTTTCCGCCAGGGGCGGCCATAGCGGCGGTCCCGGTCGGGGCGATAGCGTGTGGGCGCAAGAAGCTGTTAGCTGCGGGACGCATGATCCGCCGGGACTGCGCCGCCGACCCGCGGAACCCAGGACATCGAAGGCTGCTCCATGAGCGACAAGGCTGTCATCACCTGCGCGCTGAACGGCGTGCTGACCGATCCGAAACAGCATCACGTTCCGGTCACGCCGGAGGAAATGGCGCGCGAGGCCAGGGCAGCCTTCAACGCCGGCGCCAGCGTGATGCACATTCATCTGCGCCAGCAGGCGCCGGGCAAGGGACATCTGCCGTCGTGGGAGGTAGCCGTGTCCCGCGAGATCCAGCAGGCGATCCGCGAGGCCTGCCCGGGCGTGATCATCAATCACACCACGGGCACTTCGGGTCCAAACTATTCCGGCGCGCTCGACTGCGTGCGCGAGACCAGGCCCGAGATGGCCGCCTGCAACGCCGGCTCGCTGAATTACCTCAAGGTCAAGAGCGACAACACCTGGGCGTGGCCGCCGATGATGTTCGATAACGCGGTCGAGAAGGTGCAGGACTATCTCGACGTGATGAAGCAAGTGCAGACGATTCCCGAATTCGAATGCTTCGACGTCGGCATCGTGCGCTGCGTCGGGATGTACCGGCAGACCGGCATGTATTCCGGACCGTTGGAATACAATTTCGTCATGGGTGTCGCCTCCGGCATGCCGGCCGATCCGGAACTGCTGCCGATCCTCCTGAAGCTGAAATTGCCGGATGCGCACTGGCAGGTCACCGCGATCGGACGGGCGGAAATCTGGCCGCTGCATCAGCGCTGCGCCGACCTCGGCGGCCACTTGCGCACCGGGCTTGAAGACACCTTCTATCAGCCCGATGGCGCCAAGGTGACATCGAACGGACAGTTGATCGAGAGCATCGCGGCCTGCGCGCGCCGCGCCGGCCGCGAGATCGCAAGCCCGGCGGAAGCCAGGCAGATTTTCGGGATCAGGCGTTAATTCATGGACGGATCGGAGCGTTCGAGTTCGGTCACCTCTCCCCTTGTGGGAGAGGTCGGATCGCATCGACAGATGCAATCCGGGTGAGGGGTTACGGCCTATCGATAGACCTGAACCCCTCACCCCAACCCTCTCCCCAAGGGAGAGGGAGCGCGCTGCCGCTGTTGATGCATGGGAGGAAGTGAAATGACGAATCTCGCGGCAACCGGCGGCGTGCCGGGTCCGGGCCGTATCGGCCGGGTGGCGATCGGCGATCTGTTGAAACGCGCGGCGGCGCGCTTCCCGGATCGAACAGCCCTCACCGACGGCGAGCGGCGCGTGAGCTTCACCGAGCTCGAGCGCGACGCCAACCGCTTTGCCAACTATCTGGTGGCGCGCGGGCTCAAGCCCGGCGAGAAGATTTCGACCATCTGCAACAATTCGGTCGAATTCGTCAAAGCGCTGTTCGGCATTCATCGCGCCGGTCTGGTCTGGGTGCCCGTCAACACCATGCTCGGGCCATCCGATATGGACTACATTCTCGATCATGCGGAAGTGGGCTTCGCGTTGATCGACGACAACCTCTACGCCCAGCCGGATAGGCGCGCGGCGCTGCAAAAGCGCGGCATCGATCTGATCGCGGTCGATTTGACCGGCACGGCCACGGCTGCGGGCCTTCAGAGTTTCAACGATCTGCTGAAGGGTCAATCCGAGGTCGAGCCTGATATCGAGATCGACGATCGCGATCTGGCGATGATCATCTATACCTCCGGCACCACGTCGCGGCCGAAGGGCGCGATGCATTGTCATCTCGCCGTGGTGATGGCGGTCATGAGCAACGCCATCGAGATGCATCTCGATCGCAACGACGGCATCACCGGGCAGTTTCCGCTGTTCCACTGCGCGGGTCACGTGCTGTTGCTGAGCTACCTGTCGGTCGGCGGACGAATGGCGCTGATGCGCGGCTTCGATCCGGTGGTCTGCATGGAAGCCATCGTGCGCGACAGACTGACGGTCTTTGTCGGCCTGTCGCTGATGTATCAGGCGATCCTCGATCACCCGCGCCGCAAGGAGTACGACCTGTCAGGTCTGAAAGCCTGCATCTACACCATGGCGCCGATGGGCCGCCCGCTGCTGGAGCGCGCGATCGCGGAAATGTGCCCCAATTTCGTGCTGTCCAGCGGCCAGACCGAAATGTATCCGGCCACCACGATGTCGCAGCCGGACCGGCAATTGAAACGCTTCGGCAATTACTGGGGCGAATCGCTGATCGTGAACGAGACCGCGATCATGGATGACGAGGGCAATCTGCTGCCGCGCGGGAAGCCCGGCGAGCTGGTGCATCGCGGGCCGAATGTCATGATGGGCTATTACAAGGACCCCAAGGCGACCGAAGAGGCGCGCAAATTCGGCTGGCATCACACCGGCGATCTGGCGCTGATCGACGAGCACGGCGAAGTGCTGTTCCTCGACCGCAAGAAGGACATGATCAAGTCCGGCGGCGAGAACGTCGCTTCCGTCAAGATCGAGGAGACGCTGCTCGCCCATCCCGCCGTGCAGAACGCCGCCGTGGTCGGCCTGCCGCATCCGCAATGGGGTGAGGCGGTGTCGGCGTTCATTAAATTGAAGCCGGGCGCGCAGGCAGACGAAGCCGCGATCGCCGAGCACTGCCGCAAGCACCTCAGCGGCTTCCAGGTGCCGAAATTCATCAAGATCGTGGATGAAATGCCGATGACGGCGACCGGCAAACTGCGCAAAGTCGAGTTGCGCCAGGCTTTTGCCGAACACTTCGCGAAGAAGAGTGCGTGACCGGAATGACGCACGTTGTAGTTTGCGCGAGAGTGATTGATCCTTATGGCAATACTTGATTCGACGATTGCGCCTTCCAGCGACGCCTACAAGGCCAATCGCGAAGGCATGCTGGCGCTGATTTCGCGGATGCGCTCCCTGGAAGAACGGGCGTGCACCGCATCGGCCGCCGCCAAGGAGCGGTTTCACAAGCGGGGACAGTTGCTGCCGCGCGAACGCGTGGCGCTGGTGCTCGATCCCGGCATGCCATTCATCGAGCTGTCGACATTGGCGGGCTACAGGTTCGATGTTCCCGACGCCGACAGAAGCGTCCCCGGCGGCGGGCTGATCGCCGGCATCGGATTCGTCGCCGGTGTCCGCTGCATGGTCAGCGCCAATGATTCCGGCATCGATGCCGGCGCGCTGCAGCCGTTTGGTCTCGACAAGACGCTGCGCGTGCAGGAAATGGCGATCGAGAACAAATTGCCCTATGTGCAGCTGGTCGAAAGCGCCGGCGCCAATCTGTTGCGCTACCGCGTCGAGGATTTTGTCAGGGGCGGCAACATTTTCCGCAATCTGGCGCGGCTGTCGGCGGCAGGCCTTCCCGTCGTCACCGTGACGCATGGTTCGTCGACCGCTGGAGGTGCCTACCAGACCGGGCTGTCGGATTACATCGTGATGGTGCGCGGCCGGACCCGAGCGTTTCTCGCCGGACCGCCGCTGCTGAAGGCCGCGACCGGAGAAATCGCCACCGAAGAGGAACTCGGCGGCGCCGAGATGCACACCAGCATTTCCGGGCTCGGCGACTATCTCGCCGAGGACGACCGCGACGCACTGCGCATCGCGCGCGACATCATGGCCAATCTGGAATGGGACCGGCCGAGTGCCGATGAAACGTCGCATCGCCCGCCGCGCCATGATCCCAAGGAACTGCTCGGCATCATGCCGATGGACCATAAACGGCCGGTCGACATGCGCCAGGTGATCGCGCGGATAACAGACGATTCCGATTTCACCGAGTTCGGCACCAATTACGGTCCGGCCACCGTGTGCGGACACGCCCGCATCGAAGGCCACGCGATCGGCATCATCACCAACAACGGCCCGCTCGATCCCGATGGCGCCAACAAGGCGACGCATTTCATTCAGGCCTGCTGCCAGTCACGCACGCCGCTGCTCTATCTCAACAACACCACAGGCTACATGGTCGGCAAAGCCTATGAAGAAGCCGGCATGATCAAGCACGGCTCGAAAATGATCCAGGCGGTGACCAGCGCCACCGTGCCGCAGATCACGATCTACTGCGGCGCTTCGTTCGGCGCCGGCAATTACGGCATGTGCGGGCGCGGATTTCATCCGCGCTTCTGCTTTTCGTGGCCCAATGCCAAGACCGCCGTGATGGGAGGCGAGCAGGCCGCCGAAACCATGGCGATCGTGACCGAGGCCGCCGGCATCCGGCGCGGCAAGCCGATCGAAAGGGAAAAGCTCGATGCGATGAAGGCGCAGATCATCGGCGTGTTTGACGGCCAGATGGACGTATTCTCGACCAGCGCGCGCGTGCTCGACGACGGCGTGATCGATCCACGCGACACCCGCGCAATATTGACTGAGGTGCTGGCGATCTGTCGCGAGGCCGAGGCGCGCACACCCCAGCGCATGCAATTTGCGGTCGCGCGGCCATGAGCAATGGGTCGATGAAGCGCACGCCGTTTCGCAAGATCCTGATCGCCAATCGCGGCGAGATCGCGCTGCGGATCATGCGCACGGCGCGGCGCCTCGGCTATGGCGTGGTCGCGGTCTATTCCGACGCGGACCGCGACGCGCTGCATGTCCGCGCAGCGGACGAAGCCGTCCGTATCGGCGAGGCGCTGCCGTCGCAATCCTATCTGCGGATTGAGACGATCATCGCGGCGGCAAAAGCCAGCGGCGTCGACGCGGTTCATCCCGGCTACGGCTTTCTTGCAGAGAACGAGGATTTCGCTCGCGCGTGCCGGGACGCGGGTCTGGTGTTCATCGGCCCATCGCCTGATGCGATCAAGGCGATGGGCAACAAGGCCGGCGCGAAGACCATCATGCAGGCGGTGGGCGTGCCCTGTGTCCCCGGCTATCAGGGCGCGGACCAGAGCGACGCCGTGATGCTCGCCGAGGCTAGGAAGATAGGCTTTCCCGTGATGATCAAGGCCGTCGCCGGCGGCGGCGGGCGCGGCATGCGGCGGGTCACGGACGCCGCGGCATTTCCCGATTCCTTGCGCAGCGCGCGATCCGAGGCGCAGGGCGCGTTCGGCGATCCCGGGGTGATCCTGGAGCGCGCGATTATCGATCCCCGTCACATCGAAATCCAGGTGTTCGGCGATCGTTACGGCAATGCCATTCATCTCGGCGAGCGCGATTGCTCGGTGCAGCGGCGGCATCAGAAGCTGATCGAGGAGGCACCGTCACCGGCGGTGTCGCCGGAATTGCGGGCGCGGATGGGGGCCATCGCGGTCGCTGCCATCAAATCGATCGGCTACGAGGGCGCCGGCACGCTGGAATTCCTGCTCGACGCCAGCGGCGAATTCTATTTCATGGAGATGAATACGCGCCTGCAGGTCGAGCATCCCGTCACCGAGGCGATCACCGGGCTCGATCTGGTCGAATTGCAATTGCGTGTCGCCGGCGGCGAGCCGCTAGGACTTCGGCAGGAGGACATCACGTTTTCCGGGCACGCGATCGAGGTGCGGCTGTGCTCGGAGGATGCTGCCCACGATTTCATGCCGCGGTCCGGCCGGATGGCGCTGTGGCAGGTACCCAGTGAAATCCGCGTCGAGCACGCGCTGCAATCCGGCTCCGAGATTCCGCCGTTCTACGACTCGATGATAGCAAAGCTCATCAGCCATGGCACCACCCGCGACGAGGCGCGGCGCAAGCTGATTCACGGCCTTGAGCAGACAGCCGCGTTCGGCGTGACGACCAATCAGGCGTTTCTCGCCGCCTGCCTGGCGCATCCCGTATTCGCGGCAGGCGAAGCAACGACGGCATACATCGGAAAGTATCGCGACGATCTGGTGGCGCAGCACAGGGACGCGCCTTCGGATGCGGCGCTCGCGGCGCTGCTGCTTTATGTCACCGATCGTCATGCGCCGCCGTGGCGGAACGGGCGGTCGCTGGCGACGACGTTCCCGCTTTCCATTCGCATTGAGGTCGATCATGACATCCATGATGTGGAAATCGTGCGGGAGCGCGACGGGGGTTATGTCGCAAGCCTCGATGGCGGGGAGTACCGGTTCGAGATCGATGGGCTTGGCCGCGATACGATACGCTTCCGCAGCAACGGCCTGATGGAGGCAGCGAGGTTCTTCCGCGACGGCGACCGGCTTTACGTCCTGCACCGGGGCATCACGCTTTCGGTCCGCGATCTGACCTTGGCAGCGCCGGCTACGGCGGCAACAACCGGTAGCGACGGCAAGGTTCGCGCGGCGATGAACGGCCGTGTCGTTGCGGTTCTGGTCAAGCAGGGCGAGCGCGTCGCGGCCGGCCAGCCGGTGATGACGCTGGAAGCCATGAAAATGGAACATGTGCACGCGGCGCCGATCTCGGGCACGATTTCCGCCATCGATGTCGCAGAAGGCGAGCAGGTGACGACCGGAAAGATTGTCGTCGAGATCGAAGCAGACACGCAGTCGGCCTGAGCGCGGTGGCGCCGTCGCGGTACTTCCCGTCATTGCGAGCCAACGGGTCGCGCGAATGCGCGCCCGATGACAAGCTCAGCGAAGCAATCCACAGCTCCGACAAAAGGTAGATTGCTTCGTAGCTTCGCTCCTCGCAATGACGACTTCATGCCCTTCCGGCAATACTCTCAAGCCTCCCGACCAGTTCCTTGATTGAGGAAACAGGCGACCTGATGATGCGACGCGATTTCAGCCAAGACAGGCGTCTCGGTCCTGCAGCGCTCCATCACATAACGACAGCGGGTGTGGAAGGCGCACCCTGACGGCGGATTGATCGGGCTCGGTACGTCCCCATCGACAAGCGGCTTGAGGGATTTCTTTCTTGGATCCGCTACCGGAACGGAGGCTAGCAAAGCCTGGGTATAGGGATGGCGGGGGTTTGCGAACAGCTCGGTTTTCTCCGCCATCTCGACGATGCGCCCGAGATACATCACGGCGACGCGGTGACTGATATGGGCCACCACGGCGAGATCGTGGGCGATGAACAGATATGAGAAGTCATGCTTGCGCTGCAGGTCGATCAGCAGATTGATCACCTGGGCCTGGATCGATACGTCGAGCGCGGATACCGGCTCGTCGCACACGATCAGGCGCGGCCCGAGCGACAGGGCCCGCGCAATGCAGATGCGCTGGCGCTGGCCGCCGGAGAACTGGTGCGGGTAATTTTGCATCTGATCCGGCCTGAGCCCGACCTGCTCGAACAGTTCGGCGACCCGCTCGCGCTTTTCGCCGCCGGCCGCCATTCCGTGGACCATAAGCGGTTCGCCGACGATATCGCCGGCCGTCATGCGCGGATTGAGCGAGGCGAACGGATCCTGGAAGATGATCTGCATCGAACGCCTGATCGTACGCAGCTCCGCCTTGCCGAGATGGGTGATGTCGCGGCCATTGATCCGGATGCTGCCGCTGGTCGGCTCCACCAGGCGCAGGACGCTGCGCGCGACCGTCGATTTGCCGCAGCCGGACTCGCCGACAAGCCCGAGGGTTTCTCCCACGCCAACCGCAAAGCTGACGCCGTCCACGGCATGCACGGTGCCGACGGCGCGGCGCAGGATGCCGCTTCGCACCGGATAGTGTTTGACCAGGTCCGAGACCTCGAGCAGAGCGCGCGCGTCGGTCATAGTGGTCCCGCGGTTTCGGCTGCGCGCCAACACGCCGCCAAATGGTTCTCGCCCCAGGTCTGCAACGGCGGATATTCCTCGTGGCAGCGTGGAATCGCGAGCGCACAGCGCGGCGCGAACGCACAACCTTTTGGCAGCCTGGTCAATGAGGGCACCATGCCGGGAATTTCCACCAGGCGCGCATCGGCGTTCGCACCGGGCGTGGGCACCGTCGGAATCGAGGCCATCAAACCGCGGGTGTAGGGGTGCCTTGGGCTGGCAAACAGGGTTTCGACATCAGCCTCTTCGACCTTTTTGCCGGCATACATGACGATGACGCGCTGCGCTGTCTGGGCGACCACGCCAAGGTCGTGCGTGATCAGGATCAATCCCATGCCGAGCTCTTTTTGCAGATCGAGCACCAGCGCCAGTATCTGAGCCTGAATCGTGACGTCAAGCGCGGTCGTCGGCTCGTCGGCGATCAACAGCGCGGGCCGGCAGGCAAGCGCCATTGCGATCATCGCGCGCTGGCGCATTCCTCCCGAGAGCTGGTGTGGATATTCGAGCGCCCGCCGCTCGGGCACGGGAATCCTGACAAGGCGCAGCATTTCGACCGCCTGGTTCCATGCCTGCTTCCGGGTCATCTGTCGATGCAGGCGGACCGCCTCGGTGATCTGGTCTCCGATCCGCATCACCGGGTTGAGCGAGGTCATCGGTTCCTGGAAGATCATTGAAATGCGGTTGCCGCGGATCTGGCGCATCTCGGTCTCGTCGAGACCGAGAAGATCGATCCCTTCGAGCACAATGGAGCCGCCGACAATCCGGCCCGGGGGGTCGGGCACCAGACGCATGATCGAAAGCGCGGTCACGCTCTTGCCGCAACCGGACTCGCCGACGATCGCCAGGGTTTCGCCGCGACGAACGGTGAATGAAACGTCGTCGACAGCCTTGAACAGCCCGGAATTTGTGAAAAAGACCGTCTGCAGGCCCCTCACGTCGAGAACCGTCGCCTCCGCCTGTGTTTCGCTCATCAGCCGCGCTGCCTCGGGTCGAGGATGTCGCGAAGCGCATCGCCGAACAGGTTGGTTCCGAACACCGCAAGGCTGATTGCCACTCCGGGGAAGATGACAAGCCACGGAGCGGTACGCACATACTCAGCCGCCGACTCCGACAGCATGCGTCCCCACGACGGATATGGCTCAGGGATGCCAAGGCCGAGAAACGATAGCGAGGCTTCGGTGAGAATGGTGGAGCCGAGCTGCGCCGTGGCCAGCACAATCAGCGGCGCGAGCGTATTGGGCAGAACGTGCCGCAGGGCAATTCGCATTTCGCTCATGCCGATCGACTTTGCGGCCTCGACGAACGGAAGCTCGCGTAGCGCCAATGTATTGGCGCGGATGACGCGGGCGACGGTGGGGATAAGCGGGATGGCGATCGCGATGATCACGTTCGGCAGCGACGGTCCCAAGGCCGCCGTCATCACCAGTGCGAGAACCAGCAGCGGCAACGCCTGCAAAATATCGGTAATCCGCTGGAAAACCAGATCGACCCAGCCTGAGAGATAGCCCGATGTGAGACCCACGATCACGCCGATGGATGAGCCGAGCGCGGTCGAGCCGATGCCGACGGCGAGCGAAATGCGCGCGCCGTGGATGATCCGGCTCCAGACATCGCGGCCGAACGAGTCCGTGCCCATCCAATGCTGTGCACTGGGAGCCGCGAGCGCGTGCACGGAATCAACCGACAGAGGGCTGAAGCGACAGATAACATCAGCAAGCAGCGCGGCCAGCACGAACATCACCATAATGATCAGGCCGGCCGTGCCAAGCATGTAGCGCTGCGCCAGGAACGCCAGCTTGCGCCAGCCCTGCGTGGAATGGGCGCCGGCGCGCCGCAATTCGGTATCGTAGTTGATCGCGTCCAAATCGTCTCCTAATCCGTATAGCGAATGCGCGGATCGAGCACCGCGTAGAGCATGTCTACCGTGAAGTTTGCGACCACGACGACCACGGCGATCAACATCACCAGGTTCTGGACGATCGGATAATCGCGCCACCGGATGGCCTCCACCAGAAAGCGGGCAACGCCGGGGATGTTGAAAACGGTTTCGGTGACGATCAAGCCGCCGATCAGGAACGCCGCCTCGATGCCGATCACGGTGATAACGGGAAGAATTGCGTTCTTCAGCGCATGCTGATAGTTGACCGCCGCCTCGGAAGCGCCCTTGGCGCGGGCGGTACGGATATAATCCTGCCGCAGGATCTCAAGCATCGAGGAACGCGTGATCCGCATCGTGAGCGCGGCGCTGCGAAAGCCGACTGCAAGCGCCGGGACGCAATAGATCGCGAATGCCTCGCCGAAGGTTTGCGGATTCGGATTGAAGATCGGCATGGTTCCGAACAGGGAGACGGATGCCATCAGGATCAACAGGCCGAGCCAGAACGAGGGCAGCGACAAGCCGCTAAGGCTTACGACGCGCAGGGCATAGTCGAGCCGCGTGCCCTGCTTTACCGCGCTGATCACGCCCAGCGGAATGCCGATCGACGCGGAGAACAGCAGCGCCAGACCGGCCAGCCGCGCCGTGATCGGAATCCGCGGCAGTATCTCATCGAGCGCGGGCTTCTCGGACACGTAGGAATAGCCGAGGTCCCCGCGGAGCAGTCCGCCGATCCAATGCAGATATTGCACGACGATCGATTGATCGAGCCCGAGTTCCCGCTCCAGGTTCGCCTTGTCGGCCGGGTCGACGTATCCCGCGGCGGCGAACAGGATGTCGACAATGTTGCCCGGCACGATGCGCAGCAGCACAAAGATGATGACCGAGATCCCGAACAGGGTCACGAGCATCAGTACGAGGCGTCGCACGATATAAGCAAACACCTGGCTGCTCCCGTTGGCGCGTATTCCGCAAAAGTGAATACCGGTTTTGCGATCAGACGCGCAGCTTACCAAGCTCCCTGGCGAGGTCTTAACCCTGGCTTGAGGTCACTTATCCAGCCACACGTCCTCGTAGCGATAGCCGTTGTAGGAGCTGTTCACCATGATGGTGATGCCCTTTACATAGGGCTGCCAGCATGTGCCCTGGCGGCCGTGGAAGATGATCGGCCGGGCAACGTCTTCCTGAAGTTTCTTGTCGATTTCCCAGACCAGCTTCTTGCGCTTGGCGACGTCGGTCTCCTGGGATTGCTGATCGAACAGCTTCTCGATGTCCTTATTGCAGTAATTGGTGTAGTTTCGCTCCGAGTTGCAGGAGTAGTTCTCGTAGAACGACTGGTCCGGATCGTCGACCGCATTTCCGGTGAGGTTGAGGCCGAGCGCATAATCCTTGCGCGCAACTTTCGAGAACCAATTGGCGGTTTCGACCACATCAAGCTCGCCATCGATATAGATACTCTTGAGCTGATCGATCAGGATGACGGCGGGGTCGCGGTAAACCGCGATGTTGCGTGTGGAGACCTTGACCTGCAGGTGTTTGTCCGGTCCATAGCCCGCCTTCTGCATCAGTTTACGCGCCTCCTCCCGGTTGGCGTTCACGTCAGGGCCGTAGCCCGGTATCGTCTCCAGCATCTCCTTCGGCATGGCCCACAACCCGCCCGGAGCGGGAAGCATGGTGCCGCCGATGTCAGCCTGACCGTCATTCAGGATCGAGATAAACGCCTTGCGATCGAGCGCCATCGCCATCGCGCGGCGAATATCCAGACTGTCAAAGGGAGGCGACGACGAGTTGACGATGATATTGGTGCTCACGTTGATCGGCTCGACGACACATACCGCGTTCGGCGCCTGTGCCTTGACGTCCTTGAGAAGCGGGATCGATACCTCGGTCGGAAACGTCATGTCGAACTTGCCGGCAACAAACGCCAGAATGGCCGTCGAACGATTGGGTATGATAGTGAACTCGATGCCGTCGAGATGGGGCAGGCCCTTTTTCCAGTAGTCCGGATTACGGACGAGCTTGATCGATTCGTTGGCCTTGAATTCAACGAACTTGAACGGGCCGGTGCCAATCGGCTTGACCCGCATGTCTCCCGGCGAGACATGGCAAGGATAGACCGGGGTGTAGCCGGAAGCGAGCAGCGCCAATAGCGCCGGCTGAGGCCGTTTTAGGTTGAACGCCACCGCGAAGTCGCCTGATGTCGTGACGTCGACAACCTCGTCATACCAGGACTTGCGGGGATTCTTGCGAAATTTCTGCGCAGACTTGCCCATCAGCATGTCGAACGTGCATTTGACGTCGTTGGACGTAAAGGGTTTGCCGTCGTGCCACTTGACGCCTTGCCTCAGCTTGAAATTGAGCGTTTTGCCGTCGGCGCTCCAGGCCCAGCTCTCCGCCAGATCCGGGACGATCGAGTCCATGCTGTTTTGTGCAACATCCTGCTTGTACATGACGAGGTTGTTGAAGACGGGCATGAAGGGAATGTTGACCGAATAGGTCGCCTCCTCATGGATAGAGGCGCTCGCCGGACTGTCCCGATGGTAGATCCGCAGGATGCCACCCTGCTTCTCGGCCGCGAACGCAACGCCAGAGACCGCCAGCAAAGACAACAGCGCGGCTGCAGCCGCTCGCATGCTCCGCATGCTCCCCTCCCTCGATATTTCGGCCTCATATCGGGCCGATTAAGTCAAACGATATCATGGCGGGGCGTCGGCGCAACCGGCAAGAACCGCTGTCAATATTGGTACTTCGGACTAATGCAACGAGCTGTGCAGCCGGGCTAGCTGGAACCCGTCACACTTCCAGCTTGTCGCCGCCCTTCAGATCGAGAATTTCACGGGCCTCGTCGGATGTCGCCACTTCGAGGCCGAGACCTTCGATGATCTTGCGGGCGAGCTGCACCTGCTCGGCGTTCGATGCCGCCATTCGGCCGGGCGCCGCCCACAGCGAGTCTTCAAGCCCGACGCGGATATTGCCGCCCATTGCCGCCGCCATTGCCGCGATCGGCAGCTGATTGCGCCCGGCGCCCAGCACCGACCACACCATTTTGTCGCCGAACAGGCGGTCGGCGGTGCGCTTCATGTGCAGCACGTCCTCCGGATGCGCGCCGGTGCCGCCCTGCAGGCCGAACACCGTCTGCACGAACAGCGGCGGCTTCACCATGCCCTGCTCGAGGAAGTAGTTCAGATTGTAGAGGTGCGCGGTGTCGTAGCATTCGAATTCAAAGCGGGTGCCGGTCTCGGACAGCGTCTTCAACACGTATTCGATGTCCTGGAAGGTGTTGCGGAACACGATGTCCTTGTTCTGAAGATGCTTAAGCTCCCAGTCGTGATCGAACTTTTTGAATCGATTCAGCATGCCGAAAAAGGCAAAATTCATCGACCCCATGTTGAGCGAAGCGACTTCCGGCTTGTAGACCGCGGCGGGGCGGACGCGCTCGTCCACCGTCATGGTCGGCGCGCCGCCGGTGGTGAGGTTGATGACGCAGTTGGAGCGCTGCTTGATGATTTTCAGGAACGGCGCAAAGGCCTCCGGACTCTGGTCGGGCTGGCCGGTCTTCGGATTGCGGGCGTGCAGATGCACGATCGCGGCACCTGCCTCGGCTGCGTCGACCGCGGCGTCGGCGATTTCCTGCGGCGTCACCGGCAAGGCTTTCGACATCGAGGGCGTATGGATCGCGCCGGTCACGGCGCAGGTGATGATGACTTTGCGGCTCATGCTTTGCTCTCTTTCCTGCGTTCACTCATAATTCGTCGTCTTATTTGTCGTTTTGCTTAGCCTTGTGCGCGGCCAGTGCCGCAAGGCGGTCGTTGCGCCGTTGCGTCAGCGCAGCGATCCGCTCAGGCGTCGGCTGATGCGGCCACGCCGCGATCACCCGGTCCACATTCGGGCTTTGATAAACTTCGGGCCCGGCGCAAGCCGAGGCAAGCTCCTGGTAGAAGCCGGTGTAGCGCGCGCAGTAATCCGGAATGCCGCCGTGCGCATTGAGTTCGATGGTCTCGAATGGCCCGAGAAACGACCAGCGCAGCCCGAGGCCATCCTTGACCGTGTGATCGAGATCCTCAGCCGAGATATACCCCTCGCCGACCAGCCGGAATGCCTCGGCAAGCAGCGCGCCCTGCAGCCGGTTCAGGACAAAGCCGTTGATCTCGCGGTTGATGGTGACCGGCACCTGCCCGATCTCACGATAGATTTTCCGCGCACGCTCGATCGCGTCGGGCGAGGTCCACGGCGCGCCGCACAGCTCGACCAGCGGTATCAGATGCGGCGGATTGACGGGATGGCCGACCAGGCAACGCGCGCGGCCCGGCAGCATTTCGGTGAAGCGCGACGCCACGATGGCCGAGGTAGAGGACACCAGCAGCGCGTCCGGTGGTGCGAGCTTGTCGAGTTCGGCAAAGATGATCTTCTTCTCTTCGACTTTCTCCGGCCCGTTTTCCTGGACGAACTCAACGTCCATCACGGCCTCTCTGAGGCTTGCCGCGACTGAAACCCGCGCGACAGCGCCATCGGGATCGTCGGCTAACCCGTGGCGCGCCAGCGCGTGCAAATCCTCGCGGATCAGGCGGGGCGCCGCCGCCAGTGTCGGAACATGGGGATCGGTCAGCCGCACGTTCCAGCCGGCGCGGGCAAAAATCGCGGCCCAGGCGCGTCCGATCAGGCCGACGCCGACGATGGCGACGTTGCGTTTAGTGCTTGCCATTTTCTGTTCTCACACCCCTTCTCTCACAGCCAGAGCACCTTGCGGCGCAGATCGAGATCGTCACGCAATGCCTTGGACGCGCCCTGATAAATCACCTGACCGCGCTCCAGCGCCACCGTGGTGTCGGACAATACCAGCGCCAGATCGAGATTGTGATCGACGATGATGATGGCGACTTCCTTGCGCAGGCGATCGAAGGTCTCGAATAATTGCTCGACCACCGTCGGTGCCAGGCCCTCGAAGGGTTCGTCGAGCAGCAATACCCGCACGTCACCGGACAGCGCCCGCGCCACCGCCACCATCTGCTGCTCGCCGCCGGAGAGATAATCCGCCGGGCTGTCGAGCCGCTCGGCAATCCGCGGGAAATATTCGTAAATGCGTTCCCGCGTCCAGTGCACGCCGTTGCCGGTCTGGCGCTTCAGTCCGCCAAGCTCAAGATTCTGTTCGACGCTCATGCCTGCGAACAGGCCGCGGCCCTGCGGCACATAGCCAATGCCGAGACGGGCCGACTGCGCGGACGAAAGCCCGATCAGTTCGCTCTCCGCGAGCCTGATCGATCCGTTCGACGCCGGCGCGATCCCGATCAGCGTCTTCAGCAGCGTCGACTTGCCGGCGCCGTTGCGGCCGAGCAGCGCGATGATCTCGTTTTCATGCAGCGTGAAGTTTACATCGTTGAGAATATGGCTCTTGCCGTAGAAGGTATCGACACTGGTTGCCGTCAGCAGCGCGTTGACGCGGGCGGCGGTTTCGCGCGGGCGCGCGGCAACCTCGGTCGCCCCGGTGCCGATGTATACTTCCTGCACCTCGGGGCTGGCGCGCGCGTCCTCGACCGTGCCGTCGAGCAGCACCCGGCCTTCATTCATGACCGTGACATGATCGGCGAGCTGAAACACCCGGTCGATGTCGTGTTCGACCAGCAGCACCGGCAGGTCGGCCGAGATGCGCTTGATGATGGCGCCGATGCGCTCGCGCTCCGCCGCCGCAAGCCCGGCGAGCGGTTCATCCAGCAACAAAACGCGCGGCGCGGTGGCGAGCGCCACGCCCATGTCGAGCAGCCGCTGGCCGCCATAGGACAACATGCCCGCTTCGGCCTTTTCGATGCCGGCTAAGCCGAGGTAGCGGATGGTGGCGTCGGTCTCAGCATTGATCGCGTCGATCGACAACGCGTTGGTGAGGGGATCGAAGCGGCGGGGATGCCGCGCCTGCACCGCCAGGCGAATATTCTCGCCGACGCTCAGCGCCGGAAACAGATTGGTGATCTGGAATGAGCGGCCGATGCCGGCGCGCGCGATCTCCTCCGGTGTATGTCCGGCGATCGGCTGGTCCATCAGCGATACCGCGCCCTGGTCCGGCGGATACATGCCGGACAGGAGATTGAACGCGGTGGTCTTGCCGGCGCCGTTGGGCCCGATCAGCGCGTGCAGCGTGCGGTCGGCAATGGAGATGTCGATTCCCCGCACCGCCCTGATGCCGCCGAAACTCTTGACGATGTGGTGGGCGGAAAGCACCGGGCCTTCGACGATGGATTTGGGCCGCAAGAATTCCGGCAGCGGCAGGATTTCGATCCGGCGCGCCGACATCGCGGCATCTTCTGTTGTCTTCTTGCGGAACGGTGCGAGCAGCCGCTCGCCGACACCGACCAGGCCGGTCGGCGAAAACACGATGAAACTGACGAACACCAGGCCAAACCAGAACAGCCAGTTCTCGGTGTAGATGCCGAGGAATTCGCGGAACAGGATGAAGAACAGCGCGCCGAGCGCCGGGCCCAAAAAACTGCGCATGCCGCCGATCACGACCATCGCCAGCAAATCGCCGGAGAACGACACGGAAATCGGATCGGCCGAGGTCATGCGATTCTGGTAAAGCAACAGGATGCCGGCAAGGCCGGTGATGGCGGCGGACAGCACGAACGCCGCAAGCTTGTAGCGATTGGTCGGATAGCCGAGAAAGCGCGCGCGCTGCTCGTTCTCGCGGATGGCCACCAGCACGGTGCCGACGGTCGAATTATGGAAGCGCCATAACAGGGTCAGCACCAGCATCGCGATGCCAGCGACAAGCCAGTAATAGTCGGTCGAGGATTCCAGATTGAAGCCGAACAGCGTCGGCCGCGTAATGCCGCCGAGGCCGTTCTCGCCGCCGGTGACTTCGGTCCAGCGGAAGGACACCGCATACAGCATCGCCGCCAGCGCCAGCGTCAGCAATGAGAAATACACGCCGCGGCGCCGCAGGATCAGGAATCCGAACGCCGCGGCGACCGCCGCCACGATCAGAACGCCTGCGATGGTCGGACCGAAAAACGAGTCCGGCATCAGATTGCGCTGGATCAGCGCAGCCGCATAGGCCGCGAGACCGAACCAGGCGCCGTGGCCGAATGACACGAGGCCGGTATGCCCGACCAGAATGTTGAGCGCCATGCAGGCCATGGCGTAGACCACGACTTCCGTGGCCGAGGTCATGGTGAGGCCGAGCGCGAGCAGCACCGGCGGCAGCACGATCAGCCCGAATGCGGCGATCAGCAGCGGAATTGGCAGGCGCTTCCACATCTCCAGCGCCTCACTCGAACCGCATGATGCGCTCGCCGAACAGGCCGCGCGGCCGGAACAGCAGCACCAGCAGCATCAGGAGATAGATCGCCGCGGTGGAGGCCGCGGAATAGCCGATGCCGACCATCACACCCTTTACGAGTCCGACCAGCAATGCCGCGGCAACGACGCCCCAGAACGATCCGAGGCCGCCGATCACCACGACGACGAAGGCGGGGGTGATAATCTCCTGGCCCATCGCCGGATGGATCGAATAGATCGGCGCCAGCAGCACGCCAGCCAGCCCGGCAAGACCGATGCCCAGGGCAGCGACGGCGGACATATAAGGCTGCAGCGAAATACCCAGCGCGCCGACCATGTCGGGGTTCTGCACGCCGGCGCGCACCACGCGGCCGAACGAAGTTCTTTGCAAGAGCAGCCACAGGCCGGCGATGCAGGTCGTGGCTATTCCGAGCAGAACCACGCGGTAGAACGAATAGATGAAGCTGCCGATCGCGACCTGTCCGCGCAGCCAGGGCGGGATCGAATAGGACAACGGCGGCGCGCCGAAGACCATCCGCAGCACCTGCTCCGCCACCATGGCCAGGCCGAACGTCAGCAGCAAGGAGAGGATCGGATCGGAGCGATAGAAGCGGCGGAACAGCGTGCGCTCGATCACCACGCCAAGCAACGCCACCGCGACCGGCGCCGCCACGAAGGCGCCGCCGAAACCGAGATAGGGCGAAATCACAAGCGTGAGATAGGCGCCGATCGCATAGAACGCGCCATGCGCGAGATTGACGATGCCGCCGAGCGAGAAGATCAGCGACAGGCCCAGCGCGATCAAGAGATAGTAGACGCCGTCAAGCAGCCCGTTGAGGATTTGCTGCGCTAACAACATGGCGGACATGGCTCTGGCCCCGCGCGCCGCGCGCTAGTGAGAGTTACGACAAGGATTTCAGATGAGATCGCGTCTCTCCGGGATCCCGGACAGACGCTGAGGTCAATCGATCAGGTCGGGAACGTGCAGCTGTTCTCTTCCTTGGTGGCGGCGATCACTTCCAGGTCTTCGTTGGGACCCGGCACCGCCGGGCTCGACGAGAAGATGTCCCACTGATTCTTGATCTTGTCGGCGGGAAGTGCTGTGACCGCATACATTTCATGCATCAATTGATGATCGGAGGCGCGGAAGTAACCGGGCCGGGTCTTGAGCAGATCGAACTTGGCACCCTTCTCGAAGTGCTCGATGATCTTCGGCGATTCCACCGATTTGAGATCATTGACGGTCTTCGCCACGATCTTCATGGCGATGTAATCGCCCCAAGCCTGGTTTTCCGGCGGCTTGGAATATTTCTTGGTGAATGCCGCGACGAACGCCTTGGTGCCGGGCGTGTCGATCAGATGATGCCAGACCACCGGCCAGGTGCCGACGAAGTTGCCCTTGCCGGCGGCCCAGGCCAGCGCGGTGTCGAAGCCGAAGCCGCCGACCGGGAAGGTGAGGCCGAACTCGGCATATTGCTTGAGGAAGTTGGTGATCTGGTTGCCTGCGAGATTGATCACGACGAGATCGGGCTTGGCCTCGCGGATTTTCAAAAGGTAGGCTGAGAAATCGGTGGCGTCGGTCGGCACCAGATCGTCGCCGGCGAAATTGCCGCCATTGGCTTCCATGAAACGCTTGGAGACTTTCAAGAGGTCATGGCCGAACGCATAATCCGCCGTCAACGAATACCACTTCTTGCCCTTGACCAGTCCGTCGCGCAGAAATGAACGGCCGACGGTTTTCACATACATCGAATTCTGCGACTCGACGTGGAACATGTAGCGCTGGCAGTCCTTGCCGCGCAGCGCATCCGAATTGCCGCCGGTGTTGATGTACAAGACCTTGTTGCGCGACGCGACCTGCGCGATGGTCAGGCACGACGCCGAAGAAATCTCGCCGATGATGCAGGCGACCTTGTCGCGCTCGATCATGCGCTCGGCCTTGGTCGAGGCGGTCTGCGGATTGACCGAATCCTCTTTCAGCAGCTCCACCTTGCGTCCCATCATGCCGCCGGCGGCGTTGATCTCCTCCACCGCGAGATCGACCGCCATGACTGCATATTCGCCGAGCGGCCCGAGAAAGCCGGTGCGCGGCGTCAGGTGGCCGATCTTGATGACGTCGGCGGTCTGCGCGCGCAGAATCGCCGGCGCGGAAATTCCCGACACCAGCGCAATGCCGCCGGCGGTCTTCAGCAGGCCGCGGCGCGTGAATTGATTGTTGTTGGACATCAGCCTTCATCTCCCTGATACGGCCGCGCGACGCGGCTGTTTGTTCTCCGGCAGGCGCCGCGCTGTTCTGTGAGGCGCGCCTTGGTCTCGCTTGCCGTGATCTGTGATCACAGTTAGAGTTGCAAAAGACGGAAGCATTGTCGAGTCCCTCGCTCGAAATTCTCTCTGGCTGCATGGGAGACCCGCGTTGAATTTGCCCGCCGCGCTCAACCTGGTGAAGCCGCTCGACCGTCAGACACTGGGTGAGCGCGCCTACGCGAAACTGGCCGATCTGCTGATTTCCGGCCGGCTTGCGCCGGGTGAAAAACTGTCGCTGCGGGCGGCGGCGGAGGTGCTCGGCGTCTCCATCATGCCGGTGCGCGAGGCGGTGTCGCGGCTCATCGCCGACAAGGCGCTTGAGGTGACGCCGAACCGCGCGGTGCGCGTGCCCCTGATGTCAGCGGCGCAATTTCGCGATCTCACCAAAGTGCGCATCGCCATCGAGGGCCATGCGGCGGCGCAGGCCGCGCTGCATCGTGACAAGGGCGATCTTGCGCCGATCGCGAGCGCGGAAGCAGCGATGCGGGCGGAGAGCGAGTCACCCGCGCCCGACCTGCCGCGCGCGGTCGAACTCAACAAGACGTTTCACTTTGCGGTTTATGAAGCGGCGCATTCGCCGATCCTGGTGGAGATCATCCGCGCGCTCTGGCTCAAGGCGGGACCGGTGATCAATCTCGATCTGCGTGCCAATCCAGAGCGACTGGCGAAAGGCGACGCGATCAGGTTTCATGCCGATGTGCGTAACGCCATCGCTGCCGGCAATGCTGCTGCGGCGCGTGAGGGAATAGCCGCCGATATCAGCGGTGCCGCCGACTTCATTCTGTCTCGCGGCGGTCTGGCCGGCTGACATTCCCCAAACGGCATCTCGGAGCGATCATGGATCTCGATATCAAGGGTTTGCGGGTGCTGGTAACCGCCGGCGCAGGCGGCATCGGGCTCGCCATTGCGCGCCGCTTCGCTGGCGAAGGCGCCAGGGTTCATATTTGCGATGTCGATGAAACGGCGTTGTCCGCACTCGCGGTAGGCGATCCCGCGATCACGCAGACGCCGTGCGACGTCTCCGACCGATCGGCCGTGAAGAACCTGTTCGCCGAGGCAAACGCAAAACTCGGCGGTCTCGACGTGCTCGTCAACAATGCCGGCATCGCCGGGCCGACGTCCAAGGTCGAGGAGATGAATCCGGAAGACTGGGACCGCTGTTTGGAAATTTGCCTGACCGGGCAATTCAACTGCACCCGGCTCGCGGTGCCGCTGTTGCGCAAGAGCAAGAACGCGTCGATCGTCAATATCTCGTCGGCGGCGGGCCGGCTCGGCTTTGCGATGCGCACGCCCTACGCCGCAGCCAAATGGGGCGTGATCGGACTGACAAAATCGCTGTCGATCGAGCTCGGACCGGACAATATCCGTGTCAACGCGATCCTGCCGGGCCTCGTCGCCGGCGACCGGCAGCGCCGCGTCCTGGAAGCCAAGGCGCAGCAGCGCGGCATTTCCTACGCCGAGATGGAGCGCACGGCATTTTCCTACACCTCGATCAAGGACTACGTGACGCCGGAGCAGATCGCCGATCAGATTCTGTTCATGTGCAGCCCGCGCGGCAAGACGATTTCGGGGCAGGCGATCTCGATCTGCGGCGATACGCAAATGCTCGGATAGACCGCGGGACGATATGCGGACGATTGGTGGCGCTCGCCACATCGAATGTTTGGTCGCCGGAATACCCGTCAATCCAGATCAAATGTCTCCTTGTAATCCTGCTGCAGCGCCGGGTTCTGATCTTCCTTCCGCAACAGGCAGTTGCCAATGACCAACACCTCGATAGCGCTGCCCATGAAGCATCGGAACGCATCTTCCGGCGTGCACACAATCGGCTCGCCCCGGATATTGAAACTTGTATTGACGAGAACCGGGCAGCCCGTTCGTTGTTTGAAGGCCGCAAGCAGCGCATGGAAGCGCGGGTTTGTATCATTGTGGACGGTCTGGACGCGGGCAGAATAATCCACATGCGTAACCGCTGGAATGTCCGAGCGGCGAACGTTCAATTTATCGATTCCAAACAGTCCTTGCTCCTCGATCGTCATCGCGCGACGCCGACGCTCGACAATGTCCGCGACCAAAAGCATGTAAGGACTATCTTCATCCAGCTCAAACCAGTCGGCAACATCTTCCCGGAGAATTGCCGGCGCGAACGGCCTGAAGCTTTCGCGAAATTTGACGCGAAGATTGAGCGACTTCTGCATCGTTGCCGACCTCGGATCGCCCAGGATCGAACGCGCGCCGAGGGCGCGGGGCCCGAATTCCATCCGGCCCTGAAACCACCCGACGGCCTTTTCGTCCACAAGGGCCGCAACCGTGCTCGAAATTAGATCCTGATCGCTCAAGATGGAGAAACGCCCGCCGGCGTTCTTCAAGCGGATTTCAATATCGCTTTGCTCGAACATCGGCCCGAGATATGAGCCTTGCATACAGTCGGTGGCGCCATTGGTCTGCCTTGGCGCTCCGTTGAACTGATAGTGGGCCGCGAGTGCAGCCCCCAACGCGCCTCCGGCGTCTCCCGCTGCGGGTTGAATCCAGATGCTCTTGAAGCTGCTGTCTCTCAGGATTTTCCCATTGGCGACGCAGTTGAGGGCGACGCCACCGGCGAGACAGAGGTTGGCGGAGCCGGTTTCCTTCGCCATGCTTCGCGACAATCGCAGGACGATTTCTTCCGTCGCCTTCTGGATCGAAGCCGCAAGATCCATGTGGCGTTGATTGATCCACTCTTCCGGCTTCCTGGGCGCACCTCCGAACAGATCGTGAAATCGCTCGGTCGTCATCGTCAATCCGGTGCAATAATTGAAATATCGCAGGTCGAGACGGTACGAACCGTCGGCCTTCAGATCGACAAGGTGGTCAAAAATCTTGTCGAGGTATTTCGGCTCGCCATACGGCGCCAGTCCCATGACCTTGTATTCGCCGGAGTTGACCTTGAAGCCGGTGTAATAGGTAAACGCGGAATACAGCAGACCAATCGAATGCGGAAAGTTAATCTCGCGGGTGATGTCCAGTTTATTGCCCTTGCCGATACCGGAAGAGGTCGTCATCCATTCGCCGACCCCGTCGAGCGTCAGAACGGCGGCTTCCTCGAACGGCGACGCAAAGAACGCAGAAGCCGCGTGGCTCTGATGGTGATCGGTGAACAGTAACCGCGACTCCCAATCGATGTCCGGATCGATTTCCTGCAGGCTTTGCCTCAATAAACGCTTTTGGAACAGTTTTTCCTTCAGCCACAGTGGCACCGCCAACCGAAATGACTGGTAGCCGCTCGGAGCGAAGGCGAGATAGGTCTCCAGCAGCCTTTCGAACTTGATGAAGGGCTTCTCGTAGAAAACCACATGGTCGAGATCGCTTGCTTTGATGCCTGCTTGATCGAGACAATAGCGAACAGACAGCATCGGAAATCTCGGATCATGCTTCTTTCGCGTGAACCGTTCCTCCTGAGCAGCAGCCACGATGCGTCCGTCAACGACCAGTGCCGCGGCGCTGTCGTGATAGAATGCCGAAATGCCGAGGATGCGCGAAGGCATTAAAACAGCGTATAGATGAAAGGCGCGATCGCGGATCCTTTGGTCAGCACGAGAAGTCCGCCGAGCAGGAACATCACGACGAAAATCGGCATCAGCCAGTACTTCTTTCGGACGCGGAGGAACGAAATAAATTCACGCAAGAAAGACATCAGTCCTCTCAGAATTGCTGACGCATTGCGTCAGATTGCGGTCGGTCGTCGGTCCGCGGAAGCCAATAGCTGTCTGCCGCCTTGTCCAGCTTAAGGCGCAACGGATCCTTGCCAAGAGCCCGCATCAGCAGACCGGTTGGAAGGATCGTTCCGTAAAAGAGAATCGCCATGATGACCGGGCTTACGATCCAGTGCAGCAGAAGCCCAAATCTCAGCCAAAGGTTATTGAGCGGGGACAGCAGATGAGGTCGAACAAGGGCGCATCCGATCAACGCGACCGCCAACCCGCCGCAAATCAAACCCCAGACAGACCAGTGGATCGATTTCCAGGCTGCTATCAGAGCGAGGACAGTACCGATCGTCAGCCCGAACTTGCGATTGCTGGGGCCGGCGGTCCGGTCTTCGCGCCTCAAATCCTCATGCAGGGTTCCAGTTGTCACGGCTTGCCTCAGCATAATCTGCAATCATCAAGGGATATTTCAATCGTCGAAAGCAAGGCTTCTTTATCACCGATACACCGCGGAAGCTAACGGGATACGTTGTCCAACTGGACGATGTTGTTTTCGGATAGCAGTCCCAACAAACGTTCAGCGACCAGTCTGTGACCGGCCGGCGTCCAATGAGCGCCATAGAGATCGGAATAGGCTTCGGCTCCATTGAAAGCGACGAAGGGAATTCGCTCGGCCCGCAGATGCTGAATTAGTTTGTCGTCGCTCAATTGGAGGTCGACGATCAGCCTGGCCCCATGGGCTTCCACGAATTCACGTATCTTGCTGACGATTCGTTCGGTCGGATCGGACACGTACACTTGCGGATGCCGGATCTCCACATAAGCGAATGCGACCACGCGGGCGAGCCACAAATGACGTACCAGCCAATCCTGCTTGATGTACAACTGACGCGATTTGGGAACTGGCTGTCCACGCAACATCAGCGTGCCATCCGCAGCGGTAGCAAAGTAAGGCTTCTGATAGCCATCGTAGCGAACGTTGGTACCGTTATCCAACCGGTCGTTTGCCGTGCAGAATATCAGCACGACGACCGCGGGCTGGAACGTCGGCCATATCCGCTGAAGCAAAAGATATTCCTGATCCGTGCCGTAGCCTGAACGCCTGCATTCACGATTGCAGTGTTGGAGATGCGGCTTCTCAGCAAGTCGGTGAAGCGTTCATTGGCTTCGGCATCGACGCCCCAGACAAACGAATCACCTATAAACAACATCGTCGGTCGAGCATCGCGCTCAAACTCAATATCCCGGAAGCCGAGGCTATTGTGCTGTGCATGGATTGTCCGGGCAGTGGTAACAATCGAGCTTGAACTGGGTATGGGCGCCCAACCCAGTTCCGCGTCATAGCGATAGGTAAGCGAGCGCTCGCCTGCGCCTTCGCGCAATATCCGCAAGTCGACGACGCGAAGCAAAATCTCAATCGCGGCCAACGTCGCGAGCGTCATGCACAACGCTATGCCGGCCGACCGCAGAGTTTGGCGGCCCCGTTCACGCGTGATGAGATGCTTCATTCCATACCTGCAAGGCGGGCGTCGGACGCACGCCAATTGCTATCAGTGAGGCCCCAGGGCGGATCGTCTTAATGTTGCGGAAACAATGACATAGCGGCAGGTCACAGGCAAAAGTTCTGGCAGGCTCGGCGCCTTCTCCGGCAAAACCGCGAGACTGCCTTGCCCAAGGCCTCGCACGATCCAACCAAAACAGCGTAGAAGCGTCGCATGATTCCGTGGGTCCAGATCGATACGGCACGAGTACCCGGCGCAGACGTCGAACTTCGTCTGATGCGAAGAGGCGGCGAATTCTCCATGATGCTGGGTCCGAGCGAACTGATGAACAGTCGCCTCAGCGGATCCGAGGAGGCGCTTGCCACACTCGCCTGCAGAAGAATCGAAACGGTTAAGGGCCCACACCTGTTGATCGGCGGCCTGGGCATGGGGTTCACGCTCCGTGCCGCGCTCGCCGTGCTGGGAACCGAAGCGCGGATCATCGTGGCCGAGCTTGTGCCCGCCGTGATCGCGTGGGCGCGAGGCCCAATGGCAGACATCTTCGGCGACAGCCTGACAGACCCGCGCGCGAGCATTTGCACGGCAGACGTCGTCGACGTGATTCAATCTCGTTCCTCGGCGTTCGATGCGATCCTGCTCGATGTCGATAACGGCCCGGAGGGCCTGATTCGCAAAGCCAATGATGCGCTCTACAATCCCAGGGGATTGAAAGCCGTCCGCCGGGCGCTGCGACCGGGCGGCGTCCTCGCCGTCTGGTCGTCGGGGCCGAATCCCTTATTCGCCAAACGGCTTCGCGACGCCGGCTTCGACGTGAACGAGGTTGCCGTGCGCGCCACCACAAAGCGCCGCGGTGCGCGTCATGTCATCTGGTTTGCGACAAAGTCCGAAGCTGCGCGTGGCGCGAAGCCGACGTCGCAATCGCGGTAGCCGGTGCCAGCCGTTGACCCCTGGAACGAACATTAGGCGTGGCCTGACCGAGAGCCGGTTGCGTTCTAGTTTTCATTCCCGAGTCACGTCGATGAGACGGCTGTCAGAGTGAGCGCATTGATCTAGCGCAACGACACGCGTCGGTTTTGTATTAATTTTCCAAAATGGTCTGGCGTTGGGACGATGTCCGGGAGGCAACTTGGCCCGGCTGGGTGCCCCAATGACGAAAATTCTCCGGCGCGTGAGAAGTGTCAAATCAGGCAGGCGTCCGGCAATCAAGAATACGATGCAAGGGAGATATAAAATGCCTGTTATCCAGCTGCGGCTCGCCGCCTTGTCGGCTGCCGTCATCCTCGGCGTCGCCGTCTCTGGCAGCGCGCTCGCCCAGAAGAAGTACGACACTGGCGCGACCGATGCTGAAATCAAGATCGGCAACATTATGCCGTACAGCGGCCCTGCATCATCTTACGGGCTCATCGGCAAGACCGAGGAAGCCTATTTCAAGATGATCAACGATCAGGGTGGTATCAACGGCCGCAAGATCAACTTCATCACCTATGACGACGGCTACAGCCCGCCCAAAGCGGTCGAGCAGGCGCGCAAACTGGTCGAGAGCGACGAAGTACTGGTCGTGTTCAATCCGCTGGGAACGCCCTCGAACTCCGCGATCCAGAAATATCTCAACTCCAAGAAGATACCGCAACTGTTCGTTGCCACCGGCGCCACCAAGTGGAACGATCCGAAGGGGTTCCCCTGGACCATGGGCTGGCAGCCGAGCTACCAGAGCGAGGCGCAGATCTACGCCAAGTTCATCCTGAAGGAGAAGCCGGACGCGAAGATCGCCGTGTTCTACCAGAACGACGACTTCGGCAAGGATTACCTCAAGGGCTTGAAGGACGGACTCGGCGCCAAGGCGTCGATGATCATCACGGAGGAAAGCTACGAGACCACGGAGCCGTCGATTGATTCCCACATCGTCAAGCTGAAATCCACCGGTGCCGACGTGTTCATCAGCATCACAACGCCGAAATTCGCGGCGCAGGCAATCAAGAAGCTCTCTGAACTGCAATGGAAACCGATGCAGATCGTCGCCAACGTCTCGGCTTCGGTCGGCAGCGTATTGCAGCCGGCGGGCTTCGAGAATGCACAAGGTCTACTCTCGGCCTCCTATGTCAAGGACGGCGCCGACCCGCAGTGGAACGACGATCCCGGCATGAAGAAATGGTCCGCATTCATCGACAAGTACATGCCGGGCGCCAATCGCTCCGACGGCAACCTGGTCTATGGCTACGGCGTCGCGCAAACGCTGGTTGAGACACTCCGGAGGTGTGGCGACGACCTGACCCGCGCCAACGTCATGAAGCAGGCGGCCTCGCTCAAGGACTTCACGCCCGACACGCTGCTTCCCGGCGTCAAGATCAACACTTCAGCCACCGACTTCGCGCCGCTGTCCCAGTTGCAGATGATGCGGTTCAAGGGCGAGAAGTGGGAACTGTTCGGTGACATCATCAGCGGTGACATCGCCACCAACTGACGGCTGTGGTGCAGAACAGCACCGAAGCGAAATCATGTCCGGAATGCAGAGACCGCCTTCGGGCGGTCTCTTTTGTTTGGCCTCGCAACAGCTGGGCGACGTTCGCTGCAATGCATTGTCCAAGTTAGGCATGTTTTCGCCGGTCCAGGGACTGCGGCCTACTTGCTCTTGTCACCTAACGCTTTGCCCGTCGTCTTGTTGATGAAATGTATGCGGGCACATGATGGGCACATAACGTGCTCGTAGGTATCCGCATTGATGGGCGTGACCTCTTCGGCAAGCCAAACATCCACGTTCACGCCGGTTCTGGGGCATCGATACATCAACTTGACCATCGTAAATAATAGGCGAGGCCAACAAGCTGGGATTTGACCAAGGTCAAAATCCGCCTGCCCGATGATAGATTTATTTCGCCTCAGATTGGTTTCAGCGAAGCCCCCGGGAATCCTGCCTGTCAGCGGGGGGCGCTCCGGGCCATGGCTGCGGCAATCGGCGACGACAGACGCCATTCGTCGGATGCAAGCTTGCCGGCAACCACGATCAGCGTTGCGGCCAGCAACAGCCGCAGCGCCGTTTCCGGCACGCGGGCCGCGCAGTAGCTGCCGATCACAATGCCAGGCAAGGAGCCGGCCAGCAGCACGCCCATGAGGTGCCAATCGATCGCACCCATCGCCCAGTGCCCGATTCCAGCAATCAGCGTCAACGGCACCGCGTGCGCGATGTCGGAGCCGACGATACGCGCCATCGGCAGCTGCGGGTAAAGCAGCAGCAGCGCGGTCACGCCCACCGCGCCGGCTCCGACTGATGAAATCGAGACCAGCACGCCAAGTGCCGCGCCTACCAGCACGGTAGCGCGCGCGATCGTGCCGGCGTCGAGCCGCTCCATACGCCAACGTAAGGAGTCCACGATGGCCCTGCGGAATATCAGCGACGCTGCGGTGAGGAGCAGCGCAAGGCAGAGCACAACATTGACCAGGCTGCGTGCGGTTGCGCCGTTGAGATCGAGTTGCCACAGAACAATCAGCGTCAGGATGCTGGCCGGGATGCTGCCGCTGGCGAGCCGGGTCACCGCCGGCCAGTGGATATTGCGTGCCAAGCCGTGCACCGCACTGCCCCCGGCCTTGGTGGCGGCGGCATAAAGAAGATCGGTGCCGACCGCCGTTGCCGGATGGATGCCAAACAGCAGGATCAGCAATGGCGTCATCAGCGAGCCGCCGCCCACACCCGTCATGCCGACCAGCAGGCCGACGCCGAAACCCGAAGCGACATAGAGGGGATCGATCACGGACATCAACCGAGCCTCAGCATCCGTGCACGATCAGGCGATCGCAATGTAGCCCGCCATTGGACATCGCAAAGGTTCCTTCGTGCTCGGCCAGCGCGGGGCGGCTGTCCTGACCATTCAACAGCAATCAGGTAGGATCAACCGTCCGGCGGCGGCAATAGGGCGGATGAAAAAAGAATGATCCTTGCGTCGATCGGGATACGTTGGAGGTTTTTCCCAGCAAGCCGGCCCGCGGCGAAACCGCGGCCCTCAGCCTTTTAGCCCTCAGTGAGTTGCATGTGTCCGTTGCCGGCACAAATTCGAGTTCCGCTCGCCGTCAAGGTGTCCGTTTGTTGGCAATGGCACATATAGAGGGGATGTGCCGTCGGTGCGTTTTTTCAATACGGCCCTGGCGAATTCCCCCTTGCTTCACACGATCCGTGAAGTCTTGTCGCCCCAGTAGCGGTCGCGCAACAGCCGCTTGTAGAGTTTGCCGGTTGGCAGCCGTGGCAATTCGTCCTCAAAATCGATCGAGCGCGGTACCTTCTGGCGCGACAGCGATTGGCTGCAGAACAGGATCAGCTCCTGCGCAAGATCCGGCCCCGGCAAGATCCCCGGCATCGGTTGCACTACCGCCTTAACCTCCTCGCCAAGATCGGCATTGGGAACGCCGAACACGGCGGCGTCCGCGATCTTGGGATGGGTGATCAGGAGGTTCTCGCATTCCTGCGGATAGATGTTGACGCCTCCCGAGATGATCATGAAGCTCGCGCGATCGGTCAGATAAAGATAGCCGTCACTGTCGACATAACCGACGTCGCCAACCGTACTCATGCTGCCGTCCGGCGAGCGGGCCTCACGGGTCTTGTTCGGATCGTTGAAATATTCAAACGGCGTGGCGGTCTTGAACCAGACAGTGCCCGGCGTGCCGACCGGGCATGGCTGCATATTTTCATCGAGAATGTGAAGTTCGCCGAGCAGGACCTTGCCGACGCTCCCGCGGTGGGCGAGCCATTCCTGGCTGTTGCAGGCGGTAAAGCCCAGGCCTTCGGTGGCGCCGTAATATTCGTGGATGATCGGTCCCCACCATTTGATCATGTCTTCCTTCACCGTCGCCGGACAGGGCGCCGCGGCGTGGATCGCGATCTTGAGCGATGACAGGTCGTAGCGCACTCGCACGGCCTCCGGCAGCTTCAGCATCCGCGAGAACATCGTCGGCACCAGCTGGCTATGGGTGACGCCCCATTTCTGGATCAGATCGAGATAGCGCTCCGGGTCGAAGCTTTCCATGATGATGGCGGTGCCGCCGGTGCGGATCGTGAGGTTGACGGCTGCCTGCGGCGCCGAATGATAAAGCGGCGCGGGCGACAGATAGATCATGCCTTCGCGGTACTGCCAAAGCTTCTGCAGAAAGTCGAAGATCGGCAGCTGCTGGGTCGGCGGTTGTTCCGGCAGCGGGCGCAGGATGCCCTTCGGCCGGCCGGTTGTGCCCGACGAATAAAGCATCGCGGTGCCGATGCATTCGTCTGATATGGGTTTTTTGGGCAGGCCGGCAGTGGCTTCTCGCAGACCGACAATGCGCTCGCTTTCGCTCCGACCATCGACAACGATGCAGAGTTCGACCTTGGGGCATTGCTTGAGGGCCTCGCGGGCGACGTCAAGTTTCGCAACCGACGTGATCAGGACACGCGACTCGCTGTTGCCGACGATGTAGGCGAGTTCGCTTCCCGTCAGGTACGAATTCACGCACGTGTAATATAATCCGGACCGCTCGCCCGCGCCGCAGGCTTCGAGGTAGCTGCTGTTGTTCTCCATGAAGATGGCGTAGTGGTCGAGCCGCTTGAGACCGCGATTGCGAAGCAGATGCGCCAGGCGATTGCTGCGCGCCTCCAGCTCGGCATAGGTTACGGCCTCGCCGGAATTCGCCATGATGAAGGCGGGTTGAAGCGGACGCAGATGAGCATGCTTGCCGGTGTACATCGTGTCTCCAGGTTTCTTATGCGGCGAGAAGAAGAATCTCGCGCACTTGCGCGGGGTTATCGATCTTGCGCGGGTTGCGCGGAATCCACGGCGTTGCCATCGCCTGCTCGGCGATGCGGTCGAAATGCTCGGGGCCTATTCGGACATCCTGCAGGCTGCACGGCATGCCGAGGTCGCGGATAAACCAGTCCAGCACGTCGGCGGCGTCCTCGCCGGGGCGTCCCATCGCCTCGGATACCAGGGCCTGCCGCTCGGCGTTGACGGATTTGTTCCAGCGCATCACCGACGGCAGCATCACGCAGGAGGTAAATCCGTGGGGCACATCGAACACGGCGCCGAGCACATAGCCGATGCCATGGCTTGCGCCCATCGGCACCCCCGAGGACAACGGCCCCATCGAGAGCCATGTGCCGATCTGGCAATCCATCCGGGCGTCAAGATCTTTGGCGTTGGCCTTCACCCGCGGCAGCGCCTGCGCCAGCATCGAAAGTCCCCTCACGGCCTGGGCATCGGCGTAAGGGTGAGCCTCGCGCGAGCACAGGCCTTCGACGCAATGGTCGACGGCGCGGATACCGGTCGAAAGCCACAGCCATTCCGGCGTGTGCACGGTCACGGCGGGGTCGAGGATTGCGGCGCGCGGCATCACCAGTTCATGGCGCAGCATTTCCTTGACCTTGGCACGCGCGTTGGTGACGCCGGCGATGGCGCTGAACTCGCCTCCGGCAATGGTCGTCGGCACGCTGATCTGGCGCACCGTTGGCGCGACCATGAGTGGCGCGACTCCCTTGTTTGCCCGGATCGTATCGATGCCGTCGGCGGTGCTGATGTTGTTGGCGAGGCAAAGCTGCACGGCCTTGGCGCCGTCGGTGAGCGAGCCCCCGCATCGGCGTCAGCGGCACGGGCCTGCTCGGTGGCGGCAATGACGGCTTCACGGGGCGTGTGTGGCGGCATCGCATCGAAGGTAGCCGCGCAACGGGACCCAAGGGCTTTGCGGATTTTCTCGATCTCGTCGGTCTGTCGGTTGAGCGTGCCGCTGACCATCAGAAACGCGCGGCTCGTGCCCAGACGATCCATTTGCCCGACCACCGCCTCCGCGGCGGGAGTTCCGAAAACCACCTCGTCCATGGCGCCGAAAACGACACGCCCCTTGTGCACGACGATTGTCCTCCCCGGACGTTTTGGTTTTGTTGTAGCTTGACAGCAATTTAGCGGACTCAGTGCGCGGAGGGGAACCATAAAATGGTTTCCCTGTGTTCAGCCGGTGTTGCGGAGATGCTCGATCATGAGGATCAAATCCTCGTCGCACCGGGAAAATCCGGCTCCGGCCGGATAGCGGGCAGCGAGCCTGATCTTGCCCGCCGACCCGCCACCTTGCCGCAACTGCGGCATCGCACCCGCCGGACCTCAATCTCCAGGAAGATGCGCGTGTCGCCGCACGGCAGATCGCGAACCTGCCGTATACGCC
>Ga0208355_1000129_pt1 | contig 37326 bp, 28 predicted proteins | sample NGESurdeep072012_6_FD_184458 | JGI IMG/M metagenome (GOLD analysis project Ga0208355, IMG submission 184458) | Arctic peat soil microbial communities from Barrow, Alaska - NGEE Surface sample 210-3 deep-072012 (SPAdes) | ecosystem: Environmental > Terrestrial > Soil > Wetlands > Peat ... | reverse complement strand
GTGCCCAGGGTGTTTTGCGCAGAAACGTAAGACTGGACTTTACGCTCGGATTGAATTGGAAACACCGGACGGGGATGCGACGCCCCATCTCGCTCCAACTATGCCGCTGGACCAGTTGATTGATGATGCTTTCCAGCGTGATGCCGTGCAAGGGATCGCGGGGATGGATGGAAGGTGATGGCATGGCAGCTAGATTTTCCCGTCGGCGGCAGTTCGTGCATAATTTGCACATACTGCCTCCTCCACCAGTTCCCCTTCCCCGAAGATGTTGCGGATATGCTTGGTGATGACGGAGCATTCCCGCTGGAACAAATCCGATATTTGCGCCTGCGACAGCCAGACGGTTTCGTTCTCCAGCCGCACTTCAATGCGCGTGCGATTGTCCTCGGTCTGATAAAGAATCAGTTCGGATTTCACTACTGCGTCCGGCGTTTCCGCCAGCGTGTCGAAGTGTTGCTGGAGAAGTTGAGAGTTGAGCCCCGAAGGCATTCGGGGTGTGGTTGAGGGTTGAGAGACCATGCGTCAGCAATTTAACGGCGGCGGGAGGATTTGGTTTTCTTCCGTTTGCTTTTCACCGCCGCTGGTTTCGCGCCGGCCCGGGCGAGTTGTTCCATCGCAGCTTCGACCCGGGCGCGGTCGGTTTCGACAAAGCGCTGGAGCTGTTCGGCGGAGGGCAGCGCGGTGAGGTAGCGGGAGACGAAAAGTTTGTTGGCCATGCCGGCCGTGGCGAACTGGACTTTGGTGTGGTCTTTATCGCTGCACAGCAGGATGCCGACGGGCGGCTGTTCGCCGGCGTGCTTTACGTTTTGTTTCCACCAGTTCAGGTAAAAATTCATCTGGCCCGCGTCGCCGTGACGAAACGGGCGGGTCTTGAGGTCGAGCAAAACATGGCAACGCAAATGGCGGTGGTAGAAAACGAGGTCAATGTAGTCGTGCTCGTTGCCGACGGTGATGCGGCGCTGGCGGGCCTCGAAAAGAAAGCCGGCGCCAAGTTCGAGGAGAAATTTTTGCAGATGATCGAGCAGCGCCTTTTCGAGATCGCTCTCGGTGTATCGGGGCAACTCGGCGAGGCCGGTGAATTCGAGGACGTAGGGATCGCGAATCAAGTCTTCGATGGTTTCCTGCGGCTCTTGAGTGCGGGCGCGGGCGATGACGGCGGCTTTATTTTTGGAAAGACCGGTGCGCTCGAATAGCAGCGAACCGATCTGGCGTTGAAGCTGGCGCACGGACCAGTTGCCTTTGAGACATTCGTTTTCGTAGAAGGCGCGCTTGAGCGGGTCGTCAATGCGGATGAGTTCGATGAGTTGAGTCCAGGAGAAATGCAGCATCGCATTCGAGGACAGGGGGGTGATGTTGCCGGCAGATTTCCGCACCACTGGTGAGGAAATTGGTGGTGGCGGGTCCTGGTTGAATTTCGTCATCGCTGATGACGGAATCACCGAAGTCATTTCGGCGATGGATTTCCGCATCACTGATGCGGAAATTGGTGGCGCAATAGATTTAATCGCTGGCAAAGATTTCCGCATCGCTGATGCGGAAATCCATTCGCCTATTTGCGGATAGCACGCGAAGCATGTGCGCATGCGTTCCAACATGTCGCGACTCGCGCCCTTCACGCCGCGTTGCTTGAGGTCGCAGGAAAGGCGGGCGAGCAACATTTCGCCATACTTTGCGCGGTCTTCCCCACACTGCTCAAACTCCACGATGTAAGCGCCGATGATCCAGTTGCGGAGGACGAGCGACTGGTTGACGGCGGCGGCGGCGCGACCGAGCAGGTGTTGGCTCGTCGAGTCAATGGCCTTGATGAGTTGATTATATTTCATGGGCATTCACGCGTGCGGACGTAGCTGCGACCGGGGACGGTCGCACTCCGACAGTTTCGGCGATTGGCCAACCACCGGTTGGCCAATTCCGTAACCAGTGGTGACGGAATTCTGGCCAAATCAATTGCTTTGACGAGTTGGTTGTATTTCATGGGCGTCAGCGGGTGAGCGCGGTTTCGAGTTCTCGGCGGAGTTTCTCGCGCACTTCGGCGACGGCGGCCTGGGCTTTCTGGTATTCGGCCAGCAGCTCGGCGGGGTCGCGGTGGGCGTCGTCCACGGTGTGCGGGTTTTTCACGTCGAGGTTGTAGTGCTGCGTTTCGTAGGATTTGCCGTCCGCGGCAGTTATCCGGAATTTCCGGATAACTGAATCCGGCGACAACTCGCGTTCCTCAAAAATGTTCTGGATGTGCTCGTTGATGGTGCGGACATCCTTCTGGAAAAGCTCGGCCATGAGCTTCTGCGACAGCCAGACGGTTTCATTCTCCAGCCGCACTTCAATGCGCGTGCGATTGTCCTCGGTCTGATAAAGAATCAGTTCGGATTTCGGTTTCATTTGGCTGCACTCTTCACGATTTTGATTTCTTCCGGCATCAGTTCGTAGAGAGCATGGATATTCCAGTTCATTTTCTCCAGCGTTTGATTTTCAGGATGCGACCGAGGCGGATTTGGTTGGAGAATGAGTTCATAACCTGATGCTACCCGATGATTTTTCGCAAACAATTTTCTTTTCAGCGTTCAGCCTTTAGCCTTTTTACGATAGCCGGGGAGAAATATGCCAATATCAAGAACCGACCCGTTTTAGAACCGACCCGTTTTCGTTTTCGAACTTCGCAGCGAAATCGGCGCGGGTCTTGTTCCGGCGAATCAGTTTTTTCAGTTGGGCGCGGATTGCTTTCGTGATCGGGACGCCACACGCTGAGGATGGAACTAAAAGATTGACGACCGCCACGGCAGCGTTAGCGTGTGCGAAGACATGCAGGCAACAACCAGAAACACACACAACTTCTTATGAACAAAATCCTGTCGGTAATCTTGCCAGCATTCCTGGCATTGTCCTTCGGCTGCAGCAAGAGCGCGACCCACCAAAGCCCTGATGGCAACATCAAGGTCGAGCAAAAGGGCGATACTTCAAAAGTCGAGTTCACAACCAAAGAAGGGAAAACCTCCGTGACGGCGAGCGACAAAGGCGTCGCCATACCCGACACCTTTCCCAAAGACGTGCCCATTCCCAAAGGTGCGGTGCCCAAGCTGACCATGAGCCAAGGCAAGGCCGAGATGCTCCATCTGCACGTTCCTGGCACCGTTGCCGACGTGGTCAAAGCGTATCAGGAAATGCTGAAAGGGGAGGGCTGGGAGATTGAAACTACGATGAACATGGGTGAAGGCTCCATGCTTCAAGCCAAAAAACCCGGCCGCCAGTGTGCCGCCATGGTGATGAAGGATGATGCCGGGACGTTGATTCAGCTGACCGTCACCCAGGAGTAGGCCTCAAGGCGAAGGCGCTGTTCGCGCCGGGGATCTGGTGATTCTGCCCGCTGATTTTCACCAACCCGGCCTTGTGCTCCGAGAACAGGGTGAAGTTCTCTACCAACGGGTTTCATCCGCTGTCGGCAAACGATGCAACCCGTTCCGGGTAGAATAATTTGTGGAACGCAATCCCAAGGGAGCGGTCCGTGCCGGACGGGCCACTAGCGCAACCTGGGGCTGAATGATTCAATCCCGCTGGGATTGGATTACGCCACCCAATCCACACACAGCAATTTTGCTTGTTCTAAAACGGTTTACGACGTTGAATCAATTCCTGTCCTGATATCTTTGTCCAGGATGGCGGGGAGCAAGGCATCCAGTTCGGCGGCGGCCTGCCCCGTGTTTCGATTTACGGGTGTCTTGGTTTGCCGGCGCTTCATGGTTTCCATCGTTTGATTTTCAGGATGCGACCGAGGCGGATGGCCGGCTGGTCAATCCGGCTGGTGCCGGAGGTTCGTGAGCGCGTTTTCATCATTCTCCTTTGGAGGCCTTGTCCAAATTCATGCCGCCGTCGAGAAGATGCTTGCGCCTTCGCCGAAATAGTTCTCGTAAACATGCTCGAACACTTGCGAACACTTTCGGCCGTAAATGTCCCTGGTGTAAGCCTGCGGAAGCCCTCGATCCAATTCATCCTCAATCGCGAGACGAACTTGCGCCCGCGCCTGTGATTTCTCCCGCCAGTTAAGCACGAGCAGGGATTTCAGCCTGAGCAAAAGCTGGTGCGCGACCTTCTTCAATTCCGCCCGTTCCGCCGTGGACAAATCCGGGCCGGGCCGCGTGAGAATGTCGAAGACGGTCAACTCTTCCTCGCTCAGGTTCTCGCGGACGTGCCGCTGTTGCTCCTCGTTGAGCGACCGGCTCAAAGCCAGCAGTTGCTCGAACAACTCCTCGATGTTCCGGCTGCCCGCGTTGTAACTCTCAATCAATTCCTCGAACTTCGCGAGGTAATCGGCGCGGGATTTGTTCAATCGGATGAGCTTTTCGAGTTGGGCGCGGATGGCCGCCTTCAGCACTTCCAAATCCGTGTTCCTCCGCTTGGACTCCTTGAATCGCTTCCGCAACTCTTCAAAATTAATCTTCGATAAATCCATCACCGGCGCGGGCTTCGCGGGCATGCCCACGCCGCTGATGGAGGCATCGAGCAACTTCACCACGTCGCCCATGACTTTCGAGATGTCCACCGGATTCGGATTAAGCTTGGCGTTGATGGCGTCGGCAATCGCCACCAGGCACGCCGCGCGTCCGGCGAATTCCAGCACCACCGGATCGGGCTTAACCGCGTCGTAAAGCGTGCCGACAAGCCGTTGGTGCGCGAGGAAATCTTTTCGCAGCGGGTCGGGCGAGATCAGCGCATTCACCGCGTCGTCAATGCGCTCCAATCGCTTCAAGCTCCCGGCGGGCAATTGTTCAATGGCAGGCACGATGACGCCGTGCCGTGCGCAGAACACCACCGCCGCATCCACTGCTTTGCGCAATTCCGCCACGAGCTTCTGCTTGTCGCGCACCGGAGTCGCGCCTCCTCCTCCCGTACCATAGATGGCCAGCGCCTTTTCCAGAGATGCGAAGACGTTCGCGTAATCCACGATCATGCCGCTGTGTTTGCCGGGGAAAACGCGGTTGGCGCGGGCGATGGTCTGCATCAGCGTGTGATTGCGCATTGGTTTGTCGAGATACACCGTCGAGCAACTCGGCGCGTCGAAACCGGTCAACCACATCGCGCAAACGAAAACCAGCCCCAGTGGGTCATTCGGGTCTTTGAACTTCTCGTCCAGTTCCTCGTCGTTCATCCGTTTGCGATGCGGCACGATGTCGAGGCCGTGCTTCTTCATCTTCTCGACCTCGTTTTGCTCCGCCGAGACGATGAGCGCCATGTCGGTTTTTTGCAGCCGCTCCAATCGTTGCATGAGCGCGGCCTTCGTTTCTGCATCGAGTTCGAAGCGACCAAGTTCCCTATTCACCCGCTCGGTTTCCGCCTGCCAATGCTTCCGCACCTTGTCGTGCATCTTCAACGCGGTGGCCTTGTCAATGGACACCACCATCGCCTTGCCATTGAAGCCGCGCCCGAGGAAATGCCGCACGATGTCTTTGGCTACTGTCTCCAGCCGGTCATCGCGGGTGATGAGATGATATTGGCGGCTCAACTCCCGCTCCAGGCGTTCCTCTTGTTCCGGATCGAGTTCCGCTTCTTCAATCAAATTGTAAAGGTCGTCGTTGAGATTCGGGTTTTCCAGTTGCAACTCCGGCGTGCGGTTCTCGTAGTAAAGCGGCACGGTCGCGCCGTCCTCGACCGATTGTTGGAAGTCATAGATGGAAACGTAATCGCCGAACACGTCGCGCGTGCGTTCCTCGCCGGCAATGAGCGGCGTGCCGGTGAACGCGAGGAACATCGCGTTCGGCAATGCGCTGCGCATGTTCACCGCCAGTGTGTCGTATTGGCTGCGGTGCGCCTCGTCCGTCAACACCACCACGTCGCGGCGGTCGCAAAGGACTTCCGGGCTTTGAAACTTGTGAATCAGCGTGAAAACGTAGCGATGATTCTCGCCGAGCAACTGCCGCAAATGCGCGCCGCTCGTAGCGTGGCAGGCGTTGGCATCGCTGACGGCGTCACACGCCGCAAACGTCCGGGCAATCTGGTCATCCAATTCCACGCGGTCGGTCACCACCACGAACGTCCAGTTGCCTGGCACCTTGCGCAGCACCTTTTGCGCGAAGAAAACCATCGCGTAACTCTTGCCGCTTCCTTGCGTCTGCCAGAACACACCACCGCGACCGTGGCCGGCGGAACGCGCTGCCAACATCGCGCGGACAGTGTTGTTCGTGCCGAGATACTGATGATTCTGCGCGATGATTTTTACCAGCCCGAGCTTGTGCTCTGAAAACAAAGTGAAGTTCTCCACAATGTCCAGCAACCGGCCCGGCTCGCATGTGCCGCGAATCATCTTTCCCAACGACACCGCGCGCGGCTCGTCCTCGCGCTCGACGCGTTTCCACTCAAAGAACCGATCCCAATCCGCCGTGAGCGAGCCGACGCGGCTGTCCGTGCCGTTCGAGGCGATGAATAAAGCGTTCGTCCAGAAAAGTTGTGGAATGTCGCTCTTGTAACTCGTCAGGTTTTCGTCAAAGGCGGCGCGGGCGGACACGCCGGGCTTTTTCAACTCCGTCACCACCAGCGGCAAACCGTTCACGAAAGCCACAAGGTCCGGTCGCCGCGTGTAAAGCGGGCCGGTAACGGAAAACTGGCTCACCAAAAGAAAATCATTCGCGCGCGGGTTGTCCCAATCAATCACCCGCACCTTTTCTGTGCGTTGACCGCCGCGTTGTTTGTCCGGCACGGAAACTTTCACGCCTTCGCGCAGGAGATTCCAGACCTCGCGATTCGCTCCTGCGGGACTCATGGCCGAGCGGTCGCGAGTCAGTTCATCCACAGCGAGCGTGATGGCTTCCGGAGGCAACATGGGATTCAACCGTTGCAACGCCGGGCGCAACCGCGACACCAGCACCGCTTCCGCTGTCGTCTCGCGACCAAGCGTGCCGCCAGAGCCGAAAATTTCCTCCGATGCCGACACGGTCGTCCAGCCCAACTCCGCAAACAACCCGATGGCGGGCTGCTCGACAAGCTGGTCTTCGGTGTAAGCGTGGGACATGAAAATCAGTTCTTGCAATGTGTGCCACGGAGGCATACATTTGGTGCATGCCAACGATGATAAAAAAAGAGCCAAAAAGCCAGCGATTTGTCGCACGTGTGACGGCGGCGGACAAACAGCTTTTCCAGAAAGCGGCCACGATTGAGGGTCGCTCCATGGCCACATTTGTCATTACACACAGCCGTGAAGTCGCTCGCCAGGTCATCAATCAAAGCAATCTGATTCAACTTGATGCCGGCCAATCCCGGCGCTTTGTCGAAGCGCTGCTCGCGCCACCGCGACCGCCCACCGCCGCGCTGAAACGGGCGATGGCGCGCTACCGGCGCGATGTGACCTCGATCTGAAGACTTCACCTGACGCCTCCTTGCTGTAAGGACGCGGCAATCTCGGCCATCGGCAACATCAATCGCCTGCCCGTCACCTCGCACGCTCGGAAACCATATTGCTTGTAAAACGCCCCGGCTTTTTCGTCCTTCGGATCAGTGACCACGGCCACCGACCCGATGACGACCGTGTTGCTGAGCGCCTTCCGCAAGGCGTCCGTTAGCAGGTAATCGCCCAAACCGGTCCCGCGAAATGCCAGATCTCGAGCCAGCCGGCCTAAGAGCGTCGCGGGCAAGTTGGGGTAACGGGGAAACCGTTTCGCTAATTCCGGCGGAATCTCCGACAAGTGGATGGTCGTCGCCGACAGCGTGTAGTAACCCGCTATTTTGCCGGGGTCGCTGATCGGCGCCAGAACAAAACACGCCGAGGCGCGCGCCTGCATTTCCTTCCGCGCTCGCGTCCGCAGAAATTCCGTCAACTCCGGGGATTCACAGTGAAACTCCGCCCGCCGGTGCTTGGCCGGGTCGAGCACCTCAATCCGGTAAAGATTCATGCGGCCGGCGCTCCTGTCTTCACGTTAGATTCAGAAACCTCTACCTGCCCCGAAAGCAGACGCGGCAGTCCCGCCGCTGCGGGATCGCGCGTCCGGTGGAGGTTCTGGAACTCGGACACCGTGGCCCAGCCAAGCTCCGCGAACAACCTGATGGCAGGCTGCTCGACAAGCTGGTCTTCGGTGTAGGCTTGGGACATGGCGTGCTAGTTCAGAATGTTTCCAACAGGCCGCCCCTGCTGGGCATCCAACTTTTTGTGAATTGCATCTGATTGCTGCCTATAGGTCTTGAGAAACACTTGGAGTAATTGCATTGGAACGCAAAGCTTCGTCGCAATTTCAAAAGGCGACTTGCCGGCCCTTTGCCATTCTTTAATCTGGCCGCGAAGTCGCCAAGGAATGAAAAGTTCCATCGCCGCCAAGAGCCGCAATAGCGAGACGTCGGCTACCGAATCTTTGGAGAGCCCATCCGTGAATGCTTGAACAGCATTCATTGACCTCGCAATATCGTCGAGCGGATTATTATGTTTGGAGGGGAAGACTAAACTGCACAAACTGTCACATAATGCAAACCGTCTATGGCACAAGTTCGCATTTGAAGATAGAAGGATTTCGGCGCTATTCCTGCGTGATAAAGTAATGGCGTGGACTTGGGTTAACTCATCACGTAGATACAGGTTTATGGGGTGGCGGCCTTTCTGAGTGGCAAGAAGAATCGAGACCGCATCTTTCACTTTCGACATTGAAATTGGGAATTGTAATTCGCCAGCCCCGTCGATTATCGCAGTGATTTGGCGAACCGTTTCTATCGTTGTTATGAGCGTTGATCGCGGCTTGCCTAGAAAAGCGTCGGGGCTCAACAACGCTACTAATTTTTGCCAATGCGAGTCGATGGCCACAAGTTTGAAGTCTAAAATTGGTTCAAGCCGAAACACGTCATAAACGGTAAACCACTTTCCGTTACAAACTGCAAAATATCGGACACGCACATCAGGGTGAATAGCATAGCTGAAAGCTTGCTGGGCGTTCTCTCCTTTGGTGGGCTCGACCGGCGGCTTGGCTTCCAATATCCAACACGTCTGGTTGTTAACTTTCAGCGTATAGTCGGGAATGATTTTAATGCGATGGCGCTTGCTGCCTAGTTTCACGAATGGGTGCGCAAGTGTCACACTCCGACATATCTGGCCGTTTCCGGATGCACTGTATCCGAGTCGCTGGAGCAGTGGCACGATCAGTTCCTCCCGAACCGAGTCTTCCTTGAAGGAATCAGAATCTAGGAGTGACCAGTTAAAATCCTTAAACATAGGCTCGCGCATGCATCAGAATGGGATGTCGTCGTCGTCATTCGTAGGCGGCGCGATTGGTTTCGCGGGCGCAGGTGCTTTGAGAGGCTTCGAGCGCGGCGCGGCGACCGTGCCTGCTGGCGCGACTGGTTTAGTCGTGGCCGCCAGCTTCGGCTGCAACCATCTTGTGAATTGCGGACCTGCGGAAGTAGGTCGCAGATGCTTCGCCGGCTGTTCGATTTGAATGGTAAGCGGAATCGGAAAATCCACGCCGATGATTGCCGCCTCGCCAGGGCCAAGACTGGGCAGGAACTTTGCCGCCGCTGCGTCCAATTGACCGCAGGCCATCTCAACAACTTTCCGGTCAGCCTCGTTGATTAGCCGGTGAACAACCAAAGTCCCCATCTGGCTCAAGATGCCAGGTGGAATGTCTCTCGGCTGCTGCGTTGCCAACACGAGATTCAGCCAGAACTTTCTGCCCTCCTTCGCAATCTTCTCAAACGCATCGAGCGGCTGTTTGAAATCCTCGTCGCCAATATGGCGGTTAAGGAAATTGTGTGCTTCGTCCAGCACAACCAGAACTGGCCTGTCGTTCTTTAGCTTGTAGTCCCGAACGTGTTCACGAAGCCAGCGTCCGATCAGATTCACTGCAATCTCTCGAAGACGGTAATCGAAGCTCAGGTCGGAGAGGTTGATGCGCAGCAATCGCTCACTATTGTTGAAGAACTTCTCTAACTCCTCAAAAATCGAAGCTGCTCCTTCATTTCCGAAGATTGGCGACCAAGCAGCGGAGACTCGCAGCGCGTTGATTTTTGCCAAGAGCGGTTGACACCAATCCAAGGCCTTGTTGTCTTTATACCACGTTCCGTTGTCAGCGTCGCCAACGCACTCATTTATGATCTGAGCCGGCAGATATCGGAAATCAAAAGGCGTGGAAGGATTCTCGACGAGGTCGGCAATCTCCGGCGATATCCGAACGCCATAAAACGCAGCTCGCGCTTTGCCGCCTTTTGTTATCAATCCTTTAACAGCCAGATACGAGGCCAACTGGGCACGCTGGGCTTCAAATCCCTCACTCTCCAACACCGCAACGAGCCTTAGACTCTGAATTGCATCATACATCCGCACGCGTTGCTGCGGTGATGGAGCGAGGATGCTCAGATAATCACCATCCTGGAGGTGCTCGCACGGGATGCGAACTTGTGTTTCGTCGGCTGGAACATCGGTCGAGCCAAGAAAGAGCGACGTGTAGCCTTTGGCAGTCGTCGCATATTCCCCGGTCGGGTCAATCAGGATGATCTTCGGGAACAGGTGGCTCGCCAGGCACTGCTCAAGCAAGCGTGAGATTGTCGTGCTCTTGCCTCCACCCGTTGCTCCGAGAATTGCACAGTGGCGGGCGAACAAGTGGTCAGCCCGAATTTTGACCGGAGTTCCCACACCGTCCCGCACATGCCCAAGCTCCAACATGACCGGCTTCGCTCCGTCCTCATCATTCAGGCTGAAGGATGATGCGAAATGACTCACAAGGTCCGCGCTGGCGGCGAACACGGAAGCCCCCAAAGCCGGATAATTGGGGATGCCGCTGATGACCTTGTCTGTTCCCGTCTGAAGAGCGCCTAGCAGATGCAGCTTCGCAAGAGGATGTGGGTCGGGGGTGTGTCCCAACTGCTGTTCGATGTCCAAACGCTCCTTCTCCGGCAGTTTCACTTCGAGAATCCGCCCCAGCAAGGCGTGGCTGTCACAATCCACCACGACGAAATCGCCAACCTGACCGCCGCGAAGCGGCTTCCCTGACAAAAGCCTGCCAGTGCGCTGGGTGACAGCATCGAGATTCACGAACACCGCATCCGGCAAGACCTGTGTCACCGTGCCGATGCGACGCTCTGGTTCAAAAGGCGCGTAGCTCATGGTCTCGGGAGTGGTTTGGCAGACAGAACTTTCAAGAGCTGGGCGGCCTGCTCCTGCGTGTTGCTTGCACGCGCCTGCGAGTAAGTTGGCAGAAGTGCCGGAAAATCTCGGAAATCTATTTGAATCACGTCGAGCGGAGCGCCGGCTTTTTGAAGATTACTTAGCTTTTCCCACGCCTGACCTGGGACGAGTTTTGTCTCGGGGGAGTAGTCAACAACTAGCAACTTGAATTTGTCATTGGTGGCGAGTGCATGATAAATGGGCTCGTTTAGGTGGTGGTCGTTAAAACCAAACCCAACGAGGATGAGCGCAGTGTCCTTCTCCCGTAGCGACATCTGGAAGCGGGACATCATTTCCAAGAAGGGTTGGTCAAACGACAGGGCGAACTTTTCGTCTCGCGGAAAAATTAGGTAAGGCTTGTCTGTATTCGGATTACGAACGATCCCTTCATCGGAACGATGCCAGTCAACCGAACCATGCAGTTTGTAGAGATGGAAAACGGATTCGAGGTAGTCGGGTGCTCCCTCCTTCGCGCTCCGACGAACAAAGTCGTAGTCAAACCACCGCCCATCGAAAGCTCGTGGGGTTATCAGGTCGAACCCGTCCAGTATTGGCATCCTGCGCTCTTTCGCCGCGAGTTCGAGGCACAAGTCATAATTCGTGGTGAAAACACGAGTGCGGGGGAGGTCCTGCCGACGCGGAACTACTCTGGACAACAGAGTCAGGTGTGGTGAGATGGTTTCGAGGCGCGTCTGCTTAGTCCCTTTGACTTTCTCCCATGCTTCAACTTTCCGACACCTGTCGCGGATGATTCCCTCGACCGATTCAATGAACGTCTTGATGGTGTCAGCCTTCGCTGGCGCAAAAGCCAACGCGCCCTGACAACGACTGAGTAGTGCTTCGATGTCCTTCTTGTCTTGGGGATGGCCCACGGCATCGCATACCTCGGCGAAGACCGCTTTCTGAGATTCTGTTGCCTCGTCCCACAATGCGGGCATCGAAGGGCCGCCGACCGCAACAGACGCGCCTGAGCCGACAAGCAGGAGCAAATTCTGCGACAGCAGCAGATTTCCAAGTCGCTCCCTTAGCATCTGCCCCGCTTCTTGGGCTGCGTTCTTGGCATCCTGGTCTCCGTCAGCTTTCAGTGGTCGCCAAACGCTCTCGTTTTGAAATAGGCACTTCTGCGCTGGCGCGGGTGTGACTGCGGTGCGTGCTGGCGGCGTAGAAGGGCGAGGTGGTGGACCGGATGGTGTTGGTGTGCTCATAGGTTTAGTTCTCCTCAAGGTTGACCTGCCCCGACAGCAGACGCGGCAGCAGCAGGTCGCGCGTCCGGCGGAGGTTGGCGGTTTGAAGACCGAGCGTGGCGATTTGTGAAAACATCGGCGCAACGTGCTCGCTGAATCTTTTCCGGAGCGGTGCGGGCGGAACGACTCGCTGCGTTTGTGCAATGTATTCCGTCCACTTGAAGTTTGAAATGCCGGTGGACTGAACTTGGAACTGTTCGATCTCGCCGGATTCGTAGCCTTCGAGGAAGGAGAGGTAGAGCAACTCCGCGCCGTAGCCGCTGGTGTCGGGACAGACACGTTTGCAAAAGCTGGCGCAAATCACCGCGTCGCCACCAAACGCGGACAAGAGTTCCGGCGTCACCAGAAGCGTGCGCCCGACGGGTTGGCCTTTGCTGCCGCCGGAGACTTCAAAAAGAATGTCGCTCACTTGAAGGCGGCGTGAGCGGAGATTCGAGACGGTGTGGAAGCGATGCGGGACATTTGCGACCTGGCAGCAACGAGCGTCGGGAATGTCTGTGCCACGAATCACCCATGCTGGTTCGATGTGGCCTTCGTCCGCCGTCTCCTTGCCCCAGCCGCCGCCAATTTGGGCGCTCATCAGAGATTCGAGAGGCTTCACCTCCCAGCCTTGAGGGATTGGGCCGAGCGGGGAATTGAATCGGCGGTTCGATTCCATACCCGGCGTGCGGAAGTGGACGAACCACTCGCGGTAGAGGGCGCGGGCCATCGCCTCCAAGACCCGGATGCGCCGCTGACTGTTCTCCATCAACTCGTCGTAGGCCGACAGGATGCCCGCGATCCGCCGTTGCACCGGCAGCGGAGGAATTGGAAGGTCAACTTCACGTAGGTCAGTAATCGGAATTTGAGGCTGCGCAGAACCAGACGCGAAGTTAGCGAGGTGGGTTTTGAACAACGGGCTGCGAAGGGTGTGAAACAAGAATCGCGAGTCGAGTTGATTGGGGTCAGTCCGAAGGATCAATATCTGTGCATTGATTAACGCGGTTTCATGGTCGCAATCGAAGCGGGCTACTTTGCCAATCGAGCCGCGCGTGGTCATGAAAATGTCACCGCGCTGCGCGCGACCCTTCTTGATTGCGGCGAACTTTTCCTCGCTGATGTAAACCGCGTCATTCAGGTCGAGTCGATCGTCAACTATGTTCGTGGTATTCAGGAAAAGAATGCCTGAGTCGCGGAATTCAGAACGCTTCGGATATCGCGCGGACCTATCACCGTCGATAATTTGCAGCGGCAGTTCCCGCAACCGCTTGCGCTCCCATGGCTGGCTAGCAGTCACCATCACGCCTCCAGAATCTCTGCCACGTTGCCAGCGATGGTTTGTTCGAGGTCGCGCGCTTGGGCGTTGAGGGTTTCGAGTTCCTCGTTCAGCGTTTCGAGTTGTTCCTTGAAGTCTTCGTCGCTCACGGCTTCGCCGGCGGCCACGCCGACATATCGCCCCGGATTCAAACTCCAGCCCTGAGCCTCGATCTCTTTCAAGGTTGCGGCTTTGCAAAGTCCTGGGACATCGCGATACCGGGGCGAGTTGAGGGCTTTTGATTTGGGGCTCGCGGAGCTCGCCCCTCCGAAAATTTCTTCAATTTTTGCGCGAGCTTCGTCGCCACCGAGGGTGAAGTCTAGTTCTTCGCCGCGATAGAGGCGGACGAGGTTGCCGAGAAAATCAATTTGCGCAGGTGTCCAGTCGCGGTGTGCGCGGTCAATCTGCCGGTAGATGTGGCGGGCATCAATGAAGAGCACGGTGTCTGCGCGATCCGGTAGGGACGAGCTGCCGCTCGTCCCCGATTTTGGGCTGCGCGGCAACGCAGCCCTACCAGCTTTGGATTTGTCGAAGAACCAGAGGGTGCAAGGGAGCGTGACGGTGTAGAACAGGTTCGGGCCGACGGCGACCATCACGTCCACGGCGCGAGCTTCGATAAGTTGCTTGCGAATCTCCTGTTCGGAACTGCGCGCGTCAGAGGCGGAGTTCGCCATTACAAATCCTGCGCGTCCATTTTTATTCAGCGCGGAGTAAAAAAGTTGAATCCAGAGGTAGTTCGCATTGTCCGTACGCGGCAGGCCAAAGGGAAACCGGCGGTTCGGGCCGACATCGGCAGCGAGCCGTTCCTTGTCCACGGCGTTGACGTTGAATGGCGGATTGGCGAGGACAAAGTCGAAGCGACCAGTCGCCTTATGGGGGTCGTCGTAGTAGCTGTTGATCTGGCCGCCGTGGCGGATGTTGCCCTCCAAGCCGTGGACGGCAAGGTTCATGCGGCAGAGGCGTCCGGTTTCATCGGTTTTCTCGACGCCATGTATGCTCAGTTCGCGTGAAGGGTTGCCGGAGTAATCACTCGCCGCACCCTCACCCCGGCCCTCTCCCACGGGGAGAGGGAGAACGGCGTGCTTGGCGATGGCGGTGAAAATTTGTTCGATGTCCTCGAAAACCACGCGGTTCTCGAAACGGATGGAGGTGACACCTTGCGAGCGCAGGTAGGCATCACGCTTTTCATCCTTCGCTCGGCGAGCTTTTGCTTGATGCGGTTCGCCATCGAGTTCCACCGCGAGCTTCTTTTCGTGGCAGTAGAAATCCAAGAGGTAGTCGCCAAATTGGTGCTGCCGCCGGAATTTCAAGTCGAGGAACTGACGGTCGCGCAAGATTTCCCACAAGACTTCTTCCGCCGGGGTTTGCTTTTGCCGGAATTCGCGAGCGCGTTGCTTCAGTCCTGCAAAGTCGAATCCGCCGCGATAGTGCCCGCTCCCTTCTCCCGCTGGGAGAAGGGCCGGGGATGAGGGTGTGGGTGACTGTGCGGACGAGTTTTTTTTATGCACAGAGACGAACCGCGCGCTCTGCACAAACATCCCGCCAGACCCACATGCCGGGTCGAGGATGAGTCCGTGAAAAGGTTCGAGGATTTCGACGATGAGGCGGACGATGCTGACGGGCGTGTAGAACTCGCCGCCCTTCGAGCCTTCGGTGCGGGCGAATTCGCCGAGGAAGTATTCGTAGATTTTGCCAAAGGCGTCGTAGTCGAGCGCGAGGGGAATCTTGGAAAGGGTTTTCAGCAATTCCTTGAGCAGCGTGCTGGCGAAAAGCTGGTAGGTGCGCGGGAGCACGCCGGCAAGTTGCGGGTTGTGCTTCTCGACGTCGGCCATGGCGTCATTGACGGCTTTGCCGACATCCGCGCCTTCGGGCAGTGACAGCAAGCGGTCGTAACGGGCGTTGGGCGTGAGGAAGAGCACGCCCTCGGCATGGTAGGCCGTGGGGTCATCCACCTGCGAGCCGCGTCTCGGACTGTGCCCGTTCCCACCTTTGGCGGCGGACTTGTCGAGCGCGGTGCGACGAACGGCAAAGCGGGCCTCGGCAAAGCGCAGGAAGATGAGGCCGAGGATCGGGCCGGAGTATTGCTGAGCGGTAAGGCCGGAGTTGGCGCGGAAATTATCGGCGGCATCCCAAAGCTGTTTTTCCAGCGCGTCGGAAGCGGCATCTTTTTCTGAAGGAGCGATCCAGTGCATGAGGCTGGTGGGAATCGTAAGCCGTGGCGGAGCCGGAAGAAAGGCTAAATGCTGAAGGCCACGTAAAAGGCGCTCTGCCTCACGTGGCAGGCTGGTGCTGGCTAAAAACACGTTTAGAATTTGGCCTTTCCGCACGATGACTCCCGGTGTCGGGAAAATCCGCAGTGAAAAAACTTGCCCGCGAACCGGCGGTGTTTACTGTTTGGCCGCATGTGCTTTTCCAGTCGTATCCGCACCGTTTTTCCGGTGCTTGGCCTGGCGGCTGCCTCCGCCGGCTTCGCATCAGTGCCGGCCATTCCCACCGCGCGCGAGCCGGTCACCAACACCTATCATGGTGTGGCGGTCATGGATGATTATCAGTGGCTGGAGGACGGCACCAATCTCGCCGTGCGCGACTGGTCCCGCCAGCAGAACGAGCGCACCCGCGCCTGGTTCGACCAGTTGGAGTTCCATGATGGATTGGAGCAGGAGCTTTCGGAGTTGATCGCGGATGAATCGGCCAGCTACGGCCTGGCTGATTGCCGGGGCGGAATCATCTTTGCCACGCGCTTCAAGCCGCCGGCGCAGCAGCCGGTGCTCGTCCGGCTGAAATCGGTTTATCCGCCCGCACTGCGAAAGGTCGTGTTCGATCCCAACGTCTGGAACACGAACGGCACGACCGCGATGGACTGGTCGGCGCCGTCCACGGACGGCCGGCTCATGGCCATTTGTCTCTCCGAGAACGGCAGTGAAAATGGCGTGCTGCATTTCTTCGAGACGGACACGGGCCGCGCACTGCCGGACATCATTCCCGGCGTTCAGTATCCGACGGGCGGCGGCAGCGCCGCGTGGAACGCCGACGGCACGGGCATTTTTTACACGCGTTATCCGCAACCCGGCGAGCGGCCGGAGGGCGACCTGCACTTTTATCAGCAAATCTGGTTTCACAAACCCGGCACGCCGGTCAGCGCCGACACGTATGAGCTGGGCCGCGATTTTCCGCGCATCGCGGAGATTGAACTGGCCGCGAGCGAGGACGGCCAATGGCTTCTGGCCACGGTTGCCAACGGCGATGGCGGCGACTTCGCCCATTACCTGCGCGACGCCTCCGGGTCATGGCATCAACTCACACGGTTCGAGGACGGGATCAAGGTGATCAAGTTCGGCAAGGATGCGGCGTTGTATCTGCTCTCCAAAAAGCATGCGCCGCGCGGAAAAATCCTGCGTCTGCCGCTGGCGGATCCAAATTTGGCGAAAGCCACCGTGGTCGTGCCGGAAGCGCGGGGTGTGGTGGGCGATTATGCGCCGTCCGCCAGCGGGCTTTATGTCGCGGTGATGGAAGGCGGGCCGTCGCGCCTTTGGTTTTATTCCCGCGGTTCACCTGTCGAGGTGCAGGTCCTGCCGGTTTCATCGGTGGGCGGGCTTCATTGCTGGCACGGCGACGAGCTGCTGTTTGCGAACACCAGTTTCCTCGTTCCGCCCGGATGGTATGAGTGGGAGCCGGGACTGGCCAGGCCGCGTCCGACGGCGTTGCGGATGACCTCACCGGCGGACTTTGACGACATCGAGGTGGTCCGTGAATTCGCCACTTCCAAGGACGGGACGAAGATTCCGATCAGCATCCTGCGGAAGAAGGGCATTCATCTCGACGGACGGAACCCGACGCTGCTCACGGGTTATGGCGGTTACGGCATCAGTCTCACGCCCGCGTTCAGTTCCACGCGGCGCATCTGGTTCGATGCCGGTGGCGTTTATGCGGTGGCCAATCTGCGCGGCGGCGGCGAGTTCGGTGAGGAATGGCATCTCGCCGGCAACCTGACGCACAAGCAGAATGTCTTCGACGATTTCATCGCCTGCGCCGAACATCTCATCCAACGCAAATACACCAGCCCGGACAAACTGGCGGTGATGGGCAGCAGCAACGGCGGCCTGCTGATGGGCGCGTTCCTGACGCAGCGACCGGACCTGGCCCGCGCCGTCGTTTCCCGCGTGGGCATCTACGACATGCTGCGCGTGGAACTGGACCCGAACGGCGCGTTCAACACCACGGAATTTGGTTCGGTCAAGGACGAGGATCAATTCAAGGCGCTCCACGCCTACTCGCCGTATCATCACGTGAAGGACGGCGCGGCCTATCCCGCCGTGTTGTTTCCGTGCGGTGAAAATGACGGGCGGGTGAACCCGGCGCATTCGCGCAAGATGACGGCCCGGCTGCAGGCGGCGACGGGTTCCGGCCTGCCGATTTTATTGCGCACCACGGCCACCGCCGGCCACGGCATGGGTTCCTCGCTGAAGGACCGCGTGGCGGAACAGGCCGACATCTACGCCTTTCTCCTTCAGGAACTCGTTGTGGACACCTCGCCGTGGACGTTTAAATAGTGAAGGCGGAAGGCGGAAGCAGGCAGGGAAACATCGAACATTCAACATTCAACGCCCAACATCGAAAGTCAGAAAAGGCGGAAGGGGAAAGCTTCCACCGTCGGCCCGCAAAACGGAACTATGGTGGACAGATCCACTGTCGTCCCGTGTTGCGGGACTTCGATGGACAGGGCGCCACGCGGCTAACTGCATCAACTTGTCGCGCCGAAATCTGACCCGTCGCGCTGGAATCAGATGAAAGCGGATGAAGGCGGAACCCGGCTGGCATGGTGGATGCGAGTGTGGCCGGAGAGGCGGCGGCGTCAACCCGCTTTGGTGCGACGAGAAGTCGAGGACGAGAACGAGGACGAAGACGATTTGGAAGTGTCCAGCGGATGCTCGTGTTTTTGCCATTCTTCCAACACATGACCGTCCCAGCACGGCGGGCGTTTTAGGATTTGCGGAAGAGGAATTTTCTTATGAAGAGGAGATAGCCCAGGAACGGCAATACGGAAAACGCCATCAGCCACATCATGCGGTTTCCCATCAGCAAGCCGGACTTTTTTATCTGTTCGATTTGCGCCTCGGGATAGCCCATCAGGCGATACATTTCCAGCACATCATGCCGCGCAAACGTCAGGAGGGCGGACGCCATAAACACACACAAAGCGATTAGGACCAGCCACCAACCCCGCTGATCGAGTTTATACAACAACCAGGCGGCGTAACTCCAGAGGGCGGCGATGGCCAGACATAACATCGTGCCCGGCACACCCGTGAGAAAAATCCCGAAAAATGGCATCACGCCATGGCCCGCAATGGGCATGATCAGCATCATCGGCACGGAAAACATCAACCACAAACAAAAGCCCAGCACCGGCAACGGACAGGCATCGGTCCAACGCGTCACTGGGTCGCGCGTTTCGCACGTGGCTTTCACATGCCGGCTGTTATAGAAAAATGTCCAGACTGCCGGCAAAATGATAAAAAGGACGCCGAATACCAGGAACATGCCGACCATCATCCCCACCATCGCTGCCGCCGGCATCACCGGATGGCCGGTCGTTCCGCTGGCGGACAAGTTCGCCAGCATTTTTGGTATCAAGAACGCCATGAAAACCAAAACAAACAATCCCGTGATGAGCCAGCTCCAGGAAAAGATGAGTAACAACGCCCTTGCCCAGCGTCGGGCCATGATGGAACCAATGCCCAGCCACACCAACGCCACCGCCAAAACGCCGTAGATGGACACGCCGGGCAGGATGGTCGTAAAGGTGGCCGGCGCACCCGTGGCTTTGGCAGACGCCATCTGCCCGAACAGCATCAAGGGGACAAACAGCCCGGCCAGACAGCCCAACAATATTGTCAGAATGCCGAAGACGATCAGACCCGTCGAACGGTCCTTGTAAGGCATGGGCAACGGAGTTGATTCAACAGGCGCGGCTCCTGGATTTTGTTCGTTCATAAGCATGGATTGGATTGGATTTGATAGTTCCCGATGGCCCCGGGTTTGTCTATACTGGAAGTTGAAAGGCCGCGTAAAAGGCTTCGCCTCACGCGGCAGGCTGCGTAAAAGGCTTCCACCTTCGTCCCGCATGCGGGACTTCGATGGACAAGTCGGCGAGCCAAGGGATGAGTTGTCTTTCAGCAGCTTCTATTCAGCGTTCGATGTTGGATGTTGAATGTTCGATGTTGAATGCGTTGTCTTCTCAAGCGGGTGTTCGTGCTTCTGCCATTCCTCGGAGACATGACCGTCCCAACAAGCGGGATTTAACGGGTACACATCCGGGTCGAAGATGACGTGATAGAAATGCCACACGATGATCGCCAGGCAGGCGAGCACGGCTTCGTAGTAATGGATGGTCAACGCCACGTCCACGGCCCAGCGCGGCAGGAACCGGGTCACGTCCATCTTGAGCCAGATCATCAGTCCGCTCACGCCCATGATGATGGTGCCCCAAATCACCGCCCAATATTCCATCTTCTCCGCATATCCGAACCGGCCTATCTTCGGCTTCTCAGTGCTCCACCCCAGCAGATACCGGATTTGACACCACACATCAGCCAGGTCCTTCTTCACGGGGAACAAATCCTTCAACAACTGCCGTCCGTCCCTGGACGTGAGCAGGTAAATCAAATGCCACGCCCCAACGACCAGCAGCACGATGCCGGCGATGCGATGCGTCCAGCGCCGGAAGGGTTCGCTGGAGCCGAGCCCACGGGCCAGCCATGAATCGGGAAATTTCAGCGCAAACCCGGTGATGGCAAGGATGATGAAGCTGACCGCCAGCACAAAATGTTGCCAGCGTTGCGCGAGGCTCATGCGCACCACCGGTCGCACGGCCACGCGATAGCGCGTCGCCACCTTGCGCAGGAACAACAGCGAGTTGTGAATGAACATCGCGCCGATGGTGCCAAAGATGAGGACCAGATAAATCCGGCGCACCCACCAATTGATTTGGGCCGATAAATCGGCCTCGCCGTTGTTAGCGGTTATGTCCACGTGGATTTTTCCGATGGCGAACTTTTCGTCGGCGCCCGGATGACATTTGCCGCAGGTCTGGACGAGGTGGGCCGCGTTGATGGTCGAGTTGGTATCGGTCGAGGGCAGGATTTTGTGGTAACCGTGGCAACTGCCGCAGTTGGCGGCGACGGTCGAGCCGTATTGCGCCGCGAGGCCGTGATAGCTTTCAAAAAACGTTTTCACGCGGTCGCCGGGCAGTTTGTATTTGGTGTTGAGCCGTTCCGATGCGTGGCAGCGACTGCACATTTCCGCGGAAACTCCCGGCGAACTGTTTTTCAGGGCGGTGATTTTGTGTTCGGCATGGCAGTCGGTGCAGGTGGGCGCGTCGCGCACGCCCGCCGCCATCGCCTTGCCATGCACACTGGCCGTCCAATCCCTGACCTCCTGGTCGTGACACGCGCCGCAGGTTTCGGCCAGGTGCGAGTAATGCAGTGGCGACGCCGGCAGGTTCGACGGCAGAATCTCATGGGAATCGTGACAGTCCTGGCAGGTGGCGGCGTCGAGGTGTCCGGCCTTTGCCGCCAGACCATGCACGCTGGCGTTGTAGCTGTCGGTCTGTTTCTCATGGCAGGTGGCGCAATGAACGGGTTGCAACCGGACATTGTCGTCGGGATGTTTGACGGTGACGTCGGCGTGGCAACTGACGCAGGAATTGGTTTTGTGGGCGGACGCCTTTAGTTTGGCTTCATCCACAAACAGGAAAATGGCCCGGCCGGCGGCGTTGGTGATGGCGAGCGTCTTGTCCGAGTGACAATCCAGGCAATCGCTGTTCTTCAATCCGGCCAGCGCCGGCAAGGTGAGTGCCAGGGCAAGGGCGCAGAGAGACAGATACCGCAAGCGGTTCATAACATTCAAATATCGAATAGGATAAGGGGGACGACTCCACGTGGTTTGGCGGCGAATGGCCATTTTTTGGCAGGGGAAACCACGGTTTGAACAACAAAGACACAAAGACTTCAAGGTGAGAACCGAAATATGAGACCCGAGTTAAACCGCTAAACACGCGAAAGGGTTTCGAGGACGAGGACGAGAACGAGAACGAGGACGAGCCGTCTCCGTTACACTTCGCCGGCCAAGGGACGAGGACGATTTAACTCTCGCACCTCGCGAGAGACGCCATCCTCAATTCTCCATCCTCCACCTTCATTTTCCCCGCCTCAATGCGCCCGGCGGATGCGGATCAATGTTGCTGAAGCCGCAGGCGCATGAACCGGTGCGTGGTGCCGCCAACCGGGGTGAGATCGCGCACCGTGACTTGCTCCAGCGTGCCCAGATCCACGCTCTGTTCCACCACGGTGGCCGACGGCCCGGAAACCCAGTTGACCAGGTTCGAGGACACCTCAGCAATGCAATCCACGTCGTTGGCCAGCTTGTCGCGAGAATAGGTCATCGCCAGGTATTGCTGGTTGCTCACGGGGAGCAACGAACCGGTCGGGAGACGATCCGCCGGTGCAGGCGTTTTGCCCGGCAACCCAAGGTAGTATTTCAATAAGTTGACAACCCCATCCCCGTCCGGCCTGGCTGCCGCACCACTGATGGCCGGGTCAGTGAGTTCATCCGCGTTGAAGTAACGCATTCGCCAGAGGTCGAAGCTGGTCATCCAACGGGCGACATTGACCTCATACCAGATGGAGCCGGCGGTGGTGGTGATGGTCAAAGTGCTGGATGTGCTGTTGCCGGCCGGCAGCAAGCCCGTCTTGCGCTGTCCGCGCTCATCGAGCGACCAGGCCTGGACGAAGTTGGTGCCCACCGGCAGCGTCATGGTGAACGGCACCACCTCGGTCAACACCGGCGCGTGGCCCCATTGGTTGCCGACGGAAATCTTGTTGGTATCCGTCCACACCTGGCCAATGTTCTCCCACCAGCCGCCAGCCACGATGAGGGCCGTGCAATCATTGGTGAACACCTCGCCGTGCGTGAGTGTCGCTGCCAGAGTACACCAGCCCAGTTGCGTTGTGCCGGACCGCAGGGTGAGCGGACCGAGCGTTGTGGGCTCGTTGTCCGCAAAACCGATGACCGCCTTGGTGCGGGATGTGTCCACCGTGACCACTCCCGCGTTCGGCTGGCCCAAGTTCCAGCGCAATTCGCCGGTGTCGCTCGTGAGATCATTTCCCGGCGGTGCAGCGGGCGGGCTGGTCAGGCCGATGGCGTTGGTGCCGACGCTGGTGTTCAACCGGCTGGTGAAGGCCAGTGTGCCCGGCACGCCAAGCTGGCTGCTGCTGAAAAGATTCCAGGCCCAGGTGTTTTGCAGGAGGTCCAATTCCCGATCGGGAGTCAGCGCCATGGTGTACTCCTGCTGCGCCGGGTGAACGTCGCCGCGGCGGAAGAGATTTGCCGCCAGCAGCAGGTTGGCCATCTTCGTCGGGTGCTGCGCGATTTCGAAAAAGCCCCGGACATAGCCCATCGGGGACATGTCGTTGCCCGGCCCATAGGCGAAGAGCCAGAGGCCGTCCCAGTCCTGCAACCCGGCGTAAGCCGCCAGCAGGAGCGGTGCTTCGGCGCCATGATAGTTGGGCGACGGATGCTCGTATTCGGTGACCGTGAACGGTTTTCCTTTGATGCGTTGGCGCGCGAGGCCGGCCAGGGTGTTGTCATCGCCGACCGTGTTGACCATGGAAATGTTCGGTTGGAACCAATTGACGGGGTCCCACGGCGTGCCGGGGAACTGCGGGTGCTGCCAATAGGCGTGGCCGTCGATTGAATCCAGCCGGTTCTGCACGGTGGCGGGGCTGTTGGCCATGATTGTGCCGAAGATCAACCCGGTATAACCGCAGTTCGTGCGGATGTACGCGACCATCGTGTCAAAATAGTTGGATTCGAGATCGCGCAGGAAACGCAGCCAGTCGCGGCGGGCCTCCTGAGTGCCGGTGTATCCGCTGCCGGAGTAAACGATGTCCGGCACCGTGCGCGCGGCCAGCGACGCGCCGGGCGGCAAAGTTCCGATCTGACCGCCCGCCTGCAGGCGAACATCGGCGAACCAGAACGTGGCGAGCTTGTTGCCCATGTTGCCGAAATTGACGCGGGTGTTCGTGTCATTCGTGGAGGCCTGGAAGGTGTTCGTGAACTGCTGCCAGTTGATCGTCAGGTTCAGGCTGCGGTAATAGCCGAGCGTGGCGTAGTCGTCGTGGGCGCGCATCACCGCCGCATCGGCATTGGTCGCCGGGCTGGATTTCGCCCAGAACGAAATGGTGTAAACCTGGTTCGAGATGAGCTTGAGGCCGGGTTGGTTCAACTGGATGTACCAGCCGGTCGTGTCGGCGTTGGTGACGGCGATTTTCGCGGAAGGCTGGCCGCCGGTGAAGTCGTACGTGCGGCTGGCATCCGCCCGGGCGCTGTAATGTTGCTCGACCACCCACGAGGCGAGCCCGTTGCTGAACGCGCCGTTGATCAGGAGGTTTGTGCCGAGCGGCTGGTTGATGACGTTCCACGCCGCCAGCATCGCGGCATCGTTCGTATAGCGCGCCACGAGCCACGTGTTCCACCGCGATTGCAGGTTTGTTGCGTAGCGCGAGGGCAGCCGGTCCAGTCCGCCGTCGAGCCATTTCTGGATGATGCCGTTTTCGTTGATGATTTCGACGAAGGCCACCGCCGGGTCCCTGGCCAGCGGCAGCCCGGTGAAGCGGTTGGTGGGCGTGAGCAGTTTGGTGGCGTAATCTTTGTGCAGCGCCAGCGCCGGATCGTAGAAGTAGCCGAGAATGTGGGCGTCTTTCCAGTCCATGCCCGTCACTTCCGGGCCGAGGCCGTCGCCAGACCGGTACTCGCGTCCGACAAGGAGGTTGACGTCCGAATAAATTCCGTGCGCCTTCAGCCGCGACACGAGGTAATGGACCCGCTCCAACTGCGCCGCGTTAAAGTTCGTGCTGGAGGCGGACGTGTAGGCGAGCAGACCTCCGTTGTAGGCCCACGAGGCATCCATGTGATGGAAGCGAATGGCGTTGACGCCGAACTTGGCGAGCCGGGCGGCCACGGCGTCCGCGTTGTTGGTCGGCATGAACGGCGAATCGCCGGCGAAGTTAACCCCCAGGAATCGCAGCCTCCGGCCGTTGACCACGAAATGTCCGTTCGTGTCCGTCATGACGCGGTTCGTGCCGATGGGTGCGTTCAGCGCCGAGAAATCCGTCACGGTTGGAGTGGCATCGTTCCAGGGAAGGACGAACGGAACCTTTTGCGCGAACGCCCCGGTGGCCAGCGCCAGACACAGGGCGCAGCCCGCCAGAAGTCGCTTTCCGAATGGAACCATGACATTAATATATCAGCCGGAACGCCAAAGCCAACTCCGCATTCACATGGTTTGGCGGCGAATGGCCATTTTTTGTGGAGAAAACCACGGAAAAAGCCGAATCCCGAAATCCGAAACGCCAGACGCGAGACGCCAACCCTCAACCTTCAACCCTCAACCAACTGCATCAGTGCGCCAGGCGCGAGACCATGGCGTAGATGATGAGCAGCAGCAGGAAGACGCCCAGGCCGAAGAAGAAATAGCCGAACGCGCGCGCAATGTTCCGCCAGCGCAGCCATTCGTCCCGCACGCGGTGCTGATCCAGTTTGCCCTCCGTCACCATGCGGTCGTACCAGCGTTTGCGCTCGTGGAGCAGCTCCCCCTTCGAAACGCGGCCGGAGAAGATGACGGTATCCATCGGGAACTTCTCGATCCGGAAATGCGTATTGAAGAAATGGATGGAGAAGATGAAGCCGGCGGCCAGCAGCGCCTCGTCCGAATGGATGATCAGCGCCACGTTGATGATCCAGCCCGGCAGGAAGCGGGTGAAAAATTCCGGGAACCACAGGACCAGCCCCGAGGCGCCGATGATGGCCACGCCCCAGAACACGGCGAAGTAGTCGAATTTCTCCCAGTAGGTCCAGCGGTCGAACTGCGGTTTCGGGCCTTTGCCGAAGAACCATTTGTTGTGCGCCACGAAATCCTTCCAGTCCTGCCACGTCGGCATCATCGAGTCCGGCCCGAACAACACGCGCCACAGCCGCTTGAAATAGAATTTGCCGTCCACCGGGTTGCGGAGGGTTCCCCTGCCCTTCCATGCCCTGCCGATGAGTGACGCAACATGCAGGCCGAAGTAAAGGAAGGTGACCAGCGCGCCGAACCGGTGCAGCGTGCGCGCCGTGTCCGCGCCGCCGATGATGGCAAAGAGCACCTTGGCCCAGTCCGTGTAATAAAACTTGAGCGGCATGCCGGTGATGACCAGCAGGAGGAAGCTCGTGACCACGAGGAAATGCAGGAACCGCTCGAACGGCACGAAGCGCGTGAACCATTCGTCGTCCACCTGGGTCTTGATCTTGGCCTCGCGGAATTTCTTCGAGTCGTGCAAATACAGCCAGATGGCGCGCACCAGCCACAAGAGGGTGTGCAGTCCGAAGAAGGCGAACGTACCCAGCAGCAGGCCGGTCATGGCCAGGAAAACAACGTGGAGCAGCGGATAATGTTTCGCGTCCAGCGGATTGGCGTGCGGCTTGAATTCGGTAAAACCGATGGTGGCGCCCGGATGACATTGCTGGCAGGTGGCGAGGATGTTGGTTTTCGACAGGTGCGACGCCGGATTGGACGGCGGCAGCACGTCGTGATGGCCGTGGCAATCGTAGCAGGCGGCCACGGCTGGGGCCGCATTCGGCTTGCCGAGCGCCATGGCCTTGCCGTGGTAGGTGTCCCGGTAATGCGCCAGCCGGTCCTCGTGGCATTTGCCGCAACGCTGGTCGCTGATGGCCTTGAAGTTGTTCCCCTCCGGCTTCTCAATCTGGTGCGCGGTGTGACAATCCGTGCAAACCGGGCCGCGCTGGTCGCCCTTGGCCAACAGTTGGCCATGCACACTCTGAAGGTAGGTTTCCTCGATGCCGACGTGGCACTTGCCGCAGGTTTTGGCGACGTTGGCGTGGTTGATGGGCGAGTCGCGGTCCACCTCGCGCTTGATGGTGTGCACGCCGTGGCAGTCGTTGCAGGACGGTGCGACAATCAATCCCATCTTCAGGAGCGCGCGGCCGTGGATGCTTTCCATGTATTGCGCTGCGGCCTCCGGAAACTTCATCTGGTATTCCTTTGTCAGCCCCGGATTGCTGTGGCACTTGGCGCAGGTTTGCGGGAGGTTCAGCTTGAAAACGGGCGACGCCGGGTTTTTGACGGGCACGATGTCGTGTGAACCGTGGCAGTCCCAGCAATTGGCGGCACCGGAAGCGCCGAGCGCGTGGCTCACGCCGTGGATGCTGGTGGCGTAATCTTTCGTCTCCTTTTCATGGCAGCCGGCGCAATCCGGCGGTGGCAGCTTGCTCTCGTGCACCAGGTCCTTGATGCCGGCGTGACAATCCACGCAGTCGAACTTCGCGTGAACGGATTTCTGAAAGGAGTTGGTCGGAAAAAGCAACGGAACGATTTTCCCGTCCACCTTGCGGGTGGTGGCGGGATCCAGATGGCAGTCGAGACAATCGGCGTTCTTGAATTTCTCCGCGGCATTCACGGAGAACCAAGCCAGGCAAAGGCAAACCAGCAGGAAACGCCCGGCCCCATGCAAATGATACCATTTCCCAGTGGGAATCGGCACATATTCCAGACGGTAGGGCCGCGCTGCTGAGACTGTCTCAAAACTTGTCCGGCGACCGATTCTTCTCCCTCTCCTCCGCGAAGTGGAGGAGAGGGCTGGGGAGAGGAGGGGCGTTTTTATTGGGAATTCCCCTCTCCTCAATCCTCTCCCCGCTCGTTCCTCACGGGGCGAGGAGGAAGCAAAACTGAGTTTTGAGACAGTCTCTGCTGCGCGGCCATCATGCCCGGCGGCGCAGCAGCGCCGCCCTACCAGTTCCGGTTTTGGCGCACCAAACCAAGGCGACGGCTCGTCAGGAGCCTCGCCCCACCGGGGTTGGACCCCGGTGTTACAGTCCGCCGGTGTGGCAGTCATAGCAGGTCAGGTCGTAGTCCCCGCCGGGATGCTTGAATGGCTGGCCGGCGGGCGAGAGTTGCAGCAACTCGTCACCGCTGCCTTGCGCGAGGATGGTGTGGCAGGCGTTGCAATCGTTGGCCTTGATGGTCCGCTGGCCATCCTCGGTCTGGTGTTTGCCGTCATGGCAGCGGAAGCAGCCGGGCCAGTTTTTGTGGCCGATGTTGTCGGGATAAATCTTCCAACTCGCCTTCATCTCCGGGAAGAAATTGTCCCGGTACAGTTGTTGGACGACATCAATGACCGGGCGGATGCGCGGCTCGTTGGGATAGCGTTCAGCCAAATGGGTCGCGATGCCCTGCAACGCCTCAGTCTCGGTCTTGAAGTCGCGGGTCAGCGCGTAAACCGCGTTGGTCTTAATCCACGGCAGCGTGCGGTCGATGTGGCCCAGGCTGATGGCGAGGTTCACGGCGTCGTTGGGTGTTTGATACTTGTGGGCCGGCCGGTTGTGGCAATCCATGCAGTCCATCGCGCGGATCGTGAAACTGGCCGGGTCGTTCGTAAACCCCTTGGTCCGAAACTCGGTGACGACGCCCTGCGGGTCCACGATGCGGACCCAGGGGATTTTCTGCCGCGCCACATCGGTGGCGACGTACTCGACCTTGTTCTTGACGTTCATGTGCCAGTGGATGCCGCCTTCCGGCCCGTGCGTCGGGTCGGCACCGCCGACTTTCATCAGGAGACTGAGCGTGAAGGGCGTGTTGGTTTCGTCGCCGAGGAAGTAGTTGTAGGTGCGTTCGAGGTTGCCGACGAATTTCTTCGGCCAATGGCATTGCTCGCAGGTTTCCTGGGCGGGACGCAGGTTTTTGATCGGCGTGGGGATCGGGCGCGGGTATTTGTCAAAGGCCGTGGCGTAAAGCTGGTAGGTGCCGGAAATCTTGGCTTTGACGAACCACGTCGCTCCGGGGCCGATGTGACACTCCGTGCAGGAAACGCGGGCGTGCGGGCCGTGCTGGTAGGTGACCAATTCCGGCTGCATCACCGTGTGGCAGGTCTGGCCGCAGAACTGGACCGATTCGGTGAAATGATAGGTGTGGTAGCTGCCCATGGCGCTGAGCAGCAGGAAAATCAGGCTCCCGCCGATGAAGAAGCCGAGCACACGGCGGTCGCGCGGGCGCGTGAGATCGATGACCACCATCGGCATCAGCCCGCGGGCGCCATGCAACTGGCGCCGTTCGCGCAGCGCGCCGATGATCGTCAGCACCAACCCCATCATCGTGAACCCCGGCGTCACGATGTACGTCAAAATGCCGACGTACGGGTTCGAGAACGTCGCCATCGCGTCCAGCAGGAACAACAAGAAGAACGAAAACAGGCTGCCGATGACAATGACCAACCCGGTCAGACTGAGCCAGTTGCGCAGCAGCGAGGGCTGTTGGCCGGAGGGCGTGGGATTGTCCGCGCTCATGTTTGAATTTCTCTGCTGCTAATCAAAAAAAAGATTTGCCGAAAGGGTCGGCTGCCTTGCGCCGGGAGCCGGCCCCTCGGTCAATTCTATATGGGCAGTGACCGGAACAGCCGTCTGCCCGGGAGACCTTCGCTATTTCTTGAATGTCCGCATGTAAGCGACGAGCGCTTTGACGTCGTCGTCCGACATGCCTTCGGCCGGCTTCATGAGGGTCTTGCCATCTTTGTCTTTCAAACCTTCCTTGATGGCCTTGATCGCCGCGTCATCCTTCAACTCGGCCTGTACCTTGGCGTCGGTATAATCCTTCACGCCAAGTTTCTGGCCCATCTTGGTTTGTCCCTTGCCGTCCGCGCCGTGGCATTTGGCGCAGTTGCTTTCGTAGTTGGCCTTGGCGTCCGCCGCGCTGGCGGACAGAGCCGAAACCGCGATGATCGCGATGCTGAGTGTGAGTAGTTTTTTCATATAAGTTTCAAGTTACTGGTTATGGATCAATTCAGTGCGGGTTTTCCTCAAATTGCGGCTTGAGCGGCTGCCCGCCGAATGACCGGCCGGGTGAACGCCAGCATCAATCCACGATTCAAGTTTCGCGGCGGCAACGGTAGCGCGCGAGGCCCCGGTTCGCAAGGGCTAAACATGGGTTAACGCTGTTAAAAAGGGCAACTGATGCTCTTGCCGTGCTTGCTAATGGTCAGGCGGCCGGGCCGCAAACCCGGCCAGCCATTTCACAAAGGGTGCGGTAATATTCGTCCCGGGAAAGGCCCAAAACGGCGGCTCCGAACGTTTCGGCGTCATCCGCTGAAGCGAATTCGCCGTAGTTCACCAGCACGAGTTGGTAGAGAACCAGGTGCGGCACGCGCCCCAGTTGCGCCAGGAAAACCGGATGGACGAACATCGTAAAGCCTTCCTCCGGACGTTTTCCCTTGGCGGCGGGATGCGCGAACTCGCCCGGATTCAACGGCCCGGCATCGAAGACAATTTCGCAGGGATACCGCACGCACGCACGATCCGCCATGATGCGCAACAGTTCCTTCCAGCCGATGTGCGGACCATACTTCGCCCGAATCTCCCTGCCTTTCGCGGCCACGTGCCCATTGAGCGATTGCCGGGCGTCTTCGGCGGTGAGTTGGATTGCCATAAGGTGACGGTTCTCAAGGTTTGACCGCGGCGCTCAAAGAGGGGGCACCGGTGGCGGGTTCGGGTTGTCCCTCGTTCGCTTTGGAAAGTTTGCCCTGGAGAATCGGCACCGCCATGCGAAGGAAAACCGTGTAGCAAAGCAGGCCGAAAGCCCAGATGCCGAAACAGACCAGCGTTTCGTTGAGCGTCGGCGAGTATTCCACCATTTCGCCCAGCGGCGAGGGAATGAACCCGGGGATGACCAATCCCATCCCTTTTTCAATCCAGATGCCGACAATGCACAGCACACACGTGACGTTGAGCCACTTCAAACTGCGGCTCAACGGCAGCACGAGCAGCACCATCGCGACCAGGTTGAACACGATGGCCGTCCAGATCCAGGGAACGAGCGCGTGGTAACCATGCAAACCAAGAAACAGGTATTTGGCGGAGGCGACGTGGAGATTGCCGGAATAAAACTCTTTGAAAACTTCGTTGATCAGCAGGAAGACGTTAATGAGCATCGAAACTTGCACGATGCCGCGCAGGGTGAGCAGGCCGCGATCCGTGATCATGAGCCGCTCCCTCATCCTTGACCGGATAATCCGGTTCATCTGGGGGTTCCGCATGAGCTTGCGCAAAGAGTCTGCCGGCAGGCGCAGGACCCGGGCGGGCTCCTCGGCGATGGCCGTGGCTACGCGCGGGGTTCCGGCGAGGGCGGAGGTTTCGCCGAACTGTTCGCCCGGGCCGACGCTGCGGGTGATCCGGAAACGCCCGCTTTCCTCCCGGAACACCTCCACGCGTCCTTTCAGGACAAAGAACGCCTCGGTGTCTTTTGCTCCCTGGTGCAACAGGGCATCGCCCGGACCCACTTCCAGGACCATCGCGCCGGCCAGGCTGTTCTGGCGGGCCTCTGCCGAAACCGATGCCAGTTCGGGCAGGTGACGGGCCAGCAGCTCCAGGTCGTCGAGGGTGGCCGCGCGGCACATCGCCGCCCCCGGCACGGCCGCGCCTTCCCGCAGCCGGGCGGTCTCGCCCGCGGGAGCGGAGGCAGTGACACGGCGGACCACTTGCAGCGCCAGGATAATCAGGGCCGGGCCGGCGGCGAAAGCCGAAGCGATGAAGCGCGGACCGACGATGGCCGAGTTCCAAAACGGTCGTCCACCCAGGCCAACGTAAAGAAACGCGGTGACCGTGTGAATCGAAATGGCCCAGACGATGGCAATAAAAACGAACGGGATGTAAAACCACTTTGCCGCTTTCTTCTTTTGATAGCGGCAATAAAGCAGGTAACCGCAGATGTAAACATTCAGCAGCAGGTAGCCGTTCAGGACGATGACGTCCCAACTCAACATGGAAGCAGGAAAGTTAAACTGCCCGATGCCGGGAATGAGGTGCCAGAAACGGTCGGGGCGGCCCAGATCCACCGTCACAAATGCCAGACACATGAGAATCGCCGCCACCGCGAGCAACTCGCCAAAGATGACCAGGTCGTGCAGTTCCTCGTTGTTGTAAATGTAAACGGGAATCACCATCATCACCGCCGCCGCGGCCACGCCAACCAGGAACGTGAAGTTCGCGATGTAAACACCCCACGAAACCTCGTCGCTCATGCCGGTGACAATGAGGCCCTGCGCAAATTGCCGGGCGTAAGCATGCAGTCCCAGCAGGCAAAAGACCGTCAGCGCCCCCATCCACGTGTAGTAGCGCCAGTCGCCCACGAACGCGATGCGCGCACAACGCCACAAAAAAACAAAATAATTCCGAATCGCGCGCGTCATACGTCAAAGTAGTAGAAGAAACGGGGCGACGTTCCCAATTCCTCTTTCAACTGGATGAACACCCGCTTGTTTTTGAGGATGTAGGAGACTTCGCTGTTCGGGTCGAGAATGTTGCCGAACTTCCGCGCGCCGGTGGGGCAGACTTCCAGGCACGCCGGGTACCGGCCCACCCGCGTGCGCTGGATGCAGAAATGGCATTTCTCCATCACGCCCTGGCGTCGCGGGCGGTTGCCCAGATAGGCCATGTCGGGATTGAGCCGCTCCTTCGGTATGGACGGCTTGGTGAAGTTGAAACGCCGCGCCCAGTAGGGACACGCGGCTTCACAGTAGCGGCAGCCGATGCACCAGTCGTAGTCAATCACCGTGATGCCGTCGGTTTCCTGCCACGTGGCATGGATCGGACAGACCTTGACGCACGGCGGGTTTTTGCATTGCTGGCACTGCACCGGCATGTAGAAGTACCCTTTCTCGGGGACCGACTCGGGAGCGTAGTTGTGCTCGGCTTTTTCAATGTCCAGCGAGCCGTGCGGCAGGCGCAGCACGCGGATGTACTGGATTTCCGGGTTCCGGGACTGGTTGTTCTCGGCCACGCAGGCATGGACGCATTTGCGGCAGCCAATGCACCGGGTCAGGTTGAGGCAATAGACAAATTCCACGCCGTCCATCGGCTTCAAATCGCGAACATGGGGGCGGATGCCATACTGCTTTTCCACTTCGGCCTCGATGCGTTGGAGGACCTTCTCCATGTCTTCCGGCGTCATCTCCTTGTAATACTTTTGCAGGAACCGCTCCATGGTTGGGAAGTCGTTCATCTCGAGCAGCGGCTTTAGGCTGGCGGCCAGGGCGGCCAGGCCGGTCGTCAGCACCGCGGAAGTACGCAGGAAACTCCGGCGGCTCATGCCCGCGTCGGGCGGCTCGGGATTCGGATTCGGACTGGGTGCGGGAAGCGGCATGTCAGTGGTTCGGTCCGGGTTCAACGGAGGCGGTGGCCACCGGCCGCAACGGGTGCGGGCCGGGCGCGGGTGGCCGCGACGGGAAATGGGGCGAATGGGGATTGTGACAGTTCACGCACGCCTTACGTTCGACAGCGCCCAGGCTGCGGTCCCAATAGCCGCTGATGCGGCCGTGCGCGCCGGCTTCCCAGTCACGATACGTCGGGCCGTGGCAACTGCCGCACAACGACGGGCTGTCTGCGAATTTCACCGGGCGTCCGTCGCGCGTCTGCAGCAATTCCAGGTTGGTTTCGTTATGGCAGTTGAAGCAGTTGTTGTTGCGGCCATGACTGCCATGACCCATGACGATGTCCGAATGTTCCTTCGGCACAATCAGGTTCTGGTTCGTGTCATATCGCAGCGGCGGCGGCTTCCCTTTTTCATGGCAGGCGTAACAGTCAAAATCGGACAGGTCCTCGCCCGCGCGCACGAGGTCCGCATATGACCGCCGCACGGTCGCCGTGTCGAGAAAATTGGTGTTCACCAGCGGAATCGGCGGCCGGCGCAGGGGCTGCCCCGACAGATTCGAGAGAAACAGCGTTGTCAGTGCCAGGAAAGCCAGGATCAACCCGGTCAGAACCAACGTTGTCCTGATTTGAGAGTTCATTGGATCACCGGCGCGCGTGAGCGCGTCACCTTCAACCTGGCCGCCCGGTTTTGTCGGAAGTTTCGCATTTCGGTATCCGGTTTTGTCGGTTGGTTCGCGATTATTGTCTACCCTTCCCCTGCGGCGCTGTCTTGCGGTATGTGTCCGCTGGACGGCAGCCGTTCGGACAAAAACAGTTTCACCAGCACGGTGAGGATGATGAACGGCAGGCTGAGCAGAACGACTCCCAGCCACCAGCCCTCCACGCCGGCAAATTCCAGCTTGTAACCCATCACCCCGCGCAGGCTCTTGGAAAAGAGCTGCCCGCCGATGACAACGTTCCAGCGCATGGCCAGCACGCCGATCAGGATCATGACCGCGCTGCTGAAAATCATCCGCCGGCGGACCAGCTCCGGCACGCGCCGGCGCAGGAGTTGGAGCGGTCCCAGCAGCAACAGCGGCAGCAACGTGCCGATGGTAACCTGGCCGAGATTCAGCGTGTAAAAGAGTTTCTCGCGGATCATGATCTGCATCACCGAGAAACCTTCCTCCGCCGCGAAGCCGCGATGGAGCCAGTCCAGCCCTTCAACGGCGGCATCCACCACCAACGCGTAAAAGAGAAACATCGCCATCGTGTCCAGGCAACGCATATCCACGGTATGGCGCCGGATCCAGGTCAGAACCATGTAGTTGAACACGCAAAGCGCGATGCCCGACACGATGGCGGACAGAATAAAGATGATCGGCGTCAGTCCGTTGCCCCACCAGGGGTTGGCCTTGATGGAGCCGAAAATGAAACCGACGTAGCCGTGCAGCAGAAACGCCGAGGGGATGCCGACCACGGACAGGATCCGCCCCATCTTCATGTCCAGGGCCACAGCCGGTGGCGATTCGTCGGACACGCCCACCGTGAAAACGCGGTAGATGAGGCCCCTGAATCCCGGCGTCACTTTCGCCCATTTCACGAGGTCCTGGCGGTAATCAAACCAAAGTTCCAACAACAGAACTGCCATCAGGTACCAGGCATAAACAAAACCAAAAATCGCCATCGGCGAAGTCAGATGCGGCGTCATCATGATTTCCAAGCAGCGCTCGGGATGTCCCAGATGGAACATCAGCGGCAAGGTGGCGCAAAGCAGGAACGAGAACGACGTCAACAGCGAGAGCCGATACACCGGTTCCAGCGCCTTGACCTTGAACACCCGGACCAGCGACGCCATGATGAAGGCGCCCGCAACCAGGCCGGTGATGTAAGGATAAAGCACAATCAGGAAGCCCCACAGCGGATGCAGGCTGGCTTCGTTGGGATACACGTAGCCTTCAAACCTCGGCAGGACCTCGACCACCACGTTGGTTATTTCGCCAGTCATGTTATCTGACCTCCTTGTCGAGGCCGGCGTAGAGCAAGCGCGGTTCCGTTCCCAGATGCGGTTTGAGCACCGACACGCGGTTGTTCTCGTAGAATTTCCGGATGGGAGCGTCCGGACCCGCATTTTTCAGGTCGCCGAAGATGCGCGCCTGCGTCGGGCAGATTTCGACGCACGCCGGCTTCAATCCGCGGGTGATGCGGTGATAGCACAGCGTACATTTCTCGGCGGTCTTCGTGACCGGACTCAGGAAGCGGCAGCCATAGGGGCAGGCCTGGATGCAAAAGCCGCAGCCGATGCAGTATTTCGGATCAATCAGCACGGCGCCGTCGGGCGCATCAAAGGTGGCGCCGACGGGACACACCTGCACGCAGGGTGAATGTTCGCAGAGGTTGCACAGCTTGGGCACGAAGAAGGAATGCTCGATTTGGTCCTTGGGCACGGGCGTCGGCGGAAAGCCATGCATTCCACCATTGGGCGAATCCACCAGCGTCTCGCCGCGCGTCTGGCCCGAGCCGGGTTCCGGCTTGGGGATGACGTAACGCTCAATCCATGTCCGAAAGTACGGGCCTTCCGGCACGCCGTTCTCCTTCTTGCACGCCTCCACGCACAGCCCGCAGCCGATGCATTTGTTGACATCAACACACATGAGCCATTTGTGCTTCGTCGTGTCGTAATCCTTCGGCGCGCCCGAGGCCACAAACACCTTTTGCACTGCCGCCTTGACCGCGCGCGCGGCGGAAAGGGTGAGCAGGCCGGCGATGGCTCCGCCCAGTCTCGACAATGCACCGCGCCGGCTGTATTGGGTTTTCATGGGGTCTGGCTGGGTTGATGGGGCACGTGACATTCGGTGCACTTGCCGCTGTAATGGTCCCTGACGACGATTTGCTTGAACCACTTGGGCCGGGAGGGATTGGCTTCGTGGCAGCGGATGCAATGGCTGCCGGTCAGTTTGACGGGCAGGACATCGGGATTGTCCGCGTGCTCGCGGCTCACACCGTGGCAGGCTTCGCAGGAGAGCGTCTGGTGTTCAAATTTGGCGAGTTTCTGCAGCTGGTCGGAATGACATTCATCGCACGCCTGCTTGCCCGCGTAAACCGGCGGACGCGAGCGCAGCTCCACCAGCGCCTCGCCACGATACCAGCCAAATTCTCCGAATGATGCCGGCGTCAGAAAGGCGCGCGCAATCAGGTAGGAGCCGACGATCGCCAGCGTCAGCAGGACCAAACGCAGGATTTGTGGTGGCAACTTGAAGCGGCGCATAATGCCGGGCTTTGTTTTTGCTTTTCAGAGGGACGAGGGCTCCCTTTTCAAATTGCCGATCCGGCAGCCCTCGTCCGCAAACCTTGCTACGTCTTCAAACTGCGCACGTGAGCGACCAGAGCCTTGATTTCGTCATCCGACAGGGTATCGAAAGGTTTCATCAAGGTCTTGCCATCCTTGTCCTTCATCCCTTCTTTGATCGTCTTGGCGGCCGCGTCATCCTTCAATTCCGCCTGAACCTTGGCGTCCGTGAAATCCTTGACGCCCAGTTTCTGGCCCATTTTGGTCTGGCCTTTGCCATCCTCGCCGTGGCACTTGGCACAGAGTGAACTCCAGTTCGCCTTTCCGTCCGCTGCGGAAGCAGTTATTGCGGCGGCGAAACCGAATGTTGCTGTAATCAGGATTAATTTTTTCATTGTTCGTTTCGATGTTGGTTGGTGCATGGCCGGCGCTGTTTTGCGCCTTACCAATAGAAAGATTGTCGAAAGTCAGGAAACCAGCCAACCATGTTTTGGTGAAACCTTGACAGTTTTTGAATTCACGTCCCGTATTTAATGAATTAAAAAAAATGATTTGTTATTTTTCCGGGCCTTCAAGGGTTTTGGAGTTGTTTGTCCCGGTTGGCGGGGGAACATGGTTCCAACGCCCCAAGCGGCGGGACCCGTCCTCTCCACCCTCCGTAACGAGGCTACTGCGGAGGACGGGCGTAGCAGCATTGCGGAGGGTGGACGCCGGCGCTCCCAGGAAGGGAAGAACACAGGTTGCACCACACGGACCGCCTAAAGCTGGGAAACCGAACGGTGACGGGTCCGTGACGGGTTCGTTTGCGGCCGGGTTTTCCTGTTCAAAGAGGGTGTATCATTCTGAACCGAGGGAATTAACTATGACAAAAAATTTCATCACCCAAATCATTGGAGGTAGTGGTCGTTTTGTTCGCTGGCTGAAGCAGCTTGCGCCGGGGCTTGTGGTGCTGGCCTTTTGGCCGCCGGTTGCCAGACGCAACCTCCCCTGCCCCCGGCCGCCCTGCAAGGCACCAACGCCACGGAAATCATCACCCTGCGGGAGGGTGACGTGCTGAAAATTTCCTTTCCGGGTTCCGCCAATCTGAATACGACCCAGCAGATCCGAAGAGATGGGATGATCTCCCTGCCTCTGGTCGGAGAAGTGAAGG
>Ga0208355_1000126_pt1 | contig 38101 bp, 34 predicted proteins | sample NGESurdeep072012_6_FD_184458 | JGI IMG/M metagenome (GOLD analysis project Ga0208355, IMG submission 184458) | Arctic peat soil microbial communities from Barrow, Alaska - NGEE Surface sample 210-3 deep-072012 (SPAdes) | ecosystem: Environmental > Terrestrial > Soil > Wetlands > Peat ... | reverse complement strand
GCGACTTACCGCGGCGAGACGTGGCCGCCCACGGCGACCTCGGCGCTCGATGAACAACGACCACTCAAAGCCCAGCTTGGCAACATTGTACAAACGGTCTCAGTGCGATGCCGAGCTTGTCCTTGTCCTTGTCCTTGTCGATGTTGCGCATCAGCGTCTGCGCCGATGCGGCGTCGAGCTTGACGAGGTCGTCGAAGGTGAACATCAGCGCCTTGATGCGTTCGGCGGACTCGCGGTTTTCCTCTTCCAGCGAGGTGATGAAGCGGGTTTCGGTCTGGCGGTCGAAATTGTTGAAGATTTCGGCCATCACCTCGTGGGCGTCGCGACGGCGGGTCTGCGACAGATTCGACATGAATTCGGTGCGAAGCGTCTGTTCGACGCGCTCGATCACTTCCTTCTGCACCGCCTCCATTCTCAGCATGCGGCCGACCACATCCAGCGCCATGTCCTCGGGCAGGATCGCGAGCACCCGTGCGGCGTGCTCCGGCTTCAATTTCGACAGCACCACGGCGATGGTCTGCGGATATTCATTCTTGAGATAATTGGCGAGCACCTCTTCCTGGACGTTGGAGAGTTTTTCCCACATGTTGCGGCCCGCGGGTCCGCGAATTTCGTCCATGATGCCGGTCACGCGCTCGGGGGGCAGGTATTGCTGCAGCAGCCGTTCGGTACCGTCGAAGGTTCCCATCAACGCGCCCGACGCCGACATCCGCGACACGAATTCGAGCAGCAGGTCTTCCACGACTTCGGCCTCGACGGTGCCGAGCGTCGACATCACCATCGACAGTTCGCGCACTTCATCATCGTCGAGCAGCGACCAGACCTTGCCGCCATATTGTTCTCCAAGCGCCAGCATCAGGACCGCGGCGCGCTTCGGGCCGCTCATCGCCGGCCCTTTCGGACGATTGCCCTGACGGCTCGCCAGCGTCGCAATGACCGTGGTGATATCGTTGGCGTTTGTGGTTTGCGGTACGGCCATATCAGGTCACCGGCTCCGTGAGCCATTGACGAATAATGGAAGCGGTTTCGTTCGGGTTTCGCTCGGCCAGTTCGCCGACGCGATGTACCGACTGCGCATGAACCTGACCCTGAACCTGGGCGACGTCGATCATCTGCGCGGTGGCGTTGGCAACAAGATTCTGGCCGGCCACGGCCGGTGCGCTGCCGTCGGTCAGCGCCGGCACCTCGCTCGCGGGCGAGGGGATCACTTCGGAAGCGAGGATGCGCCTGACCAGCGGCCGGATCACCATGAACAACACCACTAGACCGAGCAGCATCATGACGCGGAGTTCGATGACGTACATCACGTCGTCCTTGGTGAACTGCAGCATGCTGAGCAGTCCGGTCGGCTCGGCGATCGGAACGGCTGCCGGCGCTTCGGCGAATTTGAGGTTCACGACCTCGACCTGGTCGCCACGCTTCTGGTCGAAGTCGATCGCCGAGCGTACCAGCGCCGCGATGCGGTCCAGCTGTTCCTTGCCGCGTTCCTGATAGACCATTTCGCCTTTGTCGTTCTTGGAATAGCTGCCGTCCACCAGCACCGCGACCGAGATGCGGTTGACCCGTCCGGCCTCGGTCACTTCGGTCTTGGTGGTGCGAGAAATTTCGTAGTTGTTGGTTTCTTCGCTCTTTTTGCTCTGGTCGCGCGCGGGCGTCGCATTGTCCTTGTTCTGATTGCCCGGCAATTCGTTATTGACGGTGACCTGACCGGTATTGTCGGCGCTCGCGCTGGATTCTTCCCGGGTCTGGCTCGTGCGCAGCACCCGGCCTTCGGGATCGAAGTGGTCCGATGTCTGGGTAACCTTGTTGTAGTCGAAGTCGGCCGAGAGCTGGACGCGGGCGCGACCGGCGCCGACCACCAACGACACGATCGCCTCGATCTGATTGCGCATCCGTTTCTCGAAGCCGGCGCGGCGCTCGTCCCCGATGGAGTTATCGGCGTCGCCGGAGGCGCCGTCGGCGAGCAATTGACCGGTTTCATCGACGATCGACACCCGCTGCGGCTTCAGGCCGCTGACGGCGGAGGCGACCAGATGGCGGATGGCGCGAATCTGCTGCGGTTCGAGCGCGCCGCGCACGCGCACGACGATCGAGGCGGACGGTTCGGGCGTCTCGCGCGAAAACAGTGGCCGCTCGGGCAGTACCAGATGGACCCTGGCCGCCTGGACGCGGTCGATGGCGCGGATGGTACGGGCAAGCTCGCCCTCAAGGGCGCGCAAATGATTGATGTTCTGGACGAAGCTGGTGGTGCCAAGGGCGTCGGATTTGTCGAATATCTCGTAGCCAACGCCGCCGCCCTTGGGCAGGCCGCCCTCGGCGAGCTTCATGCGCAGCCGCGTGACCTTGTCCTTCGGCACCATGATCACGGCGCCTTCATTGCGCAGCTCGAAGGGAATGGCCTGGCGTTCGAGGTCCTTGATGATGCCGGAGGAGTCCTCGACGCTGAGGTCGGAAAAGAGGGTGGTCATCTGCGGCGTGGTGACGCGCATGATGACAAACGCGAAGAAAGCGATCAGCGCGGTTGTCACCGCGACCATCGCCATCAACCGCGAAGCGCCCAGACCTTTTAGGAAACCTACAAGACCCTGCAAACCAACCGCCCCTGAGATTCGGCCCCAAGAGCCGAGTGGGCAATTATTGCCTATGGGATGGTTTCGATATGGTTAACGACGGTTAAGGGCCGGGGCGAAAGTTGAGAATGAAAAAAACATCGGCTTCGCAAGACGAAGCCGATTTTCATCAAATGCCGTCGGTCCAGAACAGCGCTTATTGGCGATATTGCTGGATGCGGGTGGTGCGCAGTCCGGCAAGGCCATGCTGATCGATGGAAAACTGCCAGGAAAGGAACTCGTCGACGGTCAGCGTGTAACGGCTGCAGGCCTCCTCAAGGGAGAGCAGGCCGCCGCGGACAGCGGCAACGACTTCGGCCTTACGGCGAATAACCCACCGTTTGGTCCCGGGCGCGGGCAAATCCGCAATTGTTAACGGACTGCCGTCAGGCCCGATGACGTATTTTACCCTCGGGCGATGGGGTTCTGTCATGGCGTACTCACAAACTCTCAACCACTGAACTCACTGTGACAACCTACGCCCCGCGACTTAAAATTTGCCTAAGCCCAAGGCTTCAATAAGAATCTCCTTGAAAATGCCTCCAGAACCTTGGAGCCCGGCGTCGGAAGACGCCGGGCTGAGGCAGACTGTGAACGAATTGATAATTTATTGGCAGGCTCGATCGCGCGAGCCCAGGGCGCTGCAGGCCAGGAGATCAGTTGGCGATGCTCTTGACCTAAATGACCGTGTAGGTTTGGCCGTTGATCGACAGTAAAGGCGGCGACTGGGTGAGATCCACCGAATCGACCACGCCCTGTATCTGGGTGGAGACACCCACGGAATTGCCCGCGGTGTCGGCTGCGGTAGCGGTCAGCTTGTACTTGCCATCCGGCCACTGGGTGCCGTCGTTGCCTTTGCCGTCCCAGGTGAAGGGCTGATTGCTGCCGGCGTTGACATTGTAGCTGCCGGTGAAGACGGTTTGCCCGGTGCTGTTGGCGATGGAGATGGTCACGTTGGAATTCGTCGGGACACCCAGGTTCCAGGTCGCCGAAGCGTTGGTCAGAGCGGCGGTGCTGCCGTCAACCACCGCGGTCTTGCCGACGAAGGTCAGCGCCTGCGTCGATTGGGCGGTCTGCTGCAGCGAGACCAGCGTCGTCAGCTGATCGTTGGTCTTGAGCTGCTGCTCGACGTCCGCGAATTGCACGAGTTGCTGGGTGAACTGGTTGGTGTCCAGCGGATCGAGCGGATTCTGGTTTTGCAATTGCGTTGTCAGCAGCGTCAGAAACGTTTGAAAGTTTCCGGCGAGCGTAGAGTTCGTGGTCGAACTCAGACTGGCCCCCGAGGAGCCTGACGAAGATGCGGTCGGTAGGGGCGTCGTCCCCGAAACGACCTGGCTGGCCACGCCTGCTGCTGCTGTTGTCATGTCCGTCTCCTCAGACCCTGATGTCCACGCCGCTGCTCGATCCGAGCACGCGGCCATATGTTCGTCCCGCGACCGCCGCGGGAACCGTGTCTTCGTCGCTGATGACCAGTCGCTGGGCGTTGCGGCCGGTTTCGTTGCCGTTGTTCTGGCCGGAAGAGGACTGGTCGCGCAGGCTGAATTGCAGGCCGCCGTTGCCGGTCTTGAGTCCGGCGTCATCCAGCGCGCGCTGCAGCTGGGGCGCGTCCTGGCGCAACATTGACAGCGTTTCCGGCTTTTCGACCGTCAAATGCGAAGTCACCTGGCCGTTGCGATCGACATCGATGCGAACATCGATGCGGCCAAGATCGGCCGGATCGAGCCGGATTTCGAAACGGCTCTTGCCGCTTCGCGCCGAGACCGCGATCTCAAGCGCGAGCCCGCTCAATGGTACCGCCGCGTTCGTTGCCGCCGTGACGCTCAATGGTCCTACCGGGGCGGCCGTGGCCGCCGCGGAGGGGAGCTGCGGCTGGATCGGGGCCGTCGCCTGAGCGCCTGTGTTCGATGAATCGGTTGGCGCATGTCCCGTCTCGATGACCGCCGAATGCTCGTGGGCCGCCACGATAGCCGTTGATGTCGATGAGGGGCTGGCGGAGACATCTGTTTTCGCCGCGTCAACGAGGCCGTTCCCGGCCTCCTGCTTGGCCGCAACGGCCGCGACGGCCGGTTGTTGCGCGATGCTGTTGTGAGCCGGCTCGGCCGCTGTGGCCGTTGCGGACGGATCTGATGTGCCCGACGTGGTATTTTGGGCACCCGATGCCGCGGTCTTCGTTGGCGCCGCGACCGGAGTCTTGAGCAGCGCGGTTTTCGGTGCAACCGGCGCCGTCGCGGCAACGGCCGCGGCCAATGCCACATCGGGCGCCGCGGTTGCATCGGTCTGCGTTACCTTCTGGTTCACGGGCGTGGCGACCACCTCGCTCGCCGCCGCTTGAGCAGCGATCTCTGCAGTCGCGGCCGCAGCTGCGGTGGTTGCGGTGGATGCGGTAGCAACTGCCGATGCGGTAGCAGCTGTTGATGCGGTAGACGCTGTTGATGCGGTCGCGGCGGCCGCTGCCTCGGAATCGATCTTGATCTGCGCTGGTGATGCAGCCGCTGCGGCTGATGCCGGCGAGCTGGCGGCGATGGCCGCCGCCGCAATCGCAAGCGGCGCCGTGGCATTGCCGGCTGCAGGCGTTGCAGGCGTTGCAGCAGGAACATCCGTCGACGCGATAATGACGGGAATCGCAACGGCAACCGCGTTCGGCGTCGTCGCGGACGGTCCGTCCAGCTTCGCTGAGGCGGCAGGAACAGCTGAAGAATCGGCTCCGGAAGTGTTGTCGGAAGACGGCTTGTCGGTTGATTTTTCGGTGCCGGCTTTCGAGGCGCTGGACTTCGCCTTGGACCGCTGGACCGCAGTAGTGTTGGCGCTGGCGTCGGCGTTGGCGGCGGCATTGGCGTCGGAGACCTGTCTGGCGGTGGCGTCGCGATCCTCCGAATGGTTCCTTGCTGCTTGGTCGGAAGATGCGGCGTCGCGCGAACGTGTGTTGTCAGCGGTTGCCGCCGCGTCGTCGGAGCGGCGCTGCGCTGCGGATTGCTGCTGTGCCGTTGAGGTCGCGCGAGCGTTGCCGGTGTCGGCGGCCGCGCTGCTGTCGACCAGCGCCCCGAAATGATCGTTTCCGGACGATTGGTCGGACCTGACAGACCTTTGCGGCGGGCCCTGGAAAGACAGGTTTGCTGCTGCTTCTGACGTGACGCTGTACACGGGCGGCCTCTCGCGATGGATCTAGCCTATCATCAGCAAAGACCGGGCCACCCCCCAGTTCTAAAAAATACCTATATATTTCAATGTCTTATGTGCGCATCGGGAAAACTACGGGGACGCGGCGGCGATCCCCTTTTTTGCCCGGCGGCAAGATTTGCCGTTTGCGGCCGGCAAAAGAGCCGAGGCGTGATTGCCTCGCGAGAATACGGCCTATATTAAAGAGCAGCTTTTCAGCCGTTTCGGATAGAGCGAGCCCGCTTTGCCGGAACCGCTCCAAAGCTTTCTAAGCTCAGAGTGGCTTTCTAGCCGCAAACGGGCTTTCTAATCGCAAAATGGCTTCCTGATCGCGAAGCGTTTGATGCCGCCGCGATCGCATCAATGACCGGAACCATGCTCAACAGTCTGGATCTTGAAGGCCGTCCACAGGACACAAGGATCGTCGTCGCCATGTCCGGCGGCGTCGATTCTTCGGCGACGGCTGCGCTGTTGAAAGCGGAGGGTTATGACGTCGTCGGCATCACGCTGCAGCTTTATGATCACGGCGCGGCCACCCATCGCAAGGGCGCCTGCTGTGCCGGGCAGGACATCCACGATGCACGCAACGTCGCCGAGCGGATCGGCATCCCGCATTACGTGCTGGACTACGAGAGCCGTTTTCGTGAATCGGTGATCGACAATTTCGCAGACAGCTACGCCTCGGGTGAGACGCCGGTGCCTTGCATCGAGTGCAACCGCTCGATCAAGTTTCGCGATCTGCTGGCGACCGCGCGCGAACTCGGCGCGTCGGCGCTCGCGACCGGACATTATGTGGCATCGCGCCGCATGAGCGATGGATCGCGCGCGCTGGTCTGCGCCGCCGACGCCGATCGCGACCAGAGCTATTTCCTGTTCGCGACCACGCGTGAGCAACTCGACTATCTGCGCTTTCCGTTGGGCGACATGACCAAGCCGCAGACGCGCGAACTGGCGCGGCGCTTCGGCCTCACGGTCGCGGACAAGCAGGACAGCCAGGACATCTGCTTCGTGCCGACCGGACGCTATACCGACATCATCGGCCGGTTGAGGCCGAATGCGATCGAGCCCGGCGACATCGTCGATCTCGACGGCCGCGCCATCGGCAGGCATCAGGGCATCGTTCATTTCACCGTCGGCCAGCGGCGGGGATTGGGCATCGCCTCCAGCGCGCCGCTGTATGTGGTGCGATTAGAGGCAGCCAGTCGCCGCGTCGTGGTGGGACCGCGCGAGGCATTGCGGATGGATCGCATCGTGTTGCGCGATATCAACTGGATCGGCGACGGCGCGCTCGACCGCGCGGTCGGCGAGGGCCTCGAGATTTTCGTGCGTGTGCGATCGACCCGCGCCCCGCAGCCGGCGTGGCTGCGTGCGGTTGACGGCGATTACGAAGTCGAACTCGTCGCGGGCGAAGAGGGCGTATCCCCCGGCCAGGCCTGCGTGTTTTACGATGCAGCCTCGGGCCAGGCGCGCGTGCTCGGCGGCGGATTCATCCAGAGCGCGACCGCGAAGAGTGCAATGGCTAAAGGCGCGCTGCGGCCGCAGCCCCTCGTCGAGGCAATGCGCGGTTAAAATTTCAGGGCGGGGGCATGGCTTCAGATATCGACCGCGCAGGGGTCGCAAAGGCTTATGGGCGCTGGGCGCCGGTCTACGATCTGGTGTTCGGCAAGGTTTTCGACCACGGCCGCCAATCGACCATCGCCGAGGCCGACAAGATCTGCGGGCGGATTCTCGATGTCGGCGTCGGCACCGGATTGTCGCTGTCGAATTATTCGCGCACCACGAAATTGTGCGGCGTCGATATCTCCGAGCCGATGCTGCGCAAGGCACAGCAGCGCGTGCGTGCGCTGGGTCTCAGCAATGTCGAAACGCTCGCAGTCATGGACGCCAAGAGTTTGGCATTCGCGGATTCGTCTTTCGACGCGGTGGTGGCGCAATATGTCATCACCGCGGTGCCCGATCCCGAAGCCACGCTCGATGATTTCATCCGGGTGCTGAAACCCGGCGGTGAACTTATTCTGGTCAATCACATCGGCGCCGAGAGCGGCCCGCGCCGCATCTTCGAACTGGCGTTCGCGCCGCTGGCGCGGCGGCTCGGCTGGCGTCCGGAATTTCCTTGGGCGCGGCTGGCCGATTGGGCGGCAAAACATGGCGGCGTCAGCCTGACCGAGCGCCGCCCGATGCCGCCGATGGGGCATTTTTCGCTGATCCGCTACCGCAAATCCTGAAGGCGTGGCGCTTTCGCGGGGAACATCTGCGCCGGCGGGTCGTTTTCTCTGCATGCGAACGAAACACTTACTCTTTCTCTTGGGCGTGCTGACGGCAGCATCCGGCGCTGCGAACGCGCAAGCTCCGCCTGTGCCGGCGACGCCACCGGCGCAAACGGCCCCGTCTGCGCCCGCGCGCGCAAATGACTGCGCACCCATGCGACCGGTGCCGCCGCGGGGCACCATTGCGCCGGAAGGCGGCACCACCGGCCAGCGGGCCGAGCCGCTCGGCGATAAACTGGCAAGATCCGGCGGCGTGCTGTGCCCGCCCGCGGGCATCGATCCGGAAATCCGCGCACCGACGCCAGATACCGGCAATACACCCGTAATTCCTCCGCCCGGCAGCCCCGGCGGCGATCCCGACGTCAGGCCGAAATAAGCGCTGACTGCAAGGACTTGGCGGAATGGCCGGGTTTGCTTGACATGCCCTTGACCGGCTTCTTATATGCCGCGCGTTCGCGACTGCGGTATATAAAGCCTTGATAGCGGACGTCGTGGCGGGGTAGCTCAGCTGGTTAGAGCACGGGAATCATAATCCTGGGGTCGGGGGTTCGAGTCCCTCTCCCGCTACCAGATATGGTAATATATTCAAAGTGTTACGACCTTCGAATCGGGCTTCGCCTAAAATCTAACCGTACGAATTCGGTACAAACCATCAGCCCGGAAATCACGAGACGGTGGTCGGCACATCGCCAGCGCAGTCCTGATGACGAACGCTGACGATATGAGCAAATGACTCTTAATCATCGGGTCCCAGGTTCGAGCCCTGATGCGCCCACCATCGCAAAAGCCTCTGCCGCTCAGCGGCTTTTTTTGAGGATGACTGCAGGGTTTACGATGTAGTCGGCCCGAGCGACTGCTTGCAGGATGAAATCCTGCCGGCCCCCAGGGGACCCCCAGTGAAATATTTGCCTTGGATTGTGCCGATTGCCGACCGAGCCGAAGGATAAAGAATGTTGATTGGCGCACCAAAGGAAATCAAAGACAACGAATTTCGTGTCGGCTTGACGCCCGCCACGGTCGCGGAGCTCACGCATCGCGGCCACGGGGTCATTGTTGAGAAATCCGCCGGCGTCGGATCGGGCCTGACGGACGACGAATATCGCAATGCCGGGGCTGAGATCGTCGACACGCCACAGGAAATATTTGCTCGCGCTGACATGGTCGTCAAAGTGAAGGAGCCGCAGGCTGCCGAGCGCAAGATGTTGCGGCGCGGCCAGATTCTGTTCACTTATCTGCATCTCGCGCCTGATCTGGTGCAGACGCAGGACCTGATCTCTAGCGGCTCCGTATGCATCGCGTATGAGACCGTCACCTCGTCGTCAGGAGGACTGCCGCTTCTCACACCGATGTCGGAAGTCGCCGGGCGCCTCGCGCCGCAAGTCGGCGCCCATGCGCTTGAAAAGGAGGCGGGCGGGCGCGGTGTTCTCCTGGGCGGCGTTCCCGGCGCTCCGGCGGCAGATGTGCTGATCATCGGCGGCGGCGTCTCCGGCACCAACGCCGCGACGATTGCGCTCGGCATGGGCGCTCAGGTGACGCTCCTCGATCGATCGCTCGAGGTTCTGCGGCGCCACGCAACCCAGTTCGATGGGCGCGTGCGCACCATCTTCTCGACGCGCGCTGCGATCGCTGACCTCGTCACTAAAGCCGATCTCGTAATCGGCGCGGTGCTCGTGCCCGGGGCTTCCGCGCCCAAACTCATTACTCGCGCAATGCTGAAGACGATGAAGCAGGGCTCCGTGTTCGTCGACATCGCCATCGATCAGGGCGGATGTGCCGAAACGTCGAGGCCGACGACCCATTCCAATCCGACCTTTGTGGTCGATGGGGTGGTGCATTATTGCGTCGCCAACATGCCGGGAGCGGTGGCGCGCACGTCGACTTTTGCGCTCAACAACGCCACCTTGCCCTTTACGTTGCAGCTTGCCGACAAGGGTTGGCGCCAGGCTTTGAGGGACGACATCCATTTGCGCAACGGCCTCAATGTCTGCGACGGCAAGATCACCTGCAAGCCGGTGGCCGACGCGCACGGACTTGGGTTTACGCAGGCGGAGGCGTTCGTCGGCTGAAGCGGGATGGACCGCCGTCTGCACATGCAAGCCTTGAGCCCGAACGGCGATCATTTGCGCATCGACTACCTGCGGCCAGAGCGCGGCCATTATCTTGCAGCCACGGGTCGCGTCGTTCGGCTCAGCGGCCGCGTTGCGGTGGCCCATGATATAGACGGCGCAAGTATCGATCGTGTCGGCGGTGTTAAGAATTCACTTGTTCGACCAATAGAGGTCCGCTGAAACGGGTTACCGATTCAAGCGTCCAACCCTCGTCCGCCAACTCTGACTCGGAAAGGGTCATAAGACGTTCGCGTTCTTCTAAAGGCAGCTCATTCGGAAAAATCGAATTTTCTTGGGCACCATCGTGCAGTTGATGGTCATCGAACTCAAATTCTTCAAAGATATTGATGCCCTCGTCTGGATCGTAACCGCTCAAATCTGGCAATTGGTCGACGATAATCCAACCTGTACGATAGACCTTCACGTATTCAATTTTTAAGTCATCCTTTTTCCAAATATCTATTTCTACAACAGAGCGACTATTTTCGGGGCTAATTCTCCATGTCGACTTCTCTGTAGATTTACTCGTGACTCGCTTATTGGCGGCTTTTTTAACCGGCTTTCTTGGTGGTTTCCGCTTGCCCTGCTTATTTGCAGATTTTTTGACTGTCTTGGTCGCAGGAGGTTTTTTAGCAGCTACCTTAGCAGTTTTCTTAATATATATAGCAAGCTTTTTTGCCTTTTTGGTCTTCTTGGCTTTTCTGGTCTTCACGGGCATTAGTTTCACTCCTCTTGGCCTTGGCGTTTTGAGCGAGGAAATGACATGACGGTCAAGTGTATCAGGGCAACGTAGCTTATTCGAAGAACGTACTTCATCATTTACTCATGTAGCAAAGACAGCCAAACCAGGTTGACTCAAATCAATTATGCCCAAAATTGGATATCGACCTTGCGGTTTCAATTTTTCATTGGCTGCGAGCCCTCTTTTCGTCAGCGATCGACATGAGTCCATAAAAGTACGTCGCCAGCGCTGGTCGCCGCTACCATCGCGCTGGAGATGATCGGCACGATGCCGGAAACCGGAACAAAGCCACGCACTTGATTTTGGTCAACGACTTCCGCAGGAAGTGGAGCGTAAGAGCCACTTTGCTGCGTGCGAGGAGGCTGCCACGTCCTATGCAACGCCGGTATCTTAACAGCCGCCAAGGTCAACCCAAATCGTCGAAGGGAAGAACGCTGCGGGTGCAGGATTTCTTCGACTCAATGACTTTCCATTCACCCACCGGCAGGTCAGTTTGGTGCCAGACGTGGACACTGCTCTATCGTTCGGACTTGGGTATTCGGAGGGAACAAGCCAGCGGCCGCTTCTCGATCGGCTCGCCGAATTTGTGGGCCAAACAGGACCGAGGCTGGCACCATGACCGACCCCTTCGATCTCCGACGTTTTCTGGATGCGCAAGCGCCGGTCTACCGGCGTGTCCTTGCGGAACTGCGTCATGGTCAGAAGCAAAGTCACTGGATGTGGTTCATTTTTCCCCAGCTTGCCGGGCTCGGGCACAGCGCGATGGCCCGGCAATTTGCCATCGCCTCTCGCGATGAGGCCTTGGCCTATCTCGATCATGGCGTTCTGGGACCTAGGCTTAGGGAGTGCACGGCCCTCGTCAACGCCGTCGAGGGCCGGACAATCCGGGAAATCCTTGGCAGTCCTGACGACCTAAAGTTCTGTTCCTCGATGACCTTGTTCGGCGCGGTGTCTTCCGATCCGGAATTCGCCGAGGCCATTACGAAATTCTATGGCGGCAGGTCGGACCGCAGGACACTGGACCTGCTTGCGCGCGTCGGCGGGCAGTCGCCGAGATGCCGCGCGTGAAAATCATCCATGCTTACGCGAACACGGCTCGTGAACTCATCGACTCAGCCGTGATGCGCGCGGAGTATGTGCACGTGGTGTTGTTAATCCGTCGAAGACGAACGGTTGCAGAGTATTTCAAGGCGATCGAGAAACGGTTGCTGGCTGGCGAGAATCTTCTGTCGTGCGAGGGGTGGAGCGAACCACGCCGCGCGATCGATTTCGGGAACGCACATTGTACGCCCGCTTCGTGGGGGCCATTCAATCGCGATATCGTTGCTGCGCACGGTGCTTACATCAAGAGTGCCTTCCAACGCAAAGGCCTGAACCAGTTTTCCGGAGCGCTGACGCACTTGACCAAGCGGCAGTAGCGGCCCGGCGACTTCGACACCGAGTTCTTCTGCGAATTCGCGTCGGGCTGCGGCTTCCGGCTCCTCACCATCGTCCAGTTCTCCTTTTGGAATCGACCACGCACCGAGATCGCGGTTGCGCCAAAGAGGGCCGCCTGGATGAACGAGGAGAACAACAATACCGGTGTCACTGTGACGGTACATCAGAATGCCGGCGCTCATGGTCGCCATGCTGTTTGATCCATGATGCACATTCCCAAGGGGAAGAGGCCTAGAGGGCTATTTTGACGATTTGAAGACTTTTTTGCAGATGCCGTGACGATCGCGCGGATCACCGACGATTTCCCGGCTCGGTTAATGGATAATCGGCGATGTCAGAAATTCGTAGCAAGCCGATTTTGTCTGCCTTTGACCTGAGTCAACGTCCTCGATCAGAGAGCGTGACAGATTTAAATATAAATAGTCGTGCAAGGCTCAGGAGGCAGATCATGAATGAGTTGAAATTACGTGACGATATCCTGGACGAACTCGCTTATGAACCCGTTGTTGATGCAGCTCATATCGGCGTGGCCGTCGATCAGAACGTTGTGACGCTTACCGGACATGTCGACAGCTATGCGCAGAAGCTCGCGGCAATATCCGCAGTACGCCGAGTGAAGGGTGTGTACGGAATCGCGGATGAGATTGATGTTCGCTATTCTTCGGATGCCAAGACGTCCGACGATGAGATCGCCAAACGCGCGATCAATATGCTGGCTTGGGACAGCGTCGTTCCCAGTGATGCAATCCAGGTGACCGTGCGGGACGGGTGGGTAACGTTGACTGGTAAAGTCAACTGGCACTATCAAAGAAGCAGCGCCGAGCGCGATGTCCGCAAGCTGTCGGGGGTGCGTGGCGTGATCAACAATATCGAAATGGAGCCGCATGCGAAAGCTGAAAACGTAAAAAAGAACATCGAAGCGGCCCTGAAGCGGCACGCCCAGGTCGAAGCCAAGGACATACGTGTCACCGTTCGAGACGACGACGAAGTCCTGCTTGAGGGCAAGGTTCATAACTGGGACGAGAAATCTGCGGTCGAGAACGCGGCCTGGTCAGCCCCCGGAGTGAAGAATGTCAATGACCGGCTGACAATTGTATCTTAGCGATAGCTTCTTGGGCCGATAGTGCCCGACATCATCGCCTATTCGGTGGAGAGAGCAATGCAAGTACCCGTTGAAATAGAATTCCAGGAGATGGTTGCCAGTCCTGCGGTTCAGGAACTGGTCTTGAACGATATGAAGAAGCTGGAAAAGCGCTATGGACGCGCCACTGCAGGCAGGATTGTTGTGAAAGGTCCCGGCGAACGTCACCAAACCGGCGGCCTGTACGATGTCAACATTCACTTGACGCTGCCCAACGGCCGTGAAGTCAACATCGGCCGGACAGCGAAGGCAGACGAGCGGCATTCAGATTTGCTGTTCGCCATCAACGATGCGTTTAAGCGGGCGCGCAGACAACTTCAGGACCATGCGCGGCGCATGGAGGGAAAGGTGAAGAGCCACGAAGGTCAAGCTATCGGAACGGTCGTGCGGCTTGACCCTGGCGGTGAATTTGGATTTCTCCGGTCAAACGACGGCGCGGAAATATATTTCCATCGAAACAGTTTTCTGGGTGGAGAGTTCTCCGAGTTGGCCGTCGGTTCTCGGGTCGTGTTTGTCGATGAGATCGGCGAAAAAGGCCCCCAGGCCACCACTGTGAAGTTACTTGGAAAACACGGGTTGCGGCCCTGACCTCTTTTTCGATCCGCGCCTGAGGCTCTTTTGCATCCGGTCGAACTTCTATCTCGGCGCCGGGGAGGTATTTCGTGCAACTGACTTGTCGGAGACCAGTAACTTGCCTTGGCCATCTCTGTAGGCAAGGCCACTCCCAAGCGACGACGGTGACATTGCTCCAGCAGATTCGAGAAGATAGCGAACTCATCCCCATGTACCGACCGACCGGGCAACCATGTTGTCATTGACCGCGCGCACTCCGGGCGTGGACTCGGCAGCAACTTTGATGGCCCTTCGTTCGGTAGCGGATTCGGCAATGCCCCAGAGGTCTACGATGCCGCCGTTGACAGTGACATTCAGCAGCGACGTATGGGCCCAAGGTTGCTCCTTCAGGCAGGAAAGGATTTTGTCGCGAATGGTCGCATCGGAGAGCGGAATTTCGAGCAAGGTCCGCGCGGTCGCCACCGCCTGAATCAGGTTTGCACGACTGACGACACCGACAAGCTGGCCGTTCTCCAGAATAGGCACTCGTTTGATGGCATTCTTTTCCATCAGACCTGCGAGTTCGTGGAGAGGAGTTTCCGGGGAGGCCGTGATGACCCGTTTAGTCATAATATCGGAAACCTTGCGCGCATGGGCTCTGATAAAATCAGCGGCAAGGACGTCATCTCCGAGCAACCCCTGAAGCCACCAGGAGCGATGCCTCTCCGTCCCGGCCTCCGCGCGGTGCAGGAGATCGCCTTCGCTGACGATGCCGACAAGTATACCCTGATTGTCGATCACCGGCGCTGCGCTGATCCGCTTTTCCAGAAGCAGCTCTGCGACTTCCTTGACCGTAGCGGAAGACTTTACGGTAATGACGGGAGAAACCATGACGTCGCGAGCATGCATAGCAAACCTCCATCGTTGAATCGCTAGAACACGCCCTCGGGGCGCATTCGTCGTTGATTCAAATCAAGAACTCGCATGCCGGAAGACTGGCATAAGTATCTGTTGACCCTGCTGTGCCGGCTTGCTGGCGTTAAGTGCTGATCTGAACCGATCGCTGGCGATTCCGCCGTGCATTTGGGCGACGCGTTTTATTGCAAAGCCGCTTCGTAAGGAACCGGGCATGCCAGTGCAGAATGCCGAAATCGCGGCAATGTTCGATCAGGCCGCGGAACTGCTGGAGATTCAGGGAGAGAACCAGTTTCGAGTACGCGCCTATCGTCGCGCCGCACGCGTCGTCGAAGGTCTCCCAAAAGGGGTTGGAGGGTTGCTGGCGGCCGGACGTGATCTGTCCGAGTTGCCGGGGATCGGCAAAGATCTGGCCGGTAAAATCGCCGACATCGTCAAGACCGGGCATTTCGATCTGCTGGACACTCTGAAAAAGAAACTCCCCGGCGAGCTTGGCGAAATGGCGGCTCTTCCCGGACTCGGACCGAAGCGTATCAAACTACTCTATGACAAGCTTAAAGTGCGCACCCTCGATGACCTTCGTCGGGTCATCAAATCCGGGAGATTGCGCGAGATCCGCGGATTTGGTCCCACGATTGAGAGCAAATTGCTTGGCGCGCTTGACAAGCCACAACTCGCAAAGCGATTCAGGATTTCAGTGGCTGAAGCCGAGGCCGACGCGCTGGTCGCCTTTCTTCGCGGTAGCGGACGCGTCGTGGTCGCCGGAAGTTATCGCCGGCGCCGCGACACGGTCGGCGACCTTGATGTGCTGGTGACCGCGAAGGATGGTGCCGCGGTCGGAACCAGGCTGGTGCAGTACGAAAACGTCGCGCAGGTTGCCGCGCATGGCCCGACGCGCACCACCGTGATGCTTCGCTCCGGCCTGCAGGTCGATGTCCGCGCGGTGCCTGAAGAAAGTTATGGCGCCGCGCTTCTGTATTTCACCGGTTCCAAGGCTCACAACATTGCGCTGCGCGGGCTTGCCAACCAACATCACTGGAAGCTGAACGAATATGGGCTGTTTTCGGGAAAACGGCGGATTGCCGGCGCCACGGAGGAAGAGGTCTACAAGAAGCTCGGGCTTGCATTCATCGAACCGGAATTGCGCGAGGATCGCGGTGAGATCCCGGCTGCCCAAGCCGGCAAGTTGCCGAAGCTTGTGGATCTCTCCGATATTCGGGGCGACCTTCACGTGCACTCGGACTGGACCGACGGCACGGTTACCATCGCCGGAATGGCAGCCGCGGCGCAGACGCGGGGCTACGAATACATCGCCCTGACCGACCACAGCCGTCGCGTTGCCATGACGCACGGCCTCGATCCGGCGCGCTTGGCACGTCAAATCCGGGAAATCGACCGGCTGAATGAAAAACTCAAGAACTTCACAATCCTCAAGGGCATCGAGGTCGATATCCTCAAGGATGGCAGCCTTGATCTGCCGGATGCAAGTTTAGCGAAGCTGGATGTCGTGGTGGCCGCGGTGCATTCGCATTTCGATCTGCCGCGCCAGGCGCAGACCGATCGCGTCGTCCGCGCCTTGGAGAACCGTCATGTCTCCATTATGGCGCATCCGACCGGGCGATTGATCGGCGAGCGCGAGCCTTACGACATTGACATCGATCGCGTGATTTCGACCGCGCACAAGGCCGGATGCTACCTCGAGATCAATGCGGAGCCGGAACGTCTGGATTTGAACGATCTTCACGCTCACGCAGCGAAGCTCGCGGGGGTCAAGCTGGCGGTCTCGACGGATGCGCACTCTATCAATGCATTCCAGTGCATGCGCTTTGGCATCGATCAAGCGCGGCGCGCCTGGCTCACGGCCAACGACGTGCTGAACACCCGGCCGCTTGCCGAATTGCGCAAGCTCTTAAAGCGATGAGCCAGCGCAGTTTTGCCGCATTCTTCATCGCATGTCTCAGGAGGGATGCGCTGTCTTCAGATCGTGACCAAGCCAGTGAGCGATTTTCCGCCACGTTCCTCCAAGCACCTTTGCTCCAATGAAGAGACTCAAATGGCCGCACGGCTCCGTCGCCATTTCGAGGAAAGCTTTCGGGGTGCTGACAAGCCGCGCGGTCTCGAAGAGCTGGTCGGCTGAGACAACTTCGTCGTTGCCGGCCGCGAGGAGGAACATTGGCGTTTCAACCTTGGCAAGATCGATCCGGCGCCCAAGAGCCATGAAACGCCCCTCTGCAATCCGGTTCTCTTTGAAAAGCCAGCGGCTGACCTGCAGGTAATATGTACCTGGCAAATTTAGCGGGCTGGCGTTCCATTGCTGAAAGCGCTCATGGAGTTCACGCAACCGGACTGGGTCGATGGCGGAGGGGACTTGAAGCACCCCATCGACCTGATTTGTATCGAGCGCCGGGCTCCATAATTCGAGCATGTCTTGTCCGAGTACGAGGCCCTCTCCATGGTGTACCAGCTCTTCGAATGCGCTGAGCGGAACGCTTTCTGTCAAGCGTGACAATTGCGAATCGCCGACGCGGACATCGATTGGAGCTCCCACGAGCACCAATCTACGAACTTTTCCCGGGAATCGTGCGGCATAGACCAATGCCAGCCAGCCCCCCTGGCACAATCCAACGATATCAACTGGTGGTCCAAGTTCGTCTACTGCAATGTTGAGATCGGCGAGATAGCTATCGATCGAAAAGTAGCGCATTTCAGGTGTGGCTGAACGCCAGTCGGTAACAAACAGGCGGGACAGGCCGCCAAGGTGCAAGGTTTCGACCACGCTATGACCTGGCGCGAAATCAGCGACGATTGCTCCGTGAACGGCATACGGAGCACATATTAGAGTCGTCTGCCCCTGCGGTCGGATCGAAAAATCTCGCAGCCGCATGGAAGGGAGCTCAAGCGTCACCGAGTTCGGCGTGGCCCATCGCAGCTCCGACGGTTCCAGATTGCCGCGAAGATTAGTCGCAAAAGCAGCTGCAGCGTCGTTGAAAAAACGAGCGCTCGCCTGGTTCAATGATGCCGCCGCCAGAAATGGCCACAAAAAGGGATTCGAAAAGGGTGACCAGGCACCAGGACGGGTTCGCTGCTGTACCTGCATTTCGCTCGAAGCGTCAGCCGATTGGTCCGTCTGTTTCGTCATCTGTTTTGCTCTCACGACATCTTCGCCGGATCATCTTCGGGATAGAGGTCGTCTTCGTTTCCGAAAAAATTGTTCGCCTCCACACGTGAATTGCGCATTCAGGGAACGACGATGACTGGGCAGGGGGCGAGGCTGACAACCTTCTGGGAAACACTACCAAGCAGAAGTCCGGCCAATTGTCCGCGGCCGCGCCGGCCAAGCACGATCATATCGACCGGACCGTGTGCGGCGATCTCGAGCAGCGATTGAGCAACGTCGCCCCAGCTCGTTCGAAATTCGATCCGGGATACGCCAAGATGGCGAGCGCGGACTTCAGCAGCCCTCAGTATCTGGGCCGTCAATGCTTCCAAAGCGTCGCCAATACTGCTTGCCTCGGCACGCGCAAGCTCCGCGCCTCCTCCCCTGATATGTTTCCCGCAACGGTCGCGATCAGCAGATCGCCCGCTACCGCGTTTGCTGGCTCCGCGGCCACGTCAACTGCACGGTCCGCCCCGCTGGAGCCATCAGTAGCCACCATGATGTGACGCATGTTGCGGATCTCCCGACCGCCAGGCGGTCATCGCTGATAGATCCCCACGAGAGTCGTTTCGGCGATGGCATGCCTGCGCGCTTCTCGTTCGACCTCCCGGCAGGAGGGCTTGGTGCCGAGCGATAGGTGCTTGACCGAAAGGGCCAGCAAACGAAAGTGATAACGATGACGCCCGTGGCCGCGGGGCGGGCAGGGGCCGCCGTAGCCCACCCGGTCGAAGTCGTTGATGGCCTGTTTGAACCGCACGTCAGCGCTGTCCTGGCCGGCGCCTTCGGCAAGTCCCGTTTGGTCCGCATGAATATCGTAAACTGCCCAGTGGTGCCATTTGCCCGCCGGTGCATCCGGATCGTCGCAGAGAAGGACGAAACTGCCGGCAGCCGCAGGTGCGGCCTTCCAGTCCAGGGGCGGGGAGAGGTCATCTCCATCGCAGGTGAAGCGACGCGGGATCCCAGATCCGTTAGAAAAGGCACTTGAGCTAAGCTGCATCGGCCGCCTCCAAGGCGCTAATATTGTCTCAGCTGCGGGGATGCCGGATTGATCCGGGTCAAAGCCGCATCCGCCCCCGGCAAGAATCGTCATTTGCTGCCGGGCTTGGTCTGGCGCAATCTCCCCTCTATCTGCGCAGGCTGGGAATTGGTCTTGCGTCCGCTATCGCCTCTCCTGCCGCTCAAACTGCACAGTTCTTGCCGTTTGCGGCCATATCGCCAAGCGGGCGATACGGCCGAGCTTCCGGGCTTGGGCCGAAGCGCATCAAGCTCCTCTATGACAAATTCAGGGTGCGCACGGTCGACGACCTTCGTCGCGCCACCAAGCGCGGACATGCGCGCTGCATCGCAGCATCGACACTGATCGCTGGTGCCAGCTGCAGCTTTGAACTGTCCCAATGTCGTTTTTCTCAAGCGTGCAGGCGAGAGCGTCAAGCCAAATTGACCTGTCTCAAGGACCCGCCGGCGCTGGTGCCTAGTATCGCGGGCGACAAGGATGAAACGTTCATAGTCGAGGTGATGCATATGCAAAATAAACCGAGCCCACCCGCAACGCCGGCAGACGAAGATGCGTCACCCCTCACGATTTCGCCTGAGAAAGTCTGCTTCATCATCATCAAGGCGCGAGAATTCGACGCCAAAGAGCAAGTGAACGAACCCGATCCAGGATCGAATCCTTCAGACGACAAGGAGGCTGCGGTTCTCGAAGACCGGGAAGACGATCCGGTCGTCGAGGAAGTTGCGTCTCTCATCAATTCCTTGTCGGTGGATGAGCAGATCGACCTTGTGACCTTGGCATGGCTCGGTCGCGAAGACTATTCTGCCAGCGATTGGGCAGAGGTCCGCGAAGAGGCGACCCGCGCTCACAATGAACGCACGGCCAGCTATCTTCTTGGCATGCCAATGCTGGGGGACTTCTTGGAGGAGGGACTTTCGATGCTCGGTTATTCCTGTGAGGAGTTCGAAATAGATCGGCTTTGACGGGGCCCGAAGTGTGCGCCATGCGCGCTTGGCGAGCATCAACTCGTTAAGAACATCGGGAATAATACCGGTTCAGGCCAAACAAATTGATTTTGGTGGAAGCTCCCCAGAACCGCCGGATTCAAGCTGCCTGCGGCCGCTTCGCCAATGAGCAAAGTTCTGGCCGCTGCCCGGGGCCATGATTTGGCGCAAAGTCTCTCGGCTCGAAAGGGCTAGAAGTTTTGCATGCGGCCGCTCCTGCACCCAACCCTCGTCAACGGGCGATCCGGAGATCCGGGCCTTTATGTCGAAACGCTGTTTGAAAAGCGCGCAATTTTGTTTGACCTCGGCGACATTTCGATTTTGCCGCCGCGAAAGATCCACCGCCTCGAGCATGTCTTTGTCTCGCACGCTCATATCGATCATTTCATCGGATTCGATCGCCTGCTGAGGGTGTTGGTCGGGCGGGAGAAGACGATCAGGCTCTATGGTCCGAATGGCTTCATCGAGCACGTCCGGCACAAGCTTCAGGCCTATCGCTGGAATCTCGTCGATCGCTACGTGAGCGACCTCGTCTTCGTCGTGACCGAAATCGATTCCTCTCTTGAAACTCAGACGGCGCGGTTCCGGCTCAAGAATGCGTTTTCCGCTGAGGTGGTCGGCAGTAGCCGGAGCATCGGGGGCGTGGTCTACAGCGAGCCAGCCTACCGGGTCTCGACAGCGATTCTGGAGCACCGCACGCCGTGCCTGGGGTTCGCGATTGAGGAAGCGGCGCATGTCAACGTCTGGAAGAACCGGCTTGCAGAACTGGGGCTGTCGGTTGGACCCTGGCTGCGCGAGCTGAAGCGCGCGGTTATCGAGAACAGGCCGAGTGACCACCTGATCCGAATCGGCTCCCGGCCGACATCGCCGGAGGTGTGCGAACTGCCGCTGGGCACACTGCGCAGCGTGTTGACGGTCACGCCCGGCCAGAAGGTGGCCTATGTGACGGACGTCGCCGATACGCCAGCAAATCGCGCGGCCATTGTCAGGCTTGCCAGTAACGCCGATCTGCTGTTCATCGAAGCCGCTTTTGCGCAAGTGGATACGGCATTGGCGGCAGAGCGCGCACATTTGACGACGGCCGCCGCCGGAAGCCTCGCGCGCGAGGCCCGGGTGCGTCGGGTTGAGCCGTTTCATTTTTCTCCACGCTATAGCGGGCAAGAGGCGCGCATGCTGGACGAGGTCATGGCAGCCTTTGCCGGCCGAAATGCCGAGCGAGCAGGCTCGTGAAACACTGCAACGTTGTCATCAGCGTCCACCAGGACGGTTTCAGGCCAACACTCAAGTGCGCTCGAAGTTCGCCGAAGTGGCTGATCTGTCTCCCCAAGACAGTGCAAGCCGCCCGAGCGAAGTCAGCACAACAGTCCCAAACCTGCGGCTTTCCCGATCCAGCGTCTTCTGCATCCAATCGATATCCGGGCCGGAGGGACGAACAAGGCTGAACTTGCGGATCTGGAGGGGAACAATTTCGACCGCGGCCAGATCCCTGCTCGCAGGCTCGATATCAGCGAAATACATCAAGGCGAGATCGTCACGATATTCTTCGTAGCCTTGAATGCCCTCGTAATCGTTCAGAAAATCGCCACAGCCATAGAGGATCAACCGATCGTGGTAGACCTCGATACCCTTCGCATGATGCGAGGAGTGGCCGTGAATGACGGAAACGTCGGCGCGCTCGATAAGTGCATGAGCAAAATGCCTTTGCTCTTCCGGAATGTCATAACCCCAATTGGGTCCCCAATGAATCGAGACGACGATCACGTCATGCGGTTGCCTGTGACGCGCGATCTGGTCGCAGATACGGACAGCAGTTGCCTCCGATAGGTCGATGAGGAGGTTTACGCCCGGCGCGCCCTGCTTTGCAGCCCAGCTCCGAGGTGTGCCACTCGTCACCACCGCAAACGAAAAGACAAGCACGCGGCCCTTGCCGGCGATGTGCAAAGCCGCTGGCGCACTGGCCTCGTCAAGATTGCGACCGGCGCCGGCAGATTTGATCTGCAGACGCTGCAGTGTCGTCAAGGTGTCGAAGAGCCCCGTGCGTTCCCAATCGAGTACGTGGTTGTTGGCGAGCACGCAACAGTCAACGGCGGCGGCAGTGAGGCAAGGCGCATTCTCCGGGCTCATCCGGTAATTTATGCCTTTCGGCGCAAACTCCTCATGGCGCGTAATGGCTGTTTCGAGATTGATGATGCGAGCATCCGGCCGGGTACGGTTCAACTCGCCCAGGGCCGCGCCCCAAATGTACGATGGCGCGACCCGCCGCGGGATTGGACCATTTGCCTCCTCAGCGAGGCGTACATAGCCCAGTGCCGAGTGAATATAATTCTCGTGCAGGGTTGGGTCGCATGGATGCGCCAGTACCTGATCGACGCCGCGCCCGGTCATGACATCGCCACATAGAAAAAGCCGCACTGTTTTCTGCTCCAGCTCCCGCTTCTTTCGTTCCGTGGACGCCGCCGGCCCGGACACGACTACCCGCAACCCATGCCCGACCGCCAACTGACATCAGGCCAATGCCCGAGACCCTCAGTTCTTGCTCGATCCGAGTTTCGCCGCGATGTATGCGACCGCCCCGTCGAGTGTGACAAGCTTCGGATAATCGAGCTCGGGTATCTCGACGCCGAGGCGGTGGTGGATGGCGGTGATGAAGTTCAGGAAATCCATCGAGTCGATGTCGAAAGCTTCGCGCAGATCCGCGGCCGGATCGACGCTTGCCATATCAACTTCAGGTGCGATATTGTTGAGCTCTTCCTGCACCACCTTGCGAATGTCGAGGTCATTCATAGCTTGTCTGGCTCCTGCAGCAGCCTGCCGATCTCGGCCAAGAACAACGCGCCCGCGTGTCCGTCACTGACCCGATGGTCGGCAGACAGCGTGATGGTGACCACCGAGCGCGGTCCGATGGCGCCGTCGATAACCCATGGCCGAGTCACGATCTTGCCGAAACCGACAATCGCCACCTGCGGCGGATAGATAATACCGTACAGTGTTTCGACACCGCGTTCCCCTAGACTCGTAACCGTGATTGTCGGATCGGAAATCTCCGAACTGCGAATGCGACCGGCACGGGTACGTTGAACGAGGTCGCGCATACGCGCCATCAGCTCATCGACCGTGATTCGATCGGCTTCATGCAAAGCTGGCGCCGCTAACCCGCCACCGCGAATGGCGATTGCAACGCCGATATGCACCGCGCTCGCCGGTTCGAATTTGCCATCGCGGTAAAAGCCGTTGAAGGCGGGGAAGCGGCGCGCGGCCAGGGCAACCGACTTAATTGCGAGCGCGCCGATCAGCAGGCGGTCATCGGGTGGCCGCGCTGCATTCGTGCGGGTCAGCCATTGCTCGCATGCCGTGACGTCGACCTGATGCTCGAGATAGTAGTGGGGGATTTCCCGCTTTGATCGCGCCATGGCGGCGGCGATGGCCGTTCGCATAGCGTCAAGATCAAGCCCGAGCGCCCGCTTCTTTTCCGATGGAGCGCTGATTTCGCCGAAACGACGCTCGACGTCCGCATAAGTGATCGCCCCCGCCGGGCCGCTTCCGGTCACCGTCGAGAGATCGATCCCGTGCGCCTCGGCGAGCCGCCGCGCGGCTGGCGATATTCGCGCGCGCGCCTCGGCGCCTGGCGCGACGGGCGGCGGCGATGGCGGCGCAACGGGCGCCCGCACCAAAGGCGGCGCCGCGAGCGGGGCGGCCGGCACTGCCGGCGGCGGAGCGGCCGCTACAGCGCCAGGCGGTCCTTCGAGCTCGGTTTGAATCCGCGCCAACGGCGTCCCGACCGGCACCTTGGTGTTGAGATCGACAAGAAGCTGCTCGATTTTGCCGGCCTCGAAGATTTCGATCTCGATCGCGCCTTTCTGTGTCTCGACCACGGCAACGACGTCGCCGCGTTTGACCCGATCGCCTGCTTTGACCAGCCACTCCACCAGCGTGCCCGCTTCCATGTCGGCACCGAGGGAGGGCATGCGGAATTCGGCCACGGCGTCCCCTTATGCTCGCCCAAGGGCGGCTTTGGCGGCCGCGACGATCTTGGGCACCTGCGGGATCGCCGCGTTCTCGAGGTGGCGGGGATATGGAATCGGCACTTCCGCGCTGCACACGCGGCCGATCGGGGCGTCGAGCTCCCAGAATACCTGCTCAACGATACGCATGCCAATTTCCGCCGACAGGCTGCCGCTCCGCCAGCCTTCGTCGATGATGACCGCCCGGCGCGTCTTGGCGACCGACGTCATAATGGTCGCGTCGTCGAGCGGCCGCAGGCTGCGCAAATCAATCACCTCGGCATCAATATTCTCGCCAGCGAGGACAGTGGCGGCTTCGAGCGTCTTCCACAGCGAACCGCCATAGGTGATCAGCGAAATATCACGCCCGGGACGGCGAACGGCGGCCTTGGCGATATCGACCGGGCCAGCGTCCGCGGCCAGCCTGCCCGTCATGTTGTAGAGCATGACGTTTTCGAAGATCAGCACCGGATCGGGATCCTCTAAAGCCGTCCACAGCATGCCGCGCGCATCCTCTACGGTCGCCGGTGCCAGTACCTTGATGCCTGGGATATGCGCATACCAACCTTCGAGGCTGTGCGAATGCTGGGCCGCGACTTGGCGGCCGGCGCCGGTCGCCATGCGGATGACGAGCGGTACACCGAACTGATTTCCCGACATGTGGCGCACCGTGGCCGCGGTATTGAGGATTTGATCGAGCGCGAGGAGGCTGAAATTCACCGTCATCAACTCAACGATCGGGCGCATGCCGGCCATCGCCGCACCGATGCCGGCACCGGTAAACCCGGATTCCGACAAAGGCGTATCGCGGATCCGTTCCGCGCCGAATTCGGCCAGGAGTCCCTTGCTCACCGCATAGCAGCCGCCATAGTGGCCGACATCCTCACCCATCAGAAACACGCGGTCATCGCGACGCAATGCATCGCGGATCGCCTCGCGCACCGCGTCGCGGTAGGTGATCTCGGTCGCTGCGGGCTGGATCGTCACTTGTGCCATAACACTTCACCGACCGGCTCGCGCGCTCTATCTGCGTAGGTGAAGCGGGTGAGCTGCTCGACCGGCTCCCACGTTCCGGCCTCGGCGAATGTAACCGCCTCAGCAATCTCCGCCGCCACCTCGGCCTCGATACGCGCCAAATCGTCCGGATGAACCATGTGATTGGCCTCCAGCCACCCCTGATAGCGCACGATCGGTTCCTTGTGCCGCCAGGCCTCGACCTCGGCCTTGTCGCGATAGAGCTGAGCGTCGAACATCGAATGCGCGCGCAGCCGATAAGTCCGGCATTCCAGGAAATAGGGCTTGCGGTTCTCGCGCACTGCGTGCACCGCCCTACGAGCGGCAGCCTCGACGGCGATGACATCCATGCCGTCGACCGCCTCGGACGCGATCCGGTAGCACGCCGCTTTGCGTTGGATATCAGTTTCGGATTCCGAAAAGGCTAAGGCTGTTCCCATGGCGTAGAGGTTGTTTTCGCACACGAATAGCACCGGCAGCCCCCACAGTGCGGCCAGATTCATACTTTCGTGAAACTCGCCTTCGGCAACGGCGCCCTCTCCGAAGAAGCAGGCTGTAATGGTGTCGTCACCCCGCATGCGATCGGCGAGCGCAAGTCCGATTGACAGCGGCAGACCGCCGCCCACGATGGCGTTGCCGCCATAGAAATTTGTAGCTCGATCGAACAGGTGCATGGAACCGCCACGTCCGCGGCTGCAGCCTTCCTGCTTTCCGTACATCTCCGCTAGCGCCGCGGTCATCGGTACGCCGCGCACCAGGGCATGCCCATGCTCGCGGTAGGTTGCCACGATGCTGTCACGTTTCTCCAGCACCGGAATGACGCCGACGGCAACCGCTTCCTCGCCGTCGTAGAGGTGCAGGAACCCCCTGATCTTTTCTTGGGTGTAGAGTTCGGCGCACTTGTCCTCGAAGCGACGAATACGGATCATCTGTTTCAACAGACCCAGCATGTGTTCGCGCGACAGGTGCGGCTTGTCGGTTAATGCGGTCATCGCTCCTCGCTTTCGAGCGTCGAGATGTCGCCCTCTGGCAGGCCCAGCTCGCGGGTCTTGAGCAAGCGGCGCATGATCTTGCCGCTGCGCGTCTTCGGCAAGTTCTGCCGAAAGGCGATGTCCTTCGGCGCGACAGCCGGGCCGAGACGCTGGCGAGCATGGCCAAGCAATTCCTTACGCAGCGCCTCGCTAGGCTCGAAGCCGTTCTTGAGAGCAACGAATGCCTTGACCATCTCGCCGGCGGTCGGTTCGGGAATGCCGATCACGCCTGCCTCGGCAACGGCCGGATGCTCCATCAGCGCGCTTTCCACTTCGAACGGGCCAATGAGATGGCCGGCGCTCTTGATCACGTCGTCCGCCCGGCCAACAAACCAATAGTAACCCTCGTCGTCGCGCATCGCGAGGTCACCAGTGAGATACCAGCCGCCCACGAAGCACTTCCGGTAGCGTTCCTCTTCGTTGAGATAGGTGCGCATCATCGACGGCCAGCCCGGGAGCAGCGCGAGTTCGCCCATGACCATCGGCTTCGTGATTTCGCGCACTGCCCCGCCTTCAAGGCGCTCAATGATGCCAGCTGTGACCCCCGGCAGCGGGCGGCCCATCGAGCCCGGCTTCACGTCCATCGAGGGGTAGTTGGAGATCATGATGCCGCCGGTTTCCGTCTGCCACCAGTTGTCGTGGAATGGCTTGCCAAAGGTCGCCGCACTCCACACCACGGCCTCCGGATTGAGCGGCTCGCCGACACTAGCCATCAAACGCACTTTGGACAGATCGAACCGTTTGGTAATTTCAGTTCCTACCTTCATCAACATGCGGATCGCGGTCGGCGCCGTGTACCAAACCGTGACCTTCTGCTCTTGCAGGATGCGATACCAGCGTTCCGCGTCGAATTCGGCCTGGTCGACGATCAAGGTCGCGCCGTTAGTGAGCGGCGAGATGATGCCGTAGGATGTCCCGGTCACCCATCCCGGGTCGGCAGTGCACCAAAAGATGTCATTCGGATGCAGATCGAGCGCGAGCCGGCCGGTGATATGATGAGCGACGACGGCTTCATGGACATGCACGACACCCTTTGGCCGTCCCGTCGTCCCGCTGGTGAAGTGAAGCAAGCCCATGTCTTCGGGGCTCGTCCATACGGTCTCGAACGAATCCGGCGCTTGCGCCAGCGCCGCGGACAGATCGATGGTGCCCGCTGGAAGGCTGCTTGAACATTCAGTCAGGAAGACATGCTCCAAGCTCGCGAGCTCATTTCGCCAAGGCTCTATTTTCCGCCGGTAAAATGCCTCAGAGGTAATAAGCGCCTTGGCATTGCCGATCGTCATACGGGCTTTGATGGGTTCCGGCCCGAACGCCGAGAACAATGGCGAAAAGACGCTGCCGTTCTTGAGGGTGCCGAGCGCGGCGATGTAGAGTTCGGGCACGCGGCCGAGCAGCGAAAAAACGCGATCCGCTTTGGCTACCCCACGCTGCACCAAGACGTTCGCAAACCGGTTCGCCGCGGCGCCGAGCGCCGAGTAGCTGAAGTCGCGAATTTGGTCGTCACGACCAATCCAGCGCAGCGCCAATTTCTTCCCGCGACCGGCCAGGACATGTCGGTCGATCGCCTCATGCGCGATATTGAGCCCGCCGTTAGGCAGACCATCGAGTAGCGCCCGTGCCTGCGACCAGGCAAATCGCTTGGCGTACTCTTCGTAGTCTTGAAGGTTGGCGCCGACATAATCCTCGGGCTGCTTTCGGATTCGTTCCCATTCCATGGCTTGCGACCTGAGCACGAGGTTTTGTCAAATGCTGAAAGCAGGTTAATCGGCACCGCCGTGCCCACATTGACGTGAGTCAATAACAGATTTGACTGCCTCTCCAGGTCGCTTCCCCCCAGGATCCGATACCCGCTTTCAAACGCTGCATTCAGGCAAACCCGCACGAACAGTTCGCGCTACGGCCCCACGGCATCGGTCTTCGGGTATCCGCGGCTCTATGGCAGGAAACCGTTCACGTTGGCGAGCTTCTTCGGCAGGTAATCGTCGATAACGTAATTAAGGCCCCATTTGGCCAGCGCCTGCTGCTCGGCGCGAACGCCCATTTGAAGCAATTGCTTGATTGCGGCGATCCACTCGGGATGGGCCATAATGAACGGATCGTTCTGCAGTGCGTCTTGAGCGCGCTTGATGTCGGTCGTTGCCAGCTTGTGGGTCGCGTCCTCAAGTCCAAAGTCGACAATATCCTGTGGTGTGACGCCCAGGAAACGCGACCGCGGCACGCACAGGAAGCGGTTTATGTGAGCCGCATTGCCGGAGCCTACCTTGAGCGTGCGGTAAATATTGGTAAAACCATAGGGGTCGCAATCGACAAAGCAGTAGACCGGCAAGTTCTGCTTGTCGGAAAGCAGGCGAATGAAGCGCCGTGTGGCGCGGGTCGGGACCCCGCCCATCTCGACGATGATGCATCGCGCGGTTTCCCAAAACCGGTGATTGTTGAGGCGCTGAAACATGCCGCCGGTTTCAATGGCGAGCACGAATCGCGCATCGGTGCGGAAAGTCAGATGTTCGACCGAGCGCGGGATGCTGTAGGCCCCGCTCCCCAGGTTGGCGCAGTCGATCTCGATGGCCTCTCCCGTCGCGGGATTTCTGTCGACTACGGTGAGTCGACCCGCGACCGAGCCGCCGTGGGATTCCGGGTAGAAGCGCAACTGCTCCCGCGATAGCCCGTGCATCGACGCCATGGCCTCGATGTCGTCCATGATGGCGTCCGATTCGGCCTGTTCGTCGAAGCGGCAGTCTCCCCAGTTCTTGCTGATGTAATACACCTCGCGCTTGGTGGCGAAGTCGTCATGCTCGACCATCGCCCGTGAGGTTGCCATTAAACGGAGGGTCTGCGCGAAGGACCGCGCGGTGGTCACCGTCAGCGTGCGCACCTTGCGTGCGCCGCCAAGCTCGAAATAACCCTTCGCTTCATCATACGTGACATTGTCAAGACTGCGGACCGGAAGCCTGATGTCCGGCAGTTTTCCGCCATCGATGTTTGTGCGGACCTGTCTGGCAATCGATTCAATCAGCGTGATGGTCTTTTTATCCAGGTCGCTGCGCGTGGCGTCGGGGCTGCTCTTTTTCATGGCTCGGGCCTTTGCGTCGTACGGCTCTTGTGGAGCACGTCGTCGAGCTTCCTTACAGTGGAGTCGCGTTCATCATTGCTGAGAGCGAGGATGTCCTGCAGGGCAACGCCAATATGGGGCAGATATTTCTCGATATAAGCGCGCCTGTCATATTCCTGGTGAAGCTGCCTCTCGTGGCGCAGGTAATGCGCGAGCTTGCGCGCGCATTGTTGCAGCCCCAGTTTGATCTCCTTGAGGATTTCCGGATAAGGCTCGATGGCCTCCTTGGACTCGGAGGTGTAGGGCACCCAAACGGACGCGACATGAACCAGAACCGCCATCGGCGCGATCGGCAATGCGCCTTTCGGCTGGTGCAGACCATAGCCCCGCCAGTTTGTTTGGACGACGGCCTTGGTGATCGCACAGCTGGACTGCTGGTAGAGGAGCGGTACCCGGTTCGCAAAACGCAGGAGACGAACGGGCTCGTCCTTCTGCGCGATCAGGTGTTCAGCAGCACGCGGTTCATGCGCTTCCTTCTTGCGCATGTGGCCGCTCTCGTCGACTTCAACGCCGGCCTCGCCGGGGCGGCCATAGGCGATAGCGACTTCCACCTGGAACGGGTTGCCCCGGTAGGCTGCGGCTGGCCGAGTGGTGACGGTAAAGAAGTCTGCCTCCAACTCCTTGTGCAGCCCGTCCAGCAGCTGCTTCTCGCCGATAGGGACGATGCAGTCCGTCCGCGGCGCCAGGATGCGCGTTTTTTGAATCGCCTTGTGCAGCGCGGTCGCCTGCACGTGAGCGATGTGCTTCGGATAAGAGCGATCGCTCAATTTCCTGTCAGACCGCTTGTCGGCGCGCTCAATGATCTTGAGCGCTGTCTTCTTCCCCACGCAAGAAAACTCGTCCACGAGAAACCGCAACAGCGTGCGGCTTGCGGTGTTGTTCAACATCTGAATAAGCCGGCCGAGTTCGATGCCGTACGGATGGGGCTTGATTTCTGTCGGACGAGTCGGGAGCGTCCTGGTGCTGCGGGCGAAACGGACCTCGTCTCCCTGCGGGTCCCGGTAGGTGATAGTGAGGTGCGGATTGGCGATCGCCGTCTGCTTCAGATAAACTTCAATCGAGTGCGGCCCCTTCTGATAGTGGCCCTCCATCTCCATCTCGACCCGCGTCCCGTGAGGACGGTCCCATTTCAGCCTTTTCTTCCTGTGGATGTCCGGCTGGTTCTTGGCAGTATCAATCGACACATAGATTTCCGAAGCAAGCTTGTCACCCTTGACGCGACTGACGATATGCAACGGCTTGCCGGTAGTGAGCTGCCCGTACATTCCTGCCGCCGAGATCCCCATTCCCTGTTGGCCGCGTGACTGGCTGAGCTTGTGGAATTTCGAGCCATAGAGAAGCTTGCCGAAAATGCGCGCGATCTGGCTTTCTACAATTCCCGGGCCGTTATCCTCCACGACGACCCGCGACTTCCCGTTGCGATCGCTCACCTGCACACTGATATCGGGGAGTACCCCCGCTTCCTCGCAAGCATCGAGAGCATTGTCCACCGCCTCTTTGACGGCAGTGACCAGTGCCTTGGCTGGGGTATCAAAACCGAGCAGATGACGGTTCTTGAGAAAGAACTCCGAAACGGAAATTTCGCGCTGGCGACCCGCCATTTCAAGGGCGGTGGCGGGTGGGGATTGCCTGTCAGACACGATTCAAACGCTGCATCTCGTAAGGTGCATCCCTCATTGTCCATCCCGAACAGCTTATCCACTCCTCCTCAATGTCGCTTGACCAAGATCAATATTGGCCGCCACGATCACCGGCCCCGGCGAGCGCCGCCGGTCTTTATCCAACCAGTGAGCAGCCGCGCCGCTTCTGGCCGCCTTGCCACGGTATGCGCAGGTTTGCGCCGTGCACTTGACATTGGAGTCGTGGAGGATCGAAGCTGGGCTATTGACGCAAACCCTCGAGGTCAAAACGGACGTCGTGCAGAGAATGTTCGCACGGGAGATCAACGCCTTGTATGCCGAGCCGCCCCGAAGCCGGTTCTGGCCCAACTGAATCTGGAGGATGTATGCATCGGCATATTCTGATCCCGACTGACGGCTCGGAGCTGTCACAGAATGCGATCGACTATGGCGTGGCTTTAGCGAAGTCGGTCAATGCCAAAGTCACGGTACAGACCGTGTCGACGCCCTTTCACGCGTTCGTGGTTGAGCCAGGTATGATCACCGATACGCCGGACCATTACGGGAAACGCATGGCGACCCTTGCGGCAAAATACCTCAACGTGGCGAAGGAGGCCGCATTGGCCGCCGGTGTGAGCTGCGAGACGATGCACGTCGAGCACGATCAGCCATATCTGGCCATCATCGAGACGGCGGCACGAAAATCGTGCGATCTGATTGTCATGGCTTCGCATGGCCGGCGTGGGATTGCCGCGATCGTGCTCGGGAGCGAAACCGTCAAGGTGCTGACCCACAGCACCATCCCGGTTCTCGTCTTTCGCGCCCCGCACCAGGCACTCTTCAAGTCGCTGGCGTCGTTGACCTGACGGATATTTTGAACCAGCGGGCTCGTGCTCGGTTCGCCATGCGTTGCGGGATACGCCCGGGCAGGTTCGCGGCAACCGCTCGGCCTGAAATTTGCAACGGTCCACGCTTTGTCATTTCGATCGGCGTCGGTCGCGTTGCGCCATGTGCGGCTGAGCGGCCGGCAATTTCACAGACGATCTCGCTGCTGCCGGCCGGAAACCAACCGAAGCGTTTCAACTCGGCGTCGATGCATAAACCAGTTCGCGGCAATGCCGAAAGATATGAAGCCGCGAGATCATCGAAAGGCGGAGACCACTCCACATGGATGCCGCCGCGCAAGAGAAGACTTGAGGCACCATCGGCCAAGGCCAGCGGTATCAACAGTGTCTGCAAGATGAGAGTGACCGAGCGGGGCGAGCATTCCGCTCATCGATCTCAGTCCGCCTCCCGTTCCAGCACGCAGCAGTGAGGGGCCTCGCCGCCGGCCTCCTCCTCGCTCAAGACGGTTCCGGTTATAGGGTTGGGGCGGAAGGTGGTACAGCCCTTTAATTGCAGGTCGTAGGCCACATCATAGATCCGCTTGAATTCATTGAAGGGGCAGCTCTCAGGAACGTTGATGGTCTTGGAGATCGAATTGTCGACAAACGGCTGAAGCGCGGCTTGGGTGTCGAGATGGGCGCGGGCAGGAAGCCTGGCCGCTGTGACAAAACTATCCGGCGTTCCGGTCGCAGCGCCGGTTATGGTGCGCCACAGATTGAGTGCATAGTCGGTCAGCACGAATTCGGTCAGAGCTCCATCGGCGCCGAGTAGCTTGCGCACATAAGAGGCGGCGAAGATCGGTTCCAGTCCGCTGGAGACATTTCCGGCCATAAGGCTAATCGTGCCGGTCGGCGCGATTGCTACCAGATGACTGTTGCGGATGCCATACGTGGCGATGCCATCTTGAATATCGTCGGGGAGGTTACGGATAAATTCCCCTTGCAGGTACTTGTCACGTTCGAAATATGGAAAGTTCGTTTTCTCCTGCGCAAGCGCGATCGAGGCGCGATAGGCGGTGTGGCAGATCGAGCGCATCAAATCCCTTACGCGGGCCAGCGCACGTTCATCACCGTAGGTCAGTCCCAGCATCACCAATGCATCAGCGAGCCCGGTGATGCCAAGGCCGATGCGCCTTGAGCCGCGTGCGTTATCGGCCTGCTGCGGCAGGGGAAAGCGCGATGCGTCAATCACGTTATCCAGCAATCGCACTGCGACATTCGTCGTCTCAGTAAGTCCCTGAACATCGATCCGAGCCTCGGACGTGAACGGCGATAATACGAAACGGGTCAGATTGATTGAGCCAAGATCGCATGCACCATAGGCGGGCAATGGAATTTCGCCGCATGGGTTGGTCGCGCTGATATGCTCCCGGTATCTTAGATTATTTAGTCGATTGATACGATCGATGAACAGCACACCTGGTTCGGCGTACTCATAGGTTGCATGAAGGATGGTATCCCACAGCTGGCGGGCAGGAACGCGCCGGATCACTCGGCATGGTACCGGGCCATTTGCACCTGACCATTCACGATTGATCGTTTCACCGTCACCTTCGAACGCCGCGGCGGGAAACATCAGCGGCCATTCAGCGCCGCTGCGTACCGCTGCCATGAAGGCGTCTGTCACTAAAACGGACAGATTGAACCGGCGCAGTTGCCCCGGCTCTCTTTTGGCGACGACAAACTCTTCGATATCCGGATGGTCACAGCGCAGCGTCGCCATCATGGCGCCGCGGCGGGCGCCGGTGGACAAAATGGTTCCGCACATCGCGTCCCAAATCTGCATGAAGGAGACGGGACCGGACGCTATGCTGCGGGCGCCTTTTGCTTGCGTACCGCGCGGCCTCAGGGTGGAGAAATCCATCCCGATGCCGCCGCCCTGCTGCATGGTAACCGCGCCCTCCTGCAAAGAGCGGAAGATGCCGGGGATCGAATCATCGATCGTCCCCATGACGAAGCAATTGAACAGCGTGACTTTGCGCGCCGTTCCAGCGCCCGCCTGAATCCGGCCGCCGGGAAGGAACTTGAAATCCTGCAAGATGCGGAAGAAGCGGTCCTGCCAGATCGGAGCCCCCTTGGGCTCGATAGCGGCAAGGGCGCGCGCAATCCGGCGCCAGGTGTCCGCGATTTTATATTCGCTTACGCCGCGACCGGCGTACCGATACTTGGTCTGCCACACATGGCGGGAAATATCGTTCGTAGGCTCGTTCATGACTCTATCGTCTGCCGCAACGGCCAAATAAGGCGGCTTGCGCCTTGCCCGAGCTCGCAGATCCTGTTTGCGCACGATAGCTTTCGTCCGCCGACCGCCGCCGAATATATGGATAGACAGGCGAAAATCCCTGATCTGGATCAAGGGCGTCTATTCCGATCGGCGCTATGGAAGCTTGCGATCGCGATTTCGAGCGTGATCGGGTGAACCGCTCCTGATATATATCGACGCGGCGTGTGCCGGCTTGCGGCGGATCCGCGATCTGGTGACGCGCCAGAGCGGCGCAGGGCGTCTATGGAGAGGTCGCCCACGGCACATAAGCAGGTTTTATTTCGCTCTGCCGCTATGCCCTAGATTCCACCTGTGTTGTTCCGGCGCACATCGCCCGCACCCGAAGAATGAGGCCGAATGAGGCTAGGATCGTTTATGAATAGCGATCCGTGCCGCCGGTTGATCCGGATCAACCCACCCCCGGATAGACGATCTTATTGTTATCCTATGGATGAGCTGCGCGGCCGGGCTAACGCGCCCGCAACAGTCGTCGAACAACAACAGGTTCGCGACCGTGACCTGATCACGGTGGTGCGGGAACTCGTGCGCGAACTCCACCCGCAGCGGGTCAGGTTCATCGACGTTCTGCCGTGACAGTCTCGGCCGAACGGAGCTGATCCTCCGCATCGAACGTGCGTTTCGCGTCCGCCTTCCCGCGCAGACCATTGGCGAGGCCGAGACGGTATACGATCTCATCCGGGCGCTAAAGCAGGCTGGACCTGCGCGGGAGCGGACAGCACTTGAAGTGGCGCCGGTTTCCGCCCTACCGTCCGTGCCGGCGGCGACCGAAGCGCGCACCATGGTTGAGGTTCTCGATTGGCACGCAGCGCAGCATCCTGACCGTTTGCATCTGACCGTACTGCAGGACGAGGCGACGGTTCTTGGCACGCTGACTTACAGAGAACTCTCGACCAGAGCGCGCAACGTCGCTCGCGGCTTGGTTGCCCGAGATGTCGCGCCCGGGGATCGCGTTGCCTTGATGCTCCCGACCAGCCTCGATTTTTTCATCGCGTTCTTCGGCATTCTTTACACAGGCGCCATTCCCGTGCCGATCTATCCACCGATGCGGATGTCGCAGATCGAGGATCACCTGCGCCGCCAGATCGGCATTTTGCGCAACGCCGGCACCTGCATGCTGATCACGATGCCGGAGGGACGACGGCTTGCCGGACTGCTCCGTGCGCAAGTGGAGACCATGAGGACTGTCGAGAGCGTGGCCGGCCTGGACATGGCGACGGCGCCGGTCGACCTGCCGCAGGTGAAGGACCCGGAATCCGTCGCACTCATTCAATACACATCCGGCAGCACCGGTGCCCCGAAAGGCGTGGTGCTCAGTCACGCCAACTTGCTCGCTAATATCCGGGCGATGGGCGGGGTGATGGAAGCCAGCTCAGCCGATGTCTTCGTCAGTTGGCTTCCGCTCTATCACGACATGGGTCTGATCGGGGCATGGCTGGGCTGTTTGCACTTTGCCGCGCCGCTCTATGCGATGTCGCCGTTGAGCTTCCTCGTACGACCGGAGAGCTGGCTCTGGGCGATCCATCGGTTTCGGGCGACGTTTTCCGCGTCCCCGAATTTCGGGTTTGAGTTGTGCCTCAACAAGATTTCCGATGCCGACCTCGAGAGGCTCGATCTCAGCTCGTTGCGCATGGTCGCGAACGGCGCAGAGCCGGTCAGCGTGCAGACGTTACGCCGGTTCATCGAGCGTTTTGGTCGCTTTGGCTTTCCCGCGCAGGCCATGGCGCCGGTCTATGGCCTTGCGGAGAGCTCGGTTGGACTCGCGTTTCCGCCGTTCGGCCGCCCACCTGTTATCGATCGCGTCAACCGCGATCGGCTGAGCACTCACGGCGTGGCTGAGCCGGCAAAGCCGGAAGACCCAAGGCCGCTTGAAATCGTGGCCTGCGGCCAGCCGCTGCCCGGCCACGAGATTCGCATCGTCGACGAGGCAGGTTACGAACTCGGCGAGCGACGTGAGGGACGGCTCGAGTTCCGTGGACCTTCGGCGACTCGCGGCTATTTCCGCAATGAGACCAAGACCCGTGAGCTTCTTCACGATGGTTGGCTCGACACCGCCGACCGCGGGTATATGGCCGGAGGCGACGTCTTCATCACCGGCCGCATCAAGGACATTATCATTCGCGCCGGGCGACACCTCTACCCGCACGAGATCGAGGAGGCCGTGGCGGACATCCCGGGCATCCGCAAGGGTGGGGTCGCGGTATTCGGCGTGACCGATCGAGCCTCGGGCACTGAGCGCGTCGTTGTCTTGGCCGAAACCCGCGAGACCGACCCGGCGGCGCGTGCAGCGCTGCAGGCGCGTGCGCACGAGATCACGACCGACATCGCGGGCACGCCGCCGGATGAAATCGTCCTCGCGCCACCGCGCACTGTGCCGAAGACGTCGAGCGGCAAGATCCGCCGCAGCGCCGCCAAGGAGATTTACGAGAGCGGCCATATTGTGCCGACGCAGCGCGCCTTGTGGTGGCAGCTTCTACGCTTGGCGCTGTCGGCAATCGGCCCACAGACCAAGCGCCTGGCGCGATTGTCGCGCGAGATGCTATACGCGGCTTGGTGGTGGGTGGTACTTGCCGCTGCACTCCTGCTGGGAGCGCTCGCCCTGCTCACCCTCCCGCGCGTCAGCTGGCGCTGGTCCGCGGTGAGGTGGATCGGCCGCGGAACGCTTGCGGCGATAGGAGTTCCGGTCTCAACCAGCGGCATCGATCGGGTTCCAAGCGGGGGCGCGATGCTGGTGTTCAATCATTCCAGTTATATGGACTCTCTCGTCCTCGCTGCAGTTCTCCCAGGCGAACCGGCGATCGTTGCCAAGAGAGAATTGTCTGGACATTTCATTGCAGGCCCGCTCTTGCGGCGTCTCCGAATACCATTCGTCGAGCGCTATGACGTGTCCGGCGGCTTGGCGGATGCTCAGGCGCTGATGACCCTGGCGCGTCAGGGCCGCACCCTCGTTTTCTTTCCGGAGGGGACATTCACCCGAAGGGTGGGCCTGTCGGAGTTCTATTTTGGTGCGTTCAAGGTGGCGGCCGATGCAAACCTTCCCGTCCTGCCCGGCATCATCCGCGGCACGCGATCGATGCTGCGCGGCGAGCAATGGTTCCCCCGGCGCGCTGCGATCAGTGTCGAGATCGGAGAGCCGGTGATGCCGTCGGGTGCGGATTTCACCTCGGTATTGCAACTGCGCGATGCGGTGCGAAATGTCATGTTGGCTCGTTGCGGGGAGCCCGATCTCGGCGAGTTGATCAAACCCGCATCGTCACCGGCCGCGACGTGAGCAAATGACGGACGCCGGAGCGGCATAAACTGCGAGCCTTGCGATATTGACACATATCAATCCACCGGAGTCGAAGCTTGCGCCACCCCCGTGTCGCCGCCAAACATGGATATTATTTGATGGAGGCTAGCGTCACAATTAGTGAGACGTTTGGGGAACCGCCTAAGTAAAATTAGGACACAACCGGATTACGACAGTCGTCGCCGAGCGCGATGAACGCCCGCACGCGTGGGCGGCTCTTTCTCTTGCTCGGCGGCTGGTTTCATCCCGATTTGCGCTTGCCTCTTCGAACGCCACTGCGGTTCGGTGAGCGCGTCTTATGTTGGCGCAGCAGGTCTTCAAGCCCCGCGAACAGCGCGTCGACATCGCCATCGAGACTATAGGGCGCAAGGCTGGCGCGGGCAGCGCCGTCAACACCAAAGGCGCGCAACAGCGGCTGCGCGCAGTGATAGCCGCCGCGCAAGGCCACACCGTGGCGGTCGAGGTGACGGCAAACCTCCTCTGTCGAGAAGCCTTCGACCGCGAACGAGACGACACCGCGGCGATCATGGGTGTCGACCGGCCCCAGCACGCGCACAACCTCGATCGCGGCCAAGCCATCGAGCAGGCGGCGTGTCAAGCGTAGCTCGTGGCTCTGAATGGCGCGCCAGTCGAGCGCCTGCATGAAGTCAAGGGCGGCGCCAAGGCCGACAGCGGCCGCAATCGGCGGTGTGCCGGCCTCAAAGCGCCGCGGCGGCGCCCGAAAACTGGCGTCGGTCAGGGTGACCTGATCGATCATCTGGCCGCCGGTCATGAACGGTGGCATGGCC
>Ga0208355_1000125_pt1 | contig 38431 bp, 33 predicted proteins | sample NGESurdeep072012_6_FD_184458 | JGI IMG/M metagenome (GOLD analysis project Ga0208355, IMG submission 184458) | Arctic peat soil microbial communities from Barrow, Alaska - NGEE Surface sample 210-3 deep-072012 (SPAdes) | ecosystem: Environmental > Terrestrial > Soil > Wetlands > Peat ... | reverse complement strand
AGCCCGGCGCATCGTCGTTGCGGAATTCGATGCTCTGCAGCCACTTGGCACTTTTCCAGAAATAGAGATGCGGCACCACCAGCCGTACCGGGCCGCCGTGTTCCTGCTCCAGCGGTGCACCGGACCATGAGTGCGCGAGCAGGGCATCTTCGGCGGCGAAATCTTCCAGCGCCAGATTGGTGGTGTAGCCGTCATGGGAATGCAGCACCACGTAGCGCGCCTGGTCGCGCGGCTGGCAGGCCATCAGGAGATCGCGGGTCGCCATCATATCCGGGCCGGGCCAATATCGAGATGATCGTCGGCCGCCGGGTTTACGGCATGATCTGTCACGTGGCGTCTCCGGGAACGATCATTGCAGTCCTGTCGGCGTAGACCTCAGCCCGCCTTTCCGAACAGCATCGGAAGCTGCCGCGGTCCGCGCACCGTGCCTTCCGACCAGGTGACCCGGCCAGCCGGGTCCAGCCTGAAATCCGGAATGCGCTTCAGCCATTCCTGGATCGCGACGGTCATTTCCATGCGCGCGAGGTTGGAGCCGACGCAGCGGTGAATCCCGAGGCCGAACGCGGCATGACGGTTCTCCTTGCGGTCGATCACGACCTTGTCGGCATCGGGGAACATCGCGGGGTCGCGGTTGGCGGCGGGAAACGACAGCAGCACCATGTTGCCGGGTTTTACCGGGCAGCCGCTGACCACGGTCTCCTTCATCACCTCGCGCGCCATCGTTACCGGCGAATAGGCGCGCAGCAATTCCTCGACCGCGGTCGGCATCAGTTCAGGCTCCGCGATCAAACGGGCGCGATCAGCGGGCGTTTTCGCCAGATGCCACAATGAGGCGCCGATCGCGCTCCAGGTGGTATCGATGCCGGCGATCAGCAGCAGCCGCAGCGAGCCCAGCACATGCACGTCGGACAACGGCTGACCGTTCTTGTCCCTGGCGTTCATCAGCGTCGAGATCAGATCGTCAGTGGGGTGTTTCTTGCGATGCTCGATATGGCCGGCGAAGTATCCGGTCATCTCGTGGACCGCGCGCATCAGGGCGTCATCATCCATGATCCCGAGTTCAAGGATTTCGTGGATCCATTTGATGAAAAGGTCGCTGTCCTTTTCCGGGATGCCGAGCATGTGGGCGATCGCGCGAACCGGAATGTGCTTGGTGTAGCGTGCCGCGGCATCGCACTTTCCATCGGCGATGAATTCGTCGATCAGCTCGTTGCAGATCGCGCGAACCCTGGGCTCCAGCTTTTTCATGGCGTCGGGCGTGAACGGCGGCAGCAGCAACTGCTTCGCTGGCTTGTGTTCCGGAGGGTCGGACGTGATCGGCGGCGCCACGCCCGTGGCCTCCGGCCGGACGTCGCGCACGATCACGCGGCGCGAGGAAAAATGTTCGGTATCGTGGGCGATTTCTCTCACCGCCTCGTAGGTGGTCGGCAAATAACAGCCGAGAAAACGGTTGGTGTGAACCACCGGGGATTCCGCCCGCAATTCGTCCCAGATCGGAAACGGATTTTCAGTCCAGCGCGGATCGGTATGGTCGAAATCGTGAACCCAATCGGTGACGGGGGCATGACTGGACATTAGGGAAATTTCCTCTGGTTTCTTTCGTTCAATTCTTCTTGCGCATGGATCGGCGGGACACGCTTGAGGACAAGCGGGTTCAATCCTCGGTCACGTCGATCGCGAATTCCGGACAATTAGCCTTGGCGAGCCAAGCCTTGTCCTCAAGCCCCTTGGGGACGGAGCCGTCGCCGATTTCATGCGCATTGCCGAATTCGTCGAGCTCGAACAGTTCGGGCGCCAGTGACTTGCAGCGGGCGTGTCCCTGACACTTCTCCTGGTCGACATGTATTTTCAGTTTTCCGGACATTCCAGCGTTCCTCTGTGGTCGCGTCTATCGCTCGCGCGTTGGTGTTTCCTTGGCGATTATAACGGTGCATGCGTCATGTGCCAGCGCTCAATCGTCGCGTTTATTGGCAGATCAAGGTGTCGGGTTACTTGGCCGGTCTTGAATGGATTCTTGGATCGATCGGCGTCGTGCCGCGCACGCCCAGAATTTCCTCCAGCACCTTGGCGCCGGCGAGAAGCTGTGCCTCGCCGCGCGGCGCCGCCACTATTTGCAGTCCGACCGGCAGGCCTGACGCGGTGAACCCGCATGGCAACGACAGCGCCGGGCAGCAGACCAGCGTAATCGCATAGACGATGGCGAGCCACTCGACATAGTTGTCGAATTTCTTGCCCGCGCATTCGGCGACGTACCGATTCTCCACCGGAAACGGCGCGACGATGGTCGCCGGCGTCAGCAGCAGATGGTAGGTCTTGAAAAACTCAAGCGTGCGCGCGTTCATCGCGACCCGCTGCGCTTCGGCGCGCTCGAGTTGCTCGACCGTCAGCTTGAGGCCCTCCTCGATATTCCAGATGATCTCGGGCTTGAGCTGATCGCGCCTGGTGCGCAGCAGCGCCGCCTTGCTGATCGCGAAGTCGAAGGCGCGCAGCACATGAAAGCATTCATGGGCCTCGCGCAGGTCCGGATGGGCTTCCTCGACAATCGCCCCGGCCTCGGCGAAACGCGCCGCGGCTTTGCGGGTGATGGCGGCGACCTCGGGATCGACCGGCGTGATGCCGAGATCGGGCGAATAGGCGACGCGCTTCGGCGCCTTGCCGGAGCGCGCGGCAGACAGGAACGACGCCGGCAGCAAGGGCAGCGAAAGCGGATCGGCCGGATGCTCGCCGCTCATGGCATCGAGCAGCAGCGCGAGGTCCTCGACATTGCGCGCCATCGGGCCTTGCACACCCAGATTGCGATCGATCTTGGCGACGGGGGTATGCGCGACACGGCCGATGCTGGGCCGCATGCCGACGATGCCGCAGAAGCTGGCGGGATTGCGCAGCGAGCCACCCATGTCGGAGCCATGGGCGAGCCACGCCATGCCGGTTGCGAGCGCGACGGCCGCGCCGCCCGAGGAGCCGGCGGCGGATCGCGACAGATCCCAGGGGTTGCGCGTCGCGCCGAACACCTCGTTGAAGGTGTTGGCGCCGGCGCCGAATTCCGGCGTGTTCGATTTGGCGTAGATCAGGCCGCCGTTGCTTTCGAGATGCTCGACCACAAGATCGGAACGCGCCGGGATCGTGTCCTTGTAGATCGGTGAGCCCTGCGTGGTCAGCACGCCCTCGACATTGGTCAGGTCCTTGATGGGCACCGGCATTCCGGCGAGCAGGCCACGCTCGCCGACAGGTTTTTTCATGAGTGTTCTGGCGCGCGTCCGGGCGCGATCGAAGCACAGTGTCGGCAAGGCGTTCACTTGGCCATCGACCTCGGCGATCCGCTTTTCCAGCACGTCGAGCAGATCAAGCGGCGTGACTTCGCCTGAATTGAGTTTGTCGACGATGACGCACGCCGTCGCCCGCACTAGCTCTTGATCAGATGCCACTTGTGTTCCTCCCGGCGTTCCGCTCTCGATAGCGGATTGGCTAGTCCTGTAAAACATTTTCCGGCAAAGTGGAAACGCGCTGGAGTTGTGAGCCACAATTGGAGATTTGAGCATGAGTTCGCCGTCCGACGCGCCTGACTGGCGCACGATGAGCCAGGAAGATCGTGACCTCGGCCTCAACAACGGCGTCGCCGTGGCTGGGAGCGCCGACATTGTCGCCGGATGGGAGCGGCGTTCAACTGAGATGCGTGCCCGATATTCCGATCATCTCGACCTCAGATATGGCCCGCGCGAGCGCAATCGGATCGACTTTCTTAAAGCGCGCGAAAAGGGGCCGACGCTTCTGTTCATCCACGGCGGCTACTGGCAGCACCGCGCCAAGGAAGTCTTCACACTATTCGCCGCGGGGCCGATGGCGCACGGCATCAACGTCGCCCTGATCGGCTACACGCTGGCGCCGGATGCGACGCTCGATGAGATCGTCGCCGAAATCCACCAGGGAATCGGCTTTCTGGCCGAGCAATTGCCCGGGCTCGGCGGTGACGCGAGCCGGATCGTGGTGTCCGGATGGTCCGCCGGCGGACATCTCACGGCGATGGCGCTGTCGCATCCGCAGGTAAAAGCCGGAATGGCGATCAGCGGCATTTACGATCTCGAGCCGATCCGCCACAGCTATCTCAACGTCAAGCTTGGGCTCGATGAAGCGATGTCGCGCCGCAATTCACCGGTCATGCAGGCCGGCGGCGCGATGAAGCCGCTGTCGCTAGTCGTCGGCAGCGCGGAGCTGCCGTTGTTGCGCAGGCAGACGGCGGATTTCGCCAGTCACCGCGCAAAGTACGGGTTGCCGGTGACCTATGAAGAGATATCAGGCGCCAACCATTTCACCATCATGAACGAGATGGTCTCGCCGACCGGGCGGATCACGACGCTGATCCGGCAATTGTTCGAGCGAACGGCATTCTAGTTGCTTCGTCATTGCGAGCGAAGCGAAGCAATCCAGAAGGCCACGAAGCGAGACTGGATTGCTTCGTCGCTTGCGCTCTCCTCGCAATGACGGCAGTCGAATCAGCTAGCCCCACCCCGCGCTGATGCCGCCATCGACGGTGAAGATCACGCCCGAGGTATAGCCGGAGCGGTCGGAGGCGAGGAACGCCATCAGGTCGCCGATTTCCCGCGCATGCGCGGGGCGGCCGAGCGGAAAGCCTTGCTGGAACTCCTTGTAGCGGCTCTCGTCGCCGAACTGGTGTTTGGCACGGGTCTTCAGCAGCGTGACGTGGCGGTCGGTGCCGACCGGCCCCGGGTTGATGCCGACCACGCGGATGTTGTCGGCGAGGCTCTTGCCGCCGAGCGCGCGGGTGAACGCCATCAGCGCGGCGTTGCCGGCGCTGCCGCAGATATAATTGGCGTCGAACTTTTCGCCGGCGGCGCCGATGTCGTTGACGATGACGCCATGTCCGCGCGATTTCATCTGGGCGTATACAGCGCGGGTGAGGTTGATGTAGCCGAACACCTTCAGCTCCCAGGCGTGACGCCAGGTCGGCTCGTCGATCTTGTCGATCGAGCCGCCCGGAATATCGCCGGCATTGTTGACGAGGATGTCGATGTCGGAGGCATCCTTCACAAGCCTGGCGATGTCCTCGGGCTTGCGCAGGTCAACGACGTGAACCGTGGCGTCGATTTGATGGGCCGAGCGCAGCCGCTCGGCGAGCGCCTTCAGTTGATCGCCGCTGCGGGCCGCGAGCCTGATATGACAGCCTTCTTCGGCAAAAGCTTCGGCGGCGGCCGCGCCGATGCCCTTCGATGCGCCTGTGATCAGGACGCGCTTGCCGCGCAAATGGAGGTCCATGGGATTACTCTCTTGATGGGGAGACGTCTGACGGAGGTGGGCGAACTGCAACTGTTAGGCCGTCGCTATCGAACAGGTCAACATTGCACTGCAGTGTTGCGCCGGGGGGAACTTTGGTCCATTGCAATCCGATCAAAATAAACGGCGTTACCGGCGCGGCAAGGCATAAGGAATCCCTCGATGAGCGACGAAAAAAAGCAATACCGGATCGCGGTCATTCCCGGCGACGGTATCGGCAAGGAAGTGGCGCCGGAAGGGTTGCGCGTACTGGAAGCCGCGGCGAAGAAGCACGGCGTCAGCGTGCATTTCGATCATTTCGATTTCGCGTCCTGGGATTATTACGAAAAGCACGGCGAGATGATGCCGGAGGACTGGAAGGCGAAAATCGGCAAGCACGACGCGATCTATTTCGGCGCGGTCGGCTGGCCGGCGAAAATCCCCGATCACATTTCGTTGTGGGGATCGCTAATCAAGTTCCGCCGGGAGTTCGACCAGTACGTCAATCTGCGCCCGGTGCGGCTGATGCCGGGGGTGCCGTCGCCGCTGGCCAACCGCAAGTCCGGCGATATCGATTTCTGGGTGGTGCGCGAGAACACCGAAGGCGAGTATTCCTCGGTCGGCGGGCGGATGTTCCCGGATACCGAGCGCGAATTCGTCACCCAACAAACTGTGATGACGCGGATCGGCGTCGATCGCATTCTGAAATTCGCGTTCGAGCTGGCGCAGTCGCGGCCGAAGAAGCATCTGACCTCGGCGACGAAATCCAACGGCATTTCCATCACCATGCCGTATTGGGACGAACGCGTCGAGGCGATGGCGAGGAATTATCCCAAGGTGAAGTGGGACAAATATCACATCGACATTCTCACCGCGAATTTCGTCTTACATCCGGACTGGTTCGACGTCGTCGTCGGCTCCAACCTGTTCGGCGATATCCTGTCTGATTTGGGCCCGGCCTGCACCGGCACCATCGGGATCGCGCCGTCAGGCAATATCAATCCTCCGGGGCTTTTCCCCTCGGTGTTCGAGCCGGTGCACGGCTCGGCGCCCGATATAGCGGGGCAGGGCATCGCCAACCCGATCGGCATGATCTGGTCCGGCGCGATGATGCTGGAGCATCTCGGCGAGAAGACCGCGGCGGCCTCGATCGTGGCGGCGATCGAACGCACACTCGGCGAACGCACGCTGCGCACCCGCGATCTCGGCGGCAATGCCGACACCACGGCATGCGGCAAGGCGGTGGCGGAGATGGTGGAGTAGGGGGCCTCGTTTACTCGTTATTGTCTTCCCGGCTCGCGCGGAGCCTGTCATCGGGCGCGCGTTCGCGCGACCCGTTGGCTTGGCCGGGACGACGAGGTGGGGGGCGCTGCTTGCTTCAGCCCCTCGCTATCCTCCTGCAATGCTGCCACGCTGCCTCAATCAGGTTCTCGCTCGCCTCGGGCGTGCGGAACGCCGAATGCGCCGACAGCGTCACGTTGGGTAGTTTGGTCAGCGGGTGATCCACCGGCAGCGGCTCGATATTGAAGACGTCGAGCCCGGCATGCCTGATGTGGCCGGACTTCAGTGCTGACATCATCGCGGCTTCGTCGATCAGCGCGCCGCGCGCGGTGTTGACGAGGATGACGCCCGGCTTCATCGTCGCGACGCGCTTTGCTGAAAGAAAGCCGCGGGTTTCGTCGTTCAGCAGCAGATGCAGGGAGACGACGTGGCTTTCGGCGAGCAATTTGTCCAATGTTGCAAACTCGACGCCGGCAAAACTCTTCGGCGATCGATTCCAGGCAATGACACGCATGCCGCTGCCGAGCGCGATCCGCGCCACTTCCGCGGCGATGCCGCCGAAGCCGATCAGGCCCAGCGTCTTGCCGGTCAGCTGCATGCCGTCCTCGCGCAGCCAGTTGCCGGCGCGCATCTCGCGGTCCATCTGGGCGATGCCGCGCGCGGCGGCCCACATCAGCGCAATGGTGGATTCGGCGACCGCGGTGTCGCCATAGCCCCTGATCAGGTGAACGGCGATGCCGAGCTTGCTGAGCTCTTCCGGATTCATGTAGCTGCGCGCGCCGGTGCCCAAAAACACCACGTGCTTCAGGCCCGCGCATTTGCGGGCAACCTCGGTCGGAAGCTGGGTGTGATCGACGATTGCGATGTCGGCGCCATCGAGCACGCTCGGCAACTGGTCCGGCGTGACGTCCGGGTCGCGATGAATGCCCACCTCGGGGTCGCCGGGTTTTGTCAAACGTTCGAAAATCACCGCCAGCGTTTCATTGGCATCGATAAAAACTCCGCGCACGGAAGCCTCCGGTTGTTTATTGGATTTATCGCCGACTAGGACGCGACGCCGGCGAGCGCGAGCACGGTATGCATCAGCGCGTTGGCGCCGGCGGTGCAGTCGGCTTGCGTGGCGTCCTCAAGCTCGTTGTGGCTGACGCCATCCTTGCAGGGAATGAAGATCATCGCTGCCGGCACGACGTTGGCAAGGTTGCAGGCGTCGTGACCGGCGCCGGAAGTGATTCGACGGTAGCTGTAGCCGAGCGCTTTTGTCGCCTTCTCCACCGCGTCGACCAGTTTTGGATTGAATATCGTCGGCGCTTTGCGCCAGATCGCATCGAACGCGATCTCGACCTTGCGCCGCGGAGCGATCTCGGCGATCGCGCCGCGCAAATCCCTGTCGATGGCATCCAGCGTTTCCGAGCTGGGGCTGCGGATATCGACCGCGAAGGCGACCTCGCCGGGGATGACGTTACGGGAAGGCGCTGCTATCACGGCTTCGCCGACGGTGCCGACTGCGTTGGGGCCATGCGCCTTCGCAATCCGCTCAACCGCCAGCACGATTTCGGACAAAGTCGCCAGCGCGTCGCGGCGCAGCGGCATCGGCGTGGTGCCGGCGTGACTTTCGAAGCCGGTGACACGGCCGTCATACCAGACGATGCCCTGGCCGCGATCGACCACGCCGATGGTCTTGTTTTCGGCCTCGAGCAGCGGTCCCTGCTCGATGTGCAGTTCGACGAAGGCGCCGAGCCGCCGCGCGCCGACCGCCTCATCGCCGCGGTAGCCGATGCTGTCGAGCGCTTCGCCGACGCTGATGCCGGCGGCGTCGGTCCGCGCCAGAATGTTCTCCGTCGTGTAATCGCCGGCATAGGCCGCCGAGGCCATCGTCGCCGGCGCGAACCGCGAACCTTCCTCGTTGGTCCAGTTGACGATGCAGATCGGCGTTTCCGTTTCGATCCCGGCGTCATTGAGCGTGCGGACGACTTCGAGCGCCGCCAGCGTGCCGAGCACGCCGTCGAACTTGCCGCCGGTCGGCTGGGTATCAAGGTGCGAGCCGAGCCCGACCGGCGGCTTCGACATGTCGCGGCCCTTGCGCAGCCCAAACATCGATCCCAGCGTATCGACATGCACCTCGAGACCTGCGGCCTCGCACGCGCTGCGAAACCAGTCGCGCACCTGCTTGTCCTCGGGCCCGAGCGTCAGCCGCCGCACCCCGCCTTTTGCTGTGGCGCCGAATTTCGCGGTTTCGTGAATCGTGTCCCAGAGCCGGGCGGAATCGATTTGCAGATTGGATGCGATTTTTGTCATTTATCCTGCCGGAAAAAGCTGAAGGTGCATAACATCGGGCTGCATGGTAGAACTACCCAGCACACCCTGTCGAGGCACGGAGCGCTTTCGATGATTGTCGGTCTGGCGAAGAAAGAACAAGGCGGCCACAGCGAGCGGGAGATGCTGCCGAGCCTGCAGGCGCGACTGGCGTGCCGCACCGGCATGGCCACCACCACGGCCGGCGTCGCCAACGGCTTCGTACAAGGCAATCTCGCGATCCTGCCGGAGAAGCTGGCGGCATCGTTTCACAGGTTTTGCCAGCTTAACCCCAAGCCGTGCCCGGTGATCGGGATGTCCGACGTCGGAGACCCCCGCATTCCCTCGCTCGGGATCGACCTCGACATCCGCACCGATCTGCCGCGCTACCGCGTCTGGCGCGACGGTGAGGTGGCCGAGGAGCCGACCGATATCATGGCGCATTGGCGCGACGATCTGGTGGCGTTTGTGCTCGGATGCTCGTTCTCGTTCGAGGAAGCGCTGATGGCGGACGACCTGCCGATCCGTCACATCGAGCGCAACGTGCGGGTGCCGATGTACCGCACCAATATCGCCTGCGCGCCTTCGGGGCCGTTCGTCGGTCCGATGGTTGTCTCGATGCGGCCGTTCAAGCCGGCGGATGCGATCCGCGCGGTGCAGATCACCTCGCGGTTCCCCGCGGTGCATGGCGCGCCGGTTCATCTCGGCCATCCGCATTCGATCGGCATCAAGGATATCAACAAGCCCGACTATGGCGATGCGGTGCCGGTGGAAGCCGACGAGATCCCCGTGTTCTGGGCGTGCGGCGTCACCCCGCAAGCGGTGATCGCTGCGGCGAAGTTGCCGTTTGCCATTACGCACGCCCCCGGCTTGATGCTGGTGACCGACCTCAGGAACAAGCAGCTCGCGGTGCTCTGAGGCTTTCCGTGGATCAGCCGTGATCGTGATGCTCCGGCAGCGTCAGCCCGAACGTCTTTGACAGATCGGCCACCTGCGCCGGTGTCAGAAAACGCGGGTTCAGCCCGCGCAGTAGCAGATAGAGTCTTGCCGTCTCTTCCAGCTCCTCGATGGCAAATACCGCGGCTTCCAGCGTATCGCCCGATACCACCGGCCCGTGATTGGCGAGCAGCACCGACGCATATTTTCCGGCAAGCCCCTTGATCGCATCGGCGACCGCGGGATCGCCCGGCCGATAATACGGCAGCAGCGCGGTCAGGCCGCAGCGCATCAGATAATACGGCGTCATCGGCGGCAATGCGGCGCGCGGATCGATCTCGGGCAGCATCGACAGCGCCACCGAATGCGTCGAATGCAGGTGCACCACCGCGCGCGCGGTTCCGCGCGTCTGGTACAGTGCGGTATGCAGCGGCACTTCCTTGGTCGGGGCATCGCCGGAGACGAGCCGGCCGTCGGCGGAAAGCCGCGACAGCCGCGCCGGGTCGAGCGAGCCAAGCGACGCATTGGTCGGCGTCACCAGCCAGCCCCCGTCATCGAGTTTCACGCTGATATTGCCCGAAGAGCCCGGCGTCAGCCCGCGCTCGAACAGCGAGCGGCCGAGGCGGCAGATTTCCTCGCGTACCCCGGTTTCGGTCATGGCAGCATCCCCGTTTCCCGCCTTGTCTCATGCTTTGGCAGCGCGGCCAAGCCGTGATACCCAGAGGCAAAGCCGTTCCTGAATTTCGGCTGTGAGGAAACCCCGGGGGATTTGCCGCATGCCTGAATCCTTAATGCCAAAACCGCAAATCGCCGTCATCGGGCTGGGCTCGATGGGTATGGGCATGGCGACCTCGCTGCGGCGCGCGGGTTTTGACGTTACCGGCTGCGACGTTTCGGCGGATGCGGTGACACGGTTCGTTGCCGATGGTGGCAAAGGCGCCAAGACGCCGGCCGAGGCTGCCAAAGAGGCCGACATCGTTGTCAGCGTGGTCGTCAACGCCGCGCAGACCGAAACCATTCTGTTCGGCGCCAACGGCGTGGCCGAAACCCTGGCGAAGGACGCGGTATTCGTCTCCTCCGCGACCATGGACCCGGACGTCGCGCGCCGTCTGGCGAAGCAGCTGGAGGCGACCGGCCGGCATTATCTCGACGCGCCGATCAGCGGCGGCGCGCAGCGCGCGGCCCAGGGTGAGCTCACCATTCTCGCCTCGGGCACTTCTGCGGCTTTCGCCAGGGCGAGGCCCGCGCTCGACGCCATGGCGGCAAAACTCTACGAACTCGGCGATGCCGCGGGGCAGGGCGCCGCGTTCAAGATGATCAACCAGTTGCTTGCCGGCGTGCATATCGCCGCGGCGTCGGAAGCGATCACATTCGCCGCCAAACAGGGGCTCGATATCCGCAAGGTCTATGAGGTGATCACCGCGTCCGCCGGCAATTCCTGGATGTTCGAGAACCGCATGCCGCATGTGCTCGACGGCGATTACACGCCACGCAGTGCGGTGGAAATTTTCGTCAAGGACCTCGGCATCATCCAGGACATGGCGCGCACCGCCAAATTCCCGGTGCCGGTGGCATCGGCGGCGCTGCAGATGTTTTTGATGACGGCGGCCTCCGGCATGGGCCGCGACGACGACGCCTCGGTGGCGCGAATGTATGCCCGGGTCACCGGCACGCATTTGCCCGGCGAGCCGAAACAGAAGTGAACAAACAAGAGGACAGTCGATGCCCCGTTTCGCCGCCAATCTCAGCATGATGTTCAACGAAGTTCCGTTCCTTGACCGTTTCGACGCGGCGGCGAAGGCGGGCTTCACTGCGGTGGAATTTCTGTTTCCCTATGATCATCCCGCAGAGGCCGTTGGCGAACGGCTGCATCGCAACGGTCTGACCCAGGCGCTGTTCAACCTGCCGCCGGGCAATTGGGACGCCGGCGAAAAAGGCTTTGCCGCGTTGCCGGATCGGTTTGCCGATCTGCAGCAGAGCCTGCGCACCGCGCTGCCCTATGCGCAGGCGACCGGCGTCAAGCGGGTGCATCTGATGGCGGGCATTGCCAAACGCAGCGATCCGCAGGCGGTGGAGGCGTTTTACAAGTCGGTGGCATGGGCGGCGGAATTTTTCGCCCCCCACGGCCTCGACGTCGTGATCGAGCCGATCAACCCGCGCAACGTGCCCGGCTACTTCCTCAACGACTTTGCTTTCGCGCGCGACCTGATCGTTGAACTGAAGATCCCCAACCTGAAACTGCAGTTCGATATCTATCACTGCCAGATCCTGCATGGCGACGTGACCATGCGGCTGCGCGAGATGATGCCGATCATCGGTCACATCCAGATCGCCAGCATCCCGTCGCGTAACGAACCGGACGGAGAGGAATTGAACTATCCGTTCCTGTTCGGTGAACTCGACCGGCTCGGCTATGGCGGTTTTGTCGGCTGCGAATATAACCCGCGTGGCAAGACCACCGATGGCCTCGGCTGGTTCAAACCCTATGCCGGAGTGAAACCGTGACGCTGGCCCTGGGCTGCATCGCCGACGACTACACCGGCGCGTCCGATCTTGCCAACACGCTGACCCGCTGCGGCCTGCGCACGGTGCAGACCATCGGCGTGCCCTCGGACGATCTTGCGCTGCCCGACGTCGACGCGGTGGTAGTGTCACTGAAAAGCCGTTCTATCGAGGCCGGCCTCGCGGTGTCGCGCTCACGATCGGCGGAAAAATGGCTGCGCGGGCGAAATGCTGATCATGTGCTGTTCAAGATCTGCTCGACCTTCGATTCCACCGACGCCGGCAATATCGGTCCTGTCATGGATGCGCTGCGCGCCGATTCCGGCGACGCCATTGTGCTGGTGACGCCGGCGTTTCCCGAGACCGGCCGCACAGTCTATCAGGGCAATCTGTTCGCGGGTTCGGTGCCGCTGAACGAAAGTCCCCTAAAAGATCATCCGCTCAACCCGATGCACGATTCCAATCTGGTGCGGGTGCTGGCGCGCCAGAGCAAGACCAGGGTCGGGCTCGTCGATCTCGCGGTAATAGCGCGCGGACCCGATGCCGTTCGTGCGCGCCTTGCCGATCTCTCCGGCAAAGGCTTCGGCGCAGCCATTGCGGACGCTGTGTTCGAACGCGATCTGGAAACCATCGGCGCCGTCGCGCTGGATCATCGCGTCTGCGTCGGTGCATCCGGCCTCGGGCTCGGGCTCGCCCGCGCGCTGGTGGCGTCGGGCAAAGTCAAATCGAATGTGGCGAATGCTGCTTCAGACGCGCCGGTCGGCGGGCCGGCGGCGTGCCTTGCCGGCAGCTGTTCGCAGGCAACGCTGCAGCAGATCGCCAGCGCGGAAGCGGACATGCCCGTGCTGCATCTCGATCCGGACCGGGTCGTCGTGGGCAAGGACGAAGCCCGGCGGGCGCTGGCCTGGGCCAGGGAACGGCTCAACGAAGGTCCGATCCTGATCGCCTCTAGTTCGACGCCGGACCAGGTCGCCGCCTTGCAGGCGCGCCACGGCCGCGATGCAGCGGGCCATGCGATCGAGCAGGCGATGGCCGACATCGCCGAGGGACTGGTGCAATCCGGCGTGCGGCGGCTGGTGGTCGCGGGCGGCGAGACCTCCGGCGCGGTGGTGGATCGCCTGGGGATACCCGGCTTTCTGGTGGGCGCGGAAATCGCCGCCGGCGTGCCGGTGCTGCGCGCCGTCGGCGCCAGGGCCGGCGGGATGCTGCTGGCGCTGAAGTCGGGCAATTTCGGCGGCCCGCAATTTTTCTCCGATGCGCTCAGGCTGATGCGCTGAGCGCGCGCCCGTCGGCTTCACCTGTCGATGGCCAGTCCGCTATCCCCGTAGTCATACGGTGAGTTGAGTTAACGTGAGCGTCGGACGCGCGCGGCTATTGTTTTCACTGACTAGATCAATGGCTCTGAACCGCAAGGCCGCGCTTTGGTCCCGGCAACGCCGCCAACGTGGCGCAGTCGCTGTCCGGCGACAGCAACCGGCTCAAGCTCGAGGTCGGCAAGTTCCTCAACTCGGTAAGGGCGGCCTGACAAGGCCGGAAAACGGCGCTTTGCGCGATTTCGGCGCAAACCCATCACGCTTCACACCCGTAGTCCTACGGGCCCGATATTTCATTGCCGATTAAATCGTCAATGAAAAGGTCACCATGACCTGGCACCGCCCGACGATTCGTAAGTCAAGTCACGGCAGCCGCGATTGAAGCGAACGTAAACGTCATTTTTTGGGGTACGGCCATGCGAAAAAATTTTCCCGTCACCAACGTCGAGCACTTGCTCGGCGACGACACGCTGATTGTTTCCAGGACGGACACCAAGGGGAGAATCGTCTTTTTCAACGATCAGTTCGTTGCAGCCTCGGGGTTCACCGAAGCGGAAATGATGAAGCAGCCGCACAATATCGTGCGCCATCCAGACATGCCGCCGGAAGCGTTCGAGGACCTCTGGATCACGGTGCAGGCGGGCAAGCCGTGGGTCGGCGCGGTGAAGAACCGCCGCAAGAACGGCGACTTCTACTGGGTGCTGGCGAGCGTCACGCCGATCTGGGAGAACGGCCAGGTTACCGGTTACATGTCGATCCGGTCGAAGCTGCCCGCCGACCAGCGCGCTGAAGCCGAGCATGTCTACGCGCTGCTGCGCGCCAACAAGGCCCAGGCCTATCGTGTCGATGCCGGCGTCATCCGCCGGCGTTCGCTGTCCGATTATTTCGCGGTGTTTACCCGCACACTGAAGGCGCGATTGGTCACCCTGATTTCGGTGCAAGCAGCCTTCATGGTGATCATCGCCCTCACGGCCGAATTCGGCTCCGCCCGGCACGAATTCACCCTCGCGAGCGGGGTCGCGATCGCACTCCTTTGCCTCGGCCTTCTGCTCGGAGGTTGCTGGGCCTTCAGACCATCCGCGCCGTCGGGCGGCCGCTTGAACAGCTCAATGGAACGATGGCGAAGATTGCGCAAGGGCTTTTCAACAGTCGCGTCATCGTCGAGCGCGACGATGAAATCGGCATGGCGCTGCGAAATATCCAGGCGATGCAGGCCAAACTCGGTTTCGACCGCGAACAGGAGAAGGACACCGAGAAGCGCGTCGCGGTGCAGCGCAAGTTCGACATGCAGAAACTTGCAAACGATTTCGAAAGCGCCGTTGGCGAGATCATCGAAACGGTGTCCTCGGCTTCGACCGAGCTGGAAGCTTCCGCAAGTTCGCTGAAGGCGACCGCGGTTCATTCACAGGAGTTGACCATGATGGTCGCGGCGGCCTCGGAAGAAGCCTCCACCAATGTGCAATCGGTGGCGTCGGCTACCGAGGAGATGACGTCGTCGGTCAACGAGATCAGCCGTCAGGTCCAGGAATCAGCGCGGATTGCCGGCGAGGCGGTGGACCAGGCGCGCACCACCAACGATCGCGTCAGCGAGTTGTCGAAGGCGGCAGCCCGCATCGGCGACGTGGTCGAACTGATCAACACCATCGCGGGACAGACCAATCTTCTCGCGCTCAATGCCACCATCGAGGCGGCTCGCGCCGGCGAGGCTGGCCGCGGTTTCGCGGTCGTGGCGTCCGAGGTGAAGGCGCTCGCGGAACAGACCGCGAAGGCGACCGGCGAGATTGGCCAGCAGATCACCGGTATCCAGGCCGCGACGCAGGAGTCGGTGAACGCGATCAAGGAAATCGGCAGCACCATCGAAAAATTGTCCGAGATCTCATCGACCATCGCAGCAGCGGTGGAAGAGCAGGGTGCTGCGACACAGGAGATTGCGCGCAACGTGCAGCAGGCGGCTCAGGGCACCATGCAGGTCTCGTCCCACATCACCGACGTGCAGCGCGGCACCAGCGAGACCGGATCGGCCTCGTCGGAGGTTCTCGCGGCGGCGCAGTTGCTGTCCGGCGACAGCAATCGCCTCAAACTCGAAGTCGGCAAGTTTCTCAACTCGGTAAGGGCCGCCTGACAGACCACGGCTCCGATCCGGGATCGGCCCGCGGGTGTCAGGGAAGTGAAGGCGGGTGGCGCGCCGGACGTTGGCTTTTTTGCGGCGGTTCAGGTAAATCAGCGCGAACGAACTGGCCTCTTGGGGCGCAAGTTCCACGCCCTTCGACCTGACCGAGGAATGCCCGTTTTATGATTGCACTGGTCCGCATTGCGCTCAGCCGGCCGTACACTTTCGTCGTGCTGGCGCTGCTTCTGCTGATCATCGGACCGCTCGCCGCGCTGCGCACGCCGACCGACATTTTTCCGGATATCCGGATCCCCGTGATCGGCGTCATCTGGCAGTATACCGGTCTGCCGCCCGATCAGATGGCCGGACGCATGACCACGCCGTTTCAGCGTGCGCTGACGACGACGGTCAACGACATCGAGCACATCGTCGCGAATTCCTATAACGGCTTTGGCATCGTCAAGATCTTTTTCCAGCCGAATGTCGATATCCGCACCGCCAACGCCCAGGTCACCGCGATTTCGCAGACGCTGATCAAGGCGATGCCGCCCGGCGCGACGCCGCCGCTGATCCTGAACTACAGCGCGTCCACGGTGCCGATCATCCAGGTCGCGCTGTCCGGCGAAGGCCTCACCGAACAAAACCTCGCCGATATCGGCATCAACCAGCTGCGCACGCCGCTAGTCACGGTGCCGGGCGCCGCGATCCCTTATCCGTTCGGCGGCAAGCAGCGTCAGGTCCAGATCGATCTCAATCCGTCGGCGCTGCAGGCCCGCGGTCTGTCCGGGCAGGATGTCGCCAGCGCGCTCGCCGCGCAGAATCTGATCACGCCGGTCGGTTCGCAGAAGATCGGCGCGTTCGAATATGTCATCCAGCTCAACAACTCGCCGATCAAGATGGAAGATCTCGGCGGCCTGCCGATCAAGGCGGTGAACGGCGCGATGGTCTACGTCCGCGACGTGGCGAGCGTGCGCGACGGCAATCCGCCGCAGACCAATATCGTTCACGTCGACGGCAACCGTTCGGTTCTGATGATGGTTCTGAAGGCCGGGTCGATTTCGACGCTGGATATCATCGCCGGCATCAAGCAGAAGGTCATCGACGTCAAGGATTCGCTCCCGGCGGCACTCAAGATCGGGTTTATCGGCGATCAATCGCTGTTCGTCCGTGGCGCCATCACCGGCGTGGCCTATGAAGGGATCATCGCGGCCTTGCTGACCAGCGTGATGATCCTGCTGTTTCTCGGAAGCTGGCGCTCGACGCTGATCATCGCCGTTTCCATACCGCTCGCCGTGCTCGGCGCGATCGTGATGCTGTCGGCGATCGGCGAGACCCTCAACATCATGACGCTTGGCGGTCTTGCGCTGGCGGTCGGCATCCTGGTCGATGATGCCACCGTCACGATCGAGAACATCAACTGGCATCTGGAACAGGGCAAGGGCGTCGAAATATCGATCATGGACGGCGCCAACCAGATCGTGACGCCGGCCTTCGTCTCGCTGCTGTGCATCTGCATCGTGTTCGTGCCGATGTTCTTCCTGCAGGGCGTTCCGCGCTTTCTGTTCGTGCCGATGGCCGAAGCGGTGATGTTCGCGATGATCTGGTCGTTCATCCTGTCGCGCACGCTGGTGCCGACCATGGCGAAGTACCTGCTGCAGCCGCACATGCATCATGCCGAAGGCCACGGGCCGCCGCCGTCGCGCAACCCGCTGGTGCGGTTCCAGCGCGGCTTCGAGGCCCGGTTTGAGCGGGTGCGCGGCGGCTACCGTGACCTGCTGACGCTGGCGATGCAGCGGCGGCCGGTTTTCGTGATCGGGTTCCTTGGCTTCGTCGGGGTTTCATTCCTGCTGGTGCCTTTTCTCGGCAGGAATTTCTTTCCCAGCGTTGATTCCGGATCGATCCTGATGCATGTCCGCACCCAGGTCGGCACCCGCGTCGAGGAAAGCGCCAATCAATTCGCCGATGTGCAGAAAGCGATCCGCAGGATCATTCCGCCTGACGAAATCGACACGCTCGCCGACAACATCGGCATGCCGATCAGCGGCATCAATATGACCTACAACAACACCGGCCTGATCGGTTCGCAGGACGGCGATATCCAGGTCAAGCTGAAGCAGGGGCACCGGCCGACCGACCAATACGTTCAGGCCCTGCGCGAGCAACTGCCGCGCGCCTTTCCCGGCATGACGTTCGCGTTCCTGCCGGCCGACATCGTCAGCCAGATTCTGAATTTCGGCGCGCCGGCGCCGATCGACCTTCAGGTTCGCGGCGCGGACGTGACTGCGAATTTTGCCTACGCCAACAAATTGCTGAGCCGGATTCGCCGGATACCCGGCATTGCCGACGCGCGCATTCAGCAGTCGCCCAATAATCCCGGCTTCAATATCGATGTGGACCGGACCCGCGCGCAATATGTCGGGCTGACCGAACGCGATGTAACCAACAGCCTCGTCGTCAATCTGGCAGGCAGTGCACAAGTCGCCCCGACCTATTACCTCAATCCGGACAATGGCGTGTCCTATTCGATCGTGATGCAGACGCCGCAGTACCAGATCGATTCGTTGAGCGCGCTGGAGACATTGCCGATCAGCGCGGGCAATTCAGCCACGCCGCCGATTCTGGGCGGCATCGCCAACATCACGCGGTCGACCTCGAGCGCAGTGGTTTCCCAATACGACATCCAGCCGATGGTGCAGATCTATGCGACGCCGCAGGGGCGCGATCTCGGCGCGGTGGCCGCGGACGTCAAGACTGTTATCGCGGATACTGCGAAGGACGTGCCAAAGGGCAGTTCGGTGGTTCTGCTCGGCCAGGTGGAGACCATGAACAGCGCGTTTTCCGGGCTGCTGTTCGGGTTGCTCGCCGCGATCGTGCTGATCTACCTCCTGATCGTGGTGAACTTCCAGTCCTGGTCCGATCCGTTCGTGATCATCACGGCGCTGCCATCAGCGCTTGCCGGCATCGTCTGGATGCTGTTCTCGACCCAGACCACGCTGTCGGTTCCCGCGCTGACCGGCGCGATCATGTGCATGGGCGTGGCCACCGCCAACAGCGTGCTGGTGATCAGCTTCGCCAGGGAACGCTATGAAGAACTGGGCGACCCGATCGCAGCCGCAATCGAAGCCGGATTCGTGCGCTTCCGACCGGTGCTGATGACCGCGCTGGCGATGATTATCGGCATGGCGCCGATGGCGCTGGCCCTCGGCGAGGGCGGCGAGCAGAACGCGCCGCTTGGACGCGCCGTGGTCGGGGGGCTGATCTTCGCGACGGTCGCCACGTTGATGTTTGTTCCCGTGGTTTTTAGTATGGTACACAGGAAGCAAGGCGCCAAAGCCGCCGCCCTACCGGAGACGCCATATGCCCACTGAACAGAGCTCTCCGGTCTCTCGCCGGAAGTTGGGCATCTTCGGGATTGTGGCTGTTATCGCCGCGCTGCTGGTCGTGGTGACCGGCATCCGGGCGCGCGAGGACTCCAGCGCCAAGCTGCGCGAATGGACCGATAACCAGGCCATTCCGACCGTGGCGGTGGTGCTGCCCGACGCCAGGGTTCTTAGTGCGACGATCGATCTGCCGGGCAGGCTGGAGGCCTATTATCGCGCGCCGATCTTTGCGCGTGTGAGCGGCTATCTGAAAAGCTGGAGTGCCGACATCGGCGCGCATGTCAAAGCCGGGCAGGTGATCGCCGAGATCGAGGCACCGGACCTTGACCAGCAATTACTGCAGGCGCGCGCCGATCTCGCCAGCCAGCAAGCCAGCGCGAAATTATCCGAAGCCACGCTGAACCGCCGGAAATCGCTGATCGCATCGAATTTTGTCTCGATGCAGGAGATCGACGAGCGCACCGCCGACCTCTCCAACAAGAAGGCTGCGGTCAACTCCGGTCAGGCCAATGTCGAACGTCTGGAGGCACTGGCCGGTTACAAGAAGATCACTGTGCCGTTCGACGGCGTGGTCACCGCCCGGGATACCGACGTCGGCGCCCTGATCAATGCCGGCGGCGGCAGCGGCCCTGCGATGTTTGTGGTTTCCGACATCAGTAAGCTGCGGGTCTATGTCAACGTCCCGCAAAGCTACGTGCCCGCGATCAAGATCGGCGCCAGGGCCGTGATCTCGATGCCGGAATATCCAAACCGGACCTTCGCCGCGACGGTTGAGGCCTCCTCGCAATCCGTCGATGTCGGCTCCGGCACCACGCGGATGCAGCTTGCGCTCGACAACGCCGGTGGCGAGTTGATGCCGGGGGGCTACGCCAATGTGCGCATGAGTCTGGCGCGCGACGCGGTACCGCTGCACATTCCCGCCAGCGCGCTTATTTTCAACCAGAACGGCCTTCGGGTCGCGACCGTCGGTTCGGACGATCGCGTGCTGTTCAAGACCGTGACCATCGCCCGCGATCTCGGCCGCGATATCGAACTGGCGTCGGGCATCTCTCCCGACGATCGCATCATCGTAGCACCCCCCGATGGCATCGCCGACGGCGATCAGGTTCGCGTTGCCGGCGTCAAGGGCAAGCCCGCGACGGTTTCGGAGAGGCCGGACGTGAAGGGGTAGGGTGACTTTTAACCTCGCCCCGCTTGCGGGGAGAGGTCGGCGCGTAGCGCCGGGCGGGGCTACCGGTCCTACCTCATCATCAGCACTCGCGGATAGAAGCGCCCCTCACCCAACCCTCTAAGAGCGAGCTTCGCTCGTCTCGACCCCGCGAAGAGCGGGGAGAGGGAGAAGTGACAATTACCCGACCCGCCACTCCAGAACACCATCATCGGCGCTGACGATGTCGCCTGATGAGCCGACCGGCGTGCGGTCCATGTTCAGAAGATGCGCCAGCGTCGCGCCGTCATGCGCGGGGACCCGCGCCAGCGCCCGTGCATTGCCTGAGGTCCGCAGCATCACCACGCCGTGCTCGACGTCGCCATTGCGGCCATAGATCACCGTAAAACTCTCGACCGAGCCCTTGCCATCGGCCTCGGTCACGAAGTCGGGCACCGCGCCGCGATGCCGGTCCGCCTCGCTCTGCACGTTGGTATCCTGCGCGAGCGGACCTTGCGGCGCCTGACGCGACAGCACCAGCGCATGATGTTTTGTCACGAAGCCGCCCTGGCCGTAGAGCAGGCCGAGTTTTGCACCATTGCGCAGCTTGCGCACCATCGCGCAGGCTGCGTGGGTCATGTAGGTGTTGAGCGGCGCGCCGAAGAAGGTGAGGCCGCCGGTCACCGTCGGCTGCATGTCGGCGCCGAGGCCAAGCGTTCGCCGCGCCATTTTCGGCACGCAGGGAAAGCAGCTGTAGAGTTCGATGGCGTCGAACGCCCTGCCATCGCCGCCGACGAGTTCCATCACCGCCTTGAGTACGGCATTCTGCGGATGGCTCTCGAAAAACTGGTCGCGGATCAGATAGTCGCGCGGCTCTTCCGCCGATGCGCCGCCCAAGACATGAACGAGGCGATCTTCGGCAATGCCGGCAGCCCGCGCCTTCGCCAGGCTGGTCATCAGGATGGCCGCGCCCATATTGACGGTCGGATTGGCCACCATCAGCTTGGTGTAGGGCCAGGCGATCAGCCGGTTGTCCGGCGTCGGCGTCGTGATCTCGTCGGGCGTGAAGCGGCGCTTCAACCAGGCATTGGGATTTTGCGACGCGACGCTGGAATAGGTCGACCACAGTTGGCCTGATTCCGCCATCGCTTCGCGCGGGGTCTGGCCCCAATGCGCCGACGAGGCCGCCTCGTAGAACGGATACACCGTGATCGGCCTGAATACGCCAAGCTTCACGGCCATCGGCTTCTGGAAAGCGGCGCCGCGTTTCGGCTCCGGTACATCATGCGCGAACGGCGTCCACGGCAGGGTGACGCCGGAGCGTTCGGCCTTGGTGGCGGTAGATTGCGCTTCGGCGCCGCAGACCGCGGCGACGCTGCATTCGCCGCGCGCGATCCGTTGCGCCGCCTCATGCAGATAGCGGACCGGGCTTTCGCCGCCGACCGGACCGTAATAGGCGTGCTTTGGCTTGATGCCGAGACGGTCGGAGAGTTGAATTTCCGGATCGCGGTAGCGCCAGCTCAGGAAATTGACGATGTCGAGCGACTCGATCTCGCCGAGAAATTTGCCGCCGCTGTCCTGCTCGGCGCGCTTGAGCGCCTCGACCAGCAAGGTGAGGGGCTCGAGGCCTTCGGCAATTTCTTTCGGGCGATCGACGATTTCTCCGATGCCGACGATGACGGGAATGCGATCTTCGGAGAGGGGGGAAGTTGGGTTAGTCATTGTTTTTTGTTTTCACTTTCTCAACACAGGCAGACCTCATCCTGAGGAGCGGCCACTTGGCCGCGTCTCGAAGGATGAAGCGGTTAACTCCCTCGTGGTTCGGAGACGGCGCACCGGACAGCGCAAGAGCGTTGCCGGGAGCGCGCCTCCTCACCATGAGGATCAGCCTATTCCGCCACCAGCGAGTCCAGATGCTCCACTGCCTCGATAAAATCTTCCTTGAATTCCTGCACCACGGCGCCGGCGGATTTCACGCTGTCGATCAGGCCGACGCCCTGTCCGACGAAGTAGCTGACGAGATCGCGCGCCTGCGCATTGCCCGCGGCTGCGGAGCGATCGATGGAGTTGAACGCGTCGCGGCTGATGATGCTCTGCAGCGGCATCGGCAGCGCGCCGGGGCTGTCGGGCCCGCGGTCCCACGCATCGGTCCAGACCGAACGCAACTGGCGGGCCGGCTTTCCGGTGCGGCCCCTGGAGCGGACGGCGTCGCGCGAGGAGGCCGCGATCATTTTTTCGCGGAAGATTTCGGTGGTCTCGGATTCGACTGTGGCCAGCCAAACCGAACCGGTCCAGACGTCCGCGGCGCCCATCGCCATGCACGCCGCCATCTGACGCCCGGTCATGATGCCGCCCGCCGCCAGCACCGGCACGTCGCGGATCGGCTTGATCGCCTTGATCACCTCGGGCACCAGCACCATGGTCGAGACCTCGCCGCAATGACCGCCGGCCTCGGTGCCCTGCACCACCAGAATATCGACGCCGGCCGCGACCTGACGCAGCGCATGCTCCTTGGCGCCGACCAAAGCTGCCACCGGAACGCCGTGCTTCCTGCCCATCTCGATCATCGCCTTCGGGGGAACGCCCAGCGCATTGGCGATCAGGCGGATCGGGTGCCGGAACGACGCTTCGAGAACCTCCAGCGCGCGTTGCGCGTCGAACGGCTGCGGCTGATTGTCGGCGACATTTGTCGTCGTCAGTTCGACGCCGTATTTCTTCAGAAGGTTCTTGGTGAAGGCGCGATGCTCGGGTGAAACCCGCGCTTCCAGGCTCTTCCAGGTGACGTCCTTCTCGCCCGATGTCGAGATGTTCTCGGGGATCAGCACGTCGAGCCCGTAGGGCTTGCCGTCGACATGGTCGTCGATCCATTTCAGTTCCTGCTCGATGGATTCTGGCGAATGCGAGGTGGCGCCGAGCACGCCGAAGCCCCCGGCGCGGCTGACCGCCGCGACCACGTCGCGGCAATGGCTGAAGGCCAACAGCGGAAATTCTATACCCAGCATGTCGCAGATCGGCGATTTCATGGTTGCGGTTACTCCCTGCGGCAGTTTTTCGGTGCTGCTCGTTCTTGGTTTGAATTTGCGAATTCTGTGATGACGCTAGCGCATCATGGGCACCGAAGCCAAGCGGGTTTCCCCGCCCGGTCTTGCGCGGAGAGGCTAAGAAAACATGATGCCGGAAGAGTCGTCTATTGTGCATTCCGTGCGGCAAAATATGCGGCCCGGAAGCGCCGTTTTGTCCCTTGCGCTTTCGCGCCACGGGTAGAATGTTAGCTGCAACACGACGGAAATCTTGAGGGAGCGCGAATGTCCGCCTTGCAATCCATTCCCGGCAACGGCCACGCCGCAGGCACAAAGGCCTATGACGTCGTGGTGGTCGGCGCAGGCTTTGCCGGAATGTACATGCTGCACAGACTGCGCGGGCTGGGATTGTCGGTTCGGGTTTACGAGCAGGGCGGCGATGTCGGCGGCACCTGGTACTGGAACCGCTATCCCGGGGCACGCTGCGATGTCGAAAGCATGCAGTATTCCTATTCGTTCTCGGATGAGCTGCAGCAGGAATGGGACTGGAGCGAGCGCTACGCGCCGCAGCCCGAGATTCTGAAATACGCCAACCACGTCGCCGACCGCTTCAACCTGCGCAACGATATCCAGCTCGATACTCGCGTCGACCGTGCTGTCTTCGACGAAAGCGCCAATTCGTGGTCGGTGACTACATCGGACGACAACACCGTGACGGCGAAATACGTGGTTCTCGCCACCGGCTGCCTGTCGAATGCGCGGATGCCCGATATCAGGGGACTCGGGGATTTCAAGGGCAAGGTCTATCACACCGGCCACTGGCCGCACGAACGGATAGATTTCACCGGCCAGCGTGTTGCCGTGATCGGCACGGGGTCATCGGCGATTCAGTCGGTGCCGATCATCGCTGAACAGGCCAGCCATCTCACGGTGTTTCAGCGCACCGCGAATTTTTCCATCCCCGCCCGCAACGCCGCGTTGACTGCGGAGGAGCGGCAGGCGTTTCGCTCGAAATATCCGGAAATCAGGCGCTTTGCGCGTGAAGAGGCGCGCAACGGCATCTATACCGAGATGCCCGATCGCGGTGCGCTTGACGATGGCGACAACGAACGGCGCTCAAAATACGAAGCGCGCTGGACCCGCGGCGGCCTCACCTTCATGGCGGTGTATAACGATCTTGCGCTCGACAAGGCAGCCAACGACACCGCCGCCAATTTCGTCCGCGAGAAGATCGCGGAGATCGTCAGTGATCCGCAAACGGCAAAACTGCTGCAGCCGAATAGTCACCCGATCGGATCGAAGCGCATCTGCGTCGATACCGAGTACTACGCGACCTTCAATCGCCCGAATGTGACGCTGGTTGATATCAAATCCAATCCGATCGAAGAGATATTGCCGAACGCCGTGCGCACCACGGCTAAGGATTACGAGGTCGATGCACTGGTGCTGGCGACCGGCTTCGACGCGATGACGGGTTCGGTGGCCAAGATCGATATTCGCGGCCGCAACGGACAGACGCTCAACCAGAAATGGGCGGAGGGACCCAAAACTTATCTCGGCCTGATGAGCGCTGGCTTCCCCAATCTGTTTATCATCACCGGCCCCGGCAGCCCGTCGGTGCTGAGCAACATGATCGTCTCGATCGAGCAGCACGTCGACTGGATCACCGACTGCATCGCCTATATGCGCGACCGCGGCCTCGATACCATCGAAGCCAGGAAGGACGCCGAGGACAAGTGGGTGGCGCACGTCAACGAGGTCGCGCATACCACGCTCTATCCGCAGGCCAATTCCTGGTACATGGGCGCCAACATCCCGGGCAAGCCGCAGATCTTCATGCCCTATATCGGCGGCGTCGGGATCTATCGCCAAATCTGCAACGACGTCGCGGCGAAGGGCTACGAGGGCTTCACGATGGTGGAGGCAGAGCGGCCGCAGAAGGTGGCGGCGTCATCCTGAGTGCGGTCATTGCGAGCCAACGGGTCGCGCGAATGCGCGCCCATCCCGCACTGACGGCATTCTGACCAGGGCGCGAACCTATAAACCCAGGCGTTGGCGGACGTCCGCTTTGGTGCGCATTGCGGAGTTAAGCCGGAGGAGCGCCAAGCCATTCGCTTGGATGACGCCGCCCTCAACAGCGAGTTGCTGCGCATGACGGACGCCCGAATGAATTGTCCCCGTTGACTAAAATAACTTGATCCACGTCAACAGTCGGCTCCTTGCTCGGTGTACTGATCCATGTGGGTGGCATCCGTATGGCTCGGAATGCACAGCGAGCCGATTACGGTGTTGTGTTGAGCGACTACTATCAGTTGAGTGCGGCCACAAGGAGTACGGTTCATGTTCGGCAAAACGATAATCGCACTATTCGCAGTTGCGGCAATTGGCTTAGCTGTGCCGACGGCAGCGTCTGCTCGGGGTGGGTTCCACCACCACCACGGAGGATTCGGTGGCTTTGGTGTGGGCTTGGGTCTCGGCCTAATGGCTCCGTTTGCCCTCGGCGGCTATCCTTACGGATACGGCTATCCTTACGGTTACACCGGCTACTACGGTTACGGTGGCTGCTATCTGGTTCGGCAGCGGGTTTGGACACCATACGGTTGGCGCTTGCGTCGGGTCCAAGTGTGCGGCTGACGCTGAAAACAGCGGAGCGATTTTCGAGGGGCGACTTACGGGATGAATGTGTTCCCCGTCTTCCCCGCCTCGGTGTCATCCACACCGGGGCCGCTTCTTCTGCAGGACGATCACGCTGAGTTAGGCGGGTCGTTCAAGCGCAGCGTAATCCGCCGTTCACCGACGATAAGGAGGCGGGTTACGCCTTCCGCCTTCGCTCTTCGAGCTACGGCCGACAGGTCGGCTGATTTGCCCGACGGGCTGTTCGGTAGTTCGGCTGTCCAGCCCCCTTTTCAAAAAAATTCCCCTTCGCGCTCCACCCAAATCAAATCTACAACTCTCGTCGTCCCACCCCACAGAGGGCGTATCGCGATCGTCACGGACGCGGGGCGGGATGCGGTGGACGCGGCAGCGTTGGGCGTGCGACGTGATGGCAGGGCGGGTTCTAAAGGGCCTGTGAGCGATTAACGGCGCGCTGACGAGAGATGCTTGCTGCGGACGGCGAAGTCGTGTGGTCCTGACGCCTCGACGCCGGCGTCAAGTTTGCGGAGGCAAAGTCGGCCCGACCGGGCTTTGACGAGCCTTAATCCGCAAACGACGGTGACAAGAAAGCCCGATCACCGGGGAGAGTACGAAATAAGCCGTTAAAACCATTGCGTGCGGGAATGCCGGGTGAATCCGGTGGACCTGTGGTGACTATGCTCGTGTGCTTTGTTTCTTATCGCACGCGAGGCTGCGGGTGCGGCGGGCACCCGGCATTCCCCACGCCCTCTGATTTCTTGGGCGAAAGATTCATGCACGACTCGGGCGCATCGCGCTGCGAGATCGCAGACTCGCATCCGAGATCGTCTTGGCTTTTTGAAAATTGAATCGGAAATTTGCACCGGCGCCGTACGGTAAGCAAAGCGAAGCGTGCCCACCAAAGTGCATGCATGTATTGGGGAGGGCACGGCGCAAGCGCGCCTTTGGTCGTCAGCCGACTCGCGCCGCCATCCCGCCGTCCACCGGCAGCAGCACGCCGGTGATGAAATTGGCTTCGTCCGAGGCCAGGAATAAAGCGGCGTGGGCGGTGTCCCAGGCGGTTCCCATCTTGCCGCGCAGCGGTACACGGGCGTTGCGAGCTTCGCGCACCGCTGACGTCGACGACCCGGTCGCCTCGGCGATCCCTGTAATGGCCATGGGTGTGTCCATCAGGCCCGGCAGCACAGCGTTGCAGCGCACGCCGTGGCCGGCATTGGCGTTGGCGACACTGGTGGTGAGCCGGTTCATTCCCGCCTTGGAAACTTCGTAGGCCACCTGACTGCCGCCGGCGAGTGAGGCCAGCGACGAGATGTTGACGATCGATCCGCCGCCCTGCTCGCGCATGATGGGCACGGCGTGTTTAATGGTCATCCATGCGGATTTGAGATTTACGTTCAGGATGCGGTCCCAGGCCTGTTCGTCGGCTCGATGGGCGGGGCCGTCGCCGCCGCCGCCGATACCGACATTGTTGACCAGGATGTCGATCCGTCCCCAGCGCGACCTGGCCTCGGCGACAACAGCTGCGCAGTCGGCGTCGCGCGAGACGTCTGCCTGGAAAGGCGCAGCACTTCCGCCTTCTTTGGCGATCATGGAAGCCGTTTCCACCGCGCTCTCCAGATGACGGTCGACGCACAGAACCTGCGCGCCGTGGCGGGCGAACAGCACCGCCATGGCCCGACCATTGCCGATGGTTTCGCCGGCGGATTGGCCCGCGCCGACAATGATTGCGATCTTGCCCTGCAGACGCCCGCTCATCTCAGAAACCCCTCAGATCAGGATCCAGGACCTGGCCTTCGTCGAGCTGAACGCCGAAGCTGTTGAGCAGCATCGAGACCTGGGTGTACTGGCCCGCCGTGAACACCATATCCATGCGCTGGCGTTCCCCAAAGTGCCGCGCCAGTTCCGCCCAGACCGGTTCGGTGATGAACTGCTCGCGATGCAGATCGTCGGTGGCCCGCAGCAGGGCCGCATCGGCCTCACTCCAGCCGGGCGCGTCAGCGCCGAGCTTGATTCGAGTGATCTCGTTATCGGTCAGACCTGCACGACGACCGATCGGCACATGCTGGGTCCATTCATAGCCGGAGCGGCAGAGGAAGCCGGTGCGAAGGATGACGAGTTCGCGCTCGCGCGGCAGCAGCGTGCACTTGCGGCCCAGGATATAGCCGCCCCAAACGAGGAAGGCCTTGGCCGCCGGGGGATGGGTGAGCAGGGTGCGGAAGATATTGAGTATCGGGCCACGCGCCAGCATGGGCTCCACGATCTCGCGCTGTTCTGCGGGGACGGGCACAACGCGCGGGGTTGTCAGTCGCATGTCGTCATCTCCAGAATCAATTGGTCGGTCGCCGCGCGCCGCGCGACGAGACACCCACGTATGCCCTTCATCAGAACGCCGTATACCCGCCGTCGATGATAAAACAGTCGGCGGTGTGGTACGACGACGCCTTGCTCATCAGATAGACGGCGATGCCGCCGAAATCCGCGGGTTCGCCGAACCGCCGCATCGGAATCCGCGGCATCACATTGGCCACGAATTTTTCATTGGCCATGATGTTGGCGGTCATGTCGCTCTTGATCCAGCCGGGCAGGATGGCGTTGGCGGTGACGCCCTGACGCGCCAGCTCAACCGCGAGCGCGCGGACCAGCGCGTTGATGGCGGCCTTGGTCGCTGCGTAATGCTCGTTGCGGGCGGTGCCGAAAATCGATGCCAGGCTCGAGGTCGCGACCAGACGGCCGAAGGCGTCGCCTGATGTGGCGCGTTCGGTCATGTGGCGCGCCGCGGCCTGAAACACGTGGAATACGCCGTCGAGATTGGTGGCGAACATGCTGCGCCATTGCTCTTCGGTGCGGTCGATGAAGGCGTGCCGTCCGCCGCCGCCGACGCCGGCATTGGCGAAGCAGCCGTCAACCCGGCCGAATGTCTCCAGCGTGGCGGCCATCGCTGATTTGACCGAGGCGGGATCGCTGACATCGCAGATGCGGGTGTCGACCTTGCCGGCGCAGCCGGCCATGGTCGCGGCGGCATTCTTGTTCTTGTCGGCGTTGCGGCCCCAGATCGAGACGTTGCAGCCGGCAGCGGCCAGCGCCTGCGCGATGCCAAGACCGATGCCGCCATTGCCGCCGGTGATGATGGCCACGCGGCCAGACAGATCGAAAATGCTCATGAACGTTTCCAGTTCGCTTTGGCACGCGTTAGCCGCGCGTCCGATGGCGGGCAGATGTTCCTGTCACAACCATGGACAAGCTCGCCCAGAAAATCAAATATGGCTTCGAGATCGAAACCCCTTGCACCGCGGACGAAATAACGCGGAACACAACTCACGAGGAAACAGATGCAGTTCAAGCACGTCACGCTGGATATCGACGGCCCGGTGGCCATCCTGAAGCTCGACCACCAGGAGGTGATGAATGCGGTGTCGATCGACATGCTGGGCGGTCTCGGCGAGGTGCTCGACGCCATCGACGAGAAGAAGGCCGAAGTCCGTTGCCTCGTCATATCGGGCACCGGGCGCGCGTTCTGCACCGGCGCCAACCTGCAGGGCCGCAACAAGCAGAAGCCGGGCAAGAGCAACGCCGGCGCGGCACTGGAAACCGCGTTCCATCCGTTCCTGCGGCGTCTGCGCAACCTGCATTGCCCGATCGTCACCGCCGTCAACGGACCGGCCGCAGGCGCCGGCATGAGCTTCGCACTGATGGGCGACATGATCCTGTGCGCGCGCTCAGCGTATTTCCTGCAGGCGTTCCGCCGCATCGGGCTGGTGCCGGACTGCGGATCGACCTGGCTGCTGCCGCGGCTGATCGGCAAGGCGCGCTCGATCGAACTGTCATTGATGGGCGAAAGACTCCCCGCCGAGAAGGCGCTGGAGTGGGGTCTCGTCAATCGCGTCTATGACGATGCCGTGCTGATGGATGAGACCATGAAGCTCGCGCACGAACTGGCAAATGGCCCAACCATCGCGCTGTCGCTGATCCGCAAGCTGTATTGGGACAGTCCCGACAATTCGTTCGAGGACCAGCTCAACCTTGAATTCGAGTCGCAGCGGATCGCGGGTGCGACGGCAGATTTCAAGGAGGGCGTCACCGCGTTCCTCGAGAAGCGTCCAGCGAAGTTCAAGGGCACATGATGGAGACGCTGCTCGGACGCTGCGTCGCTTCGTGGTGCCCGGGCGCGACCGGCGTTATCGGCGCTGTCAGACTCTCCGGCGGCGCCAGCCAGGAGACCTGGTCGTTCGATATTGTGCGCCCCAATGGCAACATCGGCGCGATCCTGCGGCGCGCGCCGCAGGGGTACGGCGCCGCGCCGGCGCGGGCGGCCGGGCTGAATGCCGAGGCTGACCTGATGCAGCTTGCCCATGACGCCGGCGTGCCGTCGCCGCTTGTGCTGCATGTGCTGCAACCGCAGGACGATCTCGGCACCGGCTTCATCATGGAGCGGGTCGACGGCGAAACCATTGCGCGCAAGATTTTGCGCGACGAGAAGTTTGCGAAGGCGCGTCCAATATTGGCGCGCCAGCTCGGCAAGGTCGCAGCCGGTATCCACGGACTGTCCCTGCAGCGACTGCCTGAACTTCGCCACATGACGGCCGCCAAGGAAATTGCCGAGCTTGAGCGCGACTACCGCAATTTCGACTGGCCGCGGCCGGTGTTCGAACTGGCGCTGCGCTGGCTGCGCGAGCGCGACCCCGGTCCACCCGAACAGGTGACGCTGGTGCACGGCGATTTCCGCCACGGCAATTTCATCATCGGTCCCGACGGCGTGCGCGCGGTGCTGGACTGGGAGCTGGCGCACCTTGGCGATCCGATGGAGGATCTGGGGTGGATCAGCGTCAATTCGTGGCGCTACGGCGAGATAGACAAGCCGGTCGGCGGCCTTGGATCGCGCGAGGAGCTGTTTGCCGGATATCAGGAGGCCGGCCGTCGCGTCGATCCTGACCGGGTGATGTTCTGGGAAGTTATGGGCACGCTGCGCTGGGGCGTGATGTGCTGCGGCATGATGCAGCGTTTCCGCATGGGACCCGAGCACTCCCTCGAACGTGCGATGATCGGCCGCCGCTCGTCGGAAACCGAAATCGATCTGTTGCGGCTGCTGGCGCCGCGAGGGAGGTAACATGCAGGATGAACCGAAACCCACCGAATTAATCAAGGCAGTCGCGGATTTCCTGCGCAACGATATCGCGCCTGTGATCAGCGGGCATAATGCGTTCAAGCTGCGGGTCTCGATCAACGCCCTCGATCTGGTAACGCGCCAGCTTGCGCTGGAAAGCCGCAGCGATGCCGCAGAAGCCGCCCGGCTGTCCCGATTGCTGGGCAGGCAGGGCTCGCTCGGTGAACTCAATCGCCTGCTCGCCGATCGCATCGCGAAAGGCGAGGTCGATCTGCAAACGCCGGGCCTTGCCGATCATCTTTGGCAGACCACGATGGACAAGCTCGCGGTCGATCAGCCGAATTATGTGTCGTATAAGCGGGAGCTTGGCGCGAAATCGTAGGATGGGTTGAGCGAAGCGATACCCATCACAACATATTGACGCCGCTTGATGGGTTTCGCTGTGCTCAACCCATCCTACAAGTGATCGCTACTTCCCCACCCACTTCGGCGGACGCTTTTCCGAGAACGCCTTGGGCCCCTCGATGTAATCCTGCGACGCCGCCATCGCCTTCACGGCGGGATAGTCGCGCTGCTCGGCGATCGCCTGCTCCAGCGAGACCGCAAGGCCTCTCTGGATCGTCTGCTTGGAAGCGCGGATCGACATCGGGCTGTTCTTGCAGATCGTCTCCGCCCAGCGCTCTGCGGCGGTAAGCGCTTCGCCCGGCGGCACCACTTCATTGACAAAACCGAGTTCATGACCTTCGCGCGCGGTGACGTGGCGCGCGGTGAGGATCATGCCCATGGCGCGCTTGAGACCGATCTGCCGCGGCAAGCGGTGCAAGCCGCCGGCCAGCGCCGCGAGGCCGACGCGCGGCTCGGGCAAGGCGAACATCGCGTTTTCCGAGGCGATGATGAGGTCGCAGGCCAGCGCGATCTCGAAGCCGCCGCCCATGGCGACGCCGTTGACGGCGGCGATGATCGGCTTGTCGCAGTCGAAGCGCGAGGTCAGCCCGGCAAAGCCGCCGGTGTCCCAGCCGCGCTTGCCGCCCGCCGCCTGCCATTTCAGGTCGTTGCCGGCGCAGAACGCCTTGTCGCCGGCGCCGGTGACGATCGCGACCCATTGTTCCGGGTCGGCGGAGAAGTGGTCGAATACCCTGTTCAGTTCGAAATGCGCATCCGTATGCAGCGCGTTGTAAACCTCCGGACGCGACAGCGTCACGATCGTGATCGGGCCCTTGCGCGTGACCTTGGAAAATTTCAAGTCCATGTTTGCTCCCGTGGATTTTTTCTGTGGCGAGGAAAATTCGCCCCAATATTAGCTTGCTCCCGCCGTCCAATGCCATCCAATTACGCAGGTAACCTCCGCGTCACAGGCCGTATTCCATTGCTTGACTTGGTTTGGAGTTCTCACCTTAATCGATTGCGCAGGTCCGGCTCGCGCGGCCTCGCGGTAGCGACAAGAAAACGATATCTGGGAGAACTGCCTTGGATTTTGCATTGCCGGCCGACCTGGTCGCCTATCTCGCCGAACTCGACCAGTTTATCGCGCGCGAGATCAAGCCGATCGAAGATGCGGACGATAACATCCGTTTCTTCGATCATCGCCGCGAATGGGCGCGCACCGATTTCGACAATGGCGGGCTGCCGCGGCATGAGTGGGAAGCGCTGCTGCGAAGAGTGAAAAATCTCGCCGACAGCGCCGGGCATCTCCGCTTCGCAATACCGAAACGTTACGGCGGCAAGGATGGCTCCAATCTCTGGATGGCCGTGATCCGCGAGCATTTCGCGTCCAAGGGACTTGGCCTGCACAACGATCTGCAGAACGAACATTCGATCGTCGGAAATCTGCCGCTGGTCACCATGCTCGACCGCTACGGCCGCGACGACCAGAAGGCGATGATCGAGGGCTCGATATCAGGAAAATACCGCATCACCTTTGGCCTCACCGAGCCCGAGCACGGCTCGGATGCGACCCACATGGAAACCCGCGCCGTGCAGGCGACCCGCGACGGCGTCTCGGGGTGGGTCATCAACGGCGAGAAGATGTGGACCACCGGTATGCATGTCGCGACCCATTGCGCGCTGTTCGCCCGCACCTCGGGCAATGACGGTGACGCGCGCGGCATCACCTGTTTCCTGGTGCTGGCGAAGGCCAGGGGGGTGAAGGTCGAGGAATATATGTGGACCTTCAACATGCCGACCGATCACCCGCGCGTCAGCTTCACCGACGTGTTCGTGCCTGACGACGCGCTGTTCGGCGAGGTCGGGCGCGGATTGTCGCTGGCGCAATGCTTCGTGCATGAGAACCGGATCCGGCAGGCGGCGAGCTCGCTGGGTGCCGCGGTGTACTGCATCGAGGAAAGTGTGAAATACGCCCGCGAACGCAAACCGTTCGGCCGCGCGCTGGCCGAGAACCAGGCAATCCAGTGGCCGTTGGTCGAGCTGGCGACGCAGGCGGAGATGCTGCGGCTGTTAATTCGCAAGACGGCCTGGGAAATGGACAAGCTGACGCAGGCGCAGGTCGAGCACACCCTCTCCGACAAGGTTTCCATGTGCAATTTCTGGGCGAACCGGTTGTGCTGCGAGGCCGCTGACCGCGCCATGCAGGTGCATGGCGGCATGGGTTACTCGCGCCACAAGCCGTTCGAACACATCTACCGGCATCACCGCCGCTACCGCATCACCGAAGGCAGCGAGGAAATCCAGAAGCGCAAGGTCGCGGGATTTCTGTTCGGCTATATGGGGGCCGGGAAGCACTGAGGGGGGCATGGTGCAGGTGACGCCCATGAATGCGTCGTCCCTGCGAACGCGGGACGACGCTGATACTGCTAATTCACCTGCCGATTCTTCCCCGCCCAATAGGGATCGCGCAGATGGCGCCGTAAAATCTTGCTCGACGCATTGCGTGGCAGCGCGGCGATGAACTCCACCGTCTTCGGCGCCTTGAAGCCGGCGATACGTTCACGGGTGAAGGCGATGATATCCGACGCCGTCGTCTTCCTGCCGGGCTTCATCACCACGATCGCCTTGACCGCCTCGCCCCACCGCTCGTCGGGCACGCCGACCACGGCGACCTCGGCGACATCGGGATGGTCGCAGATCGCACTTTCGACCTCGGCGGGATAGATGTTCTCGCCGCCGGAGATGATCATGTCCTTGATACGGTCGTGGATATAGAGATAGCCGTCAGTGTCCATGTAGCCGGCGTCGCCGGTGCGCAGCCAGCCGTCGCTGTCGAGCGTCCTCGCGGTGGCCTCCGGCAGATTCCAGTAGCCGGCCATGTTCGAGCCGGAACGCGTCGCGATCTCGCCGACTTCGCCCGGCGGCAATCTGTTGCCGTTGACATCGAGGATTGCGAGTTCAACGCCCGGCAGCGCCTTGCCGGCCGAGCGCATCCGGTCCAGTCCCTCGACATGATCTTCGGGGGGAAGGGCCACGATGGTGCCGGTGGTCTCCGTCATGCCGTACATCTGCACGAAGCCGCAGCCGAACACCTCGATGCATTCTTTCAGAAGGGCTGCGGGAATTGGCGACGCGCCATAGAGCATGTAGCGCAGCTTTGAGAAATCCACCTCGCGCGCACGCGGTTGCCGCACCACGAACTGCATCGCGGCCGGCACCATGAACAGCTTTGTAATTCCGGAGCGTTCGAAGAAATCCAGCACCTTGGTGGGATCGAATTCCCTGGCGATCACGCCCTTGGCGCCGTGGTAGAGGCCCATCACTCCCCAACCGGAGCCGCCGATGTGGAAGATCGGCATCGCCACCAGCGAGACATCGTCTTCGGTCCATTTGTTCCAGTCGGGCTTTTCGTCCCTGCCTGTCTCCACCAGATTGAGAAAATTGGCATGCGACAGCATCGCGCCCTTTGGTTTGCCTGTCGTGCCGGAGGTGTAAAGCTGGATCGCGATGTCCTGTCGGCCGATGTCGACCTTCGGGTCGTCGCCGCTCTGCGCGTCGCGCCACGCCGAATAGTCCTGCCAGCCCGGCGCGCCGCCTTCGGTGGCGATGAAGGTGCGAACATCAGGCAGTTGCGACTGGATGCTGCCGATCTGCTCGACGAACTCAGGCCCGACGAACAGCACGGGCGCCCTGCAATCCGCGACGATGAAGGCGATCTCGGGTCCGGCCAGCCGCCAGTTCACCGGCGCCATCACCACACTGGCCTTCATCGCGCCCAGCAGCAGCTCGAAATAGATGTCGCTGTTCTTGCCGAGATAGGCGATGCGCTCGCCAGCTTTGACGCCGAGCGCTTTCAGCCCGTTGGCGACGCGATTGGTCTTGATATCCAGCTCAGTGAAGCTGGTCTGGCGGCCTTCGAATTCGAACGCAATGGCATTGCCGCGGGTCTTCGCCCGCGCACGCACCATGTCGGCAAGGTTCGACGGTTCTTCTGAGGCGGACATGTTGCTCCCGTAAGTTTATCTTTTTGTTGTTTCAGCGTCGTCCCGGCGTTCGCCGGGACGACGTGACTCACCCCCGCGTGGCGCGGTCCTTTTCGTTCTGCGCCTTGATCGACTCGCGCGCCTGGATCCAGTCGGCGTCGGACCAGTCGCGCAACTGATAGAAGTTACCGCCCATCGCCAGCGCCTGGCCGCCGTCCATGGCGATGGTCTCGCCGTTGATCCAGTCGCAGCCGCCGGAAATCAGGAACACCGCGAGGTTCTGCAGTTCTTCCATTTTTCCGACCCGGCTCATGGGGTTCACGGCGATGGTGCGCGCGCCGGCCTCGTCGCCGGGCTTGATGCGCTTGCTCATGCCTTCGGTCGGAATTTCGCCGGGCGCGATGGTGTTGAGTCTTATGCCGTAGCGTCCCCATTCCGTTGCCAGCGACATGGTCATGGCGTGAATCGCGGATTTGCTCATCGCCGAGGGCACCACATAGGGGCTGCCATTGCGGACCCATGTCACCGTGATCGACACCACGTTGCCGCGATGCTTGCCGGCGATCCAGCGCCGGCCTACCGCGTGGGTCACATAGAACGTGCCGTGCATGACGATGTTGGCGACCGCGTCGAAGCCGCGCGGGGTGAGGTCTTCGGTGCGCGAGATGAAATTGCCGGCGGCGTTGTTGATGAGGTCGGTGAGCGGGCCTTCGGTGAAAATCGTCTCGATCATCTCATCGACCGCGAGCGGGTTCCTGATATCGACGCCGTGGCTGGTCACCCTGCCACCATAGAGGTCCATCAGTCCGGTCGCGGTTTCGTCGCAGACGCCCTTGCGGCGGCCGCAGATATGAACCTCGGCGCCTAGCTCAAGAAAGCGCGCCGCCATCGACTTGCCGAGCCCGGTGCCGCCGCCGGTGACAAGAATGCGCCGGCCGGCGAGAAGCTGTTCGTTGAACATGAGAGGTTTCCGCCCAAAAAGGATTGTCTGTTAATTGGTTGATTGACTAAATCCGGACAACGCCTTTCTGTAAAGCGGCAACAACGAAGAAGAGCAGGGGAGAACTCTCATGAACGATCGCGTCTCGGTATCGATTTCGGACGGCATCGCCGATGTCCGGCTGGTGCGGGCAGACAAGATGAATGCGCTCGATGCCGCGATGTTTGATGCGCTGGTCGCCACCTGCGATCGGCTGAGCCAGGAAAAGGGCCTGCGGGCGGTAGTATTGTCCGGGGAGGGCCGTTCGTTCTGTGCCGGCCTCGACATGGGCCGTTTCGCCGCGATGAAGATGAAGGAGAAGGGTGGTAACGGGATAGCGGGCGGCGAAAAACGCGACCTGACCGCGCGCACACACGGTCTCGCCAATTTCCCGCAGCAGGCGGTGTGGGGATGGCGGCAGCTTCCGGTGCCGGTGATTGCCGCGATCCAAGGGGTGGCGTTCGGCGGCGGCTTTCAGCTCGCGCTCGGCGCCGACATGCGCTTCCTCGCAGCCGACGCGCGGATGTCGATTATGGAGATCAAATGGGGGCTGGTGCCTGATATGGCGGGGACGCCGATCCTGGCCAGCCTGGTGCGCGACGACATCCTGCGTGAGCTGACCTATACGGGGCGGATTTTCACGGCGCAGGAAGCCATGAGTTACGGCCTTGCGACGCGGATCTGCGACGACCCGCGCGCCGCCGCGTTCGAGGTCGCGCGCGAAATCGCGGGCAAGAGTCCCGAGGCGATCCGCGCCGCCAAGCGCATGCTGAACAATCTGGCCGTCGATCCCGGCCCGGCGCTATTAGCCGAATCCGTCGAGCAGATGAAACTGATGGGCGCGGCCAACCAGCTCGAGGCGGTGCGCGCCAATATGGAAAAGCGTGCGCCGCGCTTCGCCGACGTTTGATCGTGGTGCAGCACGTGCAGGCAGCGTCAGCGCCGGATTCCGGCCCGCTTTTCCTCGGCATCATCAGCGGTCAGCGAAGGCGTAGCCATGCCGAAGTCGCCGATCGCGCCGCCCGCATTGCCGGCGGCTTGCAGAGGTTTGGCGTCAAGCAGGGCGACAGCGTCTGCATCCTGATGCGCAACGACATCGCCTTCATCGAGGCGGCCTATGCGGCGATGCGGCTCGGCGCCTATGCGGTGCCGGTGAACTGGCATTTCAAGCCGGAGGAAATCAACTACGTCCTGAAGGATTCCGGAACATCAGTCCTGATCGGTCATGCCGACATGCTGCATCAGCTGCGCGACACGATTCCCGCTGGGGTTACCGTGCTCAGCGCCCCAACGCCGCCGGAAATTCTCGCAAATTACAAGATCGACCCCGATCATCTCGCCACGCCCGATTTCGCTGTTGACCTTGAAGCCTGGCTCGAACAGCAGCGGCCCTACGACGGCCCGGCGCTGCCGCAGCCGCAGAACATGATCTACACCTCAGGCACGACCGGCCATCCCAAGGGGGTGCGGCGCAACGCGCCGACGCCGGAGCAGACCGTCGCGTCGGAACGTTTGCGCGCGCTGATCTACGGCCTGAAGCCGGGTGTGCGGGCGCTGTTGCCGGGGCCGCTGTACCATTCCGCGCCGAATTCGTTCGGTCTGCGCTCCGGCCGTCTCGGCGGCGTGCTGGTGCTGATGCCACGGTTCGACCCGGAGGAATTTCTGCGCCTGATTCAGGATCAGAGGATCGACACCATCTTCATGGTGCCGACCATGTTCGTCCGGCTGATGAAACTGCCGGAGGCGGTGCGCAGGAAATATGACACCTCGTCGCTGCGCCACGTGGTCCATGCCGCCGCACCCTGCCCCGCCGATGTGAAGCGCGCGATGATCGAATGGTGGGGGCCGGTGATCTATGAATATTATGGCAGCACCGAATCCAGCGCACTCACCTTCGCCAATTCCGACGATGCGCTGAGGAAACCGGGCACGGTCGGCAAGATCCTGAGCGGGGTCTTGTGTCACGAGCATCGCCGGTCCACACGGCGATGCGTAACTGTACGAGAGATGAAGGAAGGCCCTTCGAGGTCGGCAATCAGGTGCTGATCCCAAGCCACTGCAAGCTGCTGTGGTCAAAAGCCACGGTGGTGAACGTTGCGGA
>Ga0208355_1000123_pt1 | contig 38471 bp, 26 predicted proteins | sample NGESurdeep072012_6_FD_184458 | JGI IMG/M metagenome (GOLD analysis project Ga0208355, IMG submission 184458) | Arctic peat soil microbial communities from Barrow, Alaska - NGEE Surface sample 210-3 deep-072012 (SPAdes) | ecosystem: Environmental > Terrestrial > Soil > Wetlands > Peat ... | reverse complement strand
ATCTCCGGGGCAGCCGAGATTCTCGAGCTGGGTACTTTCTCGCCGGAACAGCAGCGGAAGATGACGTCCATGATCATTCGCAATAGCACGAACATGAAGGTGACACTGGAAAATCTCGTCGAGCTTTCACGGCTGGACGAAGATGCGCGCCAATCGCGCCACATCGCTCTCCCTGAAGCGGCGGCGGAAGTTGCTCGGCAGCTCCGGGAGTCGGCCCGCGCTCACGGCGTCGAGATCAGGCTCTCGACCGATTTACCCTCGATTGACGTGAGCGCCGCCGCGTTCGAGCTGTGCCTGTCGAACCTGCTGGCGAACGCGATAAAGTATGCAGACCCCGCCAAGGAGAAGCGGTGGGTCGAGGTCCGCGTCCACGTCACATCCCCGGACGACGGGGCGCAGCCCGAAACGGTGGTGGAAGTGCGTGACAACGGACTTGGCGTTCCCGAAGCCAGACGCCCGCATCTTTTCAAGCGGTTTTTCCGCGCGCACGAAGACAGCAACGGAGAGATCGACGGAACCGGGCTCGGCCTGAGCATTGTGCTCGAGACGGCCGTCTCGCTCGGAGGAAGAGCGTGGGCCGATTTCCTCGAAGTCGGCACCGCATTCTGCTTCACGATGCCGAACCGCCGGTCCGACGACGAGGCAGCGGCCACATCGCCTGACGTTACTGTATCGCCGGCTACCGGATCGGGCGATCGAACCGCAGAGGATTCGGCACGTTGAAGCTGAAGTGCCACCACTCCTGGTCGTAGTTCACGAATCCTTCGCGCTCCATTGCGCCTTTGAGCCTTTGCCTGTTCGCCGCTGCTTCGCCCGACGCGCTCGCCGTGTGAGCCGCCGCTGAGAACGTATCGAATGGCGTGCCCATTTCGAGCTCCCGGCCAGTCGCGAGGTCGATCAGAGTAAGATCGATGGCGAGGCCGAGGTTGTGCCGCGAGCGGCTTGCGATGTAGCCGTCCTTGAGGAGATCGGGCCGGTTGACGCGCTCGGTCCAGTCGACCATCGCCAGCGTCGCCCGCACCGGACGATACGCGTCGAAGACTTTGATGCCGAGTCCCTGCGGCCCGAGATCGCGCTCGACCTGCGAGAGTGCGGCCGCGGCCTCCCGTCGCAGAAAGGCGCGGTTGGCGAGATATCCCGGGAGCGGAGCACCGGTGAAGTTGTTGGACGTCGCGTAGCGAAGATCGACGACGATCCTCGGGCTCAGCGTCCGCACGTCGGTGAGAAGAGTGTCGGCGACCGCGTCGGGCGCGATCTCCGTCTCGACGGTGTTGACGGGCGGAGCGACCGGCGCTGGCGGGCTCGCGACCGGCGGGGAGACGCACGCGAGCAGCAGCGCGCCAGCCAGGAGTGCGGAAAGTTTTCGCATTCGGGAAGAATACACCGCGCCGCGGGCGATCACGAGACATTCCTGTCACATTCCAATTGGCGCATATTTTCGCATGGCAAGCTCCAACGCGATAAGCCCTTCTTCACTCGTGCAGGCCGCTCCGCGCGGCCACCGCGCCGCCGTCCTCGCCAGCTTCCTCGGCTGGACGCTCGATGCGTTCGACTTCTTCCTGGTCGTGTTCTCACTCACCGCGATCGCGAAGGAGTTCCACAAGACCGATGCGGAGATCGCGCTCGCGATCACGGTGACGCTCGCGTTCAGGCCGATCGGCGCGTTCATATTCGGATTGATGGCGGACCGGTACGGCCGGAAGCTGCCCCTGATGATCGATCTCGTGTTCTTCTCGATCGTCGAGGTCCTGACGGGGTTCGCACCCAGCTACACCACGTTCTTCATCCTGCGCGCTTTGTTCGGAATCGGGATGGGCGGCGAGTGGGGCGTCGGAGCATCTCTCGCCATGGAGAAGGCACCAAAGGGGCGGCGTGGCGTTCTCTCCGGAATGCTGCAGGAAGGGTACGCGACTGGATATCTCCTCGCCGCCATCTGCTATTTCTTCGTGTTCCCGCGCTGGGGTTGGCGGCCGATGTTCTTCATCGGCGGCCTGCCGGCGCTCCTGGCCATCTTCGTTCGCTTTCGTGTCGAGGAGTCTGAGGTGTGGCAGCGCACCAGGCATAAGGACTGGCGCAGCCTCGGCCGCGGCATAGCCTCTCACTGGAAGCTCTTTCTCTATCTGACGCTGCTCATGGCCGGCATGAACTTCGTCTCGCACGGAACGCAGGACATGTATCCGACTTTCCTGCAACGCGACTGGGGATTCTCGCCACAGAAGCGGGCCGCGCTCACGGCTTTCTCGATGGTCGGCGCGATCATCGGCGGCATCACCTTCGGCTATCTCTCCGACAGGATCGGGCGGCGGCGCTCGATCGTGATCGCGCTCGCGCTAGCGATCCTCATGATTCCTCTGTGGGCGTTCTCGCCATCACTCACTGGTCTCGTGATCGGCGCATTCGCCATGCAATTCATGGTTCAGGGGGCGTGGGGAGTCATTCCGGCGCATATAACGGAGCTGTCGCCGGATTCGGTGCGCGGCTTCCTGCCCGGCTTTGCCTATCAGTGCGGCGTGCTGATCGCGAGCTCGGTCGCCTATCTGGAAGCGATCTTCGCAGCGCGCACGAGCTATGCGGAATCGATGGCAATCGTGGCGGTGACGGTTTTCTCTGCTGCCGCCATCATTGCCTGGGCAGGGCGAGAGAGGCACGCCGTGGAATTCGGCTGACGCCGAATCTCCGATCGGGTGGCCTGAGCCGGGCTCAGGTTGATTCGATCTCTTTCGCTTTTGCGACGAGCCCGTCCAGGAGCGCGCGGACGTGCTCAGCGCCGGTGCGTGGATTCATCATCGTCACCCGCAGCACCGGCCGGCCGTCGAGCACCGTCGCCGTGATCCAGCCAGTCCCTTCCCTGTTGTAGCGCGGTCGAAGCTCGCGATTGAGCGCGTCGATCCGCTGCATCTCGCCCGCGGGTGAACTTGTTTCTCGGCGCAGCTTCCGGTCCCCGCCGAGATAGCGGAAGCAGAGAATGTTCGACTCCGGCTCGTGGAGATTCTCGAAATCGTCGCGCTCCTCGATCGCATCGTAGAGGAGCCGCGCGGTGTTGCAGAGGTGGTCGTACATTCGCCCCAGGCCGTCGGAGCCGAAGCGCTGCATCACGAACCACAGCTTGAGGACATCGGCGCGGCGAGAGCACTGAAAGCTCCGAATCCCCTGATCGATGACGCGCGCGGACTTGCCGGCGTGGAAGAGATACGGCGCCTGCTGCGCGAACGCGCGCTCCAGATCGCCCTCGTCGCGAGCCAGCACCATGCCGGCCGCGAGCGGCAGCAGCATCATCTTGTGCGGATCCCACGCCAGCGAGCGCGAATGACGCAGGCCATTGAGCGCGCGCGGCGGCCGCGATGATAGCAGAGCGCTGGCGCCGTGCGCCCCATCGACATGTAGCCAGATTCCCCGCTCCTCGCACAGCGCACCAACGGCTTCCAGATCGTCGAACGAGCCGGTTGCCGTCGTGCCGGCGGTGGCAACAACCGCCATTACACTCTTGCCTTCTTCGCGCAAGCGGTCGAGAGCGCCAATGAGAAGATCGACATCGATCCGGTAATCTCGCGAGGGAATAGAAATTCCCCGGCGGCGCCCCATCCCGAGCTGACCAATCGCGCGCGTCACCGCATAGTGCGCGTGCTCTCCGTACACGACGACCGGAGGATCGGCACCGAGGCCGTCTTCCCAGGCATTCGGGACGGCTGCGGTTCTCGCCGCGAGCATTGCCGTGAAGTTGGCCTCGGTGCCGCCGGACGTGAGCGTGCCGCCTGCTCCCGCGCCGTAGCCCGCGAGCTTCGCCAGCCAGCCCACGATCTGGTGCTCGATCATCGTCGCTGTCGGCGACATCTCCCACACCGCCAACGATTGGTTGAGCGCGCCGATCACACTCTCCATCCAGACCCCGACCGGAAGCGGCGCCGAGGTCTGATGTCCCATGTACATCGGGTGGTAATATTTGTTGGCGTCAGCGAGCACTTCTCGCTCGAGGCGGGCGATGATCTCCGCCACCGGACGTCCTTCGCGCGGAAACTCTCCGTCGAACCGCTGCGCCAGCTCCTCCGCCGATCGCGGGGTCGAAACCTGACCCTTGCCGGCGCGAGTCGATGCGAAGTAGCGGGCCGTCACCGCCGCAAATTGTTCTCCGACTTCGAGCGAGGTGTCCGCCTCGAGCTCGGCAAGAATGTCGTCGATCATGCCCGCAAATCTACTGCGGCTATCCGTCGAGCAGCCCCTGCTGCCGGATGAAGTCCGCCAGCTCGCCCCTCGACCCGACATTCACCTTGAGAAAAATGTTCGAGAGGTGGGTGCTCACCGTGCGTGCCGAGATCTCAAGGGCGCCGCCGATCTCCTTGTTCGATTTCCGGGAGGCGACCATGCGGGCGATTTCCATTTCCCGGCCGGTCAATCCCGCTGCCCCGCTCGTCGCCGACTTTGGCGGCGGCCTGATGCCGAGCTCTCGCATCTCCTCGCGCGTTCCATCGAGCTCGACCGTGGCTCCGATGCGCGCGAACACGTCGTGCGCCTTGCGGAGCTCACGCATTGCTGCCTCCCGGTCGCCCACCTCGACGAACGCGCCGGCGAGTCGTCGCCTGATCTTGGCGGCCTGCGGAGGAAACGGCAGCGCCTCCAACTGGTCGACCGACGATTGCAGCAGCTCGATCGCTCGCGCCGGGTCGCCATCCCGAAACCTCGCGAGCAGACCATCACACGCATCTGCGTAGGCAAGCCCCAGGCGGTGATGAAAACGGCCAGCATCGCGTCTCATGCGCGCCAAGTGCTTGGCGGCTCTGTCGAAGTCGCGAGCGAAGAGCGCCGCTTCCCCCACCGTCGGCAGGAGCCACTGAAGCGCCCACACGATGTATCCGGTTCGATCTGCGATCGCGAGTCCCGCCTCACCGATGCGAACTGCCTCCTTTGGGTGACCCTTGGCGAGATAGTACGACGCCATGCCGAGATGTGCCGGAACGATCGAAGGGACGTCTAGCGCGCGTTCACCCGCGCCTTCCAGCGATCCTGCTTTCTCGGCACCCGCAAGCTTCCACGCTTCATCGAAGTACTCTTTCGCCTTGTGGTCGGAGCCCCGCCAGAGATAGATGAGACCCGACCACACGTAGAGCCGCGGCAGCAGCACGCGCTGGTTCAGACTCTTGGCAAGATTGATCGTGCGCTCCGCGGTTTCGATCGCCGCATCCCAGTCGCCGACGCTCGAAGAGTATTGCACGAAAAGCTCCGCCGACCAGAGCGGCAAAAGCAGCGAATGCATTTGCTCCGCGAGTCGGTCGCTGGCGCCGAGATGTTTCAGGAACGCTGGGGCATCTCCGGAAATGCCCTCGAGCAGCGCCATCCCCCAATGCGCAGTCCACTCCAGCATTCGCTGGCCAGCGGCTTCAGCGTGTGCGATCGCCTGCATCCCGTGCTCACGCGCGAGATCAAGCGGACCTGCCCACGCATAGAGAAGAAGAAGCGCCCTGTGCGCACGTGAAAGTAGAGCGTCGTTCCGGATGCCACCTTCCTTCGCCGACGCGAGCGCGGCCTCGACTTCAGCCTGAGCTTCCTGCAATCGGCCCAGATCCTGGAGAGCGATTCCTTTGGCAAGACGCAGCCTCACCGTAGTCGACCGGTCGCTGGATCCAGACGCCTCGAGAAGTCCGGCTTCGTAGTGCGCCAAGGCGTCGGCGTACCTGCCGCTCCAGTAGCAGGCAAGTCCCATACGGTGGTCGATGTCAGCGAGCGCGCCCGTCTCGCCTCGGGCTGCGGCTTCTCCGCGCGCCCGCGCCCATAGCTGCATCGCCGCATCATACTCGCCCAATCGCTGCCGCGTGCGCGCGAGAGTCGTAAGAATCTCCTCGCGCGGCGCATCGATGATCATGGGATCCTTGTCCAGGTGCTCAAGAGCCGCCGCTAGATAATTCGCCGCCTCCCGGTTGGCGTACTTCTCGATAGCCCCGCGTCCGGCGGCGTAGAGGTACCTCACGGCCTTTCGCGCCAGCGCCTGTGAATGGGCACGGGCGAAGTGGAGTGCTAGTTCGTCCGCGTGGTCGAGTGCGGCGTCGCCATAAAAGCTCTCGAGGGCTTCGGCGATCGTCGCGTGCAGAAGCCGCGCGTGTGCCTGCCCCAGCTCGGTGTAGATCACCTGCTGAAGCAACGGATGAGTGAAATCATAGTGGATCGCATTGGCGTGGATCGCATCAATGCTTCCGGTTTCCGCCAGCACTCGCTGAACGAGCAGCTCGTCCACGGCAGCGATGATTTCCGTCTGGGCCAAGCCGGAAACTTTGGCCAGCGTATCGTACTCGGCACGCGTCCCGATGACGGCGGCGAGGTTCGCCAGGGTTCGTGCGTTTGGTGACAATCGCTCGACTCTCGCCTTGACCACGTCGCGGATCGTGGATGGCAGGTGAAGGGTCTGCATTTCCCAGCCTGTCCAACGACCGTCCTTCTGCGTCAGCGCACCCGAATGCACCAGCGACTTGAGCGTCTCTTCGACGAAAAAGGGATTGCCCCGGGTCCAGTCGTACAACATTGGAGAGAAATGCCGCGTCGCGGCCTTCTCAACACCGAACATCTGCTCGATGATTTCCTCCACGTCCGCTTGCTCGAGAGGACCGAGCTTGTGGACAGTGAGCGATCCGAGACCCAGCAGTGATTTTTCCGTGCTCCGCAATATCGCGTTGGAGTCTCGTTCTGTCTCGTTGTAGGTGCCGAGCAGAATTATTTTCTGGCTCTCGATCTGCCGCGCCACGAAATGCAGCAGTTCGAGCGACGACGCGTCAGCCCACTGAAGATTCTCGAGCACGATGAAGAGGGGCTGCCTCGCTGAGAGCCGGCAGAGGAACTGAGTGAAGTTCCACAGCAGGCGCGCCTTGATCTCGGACGGATTCGCGCCAGCCGACGCCCGCTCACGGTCCGAAGATCCCCCGAGATTTGGAAACACATACCCCAGCTCGGCTGTCCCCCCTCGAGACAGGACGGAAAGCGTCGCGGGCTCGAGTGTCCGGACGAGCGGCAGAAGTGCGTCGGAGAAGAGCGCGTACGGAACTCCGGTTTCCACCGGATACGAGCGCCCGACCGCTACACTCCATCCCCGCTTTGCCGCGCGCTCGGCGGCGGCGGTGACCAGGCGTGTCTTCCCTATTCCGCCCTCGCCCACAACGAAAACAGAGCGACCAGCGCCCTTTGCGGCTTCATCGAGCGTCTTGGACAGGAAAGCGAGTTCTGCGCTCCTGCCGACCAACGGCGCCTCTCCAGGCCTTGGCATCGAGGCCTAATGTACGAACATCAGTACTAGGACGGCTCTACTCAGTCGCTTTCTGATCGAGTGGTCCGGGAACCTGCGCGCCCGCCACGTCACCGGCGCGGCTCACTTACTTGCCCCTCTTTGAAGGCTTCCTGGGCGGTTTGTGCGACAGATCGAGCATTTTGCCCTCGCCCAAATATTCCACTGATTCGGGAACGCCCAATTTGCGGAGACGCTGCACCGTCGCGGCGATCCTGCTCGACGCGGAGAGAATCTCGGACGCGATTTCGGGTATCTCCTCCGGCGACGCGCCGTCCGCCAGAAGTTCGGCATTCATCATCAGCACGGTCAGCACGTTGTTCATTTCGTGAGCGACCGCGATTGTCGTCTCCGTTATGCCAGCTAGCCGCTCGCCGTGCGCCCTTTGCTCCTCCATCTCGCGCTCGCGCGTGATGTCCTGCATCTGGCCGATGAAGTAGCTGGGAACGCCTTCCGCGTTGTGCACCACGGAGACTGCAAGAGAAACCCAGATCGCGCGGCCATCTTTTCGCAAATAGCGCTTGATCCGGTTGTAGCTACTGATCTCACGCGTAACGAGCCGGTGAAGCTGCTCGACATCCTGGTCGACGTCCTGGGAGTGGGTGATGTCCGCGAAGCGACGCTGAAGCAGCTCTTCCTCCGAATAGCCGAGCATTTCGCAGAGCGCGCGATTCGCCTTGAGCCAGTGTCCGTTGGGACTGACGAACGCCATTCCGTGGGGAGAATAACGGAACGCATTTCCGAATTTCTCCTCGCTCTCGCGCAGAGCGCGCTCCATTTCCGCCCGCTCCCTGATATCGCGTACCAGCCCCAGGAAGGCCTGCTGCCCCTCGAAAATGATGGGTACCGAAATGACCTCGGTGGGGATTACGGCACCGCTCAGGGAGACGAAGCGCACTTCCAGCGGTCCGCCCCCTTCACCGCTCTTCAAGGCATCGCGGATGCGGTCGATGACGACGGGAACCGAATCGGGATGCACAAACTCCATGATCGGACGTCCGACAAGTGACGCCGGATCAGAGCCAAGTTGCTCGGCCGCGAAGCTGTTGAGGAAGAGAAACTTCTCCGGCGTGTAGACAACGATCGCCTCAGGCGCCGATTCGATGATCGTCCGATAGTCAGGGGTCGTTGGGCCGGTCGACATTCGTCATCATGATGTATACAGCGGCAATAAACAAGCGTCTGCAACGATTCCCCCTGCTCGGACCTCGATAGTAGTGCGCCTCGATGCATTAATTTCCAATTGCTCGGCGGTTAGTTGCGGCCCCCCCAGCAGCATGAGGACCACGGTTCTGAAAAAAAGCACGAGCGGCTCAGGAAAGGACAAGCAGCAGGCGACGGCGATCGACCTCGCCGTACGAACTCACGATCTCGAAGAGGCGAACAAGACGGCCAGCTTTGTCGCACACGAGCTCAATAACCTTCTCACCGTAATTCAGATCAACACCGAGTTCCTGCTCGAAACCGCCGGCGAAAACCCCGCCGGCGAAAACCCCGCCAGCGCGCAGGAGTTCGCGGAGATCCAGAGGGCATCGAGGCGCGCATCGATTCTGGCGCGGCAGCTGCTCGCGTCTTCGCGGCTCGAGCCGTTCGACGCGAGTCTCGCCGAAGCGGCCCTGAAGACAAAATCGGCCGCCGCCATGGGAAAATCAGCAACCACCGCCCTCGAGAAGACTATCCGCGCCGCCGAGACGATTCTTCTCGTCGAGGACGAGGCCGCGGTAAGGATACTCGCGAAAAGAATTCTGTCCCAGAAAGGCTATCGTGTCTTCGACGCCTCCGACGGCGCTATCGCCCTGCGCGTTGCCGCGGCTCACGTGGGCGAGATCGATCTCGTGCTGACCGATGTAGCGATGCCTAACCTCGGCGGACGCGGCATGGTCGAGGAGCTCAGGGAGCTGAGTCCCGAGATACGCGTCCTGTTCATGTCGGGCTACCCAAAGGAAGAGGTATTCCCGGAGAAGGGGAGCGCCAATCGCATCCCATATCTCCAGAAGCCGTTCACGGGAGAGACGCTTTTCTCCGAGGTCCGCGCGGCGCTCGGCTACGTGAAGTAGTCGGTCCCTATTGCCAGCTGCCGAACGTTGGCGCCGGCTCGCCGATCAGGCCGGCGCCACCTGACTGGTGCAATGCGGACAGCGCGTGGCGGCTGGGTCGATCGACGTTCGGCAGAACGGACAATTCCGCTTCGGTGCTTCCGCCGCCGGCTTGATGAAGATCTTCGAGATCCGCCAGGCCACGAGCCCGATTATTAGGAAGTTAATCACGGCAGCGATGAAGTCTCCAACGCCAAACTTCACCGAGCCGACGCTCCATGTCGCCTTCTGCCAATCGCCGCCGGGGCCGATTGCGACGACGATCGGCATGATGAAATCATCGACGACCGCTTTCACCAGAGTGTTGAGCGCCGTACCCACCACGACAGCTATCGCCAGCGCCACGACGTTCTGCTTCAGCAGGAAATCCTTGAAGTCTTTCACCATTGGCAGATTCGGGTTGCAGGGTTCAGGCTGAGAGCGATAAGTTAGCGCGTCCGGATGCCGACGCGCGAAGTGCGGAGAGTCTTCGAATCGCGGCGATTCCGGCTACCGGGCCCAGGGCGAGGATTGTAAAACCCCAGCGCCAGCCTGCTCGCTGCGCAATGAGCGGGACCATCTGCATCGGCAGCATCGTCAGTAGAAATCCGAGCGAAGTCTGAACGGTGAGCGCCGTTCCAACCGCGTGCGCGGGAACCGACTCGGTCACGAGCGTGCTGAATTGGGCGCTGTCAGCAATCACGAAAAATCCCCACGTCATCGCGAGAGCGCCGAGTATCCAGATCGGTCCGCCGAAGAGAACTCCGCTCAGCAGACAACAGCTTCCGCTCATGAAGAGGGAGATTGACACCAGCCGCTCCCTGCCCCGTTTGTCGGCGAACAGCCCGCCCCAGACCGATCCGAAGCCTCCGATGGCGATGGTCGTGAACGCCAGGAGCGATATCAACCGGGGCGCGCGGAATCTTCCGCCAGACGCCGCGGCGACGCTCGCGGCGAGAAACGCCGGAATCCAGGTCCAGAACGCATACAGCTCGAACATGTGACCGAGATAACTTGCCGTCGCGAGCCTCCACTCCCGCACGCGCACCACATCACCGACGTGCCTCCACGAGAATGGGCGGGACGCGAACGGGAACGGCCCTTCGCGGTACCCCAGGGCAACAAGTAGCGCGGCGATCACGGCCCCGACGCTCGCGGTGAGCACCACCGGCCGAAGGCCAACGTGCGGAATCGCGCGCACAAGATAGGGAATGGCTTTTCCGACCGTCAGCGCGCCCACGATCACACCGATCGCCAGCCCCCGCTCCGAGCGGAACCAGGTCGCGGTCATCTTCATTGCCGGCGGGTAAACCCCGGCGAGAAAGAAGCCAGTCAGGAACCTCAACGCCAGCGCGCCCCGATAGCCGGGACCCGCCAGAATCGCGGCATTAGCCACCGCTCCGAGCAGCGCGCAGGCGCTGAAAAGTCTCCCTGCCGGAATGACATCGGCTAGGTTGAGCACCGCGACTACTGCCGTTCCGCAAACGAACCCGAATTGGACGATGGTGGTCAGCCAGGCCGCCTCCGCCGTCGTCAGTCCCCAGATCTGTTGCAGCTGCGGCGTGACCGCACTGGCCGAGAACCAGAGCGACATCCCAAGCAACTCGGCAAGACCGAGTAACGCGAGCACCCGCCAGCGCGTCGAGTATGTGTCAGCGAACATTGTAAAAAATTAGCTTCGGCGAGACGCAACTTCGACATTGCGGCGTGCGGGAGCATGTTGAGTATTGAAATGCTGCTGCGACACTCCAACTTCCGGTCTCCCCTGAGGCGTACGCGTACGCCTCACCCATGACGAACCCGTCACAGGCAGCTCCGCCGTCCGCTCCAGCCGCACCTTCCGCCCCCGCTCCACGGCCGGCGGTCGCCACTCTGTCGCGCGAGCTCGCCGATTTTCTCGTCGAGCTATCGATCACGTTGAACAAGCACGCCATCTACCCCCAAAGCCACCCACTCCTTCACGGGGCGGTCGACGGCGTCGCGACTCGTCTGGGGACGTTGTTCGTCGGCGAACGGGAGTCGCTGTCGATCGGAGTTGCGCGGCGCCAGTTGATCATTGAAGGCGTCGCCACCGATCCGCTCAACGCCGTGCTCAAGGAGCTTGCCCAACGCCTGCACGACCACCACGTAGGCGCTGTGAAGTTCGTACGCGGAATCGGGCGCGATGAATTGGGGGACGCGCTGGCGGCACTCGCCGTCGATCCGGTTCGGTCCGAGAAACCCATCGGGCTCGACATCGAGCGCGTCGGCGAGCTGTGGCAGCACGTGCGATTCTTCCCGCTCACCTACGATCGCCTACAGCTCATCGAAGACGAGCCGGGCGGCGAGCCTCCCGGAGCGGATCAGATGGCCTCGGGACGAGCGACTCAGCTCTGGATCGGACTCGCCCGTGCCGCGCTCGTATCGGATACCTCCCATCCGGCCGCATCGCGGGAAGAGTCCGACGATAGCACCGCGCTCGAGCCGGCGACCGTCGCCCGCGCAATCGACGAGCACCAGCGCGAGGAGGCGTACGACCAGGTCATCGTTGGCTACCTGCTCCAGATCGGCGAGGAGCTCAAGACCGCCGAGGGACCCGAAGCGGTGGGATTGCAGAGGCGAGTGTCGCGCCTGGTCGGGTCACTCAAGGAATCGACGCTCGAGCGGCTTCTCGAGATGGGAGGCGACAAGGCCCAAAGACGGAGATTTCTCCTCGACGCTTCGCAGGGGATCACCGTCGAGGCGGTAATCGACCTCGTGAAGGCGGCGTCCGCCGCCGAAGGACAGACAGTCTCTCACTCGATGCTGAGAATGTTGTCGAAGCTTGCCCATCATCCGTCGTCCGGCGGACCGCGCGCCAGGACCGACCCGACGATTCGCGACGTGATGCGCCGCCTCGTCGATGACTGGACCCTCGACGACCCCAATCCCGAGGCGTATCGCCAGGCGCTCGAGAGCATGTCCAGTTCCAGAAGTGCCACCCAAAAGCCGTCGAATGACGTGCTGCCCACGGAAATCGAGCCCGAGCGGATGGTTCAAATCGCGATCGAAGTTGGCGCCATGGGACCGCAGGTGCGCGCCGCGATGGTCGACCTGTGCAAAGCCGGTCGCGCCGAAGTTTTGCTGGACCTGGTCGAGCGCGCGCCCAGCGAAGAGGCTGGCGCATCGGTTTGGGAATTTCTCAAAGGGAAGCGCATCCTCGAAGATCTGCTCCAGCAGCCGCGGGTCGACATGCCGCTCGTCGCGCGGTTCGTGAAGCGGCTTGGAATCGGCGCCGCGCCAACACTTCTCTCCGCCGCGGCGGTCTTCGACGACGCGAAAATCCGCACCCAGTTTTACGATCTGGTGCAGTCCGCCGGGGATCAGGTGGGCGAAGCAGTAGTCGAGCGGATCCCCGACGCCCCTCCTGTTGTTCAGCGCGAGCTATTGTCGCTGCTCGGACGCCTGAGCACGCTGCCATCCGGTTTTTCCGCGATTAACTACCTCGCCAACGAAGAGGCGCTGGTCCGCCGCGAGGCGGTGAGGCTCCTGCTTCGCAACCCGGCGGAGCGTGACGAGACCATCATGAGCGCGCTCACAGACACCGACGACAGAGTCGTTTTCGCCGGTCTTACGGTTGCGCAGGAGAGATGTCCTTCCACCGGAATCGAGTTGATCAAGCAGCGTGTCGATCGCGGTGAGCTCGATTCCCAGCTTCGCACCATGGGAATCCGGATCGTCGCACAACAGCGCACACCCGAGACGCTCGCCTGGCTTCTGAGCTACGTCGTTACCGTAGCTCACTGGCCGAGGAGATCGAGGCTGCGCCCGTCGACGCCGGAAATGCTGGCGGCGCTGAGCGTGATTGCGGCGTACTGGGGCAACGACCCCGCGGCGGAAACCGTTATCACGCTCGCCGAACGGAGCAAGGACCCGGAGGTCCGGGCGAAGATCGCGCGCAGAGGCGCGATGACCAAGCCCGTCACGGCACCGAAGAATGAGTGATCCGATTCGGTTTCTCGTGTCGTTCGGCCAAGCGGTCTCGACGATGGCTCTGTACAAGGACGGACATCCCGCGCGAGAGCGCGCGGTCGACAGATCGTTCCGCTGCCTCCAGGACCTCCAGGAGCACGACCCCAATCCGCGTTTCTCGTTTCTTGGCGAAGAGACCATCTACCAGGAGACGGCGCTTCGCGAGCTCGGCGACTGGGAATGGGGAACGCGTCTGGCGCACGCCGGTGTGCAGCGAATAGAGCTGGACACCAACGTCACCCGCGAGCAGTACGAAGAGTTCCTCGAGGAGATGATGGCCCGCATCACCCTCTCCGTCATCGACACGTCGGAAGCCAGGACCAGCCGCCCCACCGGGATCAAAGTTGGTGCGCTCGGGATACGGGGAGAAACGAGGGAGCTACAGGAAACGTTCGATGCTACGGCGCCCATCGCCACAATCTCGTACTCGCTCGGCGAGGAAGCCGCATCGATCCAGTCGATGCACCGGGAAGTTCAGGAGCGCGGCAAGCTGCCTCTGGCCGAGGCGGAAGCGGTTGTGCGCTCACTCTCGATGGCTATGCACGGCGATCAGGAGATGATACTTCCTCTCCTCCAGCTCAGGGAGTTCGACGAATACACGACCACGCATTCACTGAATGTCTCGGTACTTGTAATGGCGCTGGCGGAATCCCTCGGGCTGGCGCCGCAGGATGTTCGCACATTCGGCGTGGCGGGACTGCTGCACGATCTCGGCAAGGTGCACATCCCCCAGGATATTCTCAACAAGCCGGGCAAGCTCACGGACCAGGAGCGTCAGGTGATGCAGCAGCACCCGGTTGCGGGGGCGCAAATGATCATCGAAAGCGGGCGTCGTCTCGACCTTGCCGCGGCGGTGGCGCACGAGCACCACATCATGATCAACGGCCAGGGCTACCCGACGCACCACTACCGCCGCGATTGCCACAAGGCGAGCAAGCTGGTTCACGTCTGCGATGTGTACGACGCGCTGCGGACTCGACGTCCCTACCGGGATGCGTGGGAAAGCGAGCGTGTGCTCACCTACCTCGAGGAGCGCGCGGGAACGGAATTCGAGCCCGAGGCCGCGATCGCCTTCGTGAGATTGATGCGCAAGGTGGACAGCGGAATTCAGCGGTCGCCAATGCCCCCGGCGAATGGTGCCGAGCCTGCGACTTCGCCAGTCGAAGACAAGGCCGATTCCGCGCCACCCCCGCAGCCCTAATCAGGTGATAAGCGGTTGGAATGGGAAAGGGACGTCGCGAGACGTCCCTTTCCCATTTTCACCGCGTGGCGCCTACCGACTCTCTCTCTAGCGTTGACTGCGTCCGGACTTCGCCCCGGCGCGCGACCCGCGCTTGTCGAGGAACGGCTTGTCAAAGAGCATCCGCGAGGGAACCCGGGACAGGCCCGACGCATCCAGCCATTTCTCGAGGCCGTTTGCCAATGCCCGACGCTCCGACTTGCGCAGGATATCGAATCCATCGATTAGATCTGTCTGGATAACGCGCCTGGATCTTTTCACGAGATTCGCGCCCTGGCGCGTGAGGCGAAGCACGGCGCGGCGCCCATCGGACAGGTCGGGCGTGCGCGTCACGAAGCCCTTCGTGATCAGCTGACCGACAACCTGCGACACCGTGCTGTGCGTCGTCATCGTGATCATCGCGAGATCCTTGACAGACTGATTGGGGACCTGGCCCAGCTCCCTCAGCACGAACAGCTGTGCCGCGCTGACGCTCAATTCGCGCTCGACAGCTTCGGCCGCGGAGCGAAGACCGCGCACCATTCGCCGCACCGCGTTCAGCGCGCGCGAGAGGTCGGGCTGCCTTTTTTTCTTCGGCTTGGGCATGAGAGACCCGCGACGGTTTCGAATCTCGGTTATTCGCATCGAGGTCCGACCAGTTCCAGACCTCAAGAACTAATGTAGTTCCGACCCGTGCGGCAGAGCCAGTCGACGTTCGCCGCCAGGAAACCACTCTTCATCCTCTGAAGCCATACCGCCGGCGGGAATGGATGAACATTGCCCTTGACTGCCATTGGTCCACCGATACACTCTATCCCCGACGCAGGCTTCTGCTGCCGCCGAAAGCAAGTCCGGCCTCCCAAACGTTCTCGCTGTTGAAAGCTCCACCAATACCGGGATGCGACTATTCGTGATGAAGATATCTCTCGGTACCGACAAAGACTGTGTGCCAAATCTTATCCGCCTAGACACGACGGCTCCATCACCCTAGCCGTCTTCAGGACTCCGCGGCACTTCGCCGCGGAGTGATCGTCGGGTTATAGCGACCCGAAATTGGAGGAAAAATGACCCATGGTTCTGTGAGAAGGACACTTCGACTGGCACTGGCAATGGCGGTATCGCTGTTGTGGTACGCCGGCCCAGCAGCGGCGCAAGATGCAGGAACGATCACCGGCCGCGTCGTCGACGCAACCTCGCGAGCGCCGATACCGCTCGCGCAGATACAGATCGTCGGAACTACTCGCGGTACCGTGACGGGTGACGACGGCACGTTCCGGATCGGTGGAATACGGCCCGGACAGTACCAGGTGCGCGTTCTACGTCTCGGCTTCCAGGCCTCGGCGAGGTCGGTCCAGGTGACCGCCGGCGGCACAAATGAGCTCGACTTCGCACTCGTCCCGGCGGCGGTGAGCCTCGAGCAGGTCATCACCACAGCGACCGGCGAGCGGGAGCGGAAACGCGAAATCGGATCGGCCGTCGCGACGCTCCAACCAAGCACCGACCAGATCACCAGCGCCCAATCGGTGAGCCAGCTTCTCACCGGAAAAGTCTCCGGGGTGGATGTCGGCCAAGCCGGCGGCACCGTCGGCGGCCCCTCGCGCATTCGAATCCGCGGCGCCAATTCCATTTCGCTCGGCAACGAGCCGCTGATCATCGTCGACGGCATCAAGTTCAACAACAGTGTCGGCCAGGACAACGTCAGCGGTGCGACCACGATCGGCGTAGGTGGCCAGGTGCCGTCTCGTTTCAACGACATCAATCCAGAAGACATCGAGTCCATGGAGATTCTCAAGGGCCCCGCGGCAGCCGCGCAGTACGGTACGGCCGCCGCGAATGGTGTCATCCAGATCACGACCAAGCGTGGACGGACCGGCGCGGCGCGGTGGAGCACTTTTCTTGAAGGCGGCCAAATCAAGGATGTAACCGCTTACCCGGCGAATTTCGCCCAGACCGGGACGCGCCCGAGCGGCAAGCAGACAGGATTCTGCGATCTCGACAGCCAGACGCTCGGACTCTGCACTCCGAATGCGGGCGGACTTACCTCGTTCAATCCGCTCGAGCAATTCAGCCCGTTCATCACCGGCCATCACGGGGCTTACGGAGCGAGCGTCACCGGCGGGACCGACCAGGTCACGTATTACATCTCGGGCAACTTCGACAAGCAGCAGGGTGTTTTCGAGATAAATACCGAGAATCGCGCATCGGGACGTGCCAATCTTTCCGTTCAGCTACGGGATAACTGGAATGTGCAGGTCGGCACCAGTTACCTCGCCGATCACCTGCGCCTGCCACAGAACGACAACAACATTCTCGGCATCCTTCCTGGCGGTCTCCTTGGTGGCACGGCGGACGACTCCGTTGCGCACGGGTACCTCGCCGGCCAGACGCCGCAGGAGATTTTCGCGATCAATACGCGGCAGGACACTCAGCGCTTCGAGAACACCATCAACACTTCCTATCAGCCACTTTCGTGGCTGACGGCGACGGGTGTGGCCGGACTCGATTACCTCAACAGGTATGACAACGAGCTGGTTCCACCGAACAAGGTGTTCTTCGGTGATCTGCCCCAGGGACAGCGGACGTCGAATCCGTTCTCGATCTATAACTACACGGCAAACGGAACTCTCTCGGCAGCCTTTACTCCGTTCACGGGAATCAAGTCGACCACGAAAGTCAGTGGCCTGTTCAGCAAGGAGCTCGTACGGGGCACCCTTGCATTCGGAGCATCGCTGCTCGGCGGAACTGGCTCGCTGAACGGCGCTAGCGCCCGCTTCGCCGTCGGTGAGACTAACACGGACAACAAGACAGTAAGCAGGCTCATCCGCGAGGACCTTGCGTTCAGGGATCGTATTTTCTTCAGCGCCGCGCTGCGTAACGACAAGAACAGCGCGTTCGGGCAGAACTTTGGCAGCATCAACTATCCATCGTACACACTCTCCTGGGTGGTGAACGAAGAGCCGTTCTTCCCGAAGACCAACTGGGTCAGCTCACTGAGATTGCGCGCCGCGAACGGACGATCCGGCCAGAAGCCGAACTTCCGCGACGCGATCACGTTCTTCAACGCCCAGACGGTGACAGTCAACAACGCCGACGTTCCGGGAATTACAGTTGGCGGAACTGGCAACATCGACCTGCGTCCCGAGCGCTCCCAGGAAACCGAGCTCGGTTTCGATGCGGGCTTCTTCGGGGAGAGGCTCGGACTCGAGGTAACTCACTACAACAAGCGAACTGACGATCTTCTGATCGCGGTGCCCCTTCCCCCGTCTCTCGGCTTGACGAACACTCAGTTCAAGAACCTCGGATCCGTCAGCAACAAGGGCTGGGAGTTCCAGGCCAACGCCAAGGTTCTGGACGTGGATCCTGTCGCGTTCAACTTGACGTTTTCCGCGTCGACCAACGACAACAAGGTGCTCTCCCTCGGAGAGATCAGTCCGGGAGTGCGGGTGCCCCCGATTATCTTCGGCAATCAGCAGCATCGGGTCGGAGTGCCGCTCGGCAGCTACTTCGGTAGGAGCGTGACGTTCAACGACGCCAACGGCGACCACATCATCGCCGAATCCGAAATCGCCGTGTCGGACACCGAAGTCTATCTGGGAAATCCTCTGCCCAAGCAACAGCTGTCGATAACCCCCGAGCTCACGCTCTTCAAGTTGCTGCGCGTCTCGGCGCTGATCGACCACAAGGGTGGTTACAAGTTGTTCGACTTCACGCGCCGGTTCCGTTGTGCCTTCGGCGTGTGTCAGGAGGCGTTCGACAAAAACGCGTCGCTCCAGGATCAGGCGGCGAACATCGCGATCAACTTTGGCACAGATGCGCTTTACGTGGAGGACGCGACTTTCACCAAGCTCAGGGAGCTCTCCTTCACGCTCATTGCGCCTGAGAGCCTGAGGCGAATGGTCGGCGGCAGGGCTATGGAGCTGAGCATCGCGGGGCGGAATCTTCACACCTGGACCAAATACAAGGGATTCGACCCCGAGACCAACTCGGAGCCAGGCGGGAATTTCAGCACGTCGGATTTCCTGACGCTTCCCCCCACGCGGTCGTGGACAGCACGCGTCAACATCAACTTCTGATCTCAGCTTACCTCTTTCAACGAGATAAAATAAATGTTGGATAGACACATTTTGCGGCGGCGAATGGCGCCGGCGCTCCTGGCTGCGGCGGTTCTGGCCGTCGGCCTCGTGGCGTGCAATTCGGATAAACTTCTGAAAGTGACGGATCCGGACGTCGCGCTCCCAAAGGCCCTGGCGGGCCTGGGGGCTTTGCCTACACTGCGTGCCGGAGCGATCGGCAACTTCGGAGTCGCTTACAATGGCGATCAGTCCGTCTCTGACGAAGAGCAGGTTGATCTGTCTGCATTGTTGTCCGACGAATTCATCAATACCGAGACTTTTCCAACGCGCATCGAGATCGATCAGCGCGCGCAGCAGGTGGTGAATCAAAGTCTGCTCGGTACGTTCTTCGACCTGACACGCGCTCGAGCCTCATCAGAGTTCGCGATCAGGAACTTCGAGGCGCTTGCCAAGACCGCCAACGACAGCACTGGGTATCCCGAGATGCTTTCGCTCAACGCGCTCGCCTACGTTCTGTTCGCCGAAAACTATTGTGGGGCGGTGCCGGTGAGCACGCAGAACGCCGACGGTTCCTTCACTTTCGGCGCCGGCGAGACTAGGGCCATGCTCCTCGACAGCGCACTCAACAAGACCAACAAGGCACTGGGCATAACGAGCTCGTCCTTAACGAATGAGTTCAAATTCCTCGCGCAGGTCGCCAAGGGTCGTGCGCTGCTGGACAAAGGTGACTACCCCAATGCGGCTGCGGCCGTCGCCGGAGTGCCGACGACGTTTCAGTACACCTATCAGCACTCCGCGAGTACAGCGCGACAGAACAATGGCGACTGGGGTCTCACGGTCAGCGTAGGCCGCTTCGGGGTGGCGGATCGTGAGGGTGGAACCGGGCTTCCGTTCCAGTCCGACGGTGTCGCTGACCCGCGGGTCGCCGATACTCTTGCAAATCGTGTTGGTACCGCCAAACCGACCAAGGGTTTTGACGGAGCGACCGACCAATTCGTGCAAATGAAGTATCCTGACCGCGCGTCGCCAGCGACGATCGCTGACGGCGTAGAAGCTCGCCTGATCGAGGCCGAAGCAACTCTCAAGGCGGGAGACCCGGTAGCCGCACTGGCCGCCCTGAATGCGCTACGGAGCGATGCCGGTTTGCTGTCGTTGCGGGGCTATCCGGCGGGCTCGCTGCCGCCCCTCACGCTGCAGGTGGGAACCACCGCGCAAGTCGATCAACTCTTCAAGGAAAGAGCTTACTGGCTCTTCCTGACGTCGCACCGGCTTGGAGATCTGCGTCGTCTCATCTGGCAGTACGGGCGTACAGCTAACTCCGTATTCCCGATCGGTGCCTACTTCAAGGGCGGAAACTACGGTACGGATGTGAATTCGCCGGTCCCGCAACAGGAACAGAACAATCCAAAGTACGTTGCCGGGTCGTGCAAACAGGACGAACCCTAGAGCCTGAACGGCGGGCAAAACAAAAACTCCGCTGCGAGAGAGAATCCTCGCAGCGGAGTTTTTTTGTCGGGCTCGATCAGTTTATCCCCGAGGCTTCCCAGGTGTGAATGTAGATGACGCCGGCGGCGGCATTCGTGCCCTGAGACACCGTGCCGCGGATGCCACTCAGCAGTTCCACACTCTGGATGGAGCCGGTGGAGAGATCACGCAGAACTGCGAAATCGATAATTCTCGCGCCGTCGACGAGAATGAGTGGCGTGTCCGCGCCCGCAATCGTGATCGTGCTTCGTCCGCGGCGGGTACGGACCTCCCGCGGACGGCCGTACTGGTCCTCTGAGAAATCGTATTGCCGCGCGCGCCTGCGCAGCAGATCCCAGGCGTTGGTGGACGGGGAGCGGGAGATCTCTTCCGCGCTAATGACATCGACGCTGTTGCCGGCGACGTCAGACTGAAGCTGTGGTGGGGCGCACCCAGAGAGGGACACGAGACCAACCATGCCGGCGAACGCGATCAATCCGAGCTGACGCATTCCAGCCTCTGGGGAAGCAGGAGAAAGTACTGTGCTGAACGTACTGCGCGGTTCGACGGATTGCCAGCTAAAACGATTGATCCCGCGCGGTGCCCTTGTGATTGACTGTGTTCAGGCGAGGTTGGCACAAAGTTGGGCACACGGCATCGCCACACGCGGCTACCCAGTTTCGGCGCTACACCATCTCAGTTCCGTACTAGCGCTGCGTAGCTCCCGCGCGGACCTTTTGGCTAACCCCGCACTGGTCACAGCAATCCAACGACCCGCCTGATGTCACCCTTTGTCACCCGTTGCTTCTTCGCCGGCCTCACCATCGCCAGCTCGCAACTCGCCGCACTGCCAGTCGCCGCGCAGCGTCCAGCCACACGCGACTCGGCGCTCGTCACACGCCGCGACTCGCTCGAGCACGCCCTCGAGGCGATCGCCACAATCGAGCGCAAGGTCATGGTGCCGATGCGCGATGGTGCGCGCATGGCGACGGACGTCTACCGTCCGAAGGATGCAGGAGAAAAAGTGCCGATCATCTTCGTCCGTACGCCCTACAACTTTAACTACTGGGACGTTCGGCTCGGCGCGCCACGCGACATGACGGCGGAAATCCAGGCAGTGAAGCGCGGATACGCGTACGTCGAGATGAACGAGCGCGGTCATTTCTTCTCGGACGGCAACTACGACATCCTCGGACCGCCGCGTACGGATGGCGAAGATGCGATCAAATGGATGTCGTCCGAGCCGTGGTCGAATGGGAAAGTCGGGCTCGTCGGTTGTTCGTCCACTGCGGAGTGGCAGATGGGTGTCGCCGCAACGTCGCCGCCGGGCCTCGCCGCGATCAACCCGCAGGGTTTCGGTGCCGGAGTGGGGCGCATGGCGCCGTATTTCGAGCAGGGGAATTGGTACCGCGGCGGCGCCGTGCAGATGCTATTCATCGCATGGCTTTACGGCGAGCAGAACCAGATGCGGCCGATGTTTCCAGCGGCCACGTCGCAGGCCGACTTGATTCGCGTGTCGAGGTCGTTCGATCTTGCCGAGCAGCTCCCGCCCGTGGATTGGGCCACGGCGCTCTGGCATTTGCCCGAGATGGACATCATCAAGGCGGTTGACGGTCCGCACGGGATTTTCGCCGACACGATGCCCAATACGACGGGGGGCGCGATGATTGAGCGCGCACCGAATGATCCTGCGTGGTCTCGTGGTGGTCTCTTTCACGAGGACATGACGATCAACGTCCCCGGCCTCTGGTTCATGTCGTGGTACGACGTGTCGGTGGGACCGAACCTCGCCGCGTATAATCACGTGCGTGCGACCGCTCGTCCCGAGATCGCGAAACAGCAGTACGCTGTGATCGCGCCGACGCTGCACTGCGCGTACAAGCGTGCGACGGAGAACACAGTCGTCGGCGAGCGTTCTGTCGGGGACGCGCGCCTCGATTACGATGCGCTCACCTACGGCTGGTTCGACCACTTCCTCAAAGGTGACCAGAACCGGCTGCTCGACACGCTGCCTCGCGTGCGCTACTACACGATGGGACTCGACAAGTGGCAGACATCCGACACTTGGCCGCCGCGCGGCGCCACTCCGATGACGCTATATCTCTCGAGCGGCGGTAAGGCGAACACACTGACCGGCGACGGACGCCTCGTTGTGAACCCGATCAGCGCCGACGCGTTGGACACCCTCACGTATGACCCAACGCACCCGGTTCCGTCGCATGGCGGGAACGTCTGCTGCACCGGAACCGCCGTGCAGGGCGGTGCGTTCGATCAGCGAACGATGGAGCAGCGCCCCGACATCCTGGTTTACACCTCCGATCCGATGAAAGCAGCGACCGAAATCAGTGGTCCGGTCACAGTCACGCTGTATGTATCATCGGACCGCAAGGATACCGACTTTACCGTGAAGCTCGTCGACGTGTTCCCCGATGGGCGAGCATACAACCTGGACGAGACGATCAAACGCGTTCGTTATCGCGACGGCTACGACAAGCAGGTGTGGATGGAGTCCGGCAAAGTGTACAAGGTGATGTTCGAGCCGATGACTACGAGCAATTACTTCGACACCGGTCACCGCATTCGCGTCGAGGTCTCGAGCAGCAACTTCCCACGTTTCGACCGCAACCTGAACACGGGCGGCAAGAACTACGACGAGAGCAAGGGCCTCGTCGCACACAACGCGGTTCACCACTCGCGCATCTATCCGTCGCAGGTCACGCTCACGGTGGTGAAGGCGCACTAGCGCCCCGCGCCCTCTGGATCGCCGCAAGCGCGGCCGCCGCCTCGGCCATTCGCGGATCCAGCCGTAGCGCCGCACGGAACTCCGCTTCCGCCAAATCGAGCTGGCGGCGCTGCGCGAAGAACACGCCGAGCACGAGGTGATTGCCCGGCCGATCGGCGTTGTAGCGCTGGCTCGAGACAAACTCCGCGGCCGCGGCATCGAACGCGCGCCGCTGATCGGCGCTCTTCAGTGAATCGGCAATCGGCGCAAGCAGCCAGGCCGCGCCCTGGCGCACGGCGCGAGTGCTATCGGCGAGCATCGGCACGCCTAGTGCGAGCCGCTCCGGGGCGCTGAAGCTCTCCGCGATCCGCAGCGCCGCGAGTCGAACGAGTGGCCGGCTGTCGTGCGCCCACGCGCGTGCTGCCTGGAGCGCGATCGAGCCCGGGTGCTCGGCGAGTCGGCCGAGTGCGGAGGCACGCACGAACCATGGCTCGGTGGAGTCGTTGGCCACACGGGCGAGCAAGTCGGTCGCGCTCGAGTCGTGCCGATCGTCGGCCGCGAACGCGCCGGCGAAGCGCTGAAATCCCGGCAGCGGAGTCGGATACCAGACACGGATCTGCGCGGCGGCCCAACGTGCGTCGCGATCCGTGTGGCACGCGTTGCAGGCGTTCGGGACACCGAGGGCCACAGTAAGATCCGGCCGCGGGATGCGCATGCTGTGATCCTGACGCGGATCGACCTGCATGTACGTGGTCGCGGGCATGTGGCAGGACGCGCACGTCGCGCCGGAACCGGCGGTGAGGTGATGATGGTGCGCGGTCGTGTCGTACTTCGCCGCGAGGTGGCACTGCGTGCAGACCTGATTGCCGGGGTTGCGCAATTTCGCCGTGTGCGGATCGTGACAATCGGAGCAGGTCACGCCGGCTGCGTACATCTTGCTCTGCATAAACGAGCCGTAGTTGAATACCTCGTCCTGCTGCTGGCCGTCCGGATAGTACAAGCCGGGAACGGTGAGCGGGATGTAGTAGTCGAGCAGCCGCGCGCCGGCCGTATAGCCATCGGCGATGTGCGCGCGGCGGGCGTGACACTGGGCACACGTCTCGATCTCGTGATCGGTGCGACGCGGCGCGCTGCGATAGGAAATTCCCGACGTCGAATCGGTGGCCCAATGCACGCCGCGACGCTCGGCGAGCCGCGCTTTGAGTCCATCGTCGTGCCAGACGATGGGGCGCAGCCAGGCGGGATAGCGCCCCCACGTCGCGTGCCGCGAGCCAGGACCATGGCACGCTTCGCACGCCACGTTGATTTCGGCGAACGACGTGCGGAACTGTTTGGTGCGCTCGTCGTAGCCCTTTCGGACCGCCGTCGAATGACAGTCGGCGCACATGTAATTCCAGTTGTAATAACGCCCCGTCCAGTGGAGCTCGTCCTGCGGTCCGGCGCCGTGACCAGGCGTGAGCGAGAACCAGCGTTGCCCGCCTTGGACGGCGGGGCGTGCGTCCCAAGCGACGGTGAGCGCCTGCACGCGTCCGCCGGTAAGCTCCACCAGGTACTGCTGGAGCGGATAGACGCCGAACGTCCAGCGGATCTCGTAATCGTGCAGCGCGCCGTCTTCGCCGTCGGTGTTCACGAAGTAGCGATCGCCGCGGCGGAAGAACGTCGACGTGACGGCGCCGCTCGTGAAGCGCGTGGCGTCAAACCGGCCGAGCACCGCGCCCGGCTTGGCGTCCTGCATGGCGACGGCGTGCTGCGACGATTTCCAGGCCGCGTCCTCGGCGGCGTGGCACGAGGCGCACACCGTGGCGCCGACGAACTCGGCGCGCGGCGCTCCAGCGGGCTGGGTTGCCTGTTGCCAATGCCGGCGGACGGCGAAGGCCGCCAACGCGATCGCGATCAGGGCGACGGCGGCCGCCGTGACGACCCAGAAGCGCGTGTTCGATGGCATCCCTAGCAAGTAATGTGAATCTGTCGCTCGTGACTAGTGTGGCGCCTCATAAGGCGACACGGCGACAAATTCGATAAGCGGCCACATGCTACCCGACGTGTCTGGCGGAACGCGCCACAGCGCCGCAACTTCGCGAATCGATCCGTGCCGTGCGCATCACGCCTAACGGACGTTCCCGCCCCTTCCACTCTTTCTTGGAGCCGCCCGTGCCCACATTCGCCGCAAATCGTTTTCGCGCGCTCGCCATCGGCCTACTGGTCGCCGCCGCACCAGTCGCTTCGCCCGCGCAGGTGACGACGCTGCCGAGCGAGACGCCGGCGAAGATCGTCCCGACGAACGATGGGTTCGATCACACGCGGCGCGACGTCATGATCCCCATGCGCGACGGCGTGAAGCTCCACACCGTTATCCTCGTGCCGAAGGGCGCGAGCCGAGCGCCCATCCTGCTCACGCGCACGCCGTACGACGCGACCGCGCTCACGAGCTACGCCTACAGCGCGCACCTCGGGCCAACCCTCAACGGTTACGACAACGCGCTCGACGTCATTCTCAGCGGCGGCTACATCCGCGTCGTGCAGGACGTGCGCGGCAAGCATGGCTCGGAGGGCGACTACGTGATGAATCGCCCGCTGCACGGCCCGCAGAACCCGACGTCCGTGGACCACGCGACCGACACGTACGACACCATCGACTGGCTCGTGAAGAACATCCCCGAGTCGAACGGCAAGGTCGGCATCCTCGGCATCTCGTACGACGGGTTTCTGCCGCTGATGGCACTCGTGAACCCGCACCCCGCGCTCAAGGTGAGCGTGGCGATGAATCCGATGGTTGACGGCTGGATGGGCGACGACTGGTTTCACAACGGCGCATTCCGCCAGCAGAACATGCCGTACATCTACGAGCAAGCCGGGACGCGTGACAATTCGGCAAAGTGGTGGAGCACGCACTACGACGACTACGACATGTTTCTGCAGGCGGGCTCGGCAGGCGAGCTTGGGCGGCGGCGCGGGCTCGAGCAGGTCGGCTTCTGGCGCAAAGTGCTCGCGCACCCCGCATACGACGCATTCTGGCAGGACCAGGCGATGGACAAGGTGCTCGCGGCGCAGCCACTCAAGGTGCCACTGATGCTCGTCCACAGCCTCTGGGACCAGGAGGACATCTACGGCGACATCGCTGTCTACAAGGCGCTCGAGCCGAAGGATACGAACAACGACAAGGTCTTCCTCGTCCTCGGCCCGTGGCATCACGGCCAGGAGATCGAGGACGGCTCATCGTTAGGCGCGCTCAGGTTCGAGAGCAACACGTCGCTCACCTTCCAGCGCGAGGTGCTGCGCCCGTTCCTCGATCACTACCTGAAAGACGACGCGCCGAAGGCCGACGTCGCGCCCGTGACTGCTTTCGAGACCGGGACCAACACGTGGCGCCGGCTGACGGCGTGGCCAGCCGGGTGCGCAAGCGGGTGCACCGTGCGCGCAACACCGCTTTATCTGCAGCCGCGCCTCGGGCTGGCCTTCGCGGCGCCTAACGCTGGCGGTCCCGCGTACGACGAGTACGTCTCCGATCCGGCGAAGCCCGTACCGTTCCGCGCGCGCCCCACGCGCCCCGTCGGCTACGACAACGGCCTGACGTGGCCCGAGTGGCTCGTCGACGACCAGCGTGAAGCGTCGGGACGCCCCGACGTCCTCGCCTTCACGTCGGATGCGCTCACCGAGCCGGTCAAGATCAGCGGCCAGGCCATCGCCAACCTCGTTGCGTCGACCGACGGCACCGACGCCGACTGGGTCGTGAAGCTGATCGACGTTTACCCCGACGAGGTCGCCGCGCAGCCCGCGATGGGCGGCTATCAGCTCATGGTTGCCGCCGACATCTTCCGCGGCCGCTATCGCGAGAGCTTTGAGACGCCGAAGCCGATCGAGGCGAACAAAGCGCTGCCGTATCGCTTCGCGCTGCCGACGGCGAACCACGTGTTCCTACCGGGTCACCGCATCATGGTCCAGGTGCAATCGTCGTGGTTCCCGCTCTACGACCGAAATCCGCAGTCGTTCGTGCCAAACATCTTCTGGGCGAAGCCCGCAGACTATCGGAAGGCGGTGCAGCGGATCTATCACGCGCCGGGGCAGGCGAGCTACGTGGAGCTGCCGGTGGTCGTTGCGCGGTGAGGCCGGTGCGGGCGTCGGGCATCGAGGCGCCCGACGGCGACCAGGATGCCGAAGATGATGGCCTCCGGGCGCGGCGGGCAGCCGGGAATGTAGACGTCGACGGGGAGAACCCGGTCGACGCCACCGGCGCTCGCGTAACTCTCCCCGACGATGCCCCCCGAGGCCGCGCATGCTCCCACGGCGATCACGACGCGCGGATCGGGGATCGCTTCGAGCGTGCGGCGGACGGCGGTCTCCAGGTTGCGCGTGACCGAGCCGGTGACCACGACCCCGTCCGCGTGGCGCGGGGAGGCGACGAAGTCGATGCCGAGCCGACGAACGTCGTACACCGGGTTCAGGAGAGCGGTGAGCTCCCAGTCGCAGGCGTTGCAGGAGCCCGCGTCGATGTGGCGGAGGTGCAGCGATCGGCCGAGCACCCGGTGGATCTCGGACGAGGCGTGGGCGGCCTCGGCGGCCGGGTCGGATGCTGGTCCCGCCGCTGGGACGGCGGGGTCGTCGGCCACGACCTCGATCCGCAGGTCGTCGCGGCAGCGCGCCGCCAGCTCGAAGTCCCGCCCCATGGTTATCGCACCGGCCCAAGGATCCTCAGCACAGCGGCCGCAGAAGACGCACCGCGCGACATCGAGGCCGACGTGGCGACGGCCGCCGTCGACATGCTCCGAGAGCGCACCCGTGGGACAGACCGATGGAGGCGGCAGGTGGCTGCCGGGGCGAAGCACGGGAAGCCCGCGAAAGCGATCCGGCGGCACGCTCGGCTCTGCTGGGTAGCGGGTCGTGACCACCCCGGTGTGAAGCGCGTTCAGGAGGATGCGTAGCATGTCAGCGATCCGTGCACGAGTAGCAGAGCTCGAAGCTCTTGTTGACGAGCGGGAAGTCTGGGACGATCGCCGTCTGCGCGGCCAGAACCACAGCGGGCCAGTTGTGATAGCTCGGCGACCGGAGGTGGTATCGCTCCACCCGCCCGCTTGCATCGGTGCGAAGCCAGTGCACCGCCTCGCCTCGCGGCGACTCTATGGCCGAGATCCCGATCCGTCCGCCGGGCAGCGGATCCGGGAGGGCGACCCCCAGCGGCCCCGGCAGGAGCCGCCGGACGAGCTCGCCGACAAGTCGGATCGACTCCCGGGCCTCCAGGGCGCGAACGTTCATGCGGGCCATCACGTCGCCGTCCGAGACGGTCACGACGTGCAGGTCGGGCGGCTCGGGACCCGCGAACGCGCCGTGAGGATGCTCGCGCCGCGCGTCGCGGTCCACGCCGCTCGCCCGGGCCGCCACGCCGGCGACGGCGAGGTCCAGCGCGGCCTGGCGCTGGAGGACACCGGTGTCGTCCAGTCGATCGACGACCGACGGGTTGGCTTCGATGCGTTCCATCAGGCTGTCGAGCCCAGCGAGCGTGTCCTGGAGCGTGGCAGCAATGACTCCGAGCAGGTCGGCAGGGAGATCGAGTCGCACGCCGCCCGGGATGACGAGGCCCCGCAAGAAGCGATTGCCGGCGACCCGCTCGTTGAGCTGCTGGAGGCGCTCCTTCAAGCGCATCCCGGTGGTGGTGCCATAGTGGAACGCGGCGCCAGCGCAAATGTTGCCGACGTCGCCTACATGGTTGTAGAGCCGCTCCAGCTCGAGCGCGATGCTCCGAATGAGCCGGGCCCGCGGCGGGGCGTCGACGCCGGCGATCTGCTCCAGCGCTTCGCAGTAGCCCAGTCCGTGCGCCACCGAGCAGACCCCGCAAATACGCTCGGCAACGTAAAACGCGTCGAGCGGCAGCAGCCCCTCCATCCGCTTCTCCAGCCCGCGATGCGTGTAAAACAGGCGCGCTTCGAGATTCAGCACGGTCTCGCCCACCGATGTAAAGCGGAAGTGGCCCGGCTCGATGATGCCGGCGTGGATCGGGCCCACCGGGATCTCAAAGACGCCCTCACCCTCGGCGACGAGGTGCGGGAACTCGGCGGCTGGCTGCACCGGGATGCGCCGCGACGCATCGAACGCCTTGCGGAGCGGGAAGACGCCCTGCGGCCACCCGTCGTGAACCACGAGCGGGCGGGGGTCGGGATGCCCCACGGGGACAATCCCGAAGAGGTCCTGCATCTCGCGCTCGTGCCAGTTCGCGGCCGGTACGGCCGTGGTCAGGGAGGGCACCTCAGGGCGTGCCGAATCCACGGAGACGAGCAGCGTCACGAATCGATCCGGCGTGCCCGGCGTGGTGGGCTCGAACACGTAGCGCACCTTGAGATCGTGGTCCGGCGTCGTTGTCTCATCGGTCGCCACGACTGTGGCCAGGGCCATCGCGTGCGATCCGATCAGCACGGCGGCCGCCGCAGGGAGATCGCCGGTTCGACCAAGACGCACCGTGAGGTCCGATGGGCGCGGGCCCACGTCCGCCTCCACGGAGCCGAGTGCGCCAGCCCGCAGCGCGACCATGAGGGGATGATCAGCCAACGACGATCTCCGTGGCGCGCCGGAGGAGCCCGTCGATGCTCGCGGGAATTGTAAGGCCGAGCAGAATCATGATCGCCGCGAGCAGCATCATCCCGAGCAGCGGGGACCAGGCCTCGGGCTCCCGGGTCGCCGTCTCCGTCGGCTCGCCGAAAGCCATCGCACCAACATGGTGGAGGAGGCCGGCAAAGATGACGACGACCATGGCGAGGAAGATGGCGATTGCCACCCAGTGACCTTGGCCGATTCCGGCGCGCAGTATCATGAGCTCGCTCACGAAAATGGAGAACGGCGGCACGCCGGCGAGCGACAGTGCCGCGAGCATCAGGAGTGTCGCGCCAATCGGCGCCACCGCGAGCAGGCCGCGGATGACCCGCATGTCGCGCGTGCCGTAGCGGGCGATGGCCTTGCCGGCGGCGAAGAACGCGAGGGCCTTGGTGACGCCGTGGTTCACCACGTGCAGCAGCGCGCCGTAGGTGCCAATGGTGCCGCCGAAGCCGAGTCCGAGCGCCACGATCCCCACGTGCTCTACGCTATGGTAGCCGAGCAAGCGCTTGAGGTCGTTCTGGGCCAGGATGAACGGAGTGGCCACAACCACCGAGGTGAGCCCGAAGACGAGCAGCACCTCTGCCGGAAACGCAGGGCCGCACGCGGCGGCGGCGATCGTCTGGAACCGGATGATCCCAAGAAGCGCGCACTTGATGAGTACGCCCGAGAGCAGCGCCGACACCGGCGTGGGCGCCTGACTGTGGGCGTCCGGCAGCCAGAGGTGCATGGGCGCAAGGCCCGCCTTGGTGCCGTAGCCGACCATCACGAAGATGAACCCGATCCTTACGATCCCCGAGTTGAGCATGGGAGCGATTTTCATGATCGCAGACCAGCTCATTGCGTCCGCGCCCACGGCACCGTGGGCGGCGGCGGCGGCAGACACCAGCACCGTGCCGAAGAGGCCGAAGGAGATGCCGATGGTCGTCACGATGATGTACTTCCACGCCGCCTCCAGGCCGTGTTGATGGCCGTGGTAGCCGATGAGGACGGCCGAGGTGATCGTCGTCCCTTCCATTGCGATCCAGAGTACGCCCAGGTTGTCGGCGAGGACCGTCACGACCATCGTGGCCACGAAAAGGTGCACGAGCGCGAAGTAGGACCGCAGCGACTCGGCCTTCATGTTGCCGACCGCGACCGCCTGCTTGAGCCACCCCACTGTGTAGATGGACACGGCCAGCGTGAGGACGACGAGGAGGAGGAGAAAGACGAGTCCGAGGTCGTCGATGCGCAGCACGCCGAGCGCACGCGGGCCGCCCTTTGCCACCTCGCGGGCGAGGACGAGCGTGAGCGCGAGAAGAATCGCCGAGCCACAGACGTCGATGGCCGAGAGGATGCGGCGGTCGCGCGTGGTGAGCATGAGCAGCGCCGTGACGGTCGGGACGAGCGGCAGAACCCAGAGGAGCGTTTCAGTCACTGGTCATCCCTTCAGCCGGTCCAGGCCCGCAATGTCGGCGTCGACCGTCGAGCGGACGCGGAGCACCATGATCGCCATGACGAGCACGGCGAGGATGACGTCGAGGATCACGCCGATCTCTATGATGAGCGGCATGCCCTGCGTCACCGCCATCGCCGTGAAGAAGATCCCGTTCTCCGACGCGAAGAGGCCCACCATCTGATTCAACGCCGTCTTGCCGGTGGCCATGACGAGCACCCCGAGCAGGGTGAGGGCGATGCCGACCGGCAGTGCGTTGCCGGTGATCGCCTGGTTCACGGGGCCAAGCGAGGCACTCAGGTGGAACGACATCACCACGACCATCACCGCAAGGGCGAGCGTGGCGGCGACGGGGATCACCGGCTCCACTTCGCGACGCACGTTCATGCGACGGACGACCCGGTGCAGCACCCACGGCAGCACGATCGTCTTGACGGTGAGCGTAATGCCGGCAATCACCCAGAGGTCCGTGTTCCCGGTGGCCGTAGCCAGGACCGCAGCCGCGATGGCGATGAGGAGCGACTGGGCGGCCACGGCGTAGATGGCACGGTAGATCTGGCCGGCCGCGAGGATGAGGATCATCGTGAACAGCAGCAGCGCGCCGAGGTCGTCGATGATCGTGCGGACCGTTTCGGCGCTCACAGGATCCTCAGGGCGAGCGCGGTGAGGGCACACACGAAGCCGATGCCGAGGAACTGCGGCACCCGGAAGAGCCGGAGCTTGGCGTACGACGACTCGACGAGCGCGAGGTAGGACGCGAGCACCAGGATCTTCGCCGCGAACGCGCCGACACCGAGGAGGAGGCCCGCGGCGTCGGCCCCGTTCGCCGGTCCGATTGGGAAGAAGAGGGCCGACACGAGGCCGAGGGTCACGATCTGGCGCGTGTGCGACGCAAGCAGCATGCAGCCGAGGCCCGGCCCGGAGTGCTCGAGCAGCATGCCTTCGTGCAGCATGGTGAGCTCGAGGTGGGTGTCCGGGTTGTCTACGGGGATGCGGCCCGTCTCGGCCGGGAGCAGCACCAGCATGGCTGCAAAGCCGAGGAAGTCCGCCGCGTGCCAGGCGAGGACCCACGACGTCCCGCGCTGCGCCGCGAGGGCCCCGAGTTCCGTCGTCCCGGCGGCCACCGCGGTCGAAAACACGACCATCATCAAGACCGGCTCGACGAGCGGCGCGAGCGTCATCTCCCGCGAGGCCCCCATGCCGCCGAAAGCGCCGCCGGCGTCGAGCGCACCGACCGCCGTGAGGAAGCGGGCCAGCGCGAGGAGCCCGAGCAGCAGCAACGCGTCGCCCAACGGAAAGGACGGCGGCCCCGCCCGGACCACCGGAATGAGCGCGCCCGCGGCCACCGTGGCCGCCAGCACGAGCACCGGAATCAACCGGAAGAGACCCGAGGCCGTATCGGCCTGGACCGTGCCCTTGCGAAATAGCTTGGCGAGGTCGCGGTACGGCTGTAGGACCCCGGCCCCCTGCCTGCATTGGATCCGGGCCTTGATCTTCTGGATGGTGCCGGTGACCAGCGGCCCGAGCAGCACGAGAAAGGTCATCTCGAAGAGCAGGAGCCCGAGCGATCGCTCGCCGGTCATCATTGGTCCACCCCGAACAGCAGCAGCGCCACGAAGAGGGCCGCCAGCACGAACCCGATGTACCCGTGGATGCGGCCGGTGCTGCGGGCGCGAATGGACTGCGAGAGCGACGAGATGCCCCGCTGGACGCGGTGGTAGATCTGCGTTTCCGCGAGGTCCACGACCTCGCCGGCGTAATGGATACGCCGCACGACGTACGGCGTCCCGGCGGTCTCCCGAATCACCTCGCGGCGGGGGCGGTAAAGCGTCGCGAAAACGAACCGGAGCGGCTTGGCAAACGCGGTCGCCGTGTAGTCGAACCGTGAAGTGGGGCTCATCCCGCACGCCCACGTTGGCGCGGCGCGCGGCGGGCCGCGCCGCGATCCGCGGCGCAGTACCCAGGCTATCGCCGTGAGCGCGATGAGGAGCGCGGTCACCATCGTCATTGAAATGGCGGTGGCGGCCGTCCCGGACGCCGTCAGTCCCGCCGACAGCACCATCGGTCCCCGAGCCGTCACCACGGCGCTCGCTCCGGGGCCGTGGAGCAGTCCGGCCGTCGGCGCGTCGAGCAGGCGCATCGCGTAGCCCGGCGCCACACCGAGGGCCACGCAAAGCGCGCCGAGCCATGCCATGCCGACGATCATCGATGGCGGTGCCTCCGTGGCATGCTCGGCGTGGGCCGTACGCGGGCGGCCAAGAAACGTGACGCCGAACGCCTTCGCGAAGCAGGCCGCGGCGAGGCCTCCCGTGAGTGCCAGCATCGCCGCGGAGAAGACAATGACGAGCCCGGCCGGGCCGTGGAAGCGGCCGGCGCCGCCCAGGAGGGCCTGAAAGGTGAGCCACTCGCTGACGAACCCGTTGAGCGGGGGGAGAGCCGAGATCGCGATGGCTCCGAGCAGGAACAGCCCCGCCGTCCATGGCATGCGCCGCGCGAGCCCGCCGAGCTCCTCCATGTTGCGGACGTGCGTGCGGGAGATGACGCTGCCGGCGCCGAGGAAGAGCAGGCCCTTGAATGCCGCGTGGTTGAGGGTGTGAAGGAGTGCGGCCGTAAGCGCCACGGTCGCGAGAACGCCGCCCACGCCCTCCCGGCGCCACAGGATCATCGCCAGCCCCACCCCGATCAGGATGATCCCGATGTTCTCCACGCTGTGGAACGCGAGCAGGCGCTTGATATCGTGTTGCTGGAGCGCGTAGAGCACTCCGAGCACGGCCGAGGTCGTGCCCACGACGAGCACTGTCCATCCCCAGGAGGAGGGGAGCGGCCCGGCCACCGGGGCAAGGATGTCGAAGGCGAAGCGAAGTAACCCGTAGATCGCGACCTTGAGCATCACGCCCGACATCAGCGCCGAGACGTGGCTCGGGGCCGCGGGGTGCGCGCGCGGGAGCCAGACGTGGAGCGGGACCACGCCCGCCTTGGTGCCGAAGCCCACGAGCGCCAGGAAGAACAGCGTCGTTCTGGTCGTGCCATCGAGGTCACCCGCCGCCGCGCGAAGGGCCGCAAAGTCGAACGCCCCGGCCCGCTCGGTCAGGACAAGGAATGCGACGAGCAGCAACGCCGTCCCTCCGTGGGCCATCACCATGTAGAGGAGCCCTGCCCGCGCGTTCTCGCCATCCCGGTCGTCGGAGACGACGAGAACGTAGCTGGCGAGCGTCATCCCTTCCCAGAAGAGAAGGAAGGTCATCGCGTCGCCGGCGCAGCAGAGGAACGCCATGCATCCCACGAACACGTTCAGCGCGAGCACCTGGGTCGCCTGCCGCGCTGGTCCCGCGTCGGGCGAGTATGTCCGCAGGTAGGCGGGACCGTAGACGGCCGCCGCGACGGCCACGAGGGAGATGACGAGCAGAAAGTACGCCGAGAGCCCGTCTACCGAGAGCGAAAGCCGGGCGAACGGGAAGAGGGCCGGCAGCGGCTGGGCCAGCGTGCGACCCGGGACGCCGAGGAGAACGCTGAGCGAAACGCCGAGGCCTACCACGGCCCCAGCAAGTGTGGCCAGGTGACCCACGCTGAGAGCGAGTCGCCCCGACCGCCGCGCCAGCAGGGCCGAAAGCGCGCCTGCCCCGTAGCAGGCGGCCATTAGATTCAGGCCCGAGTCGACGTTCACGTCGCCCCCCCGCCGGGGAGTGTCCCGATTTCAGTTGAAATTCGGGTGCTGTCTCGAGTGTGAGATGCTTTATGCAGCTGCATCTCGTGAAGTTGTATCGATGTTTTCAATGTGTTCACTGGCGAGGGCTCGCGCCAGCAGTGGCAGATGCTGGGCTTACGCGGCCTGATACCGCCTATTTGATGGCCGGAGCAATAGCTTACGCTCGGCGAGCAATTCCTCAGAGGAGGCGTAGATGACGAATGAGCACGCTATTGGAATGCGCGCGGACGAACGCGGGCACCTCACGAGCGACATTTCCCGCAATTACCTCTCTCCCGCGGTTCTGGAGCGGCTACGCCGCCGCATCGCGCTCGCCGATCCACATCGCAAGACGGCGCCGGTGCTCGCACCCTTCACGGGTGGCGTGATCGGGACGATTCCCGTCGGCGTTCCGGCCGACGTGGACGAGGCGATCCGCCGCGCGCGGCACGCGCAACCCGGCTGGGCCGCGCGCCGCGCCTCGAGCCGAGGTGCCGTGCTCGTGCGCTTTCACGATCTGCTGCTCGGCCGCCGCGAGGAGGCGCTCGACCTGATCCAGCTCGAGTCGGGGAAGGCACGGCGCCACGCACTCGAGGAGATCCTCGATACGGCGCTCGTGGCGCGCCACTACGGGTTCCGCGCCGCGAAGTACCTGCGCGTCCGCCGGCGTGCGGGCGCGCTCCCCGGCCTCACGATGACGCGAGAGTATCGGCAGCCGGTTGGCGTGGTCGGGATCATCTCGCCATGGAACTTCCCGCTGATCCTGGGCATCACCGACGCGCTCGCCGCGCTGGCGGCGGGGAACGCAGTGGTGCTGCGCCCGGACGAGCAGGGCTCACTCACTGCGCTCTGGGCCGTCGACCTGCTCTATGAAGCGGGACTTCCATCAGACGTCCTGCAGGTGGTGACCGGACCGGGACCCGAGCTCGGGCCGCCGCTGATCGAGGGCGCGGACTTCATCATGTTCACCGGAAGCACGCGCACGGGGCGAATCGTGGCGCGGCAAGCCGCCGAGCGGCTGCGCGGCTACTCGCTGGAGTTGGGCGGGAAGAACCCGATGCTGGTGCTCGAGGACGCCGACCTGGAGGCAGCGGTGGACGGCGCGGTGCGCGGCGCGTTCGTGGGCGCGGGGCAAGTGTGCGTATCGATCGAGCGGCTGTACGTGCACGACGCGCTGTTCGACCGCTTCGCCAAGCGACTCGTGGAGCGAGTGCGCGAGATGAAGCTCTCGCCGGCGTTCGACTACGACGCCGACATGGGCTCGCTGACGGTGCCGCGGCAACTCGACACGGTGGAGAGTCACGTGCGCGACGCCGTGGAGAAGGGCGCTCATCTGCTGGTGGGGGGACGGCATCGGCCGGACATCGGCCCCCTCTTCTACGAGCCGACGGTGTTCACCGGCGTCACGCCGGAGATGAAGATGTTCGCCGAGGAGACCTTCGGGCCGGTGGTGGCGCTCTACCGCGTGGCGAGCGACGAGGAGGCGATCGCCCGCGCGAACGACACGCGATACGGATTGAACGCCAGCGTCTGGTCGAGGAGCGTTCGGCACGCGGTGCGAGTGGCGAAGCAGATCCAGACCGGCACGGTGAACGTGAACGAGAGCTACGGCGCCACGTGGACGGCCACGTCGGCGCCCATTGGCGGGATGAAGGAGTCGGGCTCCGGCCGGCGCCACGGCGCGGAGGGCATCCTCAAGTACACCGAGTCGCAGACGATCGCCATCCAGCGGGGGTTGCCGCTCGCGCCCCCGCCGTTCATCCCCGTGCGCGTGTACGCGTCGCTCATGCCTCGTCTGCTGCGGCTCATGCGGCACATTCCCAGGCTACGCTGAGGTTCTCATGGACGCGATCCTGCTCACCGGATTCCCCGGCTTCCTCGGCAGCGAGCTGCTGCCGCGTGTGCTCGCGCGCTCGCCGGGCGCCGAGGCGGTGTGCCTCGTGCAGCCCAGGTACGCGCCGCTGGCCCGAGCGCGCCTCGACGCCCTCGTCGCGCAGCATCCGGAGCTCGTGGGCCGTGCGGGCATCGTCGAGGGGGACATCGTCCAACCGGATCTCGGGCTCGGCGCAGCAGACAAGCTGAAGGCGCGCGTCGTCGAGATCTTCCATCTCGCCGCGATCTACGACCTGTCAGTAAAGCGCGAGCCGGCGATGCGCGTGAACGTGGAGGGGACGCGGCACATGCTCGACTTCGCCGCGCGCTGTCCGAAGCTGCGCCGCTTCCAGTACGTGAGCACCTGCTACGTGAGCGGCCGCTACCCCGGCACTTTCACCGAGGACATGCTGGAGGAGGGGCAGGCGTTCAACAACTTCTACGAGGAGACGAAGTACCTCGCCGAGGTGGAAGTACAGCGCGCGATGCGCGGCGGACTGCCGGCGACGATCTATCGTCCGGCCGTGGTCGTGGGGGACAGCACCACCGGCGCGACGCAGAAGTACGACGGCCCCTACTTCGTCATCCAGTGGCTGCTGCGCCAGCCGAAGCTCGCGCTCATGCCGATGGTCGGCGACAGCCGCAAGACGCGCTTCAACGTGGTGCCGCGCAACTTCGTGGTGGACGCGATCGCGTACCTGAGCGGGCGACCCGCATCGCTCGGTCGGGTGTACCAGCTCGCCGACCCCGGCCCGCTGACGATCGACGAGCTGCTCACAGAGCTGGGGCGACGCACCGGCCGCAAGCTGCTGCGTGTTCCGCTCCCGCTGAAGGTGGCCAAGGCGTCGATCGAGAAAGTGCCGGGGGTGTACTCCCTGCTCCGCATCCCGTCGAGCGCGCTCGACTACTTCGTGCTGCCGACGCAACACGCGACGTCGCACGCACGGGCGGATCTGGCGGGGAGTGGCATCGCCTGCCCGCCGTTCCGCGACTACTCGGACCGGCTCGTGAGCTTCATGCGCGCGCACCCGGAGGTGGGATCGGCGGCGATGGTGTGACGGCGCGGCGACTGTCCGCGACTCGGGACGAAGCGCAGCTAGTAGGCGGACGCCTCAGGCCCGACCCTTGCATTGATGAGCTACACTAAGCACCGCTCATTTTGGGCGGCCATTTCTCAGTCGGGGGATGTATGACCATCGACAAGCGCGGTCTCGAAAACGAGATAAAGGGCAAGATCAAGGAAACCGAGGGCAAGTTTCGTGGTGATCTCGGTAAGGCGACCGGCGACACGAGCGAACATGTGAAGGGTCGGGTCGAGGAAGCCAAGGGCAAGACGCAGAAAGATTTCGGTAAGATCGAGCGCAAGGTGTAAGGTACGCTGGGCCACGAGTGGCCTGTTTTACGCAGGATTGCAAGCCCGCAACGTTTACGGAGAAGCCATGTTTCTCACTATAGCGCTGGTGCTAATTGTCCTCTGGGCATTGGGGTTCTTTGTCTTCCCGGTGGCCGGTGGACTAGTTCACATCCTACTCCTCATTGCCATCGTAGCAATCATCTGGCATTTCCTTAAAGGTCGGAACACTACCACGCGAGTTTGACACGGCACGACTGGTTCTGATTCAGGAATTGCCGGGAGTTTGTTTGGTCGCAAATAAAGGAGTTGAAGCAAGTGAAGGTGGACTTCTCCGTTACCGAGCCCATGGCAAGTTGGTGGTCGAAGTCCCGAGGAAGCCGCGGACGCGGCGAATCGGCGCGGCCAGTTCCGGCTCCGGATCGCCGATCCATATCTCGCGGCGCCGAAAAAATAAAAGATTGGACACCGAGAGGATTCGCCGGGTGCGGGAGACCGCGCCCAGCTCCTTTCGGAAATTAGCTGACTGAAAAACACCAGAGCCCTAAGGAGGCCCACATGTACGCGCACAATGTTCCAAAACGTCTGGCACGAGCGCTTGCGCCCAGATTTGCCGCAGGAGTCGTCGTCACATTGGCGCTGCTCTCCGCGGCGTGCAGCAACGACTCCGCGTCCCGCATCAACGCGCCCCCACTCAGCTCCAGTTCGAGCAACAGCCAATCGGCCGGGGCGCGATCCGTGCCGT
>Ga0208355_1000122_pt1 | contig 38514 bp, 44 predicted proteins | sample NGESurdeep072012_6_FD_184458 | JGI IMG/M metagenome (GOLD analysis project Ga0208355, IMG submission 184458) | Arctic peat soil microbial communities from Barrow, Alaska - NGEE Surface sample 210-3 deep-072012 (SPAdes) | ecosystem: Environmental > Terrestrial > Soil > Wetlands > Peat ... | reverse complement strand
CGCGAAAAGATAGGGCCCGAACTCATCATGCAGTTCCCGTGCAATCTCCTTGCGCTCGACATCCTGAAGTGAGATGACGCGTTCGGCCAGGCGTCTCTTGTCCTCAACTGCGTCACCCAATGCGACCGCTAGATGGTTCAGCTGGTTGCAGATCGCAGCCAGCTCGGGCGGCCCATCTGGTTTCACACGCGTGTCGTAGCCACCGGATTCGATCTTCGTCATCGCATCGGTAATCGCCTGAATTGGCGCCAGCGCCCGGCTGACGACCGTCATCGTGATGAGCAGAAGAGCGACTGCGATTGCGGAACCGACTTGAACCTGCGTAACGATTCCATCCCAGATTTCATTCATCTCATCGTTCGGATGCGAGGTGATGACGAGTGATCCGGATTTTCCGTTGACAGTTACCGGAACGCTGACAGCCATCCGTTCCGGGTGCACGAGTGCAACGAACCACGCCGGCGGCCCGCGCGACGCGTCAGCGACGTCAGAGCGGTAGACCGACACAGCCTTCGCCCCGACCGCGCGGTCCTCACGCGTGATGCTGACATGACGCAGCCGACTGAGATCCTCGACAATCCGGTTCAGCCTCGCGTCGGGATCCGGCGCGTCATTCAGACCGGCGACTAATGTTTCGATAAACGCTCGCGCCAGTCGTACGACGCTTTGATCTTCGGCCTGCACACGAGGCCCGGCTTCCAGCAGAAGCTGCGCGATATTGATCACCAAACCAAGCATGAGAACCAGCGCCAGAAGCGTGTTGAGCCGCGCGCGCAAGGATAGCTTCTGCCACATAGCTCGTTCCCCTGCTCCTGTCGCGCCGGCCGCCGTTAAGGGGAGCGTTGACAGGCAAAGATTGCAGTTATAATTAAAGCCTATCGCATTTTCGCCGGAGGTGCGTAACTTCGGACGAAGCGAAAACGATAGCGAGATTTTAGGACCAAGGCCAATGCGAGTTCTGATCGTTGATGATCACCCCATCGTGGCCTCCGGTTGCCGGGCATTGCTGGCCGGAGACCCCGAGATCGTCATACTGGAAGCGTCCGACGCGGAGAGCGGCGAGCGTGCGTTCGTGTCCGGGCAGCCCGATGTCTGCGTTCTCGATATCAACCTGCCAGGCGTATCAGGCTTTGAATTGGCGCGGCGGATTCTCGCGCGCGACGCGTCCGCTCGCGTCATCATGTTCAGCATGAACGACGATCCGATATTCGCCGCGCGCGCAATCGATGCCGGCGCCAGGGGCTATGTTTCCAAATCCGGAGATCCGCGCGACCTGGCCGAAGCCATTCGCGAAGTGGGCAAAGGCGGGACATACCTGCCGCCCGCGCTCGCCCGAAGCATTGCATTCGCCGGCCCTTCGTTCGCCCAGAGTCCGTTGGCAAAACTGACATCGCGCGAGATTGAGATATTGCGCTTGCTCAGCAAGGGCAAAAGTCTTTCCGAGATCGCATGGCAGGTCCACGTTTCCTACAAGACGATCGCCAATACGTCGTCGATCATGCGCCAGAAATTGGGCGTACGAACGTCCGCCGAACTCGTGCGGCTGGCGATCGCAAGCAGTCTGAGTTGATCGAAAGCCGAGTTGCCAGCGCCGGAGCCGTGACATCATGACGATCGAAACAGTTTCCCTCAATCGATCGCATGGCGGCGTGCAAGGCGTCTACAAACATGCAAGCCACGAGACCGCAACCGGCATGACCTTTTCGGTCTATGTCCCTCCGCATCAAGGCAGCGCGAAGCTCCCGGTGATCTGGTATCTGTCGGGTCTGACCTGCACCCACGCCAACGTCACCGAGAAGGGCGAATTTCGCAGGGCCTGCGCCGAACTCGGCCTGATCTTCGTCGCGCCGGATACCAGCCCGCGCGGCGAAGGCGTGCCCGGCGATCCCGCCGCAGCCTACGATTTCGGGCTCGGCGCCGGTTTCTATGTCGATGCCACCCAAGCGCCGTTTGCGCGCAATTATCGCATGTGGAGCTATGTGACGGAAGAACTGCCCGGTTTGATCGCCGAACATTTTCCCGCAGATCCCCAGCGGCAATCGATCCTCGGTCATTCCATGGGGGGACACGGCGCGCTGACGATCGCGCTGCGCTATCCCGATCGCTATCGCGCCGCCAGCGCCTTTTCGCCAATCGTCGCACCGTCTGAAGTGCCGTGGGGCATCAAGGCACTGGGCGGCTATCTCGGTGACGATCGGAAGGCATGGCGCAAGCATGATACCATCGCGCTGATCGAGGACGGCGCCCGGTTTCCCGATCTTCTCGTCGATTGCGGCGATGCCGATCCGTTCCTGTCCGAACAACTGCGCCCGGAACTGCTGGAGCGTGCATGTGCAAAGGCCGAAATCCCCCTTACTCTGCGTCGCCAGCCGGGCTACGACCACAGCTACTACTTCATCTCCACCTTCATGAACGATCACCTGCGCTGGCACGCCGCGCGTTTGAAAGCTTAAGCGCTCGCCCGAACCGCTATTGCGGTTGCGGCGAGCCGTAATTGGGCGCGAGCAGCCGGTTGCGTAAAAGATAGCTCGCCGCACGCGACCAGGATTCGTCGGTATTGCCGCGAAAGTCCACGCTCATGGATGTAATGAGATGTCCGGTATGGACGTCCCGTATGTAAACATTCATGTTGAGAATAAGGTTCGAGACCTTCTGCACCACGCCAGTGATGGCGAGATCGGCGCCGAGATCTTGCGCGTACTGCGCGTCGCAGCCGCCACACGCCTGCAGGTTCCTGCCGTGCGCTGCAGCATTGACCGGCGCGATATCAAGGATGCCGGATTCCGCCAGTCCCTTGCGCAGCTGATCGCCGGCGCGCAGCAGCCGCGCCTGCTCATCTGCCCGCGGCCCGTCGGTTTCGCCCTGCAGGCTGGTGTCGAGCAGCTCGAAATCGAACACAGCGACCTTGGGAGAATCGGCGCGGGCCGGTGTCGAACACAGTAGCGTTAACGCCATGACAGACGAAAGCTTCCACATGATCAATCCACCTCGCGCCGCGCTCGGCGACGAAATGTCTATTGCAACGTAGGGGGGATCGGCCATGTTTCAAGCAGGAAGCCTCGCCATGGCCGGTTGCCATTGAAGCGGCGCTTCAGGGAGAAGTCATGATCCGATTGTTCGCCGGTGTAATCGCCTTGAGCGCGCTGGCGACTGCCGCGCTCGCAGCGGACCCTGTCAAGATCGGAATCGGCTATCTTGGCCGCGCCGGTGTCAAACCGACACTATCCCTGGTCGAGCAGCCGGCCGAGAACGACGGCGAGGCAGGTGCCCGCCTCGCAGTCGAGGACAACAACACCACCGGCAAGTTCATGAATCAGCATTTCACCCTGGAAGAAGTCAGGCTCAAGGATGGCGACGACGCAGCCAAAGCGGCGGTAGCGCTCGCCGACCGCAACGGCTTCATCATTGCCGATCTTCCGGCCGACGCGCTGCTGAAGGCCGCCGACGCAATCCGTGATCGCGGAACCGTATTGTTTAACGCCGGATCGATCGACGATCGCTTGCGCGAGGAGGATTGCCGCGCCAACGTGATCCATACCGCCCCTACACGTTCGATGCTCGCGGACGGTCTGGCCCAATATCTTGTTTGGAAGCAATGGAAGCGCTGGATGCTGGTGGTCGGATCGCATAAAGACGACAAGCTTTATGCCGAAGCGTTGCGACGCGCCGCCACGCGCTTTGGCGCGAAAATTGTCCAGGAGCGAGCATTCGAGGACACCGGCGGCGCACGCCGCACCGACAGCGGTGTGACCCTGATCCAGCGGCAGATGCCCGTGTTTACCCAGCAGGCGCCCGCCTATGACATTCTCGTCGCGGCAGATGAGAGCGAGGTGTTCGCATCGTACTTACCCTACCGGACGTGGGACCCGCGGCCGGTCGCAGGATCCGCTGGCCTTGTGCCGAAAAGCTGGGATGCAGCTCAAGACCAGTGGGGCGCGGTACAGATGCAAAACCGGTTTCTGAAGCTTAACTCTCGGCGCATGACGGCGCTGGACATGCAGGCATGGACCGCGGCGCGGATGATTGGCGAGGCGACGTCGCGTACCAACTCCGGAGATCCGAAAACGGTGTTCGATTTTCTCAAGGGCCCGGACTTTTCGATCGGCGCCTTCAAGGGCCAACGACTTACACTGCGGGATTGGAACCTGCAGCTTCGCCAGCCGATCCTGCTGGTGGACGGCCGCATGGTGGTGTCGGTCTCGCCGCAGGACGGTTTCCTGCACCAGGTCTCGGAACTCGATACACTCGGCGTCGATCGGCCCGAAACCAAATGCAAGTTACATTGAAGATGGAGAGATCGCGCATGCGGCAACGCTGTCTGCTTGCTGGAACGGCTATCTGGCTTGCGGCCACCACGCCTGCGGGGGCCTTCATCGCCTATGTGTCGAATGAGAAGAGCAACACGGTGTCGGTGATCGATACCGACAAGTGGGCCGTCACCAAAACCATCAAGGTCGGCCAGCGGCCGCGCGGCATCGAGTTTACCAGGGACGGCAAGTTCGTGCTGGTCGCGGTCGGCGATGACGACACCATTCAAGTGATCGACGCTGCGACCCAACAGGTGGTGGACTCCCTGCCCTCCGGTCCCGATCCTGAACTGTTCGTGCAGGATGCCGCCGGCAAGATGCTTTATGTCGCCAACGAGAACGACAACACGGTCACGATCATCGATCTCGAAAAGCGCGCGCGCGTCGGCGACGTTCAGGTCGGCGTCGAGCCCGAGGGCATGGCCATCAGCCCGGACGGCAAAATTCTGATCAACACGTCCGAGACCACCAACATGGCGCATTTCATCGACACCGCGACGCGCCAGATCGTCGCCAACGTGCTGGTCGATGCGCGGCCGCGCTTCACCGAATTCAAGCGTGACGGTTCCGAACTGTGGGTGTCCTCGGAGATCGGGGGCACGGTGTCCATCATCGACCCGGCAAAACGCGCGGTTACCGGCAAGATTACATTCAGCATTCCCGGCATGCGGCGCGAGGCAATCCAGCCGGTCGGCATCGGCATGACCAAAGATGGCAAGACCGCTTTCATCGCGCTTGGCCCTGCCAACCGGATCGCGATCGTCGATGGCGCCAGCCATGTGGTCACCAAATACCTTCTGGTCGGCCAGCGGGTCTGGCACATGGCATTCACCCCGGACGAAAAATATCTGCTGGTGACCAACGGCGTATCCAACGACGTCTCGATCATCGATGTCGTTGCGCAAAAGGTGATCAAGACAATCCAGGTCGGCGAGCTGCCCTGGGGCATCACGATCGCCCAGCCATGACGGCAACTGACGCGCCCATCGCCGGCCAAACCCCGCCGGACAGTCGCCGCCGCAGCGATCCGGCCGAAATTCCCGCGCTGTCGATCGACGGCGTCAGCCATTCCTACGGTGCCCGACGCGCCCTCATCGACATCGACTTCTCCGTGGCGCCGGCCAGCTTCACGGCACTGCTTGGCCTCAACGGCGCCGGCAAAAGCACGTTGTTCTCGCTGGTCACGCGGCTATTTGGCATCCAGGCCGGACGCATCAGCATATTTGGCCACGACATCGGCCTGGCGCCCGGCGAAGCGCTGCGGCTGCTGGGCGTGGTGTTCCAGCCGCGCACCCTCGACCTCGATCTCTCGGTCACGCAAAACCTGCTGTATCACGCCGCCCTGCACGGCATCGATCGGCGCGAGGCGCGCTTGCGCGCCGGCGAAGTGCTCGCCCGCATCGGCCTTGCCGACCGTGCCGGCAGCAAGGTGCGCGACCTCTCGGGCGGCCAGATGCGACGGCTGGAAATCGCACGCGCGTTGCTGCACCGCCCTCGCCTGCTGCTGCTTGACGAGGCGACGGTCGGCCTCGACGTCAAGGCCCGCGCCGATATCCTCGGCCATGTCCGGCGACTGGTCACCGAGCAAGGCATCGGCGTGCTGTGGGCCACCCACTTGTTTGATGAGATCGTTCCCAGCGACGACCTCGTGGTACTACACCAGGGCCGGGTTCTCGCGCACGGCCAGGTCGCGCGCATCATCGCCGACACCGGAGCACAGGACATCAACACCTCATTCACGCGCCTCACCGAAGCTGCGGCCGATTGCGGAAGCCTTTCGCCATGAGCTCCACCGTCATCAAGGATCAACCGGCCGGGTTTTCGCTCGCGCAGTATGTTACCTGCCTGAACGGCATCGTGTGGCGCGAGGGCCTGCGTTTCCTGCACCAGCGCGAACGCTTCGTCTCGGCGCTGGTGCGGCCGCTGGTATGGCTGTTCATCTTCGCCGCCGGCTTCCGCCAGGTGCTCGGCATCTCCATTATCCCGCCATACGAAACCTACATCCTCTACGAGGTCTACATCGCGCCGGGATTGATAGCGATGATCCAGCTGTTCAATGGCATGCAGTCGTCGCTCTCGATGGTCTACGACCGCGAGATGGGCAACATGCGCACTTTGCTGGTGAGCCCGCTGCCGCGATGGTATCTTTTGTCCTGCAAACTTCTCGCGGGAACCGCGGTCTCGCTGCTCCAGGTCTACGCCTTCCTGCTGATTGCATGGTTCTGGGATATCGAGCCGCCGCCGATCGGCTACCTCACGGTTCTGCCCGCGCTGGTACTCTCAGGATTGATGCTCGGGGCGCTCGGCATGCTGATTTCTTCAGGCATCACGCAACTCGAGAATTTCGCGGGCGTGATGAACTTCGTGATCTTCCCGATGTTTTTCGCTTCGTCCGCCCTTTACCCGCTGTGGCGGGTGCAGGAAGGAAGCCCGATGCTTTACTATGTGTGCTTGTTAAATCCCTTCACCCATGCGGTCGAACTGATCCGCTTCGCGCTGTATGGACAGATGAACTGGATCTCCCTCGCGGTGGTCGGCGGTTGCACCGCGGCCTTCATGATCGGCGCGGTATTCGCTTACGATCCATCACGCGGCCTCAGCCGCCGCGGCCCCGCCGGAGGCGAAACATGAGATCGCGGATCATGGTCTGGGTTTTGCTCGCGGTCGCCGGTTCGGCCGAACCTTGCTTTGCCGCTGACCCGCGCTATCCGGACTGGCCGTGCGCCCAGGCCAAGGTGCCGGACGTCTCGCTCGCCGCAGTGTGGGCCGGCCCACCGCTGGACGATGTCGCGGACAAATGGAAAGACGACGCCAAAGTGAGCGCACTGGTGCCGCGGCTGGCCGCACGGCGCACGCCGCTCGACGAAGCCCAGAAGGCGATCACGGAATTTATTGCCGGTTCGGCGGCGGAAAAGACCGCGACGGGCAAGCTGCTGTTCGCCGGCCTGTTCGATACGCTAAATGCCCAGCGTTCGTCTGTGATGAGCGGGCTCGAACGGGTGACGCGCAAACAGCGCGAAGCCGCAGACAGGATCCGCGCCGACACGCTGGCGCTGCAGGCCCTGCAGGATGCGTCCCCGCCAGATCAGCCCAAGATCGACGAACTCGGCAACCAACTGGTATGGGAAACGCGCATTTTCGAAGACCGCCGGCACGTAATCAAGTTCGTTTGCGAGGTGCCGACTGCGATCGACCAGCGACTGTTCGCACTCGGCCGTACGATCCAGCAGGAGATGGAATAGCTTTCACCGGAGCCGTCGGCGATGCGGCTGTCCGCTAGTGCGATGGCGGCAACGTCTCGCCTGGCCGCGGCTCCGGTTGGGTTTCCGCCAGTGGCAAATCAGCCGCCTGCCAGCCATCGGTTCCGTCGGGGTACCAAGCCACGTTGGAATACCCAAAGGACAGCGCACGTTTCGCCGCGTTCCACGACATCCAGCAATTCGCCTGACAATACAGCACAAGCAACCTGGTCTTGTCGCCACCACTTGCCCGGGCAAGTCCTTGTCGCAGGTATTCTTCGGTCGCCGCCGCAAGCGTCCCATAGCCGGTGTCCGGCAGCCAGACGCTGCCGGGGATGTTGAGCCGCGGCTTGTCGCGCCAGACCGTGCCGGCGGGCAGGTTTGGTGGTTTCGGCGGGCGCGGCAACACATCGATGAAGACGGCGGCGCCGGCGCGCCAGATCGCATTCGCCTCCGCTGTCGTGAGAACCTTGCCGCCTGACAGCGTTGCCGGAACGGGCGCACGATAATTGTCGCTGCGGTATCCTTCCGGCTCGGGCACGCCACCATCTTGCGCGTGCGCCACCACCATCAAGACCAGCGTCGCGGCGGCCATGCGCACCAGCTTCCACATCATGGCTGCTTCGCGGCCGTCTCCGCGGTGATCGGCCGATCGTTCTCGTCGAGCAACGGCACACCGTAGTCGAGCAGGATCTTGTTGATCGCCGGCTGATTTTCCTGGATCAGACGGTTGAGCAGCCGCTTCCAGTTCTGGTCCGAGCCACGAACGCCCATGCCGATGCGGTAGGCCAGACGCGGCCCCGACGTTTCCTTGACCAGAGGCGTGACGTGAAGCGGCGGATTGGACTGCTTGGCGTAGTAACCCGCCATCGGGCCCCACAGCACGCCGGCGTCAATTACTCCCGCCGTCAAATCCTGGATCATGGCCGCCGGCGAGGAATCAATGCGCGTGTCGATCATCAGCGGATACGGCTTGGCATCGGTCATCAGGCCGTTGACCGCCATATTGGTGGCGGGCGGCGTGCCCGCGACGATGCCGAGGTGCTTGCCCCTGAGACGCTGGTCGCCAAGCGTCGCGACGTCGTCAAGCCCGCTGCCCGGCTTGGCAACCAGCGCATAGGCCGTGCGGTAGTAAGGATTGGTGCCCTGGACCAGATCGTCGCCTTGCGGGAAACCCATGATCACGTCGCAGCGATGGGCGCCGAGCGTCATGCGCACGAAACCGGTCGCCTGCGGAAAGAACATGTAGTCGAGCTTCTTTTGCAGCTTCTCGGCGAACAGTTCGGCGAGCTTGTTCTCGAACCCGTCGCCTTTCTCGCTCGAAAAAGGCAGGTTGCGCGGGTCGGCGCAGACCCGAAGCACCTTGGGATCGACCAGCTCGATCGACAGATCGGTGCCGTCCTGCGCCTGCGCCTTGGCTGCCCCGTGATCCATCACCATCACGATCGCGGTCAGGCAGAGAGCTGGAATCACCGGCCAACGCTGTAACGCATTTGTCATCGCCGTCTTCTCCTTGTTGATCGGAAACAGCCAGACAGCAAACATGTCGGGTTATCCTCGTTGTCCAAGTATTCGCCATCCTCGGATTTGACTGCTGTCGGATCGACCGCGTCTTCGGCCAAAGCGATCCCTCCCGACGCCACGAGACCCTTGCAACGGGATGTACCTTTGACAGCGTGTCTCAGCTTTGCAAGAGACCGGCTTGTCTCTTCACACTCCTCAGCTTCCGCGGACGTCGGCTATTCCAATCAACCGAAGTCCAATTGGAGCCGGAAGAAAGTAAATGCTATTATTGTCAACTGGAGCATGCAACAGAAATAACAGATGTTTCGAATTCGCAAACGCATCTCATCATTCCCTTGTCGCGATCCCGCAAACTTTGCGCGGATGTTTGGATCGCGAGCGAGCGATCTCCGGGCGAAAGCACGCATGACGCATTACCGCATGACGCTTGCCGCATTGGCTATGATCGCCGCGACGCCTGTCGTGCAGGCGCAACAAATTTCGCAACCATTGGCCGTCAACGAAGTCGCCCCCGGCGATTTCGTTCACATCGGTGTTACAGCGCTGATGACCAAGGACAACGCAGGCGCTATCGCCAATATCGGATTCATCGTCGGCAAGGATACGGTCGCGGTTATCGATACGGGTGGCAGCGTACAGGAAGGACGACAGCTGCTCGCGGCCATTCGAGCCCGCACCGACAAACCGATTCGCTATGTCGTGAACACCCATGGCCATCCCGATCATGTTTTTGGCAATGCAGCATTCGTCAACGAAGGCACCGTTTTTGTCGGACACAAAAATTTGCCGCGGGCACTGGCAGCACGCGGACATTTCTATCTAGACGCCTTTCGCCGCATCATGGGCGACGCCTTGATCGGAGAGGTCGGCATCGTCCCGCCGACGCTGCTGGTGGACGGCGAGCTCAAGCTCGATCTCGGCGGCAAGATCCTGGTGCTGCGGACGTGGCCGGCGGCGCATAGCGACAATGACCTGACCGTATTCGAAGAGGGGACCGGCACCTTGTTCGCGGGCGATCTGGTGTTCCTCGCCCACGTGCCCGTCCTCGATGGCAGCGTTCGTGGCTGGCTGTCGATCATTGACGAACTTGGTGCTATTCGCGCGCAACGCGTGGTTCCCGGTCACGGACCCGTGAGCAACTGGCCGGACGCACTTGTCGACGAGCGTCGCTACCTGGAAAGACTGGCGGCCGATGTTCGAGCGCTGGTCGCAACTGGCAAGCCAATAACGGTCGCGGCGGATACCGCCGCAGCCTCCGAACGGGCGCGATGGGAGCTATTTGATGACTACAATGCGCGTAACGCGACTGCCGCATTTTCGGAAATTGAATGGGAATAGCCCCCTCAATGGCGTATATTGGAAGCTCGTTGCTTCAGTCGTTAGGAGGAGTCGCGACTATGCTGGGACATCATTCCCGCCTGCTCTGCGTCGCTGGCATCCTGGCCGCAATGCAGTTTGGCGCAGGCCTCGCACCTGCCGCGACACCTGACGCTTACGATCCGTGGCCCGGCCTCGTGCAGGACATCTTCAACAATCGCGCGATGAACGACGGCGCCGGCGTGATCGCCATCGAGATGCCGTACCGCGCCGAAGATGCGGCGATCGTGCCGGTCACCCTGCGCGCGATGCTTCCACCCGGCGACGCCCGCCGCGTCCTCGCCATTACGTTGGTGATCGATCAGAATCCAGCACCGATGGCGGCGCGGTTCGAAATAGGGCGCGACTCTTCGGTGTCGGAAATCTCCACACGCGTACGCGTCAACAATTACACCGACGTTCATGCGGTCGCCGAATTGAGTGACGGCAAGCTTTACATGACGAAAACCTACGTGAAGGCATCCGGCGGGTGCTCGGCTCCGGCGGCCAAGAACGCCGACGAAGCGAAAGGCAAACTCGGCCAGATGCGATTCAGACAGTTCGCAAAGTCTGGCGAGGGTCCGACAAGCGGCCCCCGCGAGGCCCAGGTCATGATCGGCCATCCGAACAATTCCGGCCTGCAGATGGACCAGGTCACGCAGCTCTATATTCCGCCCTTCTTTGTCAATGAATTGCGGGTGTGGCAGGACGACAGTCTGGTGCTGGCGATGGAAGGCGGAATCTCGATTTCGGAAGATCCCAATATTCGATTCACCTATGTTCCGAATGGCGCGAAGCGTTTCCGCGTCGAGGCCAAGGACACCGGGGGCCACGTGTTCCAGAACGAATGGAAGGTCGACAACTCCGGGATTTGATGCGGCGCGACATAACCTGGATTGGCAAGCTGCGAGCACGAACGACGGTGCGCCTCAGAAACATCTCACTTCCGCTTCGGCCTGGGCTCGTCGGAGATCGTTGAGCGCGCTGGTTGCCTGCTCGGAGGAGCGGAATTGTCCGCCAAGATTTCCCCGTACCTGCGCCATACTCAGCACGGTTTCGGCTGTGACGTACCGATCGTAAGGCAGCAGCGACGCAATGACGTCGATCGAGCAGGAACATTGATCGATCGCCTGCCGCGTTTCGCCATTCGCCTTTATGCAGCCGAACACATATTCTGATCGCGCCGCCGTGGGGTAATCGTTGACGTCGTCGGCGCGCACAACTATGGCCGTTGCTACGAGCGCGACCAGCGCGCAGACATTAAGTCGCATCGATCCGGCAAGCGTCATGTCTTTCTTCCTGCTGATGCGGGTCGGAGCCGTGCTACTATATGGAAAAAAACCCGCCGAGGAAACGATTCATCGGAATTTCCGCGACCCGCTGCTCGCAACGCGATATACCCCTCGGAAGTTCCGACAACAAAGGATGCGATGAAGCTTTTTGCCCGTACACTGCTGGCCGCAGCCGTTTTCGCCGTTGGGTCAGGCGCTCCGTCCCGCGCCGCCGAAACTATACGGCTTGCGGTGCAGAAAACCGGTACATTCGCCTGGGAACTCGCCGTCATCCGGGCTCACGGGCTAGACAGGAAGGCGAACCTCGCGATTGAGGTCAGTGAGCTTGCGAGCCCGGAGGCCGGCAAGATTGCGTTGCGCGGCGGCGGCGCCGACGTCATCGTCTCCGACTGGTTGTGGGTGTCGCGCGAGCGCGGGCTCGGTGCCAAATTGACGTTCTATCCATATTCGAGCGCGCTCGGCGCAGTGATGGTATCGAGTTCATCCTCGATCCGCACGCTGGCAGATCTCAAGGGCCGCAAGATTGCCGTCGCAGGTGGCCCGATCGACAAGAACTGGTTATTGCTGCGGGCATCGATGAAACAGGACGGCATCGATCTGAAATCAGAGGCGACGATCGTCTACGGCGCGCCACCGTTGCTGGCGCAGAAAACGCTCAGCGGCGAGATGGACGCTACTGTCAATTACTGGAATTTCTGCGCCGCGCTGGAAGCGAAAGGCTTCCGTCGCCTCGCGGGTGTCGAAGATCTTCTGCCGAAGCTCGGAGCCAAGGGGCGTACGGCGATGATCGGTTACGTCTTTGACGAAGGATGGGGGAGCGCGAACCGCGACGCCCTTGCACGCTTCATCGCAATGACCCGCGAGGCGAAGGAGATTCTGGCGACATCAGATGCGGAGTGGGAAAGGATCGCGCCGCTGATGGGTGCGGCCGACGCCGCAACCTTGCGCGCCTACCGCGATCGTTACCGGGAAGGAATTCCTCGCCGCCCGGTCGCCGACGAGGAAGCCGACGCGCGCGTTCTCTACCGCGTGCTGGCAGCGATCGGCGGCCGCGAGATCGTAGGTCCGGCAAATGAACTCGATCCCGGCACATTCTATCATCCGGTCTCCGGAGACTGAGATGCTCCGCCTGCTGTCATTCACCGTGTTTCTTGCCACCTGGTGGGGCGCCGCGCTGCTCGCCGGCGGGGAGAAACTGCCGGCTCCTCCCGCTGTGCTGGCCGCGATTGTCACCGAAGCCAACTCCGGCGCGCTGTTCTTGAACCTCGGCGTGACGTTGGCACGCGTTGCCCTCTCCTTCACGTTGGCGATGACGCTAGGCGCTGCCATCGGTTATCTGATGGGCCGCGTGCGATTTGCTAACCGGTTGGGCGACCCTTGGCTGATTCTGCTGCTCAACCTGCCGGCGCTCGTCGTCATCGTGCTTGCGTATATCTGGGCCGGATTAACGGAGGTCGCCGCGATTGCGGCGATCGCTATCAACAAGCTGCCCGTCACCGCCGTCACGGTGCGCGAGGGAACCCGTGCACTCGACGCGTCGCTTGACGAAATGACGACGGTGTTTGCGATCCCCCGTTGGAAGGCATTCCGTCACGTTGTATTGCCGCAGCTGGGGCCCTACATCGCGGCAGCCGCGCGATCCGGTCTGTCACTGGTCTGGAAGATCGTGCTGGTTGCCGAATTGCTCGGACGCCCCAACGGCGTCGGTTTCGAGATCGGCGTCGCCTTTCAGCTGTTCGACATCCCCCGCCTGCTCGCCTATTCGATGACATTCGCGGCGGTCGTCCTCGCCATCGAAACCGTCCTGGTGCAGCCGTTAGAGGCCCGACTATCAAGGTGGCGGCCCCGTGCAGCTTGAAGTCGAGATCGCGCGCAAGACGTTCACCAGCGCCGCCGGCGAGCGGCACAACGTTCTTGCCGATTTCAACTTTACGCTGGGCGCTGGCGAGGTTGGCGTGTTCGTCGGACCATCCGGCTGCGGCAAGAGCACCTTGCTGAAGATCGTCGCCGGCCTCGACCATGACTATGAGGGCCGGGTCGCGCGTCCGGCGGACGCGCGGATCGGCATGGTGTTTCAGGAGCCACGGCTGCTGCCCTGGCGGTCAGTCGAGGACAATGTGCGGCTTGCCGCGCCGCAAGCGGACGAGGCCACGCTTTCCGCGCTGTTCGCGGTTCTGGGATTGAGCGTGCACCGGAACCATTTTCCCGGCGAATTATCCCTCGGTCTCGCCCGTCGTGTCGCGCTCGCCCGTGCGTATGCGATCGAGCCGGACTTCCTGATCCTTGACGAGCCATTGGCGTCGCTCGACCATGCCCTCGCCGTCCGACTGCGCGAACAGATCGCCTCATTGGTGGACGCTCGTTCCGTGATGACACTGCTGGCGACCCATGATGTGGACGATGCGGTTCGCCTCGCCGACCGCTTGTTCCTGCTGTCGCCGCGCCCGGCACGGATTCTTGCCGTGGTGCCAATTCGCACGCCACGCGGAGCGCGTAGCGAGGCCGAGATCGATGCCATTAAGTCGGACCTGGCGCAGTTGAACCGTGGCACTTCATGAGTCGCCTTCATTTTCGGACGATGGACGGCCATGCGCCGGCTGGCGCGATCATTCCGCGCCGTGATAGTTCAATGAGAAATACTCAAGGAGGTCATCATGTTGCGCTCTCTGATTGCCATCGCTTTCTGCCTGTTCGGCGCAACCAGCCAGCTTGTGGCGCAGGGCAAGGGCATCCGGTTCTGGAACCTGACCACCGCGACCATTTCCAGTTTTCAACTTTCTCCTGCCGGCAAGGACACCTGGGGCGCCAACCAGACCCTGAACGACAAGGACAAGGAGGTCGACCACGATGAGCGCCTGCGCATCACAAATGTGGAGCCGGGGCGTTACGACGCCAAAGTCGGTTATCGAGGCTCAAAGCAATGCTTTGTGCGGGATATAGAGATCAAGGCCGATGCGGTGTTTTCAATCGCCGACAAGGATTTGAAGGACTGCAGCAAGTAACCTTGCCGCAAGTCTTTAACCATGGATCAGCCGGCGGACGTTGCTCCGAGGGCATCTGCCTTGTCGTTGCTGTGCGGATATTCGCAGCGCCACCGCACCGCGTTCCATTTCGGATGCTCGCCCACCCACTGCGCAATGTAGGGCGGCGCACCCATGGCACACTGTCGCAGCGAACCGCTGTACGAAAAAACCAAGTGGGTCTCTTCGCAGGTGGTGGGCGACAGTACGGCACAGACCGTCACGACTAGGTCTATAGGATTCATGGCTGACATCCTTGATTCGTGGAATAGATAGCACAAAGAGAAACGAGAGCGGCTGAGCGAAGTTTCAAGATAGCGTGAGAATTCTGGCTGCCAGATGCCGCCATCTCACCGGAAAAACGGCCTTCAGCCTAGAAATTGACGCCGAACACAAGCCGCGCCTGGTGGCGCTCGAAATCGACAAGATCGAGGGCCGGACCCGATCGGGCCGAACGGCCCCAAGCCTGAACGCTCCAGGCTAGAGTCAGCCTGGAGCGTTCCGACAGTCGGAAATACGCGGTTGGACCGACAAACAACGCCTGGCCGGCGAACTCATCCAGACCGATGCCCTCATATTTCCGCAGATAGCGCGCTTCACCGCCGACAAAGAAGCCCGGACGCATTTGCGCCATCGCGCCGAGCGCAGCGCCGATAGTGGATTCCTGCTCCGCCGCTCCGGTGCCAAGAAGGCGCGTCCATTCCGGCTGATAAATCAGATTGAGCGCCGCAACGGCGACGTTTGGAACCAGCTCCCGATCGAACGCCAGTGTCATTTCCGTGCCGTATTTCCGGACCAGCGCAGCCGTAGTCTCATCGATGCGGTCGGCGTGGCTCTCCACAGCGAATGTCAGACCGACGGGGGCTGCGTCCCGATCCAGGAATCTGTAGCGCAAATCCACGGAAACACCCTGCCAGGCCAATTGGCGGCGATCCTCAAAACCCGGAACGCCGTTGATGTCATGAGACGCAAACGTGCTCCCCATCTCGATTCGAAAATTCTTCGCGGGCACGAATTCCAGTTCAAGCTCCTGACTGATCGCCCGGTAGCGACCGTCACTTTTTGAAAATCGTCCGGTCGTCTGGCTCTGGAATTCGCGTTCGCCGACGCTGCCGACATCAGAACCGATCATGAAACCAAACAGATGCTCGGTATCGATGCCTTCGGCATGCACGCTGGTCGGGAACAGCGCCGAAAAACATAGGATCCCAGCCCGAAACGCTTTTGCATCGATGGGCATTCACGTTCCGAAAACCGTTGATGAATGAAAGTGACAGCTTCACTGACCGAGAACGGATCCTATCACAATGCGATGATCGATGGCGAGACGCCGGAAATGCTTGATCCGCAAGACAATATCGACTCCGATATTGGACCCGGTGACGCGATTAAAGCCGGTCTGGCGTCACTCCAGGGGGCAGGCCGCGGCGGGGGATCTTGCCAACTTTGCAGACGGAGGCGCGGAGCTCTACCTTTTTCGATACGAAAGAAGCGTGAGCGCGGCACAACGGGCACGCAGTCCCTGGACGTTGGCTGGAAAGAATTCGACCCAGTGCCGAGACCGCCGAAGACGGTAGACACACGGTCAAGATAGAGGCTTCAGGATAGAGGCTGCTGTTTCGAAATCCGGGTCGCCGGACGCCTGCCGCGGCTCGAAGCAACAGGTTGCTTCTGGAGCCGGGCAGATCGCCTCGATGCGGTCTATTTGCGAGCTGCGCAGGCGTACATGTTAATTTCCATGCCCACCGGCACCTCGACAATCTTCGGAGTTTTCCAGGTCATTCAGATCTCCCAAGTCTTAGGCGCGATATCGCGCAAGGGTAACGGTAAGGCCAGCTCAAACATAGCGCAAGTGTTCACATTAAGGTTGTGCGCTGCACAGGCTCTGCAACACGGACGCTGTAACTTTGTGGAACCGATTCGACGAATGCCGAATTCGCTTCGGCAAACCAACAGACCCATCGACGGCTACGTTCCGAATTTCTGATCGAAATCTTCGACTTGCGGCTATTTCAATAGTCGCACGAGCGCCCTTCCCGTGCCGGTGTTCAGTTCCTTGGCGTCCAAGGTCCCATCCTTATCCGGATTTGCCGCATTGAAGCGTTGCTCGACGACGGCAAGATATTCGTCTGCCGTCAGCGTTCCATCGTGATCAGGATCGGCCGCGGCCAACTCCTTGGCACTCAATCTCCCTGCCAATTCGCGCTTGTCGAGCGTGCCGTCATGATCGCGGTCCAGCTTCGCGAACATGGCTGACGCCGCCTTCTTCACCTCCGCGAGATCGAGCGTTCCGTCGCTATCTGTATCGAACATTTGGAGCGGATTGGTGCCGCGGGAACCCGCCAAGACCGGCACGCTTGCAGCGGACAACGTCGCGATAGCCAAGGTCAGCAGAACAGATCGGCGCGATATCATTGGTTGATCTCCCGTTTTCCCTAAGCCAAAATCCAGCGCGAAGTGCGGCGTTCGCTCGCTATCGCCGCGGCGCCGCTATAGGCTATCGTTGACTGCAATAGTGTCAATGTGAAGGGAAACGTCGCCTCGAGGTTCCAATCGCGACTGAGACCTTCGCATCGCATGGCCAGCGCGATGCGCGTGGTGCGGTTGAACGGTTACCATTTGCGTGTGGATTGCTGACCGCGAAGTGAGGGTGGCCTATGGGAAGTCACGTTTATAATGTCGTCAAGGCTCCGATCGGGTGGGCGTTGTTTTGCGACCGCGAACGCATCGGCGGGTATGTTTCGAGTGAGGCGGCGTTGGAAGCGGCAACCGCATTCGGCGCAAATGCTGTTCGAGACGGTCACAGCATTCAGATCAACGTGCCGGGGCCGGAACTGCGCGAAATCGAAGGCTTCGAATCGTGGCCGGCGCGGTGGCACCTTAATCTAAAGTAGCGAACGCCGTTTTGACGTCATCGCCGATGGGCCGACCGCGCCAAGCCGCAGGTCCGGACCTCGTCGGGGGGTTATTCTCCGCTGTATTCCAACAGCCTTTATCGGCCGCCTGCCCCGCAGGCTTGGCGCCCTGGGCTTGCTGCGCCGCCGCGCGCAGGTTCCGGGTGGAAAGGGAAATCTCGATATAGTTGTATCAAACGCTTGCTTTTTCGCGACGCACCCAAGCCCAGAGGGTTACCATGATGGGACCTTTGCAAGAACGGTCACTCATTTCATTGCTCGCAATCTGGCTTGCGTTGCCGGCGTCTGCTCAAGACAGGTCGCTTGACCTGCCGAGGCCGAGCGCAGCAATCTTGCCTTCAAATACGCCCACGGCGCTGACCGGAAAGGAGCGGCTCGGCAAGAAGTGGATGGATGAGCAGCGGATCGACAATTGCAAAGTGCCGATCGACAAGCGGGGGACCAAGCCGCGGCCCAGCACCTGCCCTCATGTTCCGACGGGATGATGAAGATTCCGATGCGCATACATCAGGATGTACGCTTGGCAGTCATTATAAACAGACTTCAGCTTGATCAACGACCAGGCGTGACGAAGGTGTTTCCGCTACCTGATCGAAAATCGTACCGGCATGGTAAAGCTTATCGAGGCCTGTTTCAGCTCCGGAGGAATTGGTGGAAACGGCTGCGCGCGACGAACCATTGCCAGCGTTTCGCCATCGAGCGCAGGATGGCCCGATGAGCCCGCAAGCCCGCTGCTCAGCACCTGACCGTTCCGGCCGAGAGTAAAGTTCAGCCTTGAAGTGCCCTGTTCGCCGCCGGCTTTCGAGCCGGACGGATACTGCTTGAAGCGCTGCAGATGCGCCGCCACAAGCTGGTTGTAGGATGCGAGCGCTGCCGCGACGGTAACGCCTGCGGGTGCGGCGGCCGAGGCAGATGGCGGCTGACGCTCGGCCTTGGGCGCGGCGCTGGTACGCGGCACCGGCTTTTCTGCTTCGCGGCGAACCGGTTTCAGCTTCATGGGTTCAGGTTTCGGACCATCCGGGACAATTTTTGCGGGTTCGGGCTTCGGAGGAGTGGGCTGTGCCTCTTGCTCCGGCGGCGCCTCGACGACGGGATTGTCCTGCGGCGTTGTCGGCGCAATCTGTTCCTGAACGCTTTCTTGCTTCGGGGGTTCAGGTGGAGACGGCGGCACGTCCGCCTGCTGCATCTCCGGTCCCGGGGCGATATCCATCGGCTGCGCTTTAGGCGCTGGGGACGATGGGGCAAGATCGATCATGATGGCCGGGATCGCGACGCCCGATGGAGGTGAGCGCGTGTACCAGGCGATACCCAGCGCGATCAATCCAACATGGGCAGCAACGATAACCGCCGCTGACGCTCCCCAGCGAACTATCTCCCGCTGATCGGTCGTATCGTGCAGCGCGAAGGCATTCATTTCGATTAGGTCCGCCCATCGAGACCGACCAGCGCGATCTTGAGATAGCCGGCGTTGCGCAAGAGGTTCATGACCTCCATCAGATCGCCATAGCTGACGGCCTTGTCGGCACGCAGGAAGATGCGCTCGTCCTTTTGGCCCTTGGTCGCGGTGTCCAGCGAGCCGGGCAGCGCGTCGCGCGCGATAACGTCTTCGCCGACCGCGATCGACAGGTCCGGCTTCACCGTGACGAACACCGGTCTGTCCGGGCGCGGCTGCGGTTCAACCGCGCTGGCCGGAAGGTCGACGCCGAGATCGACGGTGGCGAGCGGGGCCGCCACCATGAAGATGATCAGCAGCACCAGCATCACATCGATGAACGGCGTCACGTTGATCTCGTGCGCCTCGACGAGATCATCGTCCGCTGCGCGCGCGCGTCCGCCCAATCTTGCGCCTAGCCTTGAGCCCATGATCTTACTCCGCAGCGCGCGCGATGCGCAGCGCGCCGCGGCCGCCCTCGCGGCTGATCAGCAGCAGCACCTGCGCCGAGGCGTCACCGAGCAGCGCGCGATAGGCCGCGATCGAACGCGTCAGATGATTGTAGATCACGACTGCCGGGATTGCCGCGATCAGGCCCAGCGCGGTCGCCAGTAGTGCTTCAGCAATGCCCGGGGCGACCACGGCGAGATTTGTGGTGTGCGCCTCGGAGATGCCGATGAAGGCGTTCATGATACCCCAAACCGTGCCGAACAATCCGACGAACGGTGCGGTGGCGCCGATGGTCGCGAGCACGCCGGTACCGCGCGCGATCTGTCGCGACATTGCCGCCTCGACCCGTTCCAGCCGCAGCGCAATGCGCTCCTTGACGCCGTCATCGAGAACGCCGCCGGAGAGACTTGCCTCGCGCGCGGCGGACTGGATGATTTGCGCGACGGCGTCGCTGCCACCCTCGCTGTCAGGTTCGACATCGGCCAGCGTGGTGTCGCTCTCGAGCAGGTTGAGGCGACGCTTCGCCCCGGCGGTTTCACGGCGAAGCTCGATGGTTTTTGCAAGCCACACTGTCCACGTCGCCAGCGACGCAACGGCAAGGCCCACCATCACCGCCTTCACCACAATGTCGGCATTCAGGAACATTCCCCAGGGTGATAGGTTACGCGGCAGAAGCGCTTCAGCCGTCGCAGCGAAACTCGCCTCAGGCAGCAATGTCAGAAACAAGACAACCAGCGCGCTCGCGTTCCAACGGAAATTCGCGCTGATAATGGCTTGCGCCTCGGCTTGGACGACAGTACCGCGCGTGATCCGGGGTGGCAGAAATGCACCACCCCGGCCTGTCGCGCTGATAGGCCCGGTTTCCCTTGCAGATCGCGAACCGCTAGTTGGCTTTGGAACGCTGAGCATTTCGTCCTCTCTCAAAACGTCGTCTTCAGGCCGGCATAGATGGCACGCGGCCGCGCCGGGCTAACGGAACGTGGATCAGTGAACGGCGCGCCGCCGTTAGCAAAATTGGGAACAGCTGCGGTGTTGAAGAATGTTCCGTAGGTCGAGTAGCGGCTATCGAAAATGTTGTCTGCCCGCGCGTAAACCTGGAACGTCTTGTTGATCTGGTACGAGGCGTGGAGGTTGAAAACTGCGTAAGAAGGCAGCCTCTGCGCCTGATTGGATTCGTCACCCACGAAGTACTGGCTGCCGACGAGAAGCATGTCTCCACCGACTTTGAAAGCATCCGTGACGGAATAATCGATGCCGGCCTTGAACAGATTGCGGGGCACCCTTGGAATCCGATTGCCAGGCAAAACCTGTACGTTGCCGTTGGCATCGGCGAAAGGGCTGTTTGAACCAAGCTGCAGAGCGTTAAGGAACCGCGCGTCAATAAGAGCATAGTTGGCGTACAGATTTACTGTGGACGACTTCAGAGTGGCTTCTGCCTCGACGCCTTGGCGGCGCGTCGAGCCGACGTTCTGGAAATAGCCAAATCCCTGCAAGACAGGACTTGGAATCGCAAGAATGTCGTCCGTATTATCGGTACGAAAAGCTCCGAGCTTCCATCCGAGTGTGCCGACGTTCAGGTCTTGCGTGCCGCGCAGGCCAGCTTCCACGGTGTGGGATACGACTTGTTTTAGTGGCGGATCGGAGACGAGGAATGCTGCGGCGATGCAGGGATGCGCCGGATCGGCGCAGCCCAGTTCCAGCGGCGTTGGCGCGCGGTTGGCTTCGGAATAGCCGGCATAGGCGGTCAACCCGGGATTGATCTTATAAGTGCCGCCGATGATCGGATTGAAACGGTTGAACGCCTCATTGCCGTTCAGGGCGCTGCCGATCTGATCCTCGAGCGTGATGCGCGCGGCGTTGAACCGGCCGCCCCCCGTGATCGAGAATGCGTTTGTGACGTCGAACGTGTCGAGTGCATAAAGCCCGCTGTACTGATTGGTGGTGCGGAGCGCGACCGGCCCGATCGAAACTGGATTGCCGGATTGTCCGAGAAATATTCCGCTGCCGCTGACGACAAAGTTTGAACCGATCGTGCCGAGCTCCGCGCTGGCCGAGAAGCCGGTGATGCTGGAGTCGAAACTGCCTCCGACCACGAAATGATTGTTATGTCCGAACAACTGATCGGAGTTGGTCGCCTGCAACGACACGCCCATCGTGGTCGAATGGGTCGTCGTTCGGTCGATCTCCCCTGGCACGGCATTGGGATCGAAGGGATTGGCGAGCTGAGTTCCGTTTAGGCCGTTTGCCGGCGTGCTGCCGTCGCCAAAACAAAGCAGCGTCCGGTCGGCGGCGCATGGTTGCGCACCGGTCGGATTGGCATCGAGAGTCTTCTGGTCAAGAACTCGCACATGGGCGGAGCTTTCGATGGTCCAGGCCGGTGTGGCCTCGACCTTCCCTGTCATATTGACATAGCCGACGCGGTTTGTGGTGGTTTGCGGTGAGGTGTAGGTCGCACCATAATATTGCTGGAGCAATTCGACTGGCACAGTCACGGTCGCGCCGAAATTGTTATCTGCCGCGCCCATATTCACGTGAAATTCGCTGGTGTCGTTCTTGTAGCCAACATCGCCGTAGAAGCGGCGGACATCCGATGCTGAAAAATTGCGAAACCCCCCTTCATGCAATGCTTCAAGCGCACCATAGACGGCGAAATTATCGACCTGTTTCCCCCATTGCGCCGAGCTTTGGATGCGCCTGAAAGAGCCGCCCATCGTGTCAATCTCGGCGCCGTGATAGTTGAAGCCATCCTTCATCTGCACGTTAACTGCCCCGCCCAAGGCATTAAGACCGAAAGCGGGATTGTTGGTCACCACAGTTACAGATCCTATCGCGGCGGTCGGAATCAGATCCCAGTTGACCGTGTCGCCGAATGCTTCGTTGATGCGCACCCCGTTTTGGTAAACCGCAAGTCCTTGAGGTGTGCCCGCTACAGGAGATGCAACGAAGCCGCGAAATTGCACATCTGGCTGAAATGGATTACCCGCGACTTCATTGACGACGAGACCTGGCACGTATTTCTGCAGGGCATCGGTGATGTTCGGCGACCGAGTGCGCTCGATTTGATCCGCATCGACGAGGCTGACGCTTGCCGGCACCTTGTCGACATCTATTCCCGAGCCGGCAAGCGGCGTCGTCCCGTAAATCACGACAGTCGGCAAAGTTTGAACGGCGGCGGCTGCGTTTTGGGCGTGAGCGCATTCCGGCCCAAACGATATGTGTCCAAACAATATGCACAATATTGCTGCGGATGAGGCAAATCGTAACTTCATAAGCGCTCCTGCCAGCGTGAGCGGTCATTAAGGGGAGCCGCTCCGAGGCCGAAGAAGATATTAAGGCGATAGAAGCGGACCAGCCGCGCAATTATTCGGGAATGTTTGACAGCAACATCGGGAATAATTCCCGGCCCCGGACCATAGACTCAGCATTGCAAATCTCACCGTACGACACGCAACAGGATCGGACCTATTCGCGCTGCCGAATGCCGCTCCCCTCGTTATTAGGCCGTTGGTGCTATCCCTAAGCCGAGTTCCCGAAGGGCTGTTGCCATAAGCGGCCCTATACTCTCCATCGTACCGCCTTGCTTTGGTCAAACCGGAGTGAAGTGTGGGGGCAGGAACGTCGTTGATCTAGCGTAAATCCGCCGGCGGCCCCAATGCGGTGACATTGGACTGAGTACGGAGCACCAATGCTTTCCACGCTGAACCCGAAACAAGACGATGATCCGCACGACGTCCTTGTGGTCGCGCCCGATGTGGTCCTGGTCGCGCCCACGGATGAAGAGCTTTCCAAGCTGGCGCGCACCTTGCGCGATACTTCGAATCCGCAGTCGCGCACGGGATCCGACCTCCCTGCGGGCCCAACGGTTCCACCGGTCAATACGACGTTTCGCCCCGCCGTCAACGATGTCCAGGTCCAGGTCCCAGGCCGCCAGCGGGCGATTGGCGGGCGGGCGGCACGCGCCTTCACTGCTGCGTTGCTGTTGGCAGGGTGCACCGGTGTAGCTGCCATCGCCTGGCAGTCTTATGGCGATGCGGCCAAACAGATGATCGCGCAGTGGGCGCCGCAGCGCGTCCTCACTTCACTCCTGTCGCCGGAAAAACCGGCGCTCCCCGCGCAACCGGCTCCACCTGCCGTTGAGGCAGCCACGGCGAACGCAGCACCTCCGCAACCGGCACCTCTGGCTCAGACCGCACCGGAAGGCGTCGCGCCCGCCGCCGCCCCATCTGTCGAATCTGCGCAGTCGCTCCGTTCGATGGCCCACGATGTCGCAAGTATGGGGCAGGAGATCGAGCAGCTCAAGGCCAGCATCGAGGAGCTCAAGGCCAGCCAACAACAAATGTCCCGCGACATTGCCAAGGCTTCCGAGCAGAACCTGCGGCCCAAGATATCAGCGCCTCCGCCGCGGTCGGCCGCCGCGCGGGCGCGCAAGCCGATGTCGCCACTTCCGCCGCCGCAAGCCGCAGGAGCTCCCACGTTGCCGCAAGCGGCCGCACCTTACGTGCCGCGGCAACCTGAACCACAACCGCAAGCCACGGCTCCGCCGCAGGCCGATCCAGAGTTGGCATCGGTGCCGCGGCCGCCGATGCCCATACGCTAGCACCGGTTCTTTCACCGCAACTTGGGAAAATTTGCTCGCGTCCGTCTGGCACCTTTCGGAAATGGCGTGATGTCTGATTTGAATCCGTAGAGCGATCAGAAGCGGACATCGACTGCGGCTTTCAGAGCGTGATTCCCGATCTCACGCGCCCCCTTGCGGCTTCCGATCCACCAGGCGAATTATGGGGCGCGGTTTCGATGTAGCGTCGGGACGACAACACACATGGACCTCCATTAAGAGATGGTGCAAGAGCACTGGCGCTTGTACCCCGGTTGCCCAAAGGAACTCCTCTGGAAAGTCTTCCGCCCAAGCATCAATCGTCTTCGCAAGCGTTTCGCGCATTGCGGGGTCCGAGGAGATGATGACATCCCTTAAAGCGTCGAGAAATTCGTACACGCCGGTGATCTTTGGCTCGTCTGTCATGATCGCCTTCCACGCTTCTAGTGCTCAGCCCACTTTTATGGTTGACCGCCCAGTCACACCTCACTCGGCTCACGGCGATCTAAAAAAGCGGGACCCGGAAAGTCATCCGGGTCCCTAACACAACACCGGAACAGCGCCCTCGGGACCGCCGTTCGGCAAAAGACTTGAACTAGCTTAGGTCGCCGGATCGGGGGACGCCTTGATCTTCCTCAAGCCAAAAGCCGCCACCGGGACGAAGCGGTGACGGCTTTCAACTTAGTGCATACACAGCGTGACCAACCAGAAGGTCACCAGGATGGTGAGCAGCAGTGATTAACGCAACCTTACTGCAGCGCGGTGTTGATCGAGGTGAACTTGTTGTTCAGGTTGGTACCGAGGCCGTTGACCACGGCGATGATCGCTAGCGAAATGCCCGCTGCAATCAGCCCGTATTCAATAGCAGTAGCGCCAGTTTCGTCGGCTAAGAATCTTGCAAAAATCCGTTTCACGTTTGCCTCCGGCCTTTGAAAAGGTTCGTGGCGCAGAATGGGATTCAAAGCCTAAGACCGGGTGAGTTTGGGTTCACATTCTTTTGAACACGGAAGATGAAGTTAAAAGAAGTTAAAAGAATAAAGCTAAAAGAAGCTAAAAGGAGCCTCACGCAATTGGTGGTGTGGAGATGTGCTGAAGAATGATCTCATGTGGACCTCATTTTTGCGAGATCACCACGCCCTCACGCCTCACCCTCATCAATCCGCTTCGCGATCCTAACCAATTCCGGCAATCGGGCGATCTGCTCGGCCAGCCACCGCGCTTCGTCCTTCAAACGTTGCCGACAAATGTCTGTTCTTGGGGGGTGAACCGGACCCCTTGCGGGCATCCCTCACGTTACGACGCGCCGGACGCACCAACGGGGCCGGAAACTGTTGGCCCCCGACGGGCAAGAGACTTTTTCGACAGCATCGGACCCGGAACGAACGTCGACGTCCAAGGATAGACCGGGAATAAACCCCGCTCCGCGGAGTTCGTAGATAAAACTTAGATCGGTTCAAGTTGGTAATGCGGGGCAGATGAGGTCTGCGCATTCGTATCAACGATGTGCACATTGATAGGCCGCGGGGCTCCAGTTGTTGACGAGCAAAGCCCACTCAGAATTTGAGAAATGGCTCTTCGCAGGTAATGAAAACCACTCTTTATTATTTCACTGAGGGGATCTCGAAGCTCGGCCTGACAGAGGTCGGCTACGCAATCGCGCTCCTTTGGTACTTTGGTCGGCAGGAAGGAATACCGGAGCTGCGTCCTGCTTTCCTTGCTGAGTTGATGCATGATCTATCGCTTCGGCGGCGGGTCAACGTCACTCGCCTCGGAAGGGAGCTGCTTGCAAACCGCAGTGTGATAAGGGGCAGGAAGATGGGCACTGTGCGGCTTCGCCTCGCCAGCAAGTTGCGCCTCGCATCCCGCTACAACGCGATTTCAGGAACGGTTGTCATACCCGAGGTTGACGCGTACATCATTCCAACGGGACTGTTCGAAAATACCCGGCCATACCTGGAAACCCTGGTGGTACAGATCAACGAAACATACCAGGATGGTTTCTATGATGCCTGCGCCGTCATGTGTCGACGTTTGCTGAAGTGCTTGCTGCTCCTTGCGTTCGAAAGAGCGGCAAAAGGCGAAGTCATACGGGATGCCTACGGGGAATACCGGGCGGTTGCTCACATCATCGGCCTGGCTTCCTCTAACCAGCACATCAAGCTCACCCGGGGCGCGCGAGGGGTAATGGGAAAGATAGATTATGTGGGTGAGCTTGCAGCTCATCATCCAACTTACACCACCCGGCAGAAGGACATCGACGAACAGCGATTGGGTTTTCGACGCGTAATTTCGGAACTGGTGCATCTTGCCGAAATCAAGCCGAAGGGTACTGCTGGTTGACCTATCCGCCTCTCTGTACCCTTAAGTCGGGAATTGGGCATTTAGCTGACGTCCGTGTTTTGGCCTATGTCCGCTTTGCGATTCAGTCGATCTCACACAACCAGTGTTTGCGGGACATCGAAGTCGCGCGCTGTTAAACAGGGAGGATGGAAAAGCTGCCTTAACTCTCGTAGTCCTAATTGTTGCCTTCGCGACAGTTTACGCCCTCGCAGCATCGAAGGGTCGGGGTAAGCCCAAATGACCCGCCGCCATTAGTTGGCGGCCTCCTTCGTCACCCCGCCGCGACTCCAGCGCGGCCGCTGGTGCGCTTCGGCCTCGAAGGTCGTCCGACCGCAGCCATCACTTTGTCGAAAAAGACCCGGCTTCTTGTCCTTTCGTAGCGACTAAAAAGACACGATCATAACCTCCAATGCCGCGTCGGCAATTATGGGTAAAATTGCGATGCGCACACGATCCACTACAGTCGTTGTAGTCAAAATCCTTGCGCGCTCGAACTTGGAGAGCGCGATGAGCGAGGCTCAATTCGACCAATTGCTGGATGCCGTGAGAACGGCCATCGAGCCCGCTCCCCAAGGTTTGGCCCGGCCCAATGACCCGCTGAAAGTCACGAACGACAACCATCTAGCGTGGCCGCTCCTTCCATTTCCGGAAGGTTGGTACGCCTCAGACTGACCGGACGCGGCCCGGAACGTGCATCTAAAGTCTTGCCTCGGTGGGGTTGGCCGCACCGACCTACCCAGGCGTACTGGCCGTCGCACCTTTCCCGGCAGCGACGGCCATTTTTTTGACAATCATCACCGTGCCGCCCCGCCAGCGCCAAGCCTCACGGGCAGCTTTTTTGCACCTCGGCCGGTAACCGTACCTCGCAAACCCCCTCTGGTTGAGAAACAATTCTGACCATCTGGTGACTATCAAAAATGAGAATGGCGCGAAAACCGCGGTCTGGCAGTGCGAGGAAATGACCCTGCCGCCTGAGGTCGCTACCGTGCTGTCCGCCGAGCGCGTCGCCGCCTTTTTGACGTTCTTCGACCATAACCCTTCTTGGGGTACGGGTTGGGAAGGGTGGCGAATGTTCAACATGACGAGGGCGGTTTCTGTCACGGCGAAGGACGGCTGCGGCATGCAAGTAGTGTCGGAACTTATGTCGCTGCAGAAACTGTGGCGCAGTCTACTCGCCCTTGGCGCAGTTTATGTGCTGATCGGCGGTGCGGCACACGCTCAGAATCTCGATCAGGGAAAATCGGTCACCAAGCTATTTGCGGATAGTTGCGCGACATGTCATCGCAGCGCACGCGGTCTTGCCAAGGGCCGCTTCAGTCTTACGCTCTTCTTGTTCCTGCAAAAGCACTACGCGAGCAATTCGAGCTCGGCCTGGGCGCTCACCTCTTATCTGGAGTCCGTCGATAGTGCACCGCGCGGCCAATCGCGAGCCGCCGCGGCAAAGCCGTCGCCTCTGGCGACTCGCGCATCACGGTCCTCGATCCGTCCACCCGCGTCGGTGCCGGGGCATTAGGTCGGAGAGGCGTGTGACCGAAGCACCGCCTCTTTGCTCTGATGGATGCAGGATTGAATTGAGGCGGTCAAAAGTATCCGCCGACTTAAGCCGCAATGCCAAGGCCGATCTTTTCATCTTTAACGGCGATGATTGGAGCATGGCCTACGTCGGAATGTTCCAGTCCACCGGCGCGGACCTCCAGATGACCGCCCGCTACGATGGAGATATTCCGGGATGGGGCGGCCTGGCGCGGCACGATCAACTGTACGTCGGCGATTTCAACGGAGACGGCAAAGCCGATCTTTTCATTTTTAACGGCGACGACTGGAGCATGTCCTATCTCGGCATGTTCGCTTCTACCGGAAGCGGATTGCAAATGGCGCACCGCTATGACGGCGATGTTCCGGGATGGGGCGGTCTGGCCCGTCACGACCAATTCTTTCCGGCCGACATCAATGGAGATGGCAAGGCCGATCTGATCGGCTGGAACTTTGAAGACTGGGCCACGGAATATCTGGGCAGGATGATCTCAAGCGGAAGCTCACTCGCGGCCAGCTTTATTGGGGATTGGGTAGGGGAGTGGAACCCGGGGGCCGCAGACCGTTTCGAGCCCTGCAATTTCCAGGGCGGAACGATCAGGCCTTTCCGCCGGGGCAGCGGCAAGCCGGACCTGTTTGTGCACAACCAGGACTGGTTCGGCATGATTCGCGGCAACCCTGATTTTTCGCTGCAGAAGATCTACTATCGCTGGATTCACAACTACCGCTACGGCCGGAATTGGTGAAAAGGAGACCGACAATGCCTGAGAGAATCCTACCTGAGAAGCCAGCCACGGATGCCCGGCCCGCGCCGGTGAAGCGCAAGGATGCAAGCAAGAGCAAAGGCAAAAACGCACCGCCGGCCCAGCGCATTCGAGGCAAGATGGTGCTGAAGGCGAAGGCTGCGAAGCCATCAGCAAAGAGCCTTGCAGCCCAGGCCCGCGGACCGGAAGGATATGAAGACCAGACCGCGGGCAGGCGCGCGAGCCCGGCTGGAAAAGGGTACGTCCGGCTTCGCGTTCGCGTAGGCGAAAATGGTGAAACGTCGATCGTTGACAGTCATTTCGTCGCAGGAGATCTGGTGCAACCCTCCGCCCTCCACGGACAGTTCGCTTATGAGGTGACCGAGGGCCAGACGCGTCTGCATCTGGACTCCATTCCGGACCTCGGAGTCTTTCGCTCCTTCGTCAATCCGGATGGTCCGCTGGAAGAACGCAAGCACCACATGTACGAACTCAAGACTTACGACTTCGATGTCCGTGTGCCGGTGGATGAACTGGCGGCAGCGGCGCTCTCAAAAGTTGCCATCAAGCTTTACCGCGTGAAGGAAGCAAAAACCGCCATGCCGGCCGGGAATCAACCTCTCGATGTGCAATATCACCGGGAATTGCGCGAGGTGGCGCGGGTGGAGGGAATTCCGGTCAAGGCGCTGCCCCGAGCGGTTCAAAAACTGTTCGAAAAGCGAAAACGCTAAGCCGAGAAATGCAAGCCTGGTGCGCGATAGTTGATCAATCAGGCACCGCCGGGCTGAACGTAACAGAATACGTAACCGCCGCGACTTAGGAATACGACACCGTGACCGGTTGGATTCGCTTTGTCCCACTTGAGTTTGTTGTCCGGAATTTCAATTTCCGTTCCGATGTCGACGTGAGGCCGGCCGCGCGGCTCGTCGGGCCGGTCATCGGTGATTTTCGCGTAGGTCTTGCCGTCTCTGACATGGACTTCATCAGCCCAGTAGGCGTCGGCTTCGCCGCAACATGACGCATTTGGAACGTCCGGCTGCATCAGGGCCTGGTACCATTGCCGGATTTCAGGATCTACTGCTTCCCATTGTCCAAGATCACGAGCGTTCACAACCGCAACCAGGCAACCGAAAATACCGAGACAAAGGATGATACGTTTCATCCGTCCGCTCCTGCGTTTTCCGGCGAAATTATTGAAGCAATGTTCGTGCCGAGAATCGCAGCGCTGTAATAAGCTTCATGAAACAATTGACCATCGGAGCAGGCGAGCGCCTGGGGTCCAATTTGTGCGGCTCGTAGAGCTGGCGCTGCAGGCGACGGGGAATCTATCGATCCGAGAAACGGCCAGACCTCGCGCATCGAAAGAAACACGGCGACTGCATCGACCTCGTTGTCGGCCAGGATCGCGCTGGCAATCAGGCGGTGACGAAGACTTCCCGATCTCGGATGGAGCTACAGTGTCGCGATCGGTTGCTGCGCAGATCCGACGAGGCGTCAATCGGGAACCAGCGGTCGCCGTCGACGCTGACCGCAATCAATACCTGGGTGCTTTGAAGTTCGGGATGATCGATAAGCTGCCGCGGCTAACCGGAACGACGACGCGAAACCCATTCGCCTTGGGGACTTTTAAGCATTTCGGAGGTGGCCGCCGATGTTGCGCGCAGTCCCCGGAACGAAAACATCGTCACAGCGGGCAGTCCACCTCCGTCGAAATGCGGAGCTGTCGCAAGAACTTATCTGCGGGCCGCACAAGCGTACATGTTGATTTCCATGCCAACCGGCACTTCGACGATTTTCGGAGTCTTCCAAACCATTTCAGCTCTCCTTCTCGAACAGGACGGCAGAATTTGCGTACCGAAAAAAGGATAGAACCACCTCTAAAATAGCGCAAGGGTTGCAACGAAGGCGAACAGATTTGCGCCGCAATATGCCAAGCGACCGCGGCCGCAATCGAATGCTTGAACACCCTCGTGTCCGAACCAGTTATATTGCGCGCGACCTTTGTCGCTGCTACGCTTCAACCTTACCGCGCACTAAAAGCCGGAAAATCAGGGAGAAGACGGGCATGAAAGAAATAACTGGCGCCGCTGTCGGCGTGTCGCTGCTCATCTTGACGGCCGTTCCAGCTTCCGCCGTCGAATCCAGCATCAAGGGTTCATCGGCCGCCTCCGCCGATGCCGTCTGGGCAAAGATTGGCGATTTCTGCGGTATCGGCAAATGGCATCCGGCGATTGAAAAATGCGCACTATCAGCGGACGGCAAGACGCGCACATTGTCGCTTAAGGGCGGCGGAACCATTATCGAGAAGCTCGAGAAGCGCGATGACGCCGCTCATTCATATAGCTACTCCATTGTCGAAGCACCGCTGCCGGTCGCCAATTACATGTCGACGATCAGCGTTGCGAAAGAGGGCGCGGGTTCGACGATCACTTGGAGCGGTAAATATGACGCCAAGGGCGCAAGCGACGCCGACGCCAAGAAGACAATCGACGGCGTCTATCAGGCCGGCGTGGACGCGCTGGTGAAGTAGAGCCGAAGCGGCCGAAGCGAGCGTGGCTTTTTGAAACTTGTCTCTCGCTGGGTTACCGGCGGCGGTCGCCAGCCTCCGGGTCCCACAGAACGTGGTGGGCGGATTTCCCCCATCACGCACTTCGGCATTTGATTTACGCAAGCGCGCTGATATTGGATGAACACACTCTGCCCGACTGCCCGCTGAGGTGAGCGCTTGGGGGAGCACGGCATCCAAAGCTGGAGAGGGATTCCGCGTGCTCAATCATATCGGCGCGGGGCTTTGCAGCTGTATGGCATCCGCACTGCTGGTCGCTCCCGCCTGTGCCGGGGCCGCCAACGCGCCCACCATCGCGCCTTCAAGCATGCCTCGCATTGGCATGGTCGACGAGCGCTTCCAGTCCTACAACATTGAAATGATCGAAATTACCGGCGGAAGGTTTTGGAAGCCCTATCGATCGCAGCTGGGTGCCCAGCCTGCGCAACCGCCGCGATCCGGATCCGACACGCCGCCGGGCATGGATTCGGATTTGTATCAATACCGACCGCCGATTGATCTGACCAATGCACGATTGCGAAAGCTCGCGGCAGCGTTGGCGCCTGCCTATGTCCGTGCCAGCGGCACCTGGGCAAACAGCACCTATTTTGCCGATTCGGACAACGCGCCGTCGGCGCCGCCCGCTGGATTCAACGGCATTTTGACCCACCAGCAATGGCGGAGCGTGGTCAATTTCTCACGATCGGTGGACGCGCGGATCGTGACATCGTTTGCCGTAAGTTCGGGCGCCCGCGACGCCGCCGGCGTCTGGAAGCCGGATCAGGCCAACCGCCTTCTGGCCTACTCCCGTTTGGTCGGAGGCAGTGTTGCTGCCGCTGAATTCATGAACGAACCGAACCTCGCCGCGATGGGCGGCGCACCGGCAGGCTACGATGCGACCGCATATGGAAAGGACTTCAGGATATTCCATTCGTTTATGAAGCAGGCGGCTCCCGAAGCGATGATCCTCGGTCCCGGCACAGTCGGTGAGACCGCAATCGCATCGGACATGCTCGCCGCATCCGGGCCCGGCGTGGATGCGTTTTCGTATCACTACTATGGGACGCTGTCGGAGCGATGTAGCGGCAGCAGCACACCGGAGGCGGCCCTTTCCGAAGATTGGCTCTCGCGGACGGATCGGACGCTGGAATTTTACAAGACCCTTCGAGACCGGTTCGAGCCCGGCAAGCCGATCTGGCTCACTGAAACCGCGGATGCCGCGTGCGGTGGAAACCCGTGGGCTGCGAGCTTCCTGGATACCTTCCGATATCTCGATCAGCTCGGGCGACTGGCGAGGGCTGGCGTTCAGGTCGTCATGCACAACACGCTGGCGGCAAGCGATTACGGCCTGCTCGACGAGAGGACGCTTGAGCCAAGGCCTAACTATTGGGGCGCGCTGCTGTGGCGACAATTGATGGGAACCACGGTGCTCGATGCCGGGGTGCCGATTCAATCGGGCCTTCATGTCTACGCCCATTGCCAAAGAGGCACGCCAGGCGGCGTGGCTCTTCTGGTGATCAACGCAGACCGAAACGCGCCGCACTCGCTCATGCTTCCGACGTCGTCGGTGCGTTACACCCTGGATGCGGCGAGCTTGCTGGATTCCGGTGTCAGACTGAACGGCAGCACGCTGGCGCTGGACGCAGAGGATGAGCTGCCGCCAATCGCAGGCGCGCCGACGGCCGCCAATACTGTGACGTTCGAGCAGACCACAATTGCCTTTCTGGCCATTCCGGAGGCACGAAACGATGCCTGTCGATAACCGGCGTTGAACCGTCCGAATTGGGCCTGAGCGCCGATGGCGCGGTGCGGAATCCATTTTTGCTTCTAAAATCCCGCTCCTTCTTGGCATTGGCTGGCCGTCGTGCCACCCTCACGGCGTAGGCATAGTGCAACGAACAAATGTGCCAGGGAGGAGACCGCTTTGTACCGCCATGTCGTATTTTTATGCTCGGTCGTGATCGCCGCACTAGCTGTAGCGCCGGCTGCTCGCGCGGACTCCGAGCGTTGCCAGGGGCTATCTCGCCGATTTGAAATTGCCAAACCGCAGATTACTGCGATGGAAGTGTCGCTGACGCTGTTTTCGGCTGTTGACGGGAATTGCATCGATCTGGCGACCAGACTGCTTGACCAGGGTGCGTCGGTCGACGCGCGTGACCGGCTGGGCGCCCGGCCGCTGAGCCACGCCGCCAGGTCCGGCCATCTCCAGATGGTCGATCTTCTGCTGGCGCGCGGCGCTCCGATCAATGCACGCAATCTCGCCGGCGCCACCGCGCTATATTTTGCTGCCGAAGGTAGTCATATCTCGATCGCGCAACGGCTTATCGAACGCGGCGCCGATGTCAAACTCACTGGCCGCAGTGGGATCTCTCCGGTCGCTGCCGCCGCCTATGCCGGCAACGACGTGATCGTCGAAGCGCTGCTCGCCGGTGGAGCCGACGAGCGGACGCCCGACGAAACCGGCAAGCCGCCGATCGTCTATGCGGCGGCCGGCGCGAGGCTCGACATCGTGAAGCGGTTGCTGGCGCGAAATATCGATATCAACGCCCGCTATCCCAATGACCTCACCCTGCTGATGTGGGCGTCGGGCCCGGATGAAAAGGCTCCGGAAGCGCAGGCGATCAAGGTTGTTACATATCTGCTGGACGCGGGCGCGCATATCGACGATCGGGATGACCGCGGCCGCACGGCTCTTATGATTGCGGCCGAAGGCGGCCGTACGGAGATCGCCAATTTATTGCTTGCGCGAGGAGCTGATTCATCTCTCAAGGACAAGACCGGAAAACGTGCCGCAGATCTCACAATGCTATCTTCGCTGCGTGAACGCCTGACGCCACGCTAAAGGGCTCAGAGCATGATCCCGAAAAGTGGATACCGGTTTTCGGAAGAGATCATGCTCAAACAAAAAGCTAAACGACGGGTCTGATTCAGCGCCGCTGAATCAGACCCTAGAGACCCGACAGATATTCCGCCAGCGCCGCCAGGTCTTCAGGAGCGGTGGCAAGCATTAAGTCGGACATGCCGGGATTGTTGCCGCGCGCGCGCGTGCGGAAGTCGGCGATTGTTTTTGTCAGGTACTCCCTGCTCATGCCCGCCAGACGTGGCACGGTGCCGTCACCCTGAAAATGATCGAGATGGCAGCCCGTGCAGCCCACGGAGCGGTTGGCGCTCAAGGCCCGGTCCGAAATTTCCTTTGACGCACGAGGCTGACCCAGATCAGGCCATGGCTTCTTCGAAAAATATTCCGCGATAGCAAGCATGTCCTCTCGTTCCATAGATCGGTTGCATGATGTCATTCTTGCGGTCACCCCGCCTGAAATCACGCAGCTGTATATAGATGTAGCCCGTTTGTTGCCCCCAAATGATGGGAATCGTCTTGTCAATTGGCTTGCCGTTCTGGCCGTGGCAGCCCGCGCAGATCTGCGTCTTTTCTTCAATACTTTGCGCGTTTGCCGGTGAGGTCCCGGCGTCCAAAAATATTCCGAGGGCAATTACGCCAAAAATGAGCCAGTCTAACTCGGCGCGCATCAATTCATTCCAATGAAAGCCTTAACAGAAGCGGGGCCGTGACCGGCCCCGCTTCACCATTCGATTCGCGTTCGCTCAATCGAGCGAGAAGGCGATAATGTTGTTGCCGCGGTGAAAATCGATCTGGGTGTTGCCGCCCGCGCCGACCACGACATATTGCTTGCCGCCCACCATGTAGGTGGAGGGTGGCGCATTGACGCCTGCACCGGCGCGGAAACTCCACAATTCCTTGCCGTTGGACGAATTGTAGGCCGCGAACTTGCCGTTGCCTTCACCCGTGAAAACAAGACCGCCCGCGGTGGCGAGGATGCCGCCGATCATCGGCTCCGGCGTCTTCACCTGCCATTTGATCTTGCCGGTGTTGTAATCGACGGCGGTAATGTTGCCCGCCTGCGCCTCGCCCGGGATCACCTTGAAGGCGCCACCAAGCCACAACTTGCCATTCGGGTATGGCGAGTTCTCGACATGGTAGGTCATGGGTTGATGCAGGTTGATGGCATAGGCAAGCCCCTGCCCCGGGTCGGTGGCGATCGGCGACCATTCGACTCCGCCGTTTGCACCCGGCAGCATGCGCGCGCCTTCCTTGGTGGGAAGAACCCACATGTTCTCCTGCGGCACCATGGCTTCGGAGAAACGGATCAGGCTGCAATCCTTGCGGTCGTGAACATAGATGTGCCCGGTCTTGCCGGCATGGAGCACGCCCGGGATCGACTTGCCATCCTTGCCCTTCACATCCACCAGCACCGTCGGGCTGACAGCATCGAGATCCCACACGTCGTGGGCGATGTATTGAAAGTGGCAGACGTACTTTCCGGTATCGAGATCCAGGGAAACCAGTGAGTTCGTATAGAGGTTGTCGCCGGGGCGGACCGAACCATCGAGATCGGGCGAGGGATTGCCAACAACAAAATAGATTCGGTTGGTTGCCAGATCGATGGAAGGGTTCTGCCACACGCCGCCGCCAAGTTTCGCGAAGGGATCGCCGGTTTTGGCGAGCTGGTCCTTTTCGGCCTGGATATCGCGGTGCATGTCGCGGCCGGTGGCGTCCTTCGTCGCCCAGACGCCGACCGAATTCTCCGGAATCGTATTGAATGTCCAAAGCAACTTGCCGGTTTTCGCGTCGTAGGCCTTCACGAAGCCGCGGATGCCGTATTCACCGCCATTGGTTCCGATCAGAACCTTGTCCTTGATCACCGTTGGCGCCATCGTCTCGCTATATCCGAGCTCCGGATCCGCGATATCGCTCTGCCAGACAACAGCGCCTGTTTTTGCGTTCAGAGCCACCAGTTTGGAGTCAAGCGTGGCAAGATAGACGAGGTCGCCGAGAACCTGGACGCCGCGATTGTTTGGACCACAGCAGTAAGTCGTTACTGGTCCCATCTTGTGATTATAGTGCCAGAGTTGTACGCCCGTTTTGGCGTCAAGCGCATAAACATGGCTGAACGACGTCGTCACATACATGACGCCATCGATGACAATCGGCGAAGTCTCAAGCGATTCCTTGACGTCGGTCTGGAAGATCCAGGCGACATGCAGATTCTTCACGTTGTCGCGCCCGATCTGCCGGGCCGGATGAAAGCGCGTCTGGGCATAATTGCCGTTTGTCAGCAGAAATTATTTGCATTCTTGTCTGCTTTGTTGAGCTGATCCTGAGTGACCGAAGAAATCGCAGCCTTCGCAGACGCGGACTTGGCGTCCTGCTTAACTTCTTGTGCGTCGACGGGCCCGATGAGTAAGCCGGCCAAGCCGAACAAAGCAGCGCCTGCAATAGCAAGTTTGCCCATGTGTTTCCCCATTTGTTATGGTTGGCCTCTACCGGCACTCCCCGGGCGCTCGCCAACCTTATTATGATTAACCACCATAATCTGACGCGGTTCGAGAGATTTAACAAGGTGAAAGCGCTGCAAGTCCTGCTCTGGACGATGGCCACCTCATTTTATGTATTTCCGTTGTCCTTGAATATTGCGCAGCAGCAATGTCCGACTCTGGTAGCCGACATTGACTGACGTCAGGGACTTCGGGCCAGTCAGCCGTACTGCCCGTCTGATGCATTGCACCCAACGTTTCGGGTTCGTTAGCCGCCAGTATGACGCGCCTCGATAGCGCGGTGATATCGCGCCGCGCCGAGCTTGTGGAACGTTGCCCACAGCCGCGCTTTAAATTGGACGGGGAAACTGCCAGCCTAGGTATTCGACAGCTCATGTCCGGCCCGCGAGAAACCTGCCGAAGAGATCGTGAAGGCGCTGAAAGACCCGGAAACCGCGACGCTGCTGGGGAGAAGCGGTCGATGCGGACCGTGGGCAGTTCGCCGCAGGCCTTCGCCAGTTTCATCAGGCAGGATATTGCGATCTGGAAGGAAGTGGCTGATCAGGCCAAGGTGGAAGTGAAGTAGGATTCCTGCTGTCGACGCGCATGTTCTGTCGCCACGCTAACGATTGCGGGCATCTCGACGAGATCCACGACGTGCTGAGAACCCGGCAACTTTGATAGCGTTTACACCTGCGCGGAATAATCTGTACATTCGGTATAATAACTATCAGCCTGTTACCAGGGAGTGAGCCATTGGCATTACCGAAACACCTGTTGCCGACAACGGTCGTTGGAAGTTATCCGCAGCCTGACTGGCTGGTCGATCGCCAGATGCTGTCAAAATCCGTTCCGCGGACCCGCATGACGCAGATGTGGCGAGTACCCGAAGCCTATCTGGAGCAGGCGCAGGACGATGCGACGATCGTTGCTATCCGCGACATGGAGCGCGCCGGAATCGATATCGTGACCGACGGCGAGATCAGGCGGGAGAGTTACTCCAACCGTTTCGCAACGGCGCTGGAAGGCATCGACATCGAGAATCCTGCCATCATCACCTCGCGGTCGGGCCAGGCGACTCCGGTTCCGCGCGTTGTGGGGAAAGTCAGCCGCAACGGCCCTGTCGAGTTGAGGGACATGGAATTCCTTCGCCGCAATACCGATCGCGCAGCCAAGATCACGTTGCCCGGCCCGTTCACGATGAGCCAGCAGGCCAAGAACGAATTCTACAAGGACGATGAAGAGCTCGCCATGGCATTGGCGGCGGCAGTAAACGCTGAAGCGCTGGAGTTGCAGAAAGCCGGCGCCGACGTGATCCAGCTTGACGAGCCGTGGGTGCGAAACGATCCGGCGGCCGCCAGGCGCTACGCCGTTAAGGCAATCAATCGCGCGCTGCTGGGCATCACGGTGCCGACCGTCGTTCACATCTGCTTCGGCTACGCCGCCGTCGTGCCCGGCGATACCAAGCCATCAGGTTATTCCTTTCTGGCCGAGCTCGCGGATTCCACCGCCGAGCAGATCTCGATCGAGGCCGCGCAGCCCAAGCTCGATCTCGGCGTGCTCGCCGATCTGGCGACCAAGAAAATCCTGCTCGGCGTGATTGATCTCGCCAATCCGGAAATCGAGACCGCATCCGTGATCGCCGATCGCATCCGGCATGGCCTCAAATACGTCTCCGCGGATCGGCTGATCCCGGCGCCGGACTGCGGCATGAAATACATGCCGCGCCACGTCGCCTTCGGCAAACTCAAGGCGATGAGCGACGCGGCGGCCATTGTCCGCAAGGAGATCAGCTAGAGCATATCCCGCCGGCCTCGAATCGGGGGATTCCCAAAGGTCTGCGGATGAGCGAGTCTGGCGCCCTTGATTCCTTTTGGAAGGACAGGGTGA